>Ga0209167_10000922_pt1 | contig 18992 bp, 17 predicted proteins | sample Coa_R1_9_FD_187154 | JGI IMG/M metagenome (GOLD analysis project Ga0209167, IMG submission 187154) | Surface soil microbial communities from Centralia Pennsylvania, which are recovering from an underground coalmine fire - Coalmine... | ecosystem: Environmental > Terrestrial > Soil >... | reverse complement strand
GAGATGGCACCTTCTCAACGGAATGGCGGACTTCCCTTCAGCGTTCAAGCAGCCAGTCTCGAAGTCCGCCGCAACGATCGCAAGGTGTTCTTGAACGGCCCGGTCGTCATCCAGCAGGGCGACCGTCATTTGTCCGCCGGGAAGGTTTCGATCTCTCTCGGTGAAAAATTTCACGCGCGTCAGGTCCTCGCTGAAGGAAGCCCCTCGATTCGAATCGCCCGCGGCGGGGATTTCGTGCAGGCCTCCGCCGAGACGGTCCAAGCTGATTTGAGCCCCGAAGGCTGGATTGAACACGTCGCGGCGCGAGGAAATGTGATCGGATCGCGGCAGTCGCCGCGCGGTGCCGGCCATTTTTCGAGCGATCGTGTGGAGCTGTCCATGGAGTCCACGCGAAACGTTCTCCGCGAGATGACGGCTACTGGATCGGTGGTTGCGCAATCGCAGCGGGCAGGCATTTCACAAACACTGAAAAGCACCGCAGTGCGGCTGAACTTCGCCCCGGCCGGACAGCTCGGTCGGCAACACGCCGAGCGCGCGGAGACGCTGGGGGCGTCTACGATCATCCTGAAGGACGCGCATGAAACCACTGAGGTCCGCGCGCCGAGATTCGTGACGAAGTTCGCGGATAACGGCCATTTGGCCGGCCTCCTCGGGTCGCAGGTTGAAGTTCGCCGCGCATCCGGGAACTCCGCTCTCCAGATCAATACCGCCGGAAACCTGAGCGCTGGATTTGCTCCGGATGGCCAGTGGGCGAAGGTCGAGGAAACGGGTGGCGTCGAATTCCAACAAGGCGATCGCCACGCATCCGCGCGGAATGCGGAGATCGATCGCGGCTCCGGGCAGATCACCCTGAGCGGTTCACCTGTGATCTCCGATCCTGTGAGCAGGACCACCGCCCAGACCGTGACCCTCGAGCAGAAATCCGGGCAGTTCGCGGCGGCGGGCGGTGTGGTATCCACGTATTTCGCGTCTTCTGCTGGTAAGCCAACAAAAGCGGGTACAGGCCCGGCGCACATCGCGGCGGCGGGACTCTCCGGTTCCAGTTCGAGCGGCCGCGTCGTCTACTCAGGTCATGCACGGCTGTGGCAGGGCGAATCCGTTCTCGAAGCAGATCAAATCGCCATCTCGCGTGATGAAAAAACGATGCAGGCACGCGGGAATGTGGTTGCCGTCTTTCCCCAGACCTCTGGACCAAGTATCGCGCCGGCCTCGAAAGGCAAGAAGTCCGGACCTGTTCTCTGGAAGGTTCGCGCGCCGCACCTGATGTATTCAGGCGGCGAAGGAAAGGCGCACCTTGAAGGCGGTGTCAGGATCGTTTCGGGCCAGGTTTCTCTCGCTTCCCGTATGCTCGATGTCGACTTGGGCGCCGCAAGGGCTGCGGAAGCAGATGGTTCGCCGCTGGCCACCGGACAGCTAAGTCGTGCTGTGGCACAAGGAAACGTCGTGGTTCGTCGAGGCGACCTCCGCGCGACCGCAGAGAAGGCAACCTACACAGTTGCGGATGGCAAATTCGTTCTTTCGGGCGGAGAACCCACTATTACTGACGCTTCTGGAAACTCCACCTCGGGCCGTTCGTTGACCTTCTTTCTACCGAATGATACGATTTTGATTGATTCGCAAGAAGGTTCGCGCACTCTTACCAGGCACCGGGTTGAGAAATGAACCGGTATGTTGAGGCTCCAAGCCGCCGATCTGAGAAAGGCGTATCGCGGTCGCCGGGTTGTTGATAACGTCAGCTTGGAGATCCAACAGGGTGAAGTGGTTGGGCTGCTCGGGCCGAACGGCGCGGGAAAGACCACGACGTTTTACATCCTGGTCGGTCTGGCGCGTCCGGACTATGGGCGCGTTTTGCTGGACGGCGAGGACATAACCGACCTCCCGATGTATCTGCGGGCCCGCAGCGGCATCAGCTACCTGCCCCAGGAGCCTTCAGTCTTTCGGAAACTGACGGTCGAGGAGAACCTCTTCGCGGTCTTGGAAACTCTGCCTTTGTCTTTGGAGCAGAGGCGCGATCGGGTTGAGGAGTTGCTGGCCCAAATGGGACTTGACGGTGTGCGGAGCAGCCAAGCGCATGTTCTCTCCGGCGGCGAACGCCGTAGACTTGAGATTGCGCGCTCGCTCGTCCTTTCGCCTTCGTTCGTGCTGCTCGACGAGCCGTTCTCCGGCATCGATCCCCTGACCGTTGTGGACATTCAGAAGATCATTGCGGACCTGAGCGCGGCCGGAATCGGCGTCCTGATCACTGATCATAACGTCCGCGAGACTCTCGCGGTCACGAATCGGGCGTACATCATCAACGAAGGGAAAATTCTGTTTTCCGGAACGCCTGTGGCGCTTTCGGCCAACGCCGACGTGCGCCGCATCTATTTGGGAGAAGGCTTTCGCCTGCACTGAGCTCTATGAATCTGCTTCAGCCAAAACTTCATCTTCGCGTTGCGCAAAAGCAGATTTTGACTCCCGGGCTCGTGCAGATGGTCAGCGTCCTCGCGCTGAATCGTCTCGAACTGCGCGAGATGATCAATCAGGAAATTATGGCGAATCCCGTTCTCGAAGAACTTCCCGAAGAAGGCGTCACAGCCGAGAACTATACCGACGAAGCCTTCCTCAAAAAAGAAACGGAGAGCGTTCCCGAGACGGAAGCCCCGAACCCATTCGACGAATTCGATTTCGGGTCTTTCTTCACGCAATACCTCGATACCGGCGCCGAACGCGCGGCCAGCAGCGAACATGAAGAAATCGAGAGGCCTTCCTTCGACAAGTTCCTCTCTTCGCCGGCCAGCCTCGCTGATCACCTGGCCTGGCAGCTGAGCGTCAGCATTTGCACCGAGACCGTTCGACAAATTGCTGAAACGATCGTCGGGAACCTCGACGAGAATGGCTACCTGACGGCCACACTCGAGGAAATCGCGCAGTCGGGCAATTTCTCAACGGAGGACGTTGAGGAGGGCCTGACTGTGGTCCAGGAGTTCGATCCGCCGGGCGTGGGCGCGCGCGACCTCCGGGAATGCCTTCTCCTGCAGTTGAAGGTCCTCGATCCACAGAACGCTCTGGCCCTGGAGATTGTCAGCGAACATCTCAAGCTTTTGCAGAACAATCAGCTGAAGGAAGTCTCACGGGCGGTGAATCGTCCAATCGAACAGGTGAAGCACGCCATCGACGTGATCAAGCGACTGGACCCCAAGCCGGGTCTGCGCTACAACAAGATCGAGCCGCGCCTCGTCGAACCCGACGTTCAATTCCGCAAAGCCGATGGCGAATGGCAGGTGTTCATGAACGATGATGACCTGCCTCAGCTCCGCTTGAATCCCACGTATCGCCGCCTGCTCGCCCGGGATGCCGCGGACCGCGAGGTTCGCAACTACGTCAAGGAACGCTTCACCGCGGCCATCCAGCTGATGAAAAATATCGAGCAGCGCAAGCACACCATTCTACGCGTCTGCCAGACCATTCTTCGCCGCCAGGGCGACTTCCTCGATTACGGCCCCGATCACTTGAAGCCCATGATGATCAAGGAAGTGGCCGAAGAAATCGGCGTGCACCCGTCGACGGTCAGCCGTGCCGTGGCAAACAAATACGTGCACACGCCCCAAGGCGTGCTGGAACTGCGCAGCTTCTTCTCCGAGTCGGTCAACGGTCCACAAGGCGCCGAAATGTCGTTGCTCTCCTTAAAGCGGCGCGTGAAGCAGATGATCGAAGAAGAGGACACTGCTCATCCCCTCACCGACGAACAGATCACGAAGAAGCTGAGTGACGAGGGAATCCATGTCACGCGTCGAACCGTGGCCAAATACCGCGAAGACTTGCGCATCCCAAGCACGCACCGACGCCGCGTGAAGACGTAACTCCTGCGCCGTGGCCCGCCCCCACCCGAAACGCGATCCGCGCCAGCTTGTGATTCTCACGGGCTTGTCGGGTTCGGGCAAAGGTTCCGTTCTGAACACCTTTGAAGACCTCGGCTTTTACTGCGTGGATAATCTACCCGTCGCTCTCATTCCTGTTTTCAGTGAGCTGTATGACGAAGGGCGCGGAGAAATCGAACGTGCTGCCCTGCTTGTCGATGCGCGTGAAGGCGAGCAGATAGAAAAGCTGCCCGTTTATTATCGGAACCTCTCTCGGCGTCAACCTACGACGCTCGTGTTTATCGAAGCAAGCGACCAGGCCCTTCTCCGCAGGTTCAGCGAGACCCGGCGTCCTCACCCGCTCGGGCACGGACTCTCCGTCGCGGAAGGCATTCGCGAAGAGCGCCGCAGGATGGCGCCGATTCGCCGGCTCGCCGACGTTATCATTGACACCACTCGATTCAATGTCCATGAACTTCGTCAGTTCATCATCGAGCGGTTTCAAAAGCCGGGGCGCCGCCCCTTGCTCGTCTCTGTTGTAAGCTTCGGCTTCCGGTACGGCATCCCTTCGGACGCGGACCTTGTCTTCGACGTCCGCTTTTTGCCCAATCCGCATTTCATCCCCCGCCTTCGGCCGTTCAGCGGGAAGGACCGTCGGATCGCCCGGTACATCCGTTCCTTTCCCCAGACGCGTGAGTTCCTGCGGCGTGTGGAAGGATTGTTGCGCTACCTGATTCCGCACTATATCAACGAAGGCAAAAGCTATTTGACTGTTGCGGTGGGATGCACCGGAGGAAGACACCGTTCTGTAGCCCTCACGGAGGTGATTGCCCGAGATTTGCAGCGGCACGGATACTCTGCGAAAATCGTGCACCGCGACTTGGACAAGTCGGCTTCGTAGTCTACCGAAGGATGAGATCGTGAGTTCGTCTCTGACGGGAACTTTGGTCCATGCAAGCTGAGGTTCGCAGAACACATCGCGAGGAAGCTCGGCGGCTCTTCGGCTATGTTATGCCGCATCTCCCTCTTTTCATCACGGGAGTGATTCTGCTGGCGTTCATGGCGGCCGCCGACGGCTTGGTCGTGCTGTCAATCCGCCCCGCCGTTGATATCGTCTTGACCCCCAGGACTCTGAACCAGCGCCTCGCGCTGTTTACCATTCCCTGGGGCAGCCATCCTACGATCTACCTGAATTCGTTCGTGCCCTCGCGAATCCACTACGTCTGGTCCGTTTTTTCTGTGGCCCTGCTTCTTCTGTTTTTTCTTAAGGGGATTTCGGAGTTCCTGGGCGTCACACTGATTCAATACGTAGGCCTTGCCAGCATAACGGACCTCCGGAATCACGTGTACGCCAAGGTCGTTCAGCAGCCGGTGGGATTCTTCCACAGCAATCCCATAGGGCGCGTCATGTCAGCCGTCATGAGCGATATCGAGCAGATGCGCAGCGCGTTTTCGGATTATCTGGCTGATTTTATCCGCCAGGTCTTCACGCTCATCGCCTTTGTTCTCGTGCTTCTGATCATCAACTGGAAATTGGCGATGGGCTCGGCCCTTCTGATCCCGCTGGTGGTTTGGCCCGTCGGCAAGTTGGCCCGCAGGATCCGCCACTCGACCGAGAGAAGCCGTTCCCGGCTCGCGGACCTCAGCCAGATGCTTCAAGAAACCATCAGCGGAAATCGCGTCGTAAAAGCATTTGGAATGGAGAACTTTGAGATTCGGAAGTTCCGCGGCGTCGCTCGCAGTCTCCTGCGCGAAAACATGCGCTGGATTCGCGCGCTGGCCACCACGTCGCCGTTGATGGACTTGCTCGGCGCCGCCGTGATTTGCATGATTCTGCTCTTTGCGCGCGATCAGATTCGCGTTGGCAAGATGACCACCGGAATTTTCTTCGCATTCATTTTTGCCCTATTCCGCGCCTACGAGCCTGTCAAGCGGCTCGGCAGCATCTACCAGCTGTTTCTCCAGGCCGTCGGCACTTCCTCGCAGGTGTTTGCGTTCATCGATCTGCCGGAAGAAGTCCTCGAAAAAGCGGGAGCGAAGTCGCTGCCCAGGTTCTCGAAGGCGATCGAATTCGACAACGTTAACTTTTCCTACGACGGGGGCCCGCTAATTTTGAACGGCGTTGATCTCAGGATCGCCGCCGGAACCGTCGTGGCCATTGTCGGGTCGAGCGGCGCGGGCAAGACCACGCTCGTCAATTTGCTCCCGCGGTTCAACACGGCGGTTTCGGGCTCTATCCTCATCGATGGCTATGACGTCAGAGATGTCACCCTCCGTTCCCTGCGCGATCAGATGGCCATCGTCACGCAGGAGACCATACTGTTCAACGACACGGTATGGAACAACCTGTGCTACGGCCGCCCCAATATGGGAAAGGACAAGGTGACCGCGGCCTCGAGAGCTGCCTTGGCGCACGACTTTATCCTGCAGTTGCCGCAGGGCTATCGCACCGTAATCGGCGATCGCGGCCAGCGTCTTTCGGGAGGCCAGAGACAAAGGCTCGCCATCGCGCGCGCTCTGCTTAAGGATGCACCGATCCTCATCCTCGACGAAGCGACTTCCGAACTCGACTCGGAATCCGAATTTCTCGTTCAAAACGCCTTGAATAATCTGATGATTGGCCGTACCGTGTTCGTCATCGCACACCGACTCTCCACAATTCGGCGCGCCGATATCATTGCAGTCCTCGATAACGGCACGATTTGCGAACGCGGCACACATGAGGATCTCCTCGCCCGTGGAGGGGTGTACGCCCGCCTCTACGACATCCAATTCCGCGACGTCGAGCCGGCCACGCGCGGAGGCTCGTGAGAATGGCGCCCTCCGGTTCGCAATCGCTATCTCCCGCGTCGTCATCCCAGACTCGTTCCCGCGGTCTGCGATCGATGACCGGCTACGCGCAATCTCGCGTTGTCGAGAATGGCTGGAGTCTCCGCGTTTCAGTTCGCAGTGTGAACCACCGGTTCCTCGACCTGCACCTCCGCGTTCCGGAGGGGTTCGAGCCGGTTGAGCCCGCCCTCCGCCAGATCCTGCGCCAGCGTGTTCGGCGCGGCCATCTCGACGTCACCCTTCATTACGAGTTGCAAGGTGCTGCGGCGATCGGTGTGAACGACCAGGTGGCCGCCGCTTATCTCGAAGCGCTGAACTCTTTGCGCGCGAAATTCTCGATTGCCTCGGAACCGGATCTCGCAGCCGTTCTGCGTCTGCCGGGTGTGATCGGGCCGCCCGCAGCGTCGCTCGAGGAGGAGATCGTCAAGCTCGAAGGCGTCGCGACGCATTGTCTGACGGAAACACTCGACAAGCTCGATCGGATGCGCGAAGAAGAAGCACGGCATCTCCACGAGGAGATGTCCGGAATTCTGCGCAGAATCGCCGATCTGTCAGCTCGGATCGAAACTCTCGCGGAGAATGCGCGACCGCTGTTCGTGCGTCGTCTGGAAGCGAGGATCAGAGAGCTGATTGGCGACGACGCGCAACTCGATCCGGCCCGTCTGGCGCAGGAAGCCGCCATCGCCGTTGAGCGCAGCGACGTCTCGGAGGAACTCGCAAGGCTGCGCAGCCACGTCCGGCAGTTCGAATCCCTCCTTGCGGCGGGCGCCGACGTGGGCAAGAAGCTGGATTTTCTTCTGCAGGAAATGCAGCGCGAAACGAACACTTTGCTGTCGAAGACGCCGGGCACGGAAGCGGGGGCTCTGGAAATTACGCAGAGCGGGCTCGAAATCAAGTCGGAAATCGAAAAATTGCGCGAACAGGTCCAGAACATCGAATGACTCCAGCCGACCCTTTGGTCCTCATCGTTTCCGGGCCTTCGGGGTCCGGCAAGTCGACGCTGGTTGAAAGGATCCTGGAGCTTCCGGGGACCATACTTTCCGTTTCGTATACAACGCGCCCGCCGCGCAAGACGGAACGCGAGGGCGAGTGGTACAATTTCGTGACTGAGGCTGAGTTCCAGCGCATGGTGGCGGCCGGCGAGTTCCTCGAGTACGCGCAGGTTTTCGGGAAAAACTGGTACGGCACGCCGCGAAAGTCCCTGGAAGAGGCGCGCCTGCAAAAAAAAGACCTGGTGCTGGAGATCGACGTTCAGGGCGCTCGTCAAGTAAGGCGCAACCTCGCGGGAGCGGTCGCTCTATTCGTTCTCCCGCCGTCCAGCGCGGAACTCGAGCGCCGTATCCGAGCGCGCGGTCAGGATTTGGAGGACGAGATCCGGCGGCGGCTGGAACGGGCCCGGCAGGAGATGTTAAGTTACAGAAGCTATGACTTTGCCATCATCAACGACGAACTGGAGCGAGCCGGCCGCGAGGCGCAGGCCATCGCGCTCGGCTCGCGTTGCCGTATCGCGTTCAACGAAAATCGGATTCGCGAGATTCTGAAGTCTTTTGGAGGCTGACCTTCCTATGGCCGTTTCGAGAGAGGTACCGGATAGCCAGTTTGCATACGTCGTCGTCGTGGCGCGGCGGGCGCGACAATTGATGATCGGTGGCAGACCTCTAGTGGAAAACCCCAGAGCACACAAGAACACGCGAATCGCCGAAGAAGAACTGCATAAGGGCCTCCTCGAATTTGAATTGCCCGACGCCCCCGAAGGGTTCGAGGAGAAGGACGGCGGCAAGCGGCGCAAGTAACGGGTGGCGGAACTCTGATGAAGATTGCGCTTGGCGTGACCGGCGGAGTAGCGGCTTACAAAGCCGCGGAGCTTGTTCGCCGTCTCCAGCAGGAACATCTCGACGTCCAGGTGATCATGACCCGTGCGGCGCGCGAGTTTGTCACCCCTCTGACGTTCGCAGCAATCACCGGCAAGAAGGTAATCGCGGAAATGTTCGGCGCGGAAGACGCCGCTCCGGCCAACGTTGAGAGCGCCATCGAGCACATTGCCGTGGCCCAACGCATCGATCTGCTCCTGGTGGCGCCGGCAACTGCCGACATCCTCGCGCAATTTGCGCGTGGAATTGCCGGTAATTTCCTGTCCACTCTTTATCTCGCGACGAAGGCGCCCGTCGTGGTCGCGCCGGCAATGAACGTCAACATGTGGGAGCATCCCGCGACGCAGGAGAATCTCGCCATCCTGCGGGCTCGCGGCGTTCACGTCGTCGATCCAGACGAAGGTTCCCTGGCCTGCGGCATGACCGGTGCGGGCCGCCTGGCCGCGACCGAGACGATCGCTTGCCGAGTTTGCGAAGTCCTCGGTCTTCGCAAGGATTTTGCGGGCCAGACGATCCTGGTTACAGCGGGGCCGACTTGCGAAGACCTCGATCCGGTTCGATTTTTGACGAACCGGTCGTCCGGGAAAATGGGCTATGCGATCGCGGAAACGGCGATTCGCCGCGGAGCGCACGTAGTGCTCGTCAGCGGGCCTACCGACTTGCATCCGCCCGAAGGAGCCGATTGGGTGCCTGTGCGGACGGCGGAGGAAATGCGGCGGGCCGTGCAGGAACATGCGGCGGAGGCAAACGTGGTGATTATGGCGGCGGCCGTCGCGGACTACCGGCCCGCGGCTGTGTCTCCGACGAAGATCAAGCGCAGCGGCGAGCGTATAGTGCTCGAGCTGGAACCCACGCCCGACATTCTTGGGAAGCTCAGCCCCGCCCAAGGCGCGCGCGTCCTGATTGGCTTCGCGGCAGAAACGGATCGCGTCGCCGAGAACGCCCGGGCAAAACTTGCCCGCAAAGGCGCTGACATGATCGTCGCCAATGATGTCACCCAGAAAGATGCCGGCTTCGATACGGACACGAATATCGTGACTCTCTTTTTCCGCGACGGCCGCGAAATCGCGCTTCCGAAGCTGACCAAGTCCGAAGTTGCCCAGCGCATCCTCGACCACGTCCTCCTTTTCCAGCAAAACCGCTAGCTGCGGCCGTTGGCTCTCTCTCTCTGCCAGTTTCGGTAAAGTCAAGTCCCCGTCCGCGCGAATCAAATCGGGTCTTTGTTTACTGCGGCGGCACTGCACTGAGCCCTATGAGGGCGTCCGCGGGAAAAGAGATTGCATCAGGGAGAAAAGTCTGGCAAAAGGAGGGGCACGATCCCCAGGAGTTCTTACCATGAAGATCACAACCAGACATGAGGGAGAGGCGGAAATCCTCGAACTCAGCGGAGACATTACGCTCTACAACACGCCGGAAGTGCGAAAGGCGATACTCGGCCTGCTGAAGGAAAAGCGCGTGCCGCAACTCTTAGTTGATATGCGTGCGGTACGGTACATCGACAGCTCGGGAGTGGCTTCGCTCGTCGAAGGGCTGAAGGCGTCCCGAGACTTGAACAGCCGATTTGCACTCTACGGGTTGACCAAGACCACAAGGGAAGTCCTCGAGTTGACCCGCCTTGTGCGCGTGTTCGAAGTGCACGAGACGGAAGCAGAGGCTCTCGCCGGCAAGTCCAAAGGGGACGATCTGGCTCGAGAAGCTGGTAACGGGGTCAAGTAGCGTCCCGGGGCCCGCAGGACAGCGCGACAGATTCAACCGCACGGCCCGCAACAACGCAATTTCGTTCACGATTGGACAAGCATGGGACTGACACGAACCATCGGCGCGGCTACCGTTGACGGACTGGCTTACCTCGGCGGCCTGACGCGGCTTGCCGGCGGGACGACTCGCGCCATGTTTGGCGAGCTTTTCCGCGAGCGCAAGCTTCCGTTCGGACGAGCGATTCACCAAGGGATGGCGGTGGGCGTGAAGGCGCTGCCGATCCTCTCCCTGATTTCTTTTTTCGTCGGCATGATCCTGGCGCTGCAAGCCGCATACGAGCTGAGGCGGCTCGGAGCGCTGCAGTTCGTGGCCAGCGCGGTGGCAATCTCGGTGACGCGCGAGCTGGGCCCTTTGATGACAGCGATCCTCGTGATTGGCAGGACAGGATCGGCGTTCGCGGCGGAGCTCGGCACCATGAAGGTGAACGAGGAAATCGATGCGCTGGAAACGATGGCGCTCGATCCGGTGCGGTTTCTGGTGGTGCCGAAGTTCATCGCCATGCTCGTCATGATGCCCTGCCTGACAATATGGGCCGACACGATGGGCGTGATGGGCGGGGCGCTCTTTGGCGTGACGAACGCCGGCTTCACGCTGGGAACTTACATTCACGCGACCATGGACGCACTGGCCCTGCGGGACATCGTTACCGGCCTGGTCAAAAGCGTGATGTTCGGGGTCGTGATTACCATGGTGGGCTGCCAGGAAGGGTTTCGGACGGGATTAGGCTCGGAAGAAGTCGGCAAATCGACCACCTCTGCTGTCGTAATGTCTATTTTCCTGACAATTTTGGTCGATCTGGTGTTCACCATGCTGTTCTATTTTGGGGTGACCGGATAAGGAAATGAACGAACAGAGGAAGATGGTACCAGATGCGAAGCCCGAGGCCATTGAAGTCCGCAATTTACGCGTGGCCTATGGCGACCGCGAAATTCTCCATGGCGTGAGCTTTGAAGTGCGCACAGGCGAGACGATGGTGATCCTCGGGGGATCGGGATCGGGGAAGAGCACGTTGCTGCGAACGCTGGCCGGGCTCGAACAGCCAAGCGGCGGAGAGATTCGCATTCGGGGCGAGGACCTGCAAACCCTGTCGCGGGGGGGCTGGCACGAACTGCGCACGCGCATGGGCATTTCCTTCCAGAGCGGAGCGCTGTTCGGGTCGATGACGGTGGGGGAAAACGTGGCGCTGCCGTTGCGGGAGCACACCAAGCTGGATGAATCGACGATCGACATCATGGTCCGGCTGAAACTGGAACAGGTGGGGTTGCGTGGCTACGAAGACTATTTCCCGGCGCAGTTGAGCGGAGGAATGAAGAAGCGCGCCGCGGTGGCGCGAGCGATGGCCATGGATCCGGAGATTCTGCTGTTCGACGAACCGTCGGCCGGACTTGATCCGATCATCGCGGCTGGCGTCGATGAATTGCTATTGAAGCTCAAGGAAGCATTCAAGATCACGATCGTGGTGGTGACGCACGAACTGGCGAGCGCGTTCCTGATCGCGGACCGCATGATCCTGGTGGACAAGGGGTGCATCGTTGCGGTAGGAACGCCGGCGGAGATGAAGGCGAGTACACAACCGCGCGTGCGGCAGTTCCTGGACAGGGTGCCGGAGCAAGAAATGGCTCAGGAGATGGATTATCTGCAGATTCTGACAGGAGACGTCGTGCCACTTCGACGGTAACAAACGCGGAAGTGTGGGGCGCGGCGCCCGTGCTATACTCGCCGCCAATTCGGACAACCAGAAATCGCGGATTTTGGAAGAGCGGGAGCAGATGCCTGCCAACGTGACAAAGCGCGAAGAAGCCTACGTGGGAGTATTCGTGATTGTCGCCGCGGGGCTGCTGGTGGCCACTCTTTTTTCGTTGACCGGATTCCTCGAGCGGGGCGAAGTTCCCTACCGAGCGTATTTCAAGGACGCGGGCGGATTGCGGCCTGGCGCGGAGGTGCACTATGCGGGAGGCCCGCCGGTTGGACGCGTGAAGGCGGTCCACAGCGATCCCAACGACTCCTCGCGGATGGAGATCGATTTTCAAATCCGTCCAAACGTCCCCGTCAAAACCGACAGCCTCGTTTCGATCACGAGCGTCAGTCCTCTAAGCGACAATTTTCTGGCCGTGGCGCCCGGGTCGAAGACAGCGCCTCGTGCGCCGGCCGGCTCTGCCCTGAGATCCCAGGAATACGTGGGCTTTGCCGATCTGGAAGGACAACTCAACGACCTGGGTCCGAAAGCGAATGAGCTGATCACGAACCTGAACCAGCGCGTCAAAGAACTGCAAGTCACCGTGGCACGCGTAAACGATCTGCTGAACGACAGGAACCGCGCGAATGTGGCGTCAACCCTCGATAATTTGCGGGGAACGCTGGAAGAGAATCGGCCCGCGGTGCACGAGACACTCAAGAACATCGACGCAGCGAGCGCCAAGCTCGGGTCAGTCCTCGACGATTTCAAGAAGACCGTGGCCCAGGCACGGGAAGCGCTGAATCACGTAGACGCGACGCTCACCGAAAACCGCCCGGACGTACGCCAGTCGATTATCGAGCTGCACAAAGCGCTCGCGAATGCGGACGAGTTGACCGATCAGTTGAACGGCACGCTGAACGCAAACAGCGGGAACCTGGATGACATTCTTGCGAACTTCCGTGACGCAAGTGAAAACCTGAAGGATTTCACGGAGACCATCAAGGAGCGGCCCTACACGTTGCTCAGATCGGCCCAGCCCAAAGCGCGCAAGCCGGGAGAGGCGGATAAACAGCCGTGAGGCAGAGGATGCGCCAGGCAGCACACCTGATTGCAGCTGCGGCCGTTCTGGCGGCGGTCGCGGGGTGTGGCGCGGCGCGACCGGTACGGTACTATACCCTCGAAAGGCCGCCCGTAACCGAGCAAACGGCAACGAACTCGTATCCCGTCTCCCTGCTGGTCGGACGCCTGAGGTCGACACGCCTCCTCGAGGACGATCGAATCGTTTATGGCATGAACGCTGTGGAAATGGGCGTCTACAACGGGCATCGCTGGGCGGAGCCTCCCGCAGAGATGATCGAAACCATGCTGCTCGAGCGGCTTCGCGCCACCGGACAATACAGGTCGGTGCAACGGCTCGCAGGCGCGGCTCGCGGTGATTACGTCCTGCGCGGGCGCCTCATTTCGCTGAAAGAACTGGATCTGCCATCCGGGATTGTGGGGCGATTCGCAATCGAACTGGACCTGTTTCAGCCGAAAACAGGGACCATCGTGTGGACTCAATCCTACGAGCACGATGAACCTGTGGAGAAAAAAGCGGTGAACGACGTGGTAGAGGCCCTTCAGAAGAATGTCGAGACAGGACTGGGGCAGTTAACGGTTAGTCTCGGCCAGTATTTCGCCTCCCAAGCAGTCAAGTAGGCCCCCGGGAGCGATGCGATGGGCGTCATCGCAATCGGATGTCGCCTCGCCCCCGGCGTGGGACTGCACCTACGGTTGAACCCAATCCCAACTCCGTTTTCTACTCCATGCTCATTTCGGCGGGGCAAGTGGAATCATCGCGTGCTCGTAAGGCGTGCCGACCCACATCATGTAAGGCCTATTGGGATCGGGATCCTTGGCTCTCGTGTAGCCGAGCGTCCTGGAACCGGGACCAAAGACCATCAAGTGCGGACCGGTGACGATCCAATGATTGTCGGCCGTTTTTCCTGCCGCGTAGGGATCGGTGTTGCTCGCTCCCGCGTCGCCTGCCAGCATGTAGGAGATGCCGATTTTGTCGGGCGGGGTCTGACGATTCAACATCGCATGGATGAACGCCATACTGTTCGCGTCGTTGCACATCTTGTCTGTGCCCATAACCAGGCAGGTGAAGCCATTGGTTCCCTTACGAAGCGTGCGCATGTTACCGCCTTTTTCCGTGCGTACGATGGCTGCGTCCTTCGCGATAGCTTTTGGAGCGGCCGAAAGGGCCTGCGCGATGTATTCGGAGTCGGAGAGCTGAGGCTGACGGGCGATCGCCGGCAGCGTAACGACGACGAGAGAAACTGCGAGGGCCGAAATTGTCCTCAACGCCTGCATAAACGCCTCCTGAAGGATCAAAGTGGACCGGGTGATCGCAGTTTTATGTGTGGGGCCACAGAGCTGCAGAGACTCTACAACAGTGCCGGCGACAGAAACAAGCCGTCGAGCAAGACGAGGCGACGACCTCGGTTTTGGCAAGACTTCTGCGGTAGGGAGCAGAGCGGCTGGCGCAACATTCAAAAGTCGGAGCGGAACTCCCTGTGTGCTGGCGGGATGACGGCCGTGGCTCTAGCTCTTGGCCGCGCGAACGGGCTCGCAAGGTGCCGTTTGTTGCTGCCTGAGCCGCGGTGATTGGTTCGTTGCGCTATTGTTGAAAAGCCTGGCGATGCGTTCGTTTAATTGCTTCGTCTTATCTTCCGGCACTGCGTTTCGACCAGCCCACCACCGCTGTAGCCTGCCGACGATACCCATTTCGCTCACCTTCCTCTCATTTCAAGGCTGCCGGTTCTGACTGTGCGCGCCCATAGTACGAAGGTTCCCTCGCTCCAGTCTTCGGTTAGCAAGGAGCGCCGTTCGAGTACCATTTGTGACCAGCGGGTTCGAGTAGCGCGCCCGGAAGAGCTATCCCTATCTTTGCTCAGGGCCTCTTATTCGTTACAATCTTCGGGACTTCTCAGGAGGAAGAAATGTCGTTTGACAAGCGTTACGTGGCACAGAAGCGGCAACGGCGCAGGCGCAAGCTGGCGAAGATGAAACTGAAGTTGTACGAACAGGGAAAGATTCCGCACGCAAAGCTGCCCGCTTTGTCGAAACGGTTTCTAAGTCGCAAGATGCGCGCGTTGAAAAGAGCCGAATAAAAAAGGGGCGCCCTCTTCGAGAGCGCCCTTTTCCGATTGCTGCTCCGGCCCGGCAGGGTGCCAAAGCCCGTGTTGCTTAGTTTCCCGACGTCTGGGCGTGCGTGGGTTGCGCCTTCGGCACGCTCAGGTACCCGCTGATCTTGTTCTTTGCCACCTGGTTCACGACAAACTCGAGAGGCGCGTGGCCATACGAGCCGGTGAAGAAGTAGATCGGCTCGTTAACCGAGCGGTTCTTCTTGTCGTAGCGCGAGTCGTCCACGTACAGCGACACGGTGTAGAGGTTCCGCTTCGGGTTCACGCCGCGAAGCACGACCATCATGTCGCCAACCTTCTCGCGCTGCCCCTTCTTGTTGATCGTGAACTCGTAGTAATCGCGCTCTCCCAGCCGGCGGAGCTCCTGAATTTCGTCGTGGTTCTTCGCGATCAGCGTACCGAATTCACCGCGGGTCATATTGAGGCTGCTCTTCGTGGTCTCCAGGTCCGTCCTGACGCCGCCCACGTCCGTTCCGATCTTGTTAACGTCGTCGACGCTGGCCTTCGTCGCCAGCTGCCCGTTCAGGCTGTTCTGGAGGTCCACCATCTGCTTGGCGTCGTCTTCCTTGATCTTCGCCGCCTGTCGACGTGCCCGCGTGAGCTCACTCTCCGTCAGCTTCATCTTGTCGGTGACCACGCTCAACTCGCCCTGAAGCTGCGCGTTCGTGTCCTCATCCTTCGCGATGCGTTGCGTCAGCATGTCTTCCTGCTGCTTAAACTGCTGACCTTCTGTCGCCAGGTTCTGCTGGAGGGCTTTCGACCGGCTGGACGCAGTCCAGCCCGCGCCCAAAGCCACCAGTGAAATCACAGCAAGTGCAACCACCACGATACCGATCCACCGCGGTGCCGCCGCTTCCTGTACGAAAATCTCGTTCTTTTCCTCGCTCATTTCCGTCCTCCGTTGGATCCCTTGCGCTGCGGTGAGGGAGCACGCGCAGAACCAAAAATGCCGGAGTGCCTCATAGGGTGATAAGCCGCTCAGAATACGAAACTTGCCGGAGTCTGTTAGATTCCGGATCGTGGACTTGCGCTCGCTCGACGCTGAAATTTTTACGCGAGGATAATGCTTTCTGCTTAGTGCAAACCGGGTACACTGGGAAGAGCGGCGAACGTAGTCCTAGTACTCCATGCCAATTGTCACCATCAAATCTTCGGCAACTAGCGCGTCACCGTCATACCCCGCAACGCTGCGATCCGATCGGCCAGCGGAGGATGCGTGCTGAACAAGCTGGAGAACATCTGCCCAGCGGACAGCGGGGCGACGATCATCAGCGCGGAGGTCGAAGGCGGCACGTCCATGGGGATTCGTTTGTTGTACGCCCCCAGCTTCTCAAGCGCGCTGATCAGCCCATAGGGATGCCCGACCATCCTGGCTCCGGATGCGTCGGCCTGATACTCGCGCTGGCGCGAAATCCCAAGTTGCAGGAGCAAAGCGCCCAGAGGAGCAAGAATCAGCATCAGGATACCGACGAGTCCGCTCCCGCGGTTCCTATCATCTCCGCCGCCGAACCAGAATCCCATTCTGGCGATCCACGTGATGGCGCCGGCCAAGGTGGCTGCGATCGACGAAGTGAGGATGTCGTAATTTCGGACGTGGGAAAGCTCGTGGGCGATCACGCCCTCGAGCTCGTCATCATTCATCAGTTCCATCAGGCCTTCCGTGACCGCCACCGAAGCATGGCTAGGATTGCGGCCCGTAGCGAAGGCGTTGGGTGCCGGCTGCGGAATCAGGTACAGCTTCGGCATGGGCAGGTTAGCCTTGGCGGCAAGGCGCTCCATCACCGCATAGAGCCGCGGCGCCTGCTCGCGGCTGATCGGCTTTGCGCCGGCTGACGCAAGCGCGATCTTGTCCGAAAAGAAGTAAGCGACGCCATTCATGAGAATGGCGAAGCCCAGCGCGATCGTCATTCCCCCGCGGCCGCCGAAAGCCTGTCCGATACCGACGAGCACCAGCGTCAACGCCGTCAGCAAGAATGCGGTCTTGAAAGTTTTCATGGTCCTTGCCTCTTAGTCCCGATCCGCCGTCTCAATGAACAGCTCGGGCCTTCACCGCTTCTGCGCCAAATCTCATTTCCTCGCCATTCGGATCGGCATCGACCAGCACCGTTTCGCCTGGACGCACTTCCCCATCCAGGATACGCAGCGCCAGCGGGTTTTGTATCAGCCGCTGAATGGCACGTTTCATGGGACGCGCGCCATAAGCGGGATCGTAGCCCTCACGCAAGAGCAACGACTTCGCAGCGGGAGTCAGCTCGATCTCGATTTTACGCTCCGCCAGCCGCTTTTTCACGTCGGCGAGCTGCAGGTCGATGATGCGCTCGATCTGCTGCTTGCCCAGCGGACTGAACATCACGATGTCGTCGATCCGGTTCAGAAATTCGGGCCGGAAGAGCTCGCGAAGCGCGGCCATGGCCTGCTCGCGCGCTTTCTTCGGGTCTTTCGCCGCAAGCTCGAAAATCGCGGACGAACCGGCGTTCGAAGTCATAACGATCACCGTATTTTGGAAATTGACCCCGCGACCCTTGCCATCCGTCAAACGTCCGTCGTCGAGAATCTGCAGCAGTACGTTGAAAACGTCCGGATGCGCCTTCTCGATTTCGTCCAACAGGACGACCGAATACGGCCGCCGCCGAACCTGCTCGGTCAACTGCCCGCCTTCTTCGTACCCCACATATCCCGGGGGCGCGCCGATCATGCGCGCAACGGAGTGCTTTTCCATGTACTCCGACATGTCCAGGCGGATCATGGCGTGCTCGTCGTCGAACAGAAACTCGGCCAGCGCACGCGCCAATTCGGTCTTCCCTACGCCGGTTGGACCGAGGAACAGGAATGAACCAATGGGCCGGCGCGGATCGCTCAGGCCCGAGCGGCTGCGACGAATCGCGTTCGCGACGCTGGCGAGCGCAGCGTCCTGGCCAATCACGCGCTGGCGCAGGCGCTCCTCCATGTGGACGAGCTTTTCGATCTCTCCTTCCAGCAAACGCCCGACAGGAATGCCTGTCCATTTGCTGACGACCTTTGCGATCTCCTCCTCGCCCACTTCCTCCTTCAGCATGGGCCGGTCTTTCTGCAATTTCTCGAGGCGCTCCTGAGCCTCTTTGAGCTCTTTTTCCGCGGCGGTGAGTTTTCCATAGCGAATTTCCGCCACTTTCGACAATTCGCCGGCGCGTTCGTAGCGCTGCTCTTCCGTCTTCAGGCGATCGATTTCCTCCTTGAGTTTGCGGATGCGGCCGATTGCATCCTTCTCCGATTGCCAACGCGCCTTCAACGCATTGGATTGCTCGCGCAGCGTGCTGAGTTCTTTCTCGATCTGCGCGAGCCGCGAGCGCGAGTGCTCGTCGCTTTCCTTGCTCAGAGCGGTGCGTTCGATTTCGAGTTGCAGGATGCGGCGCTCGATTTCATCGATCTCGCTGGGGAGCGAATCGATTTCCATGCGCAGCCCCGCGGCAGCTTCATCAATCAGATCGATGGCCTTGTCCGGCAGAAAACGGTCCGTGATGTACCGCTGCGAAAGCATCGCGGCAGCGATGATCGCGGCGTCCTTGACCCGCACGCCGTGATGCACTTCGTAGCGCTCTTTCAAGCCGCGTAGAATGGCGATCGTGTCCTCGGCGGAGGGCTCACCAACGTACACGGGCTGGAAGCGGCGTTCGAGCGCAGGGTCCTTCTCAATGTATTTGCGGTATTCGTTCAGCGTGGTCGCGCCGATGGCGCGCAGTTCGCCGCGCGCGAGGGCCGGCTTCAGCATGTTCGAGGCGTCCATCGAGCCTTCCGCCGCGCCGGCGCCAACCAGCGTGTGCAGTTCGTCGATGAACAGAATCACCGGGCC
>Ga0209167_10000920_pt1 | contig 19043 bp, 15 predicted proteins | sample Coa_R1_9_FD_187154 | JGI IMG/M metagenome (GOLD analysis project Ga0209167, IMG submission 187154) | Surface soil microbial communities from Centralia Pennsylvania, which are recovering from an underground coalmine fire - Coalmine... | ecosystem: Environmental > Terrestrial > Soil >... | reverse complement strand
GACGGCGGATTGAGAGCCAGTGCAGGCGCCGCCGAGCTTTGCTCGGCCGGACAGCCGGGGGCGGCTGTCCCTACATGTTTCGGGAAGAGATGGCGGGCGGCCATCAGGCTTTCGCCGAAGTGGCGCGTGACGATTTCCTCCGGATCACGGACAGCGGTCAGATTCACGCGCGCATTCCAGCGGAGCAGTAGATCGATGTACGTCGATATATTCTCCAGTACGCTTGAAGACAGATCGTTGTCATTCCGAATCGGGTCGAAGGCCCGGTGAGGAACCTGCTGTTCCGCTGCGGCGTCGGCCGCGAGAAACGGGGCCAGCAATTCGGCAATGCGCTCAGTCTGCATTTTGCGGCATTGATTGTAGACGTGCGCCATCGCTTTCGCACGGGTGCGGTGGGAAGGTCACGAAATGCAGAGGATCTTCGGCTGCGCTCAGGACGACAACGCTTCGAACGCGGCAGGTCAAAGTCCCCACTCAAGCCGCAAAGGCCGCGGCTTGAATGGGGCACCCGGAGTCGGGGTGCTATGAGAAAAAGCAGATTCCTCGCGCGATTAGGCCGCGCTCGGAATGACAAGTCAAAATCCCCACTTCTCGCGCAAGAACAAAGAGCGCGCGAGAAATGGGGCACCCGGCGCAGCTTGAATGGGGAATCCGGTTATGCGCCGATGGCCACCAGTTCCGAGCGATTTCGCAGCGGATCCAACCGCGTGGTCTCCAGTGCGTCGCGATAAAAGAGGTTGTAGGTGTCGAAGGGGATCAGGCGTCCGTCGGGGTGGACGATGTGCACGCAGGTTTTCTTCACGCTGCGCACATCGAACGAATGCGCGTCGAGAAAATGCATGATGATGACGCGGAAAATGTTGTCGTAAGAAATGTGCTCGGGAACAAAAACCTTGGGCAGGCAGCAGAGCAGTTCGCGGAGCGTCCCCGCGCTCGACGCCGGAGAATGATTCGTCGCGAAGAGCTTGAACAGTCCATCACGAACCGCGGGCTCCTGTTCGTACAGAATCGTGTTGGAAGCGCCGTTAATCAAAATTTCGGGCGGAATCATGCTGGTGAGGGGTGTGACTTTTCCGCCCAGCTTCAGCGCGTAGGCCATGGCGAGCGAGTCGGGATGGCAGGGAACCGGGATCACATCTTCAAGGCGAAACACGCTGGTCTGCTCGAGGATTTTGCGCCGCACTTCGGTGAGCGTGAGCCGGTCGGTTGCGGGATCGAAACCTTCGAGGCGTCCCGCATCCTGAATCGGCTGGAAAGTCACGCCGCGGACGCAGGGCTGCGACAGGGCGTAGTCAATCGTCTTGCCGATTTCATGATCGTTAAGCCCTTTCTTCAGCGTGACCACGAGATTGGTCGCGATGTTGTAGCGGTTGAGTTCTTCGATAGCGTCGAGCCGGACGCGTCGGAGATCGGCGCCGCGCAGCTCCATCAGCGGCTCGCGCTCAAACGAATCAAACTGCAGATAGACCTCGAAATCGTCTTTCACTTCCGCGAGTCGCTTTACAAAGTCTTCGTCCTGGGCGATGCGCACCCCGTTGGTGTTGACCATCAGGTGCTTGATGGGGCGGGCCTTCGCGAGTTCAACGATCTCGAAAAACTGCGGATGCACCGTGGGCTCGCCCCCTGAGAGCTGAACCACGTCGGGATGGCCCTCATTGCGCACCACCGCGTCGAGCATTTTTTCAATCAGCGGGAGATCGCGGAATTGCTGGCGTTCCGGGCCGCTCGAGGCATAGCAGACCGGGCAGCGCAGATTGCAGTAGTCGCAGATCTCGACCAGGGTCAGGCAGGAGTGCTGTTCGTGGTCGGTGCAGAGTCCGCAGTCATAGGGGCATCCCCACTTCACGGGAGTGTTGTAGACCATCGGCATTTCCGGCGGCTTGATGAAGATCTCGCGACAGCGGCGGTAGTAGTCCACATCGTCGGCGATCAGGACTCGCTCGGAGCCGTGCTCGGGGCAGCGCTTGAGCATGTAGACGCACGAATCCTGGAAAACGATCTTGGCCTCGATCTTGCGGTAGCAGGTCGAGCAGATGGAAAGCGCGACGTCGTAAAAAAGGTAAGGACGGGTCTTGGCCATGCGTGCCTCCCGGAGGATTCATTGTAGCGATTGGTCGGATGCGGAGCGAAAGCGCCTCTTCCTGGGACTCTCCCGCGCGGATCGCAGGCTCCCGGGATGACTGACTCCGGGTGATATGGGGAAAAGCGGATTCCTTGCGCCATGAGGCTGCGCTCGGAATGACAAGCAGGAACCTATGCGCAGGTGTTACGGCTCCCAGCCGGGCCCCTCCCGCGATCATCGCGGACGCAGGAAAATGTTGGCCAGTACCAGCACGCCCGGGAGAAACGACGTGTACAGGAAGATCACGACGCTGGCCACGATGAGCCGCGTGGAATTGGGCTGGATACCGGTGCGGCGTATCGCCTTCCAGGCGAGGTAAAGAATCAGGATGTCGAACAGCCAGGGCAGCAGCGAAAGCAGAGACAGCGCAGGATGGACGCCGGGCACAGCCCGACTGAACAGCGCGAACATCGCTCCGAAGTTGCCGAAGAATCCAAAGAAGATCTGCAGCGACGGAATGACCAGCGCATAGGCGAAGGCGCGCGGCCCGGGATGCCGCGCCAGCGCGTACAGCAGAACCAGCAGAGGAGCTACGGAAGCGATCACCCACACCAGAAAGCTGTAGCGGAAGACAGTGAACGGAGCCGGCCTGAGATTAAAGCTGTAGATCAGTCCCGACAAGCCAATGAGAATCTCAATGAGGACTTTCACGCCGATGGCGGTCGAGAGCTGCCGGATGGCCTCGCGGCTGGCCGGCGACAGATGGTGGGCCAGGTCGAGCTCGCGTCCCGTCACGTCCGAAGCACTCGCAGGCGCGGCCAAACCGCCTGCCACCTGAGAGGGCGTCTCCGTGGTCGAATCCTCCGGCACATACTCGGGGAGGTTATGGGTGATGCCTTTTGCCAGCCTGGCCACGAATAGGATGCCGAGGACGATGAACAGGCACACGACCGCCCAGATGGCGAACAGGACAGTCGTGTTCCCGGAATTGTTCGCGTGACCATTGCCCGACGACAGCGCACCGAGGCAGAGCGCGAACAGAATCAGGATGAGCGAAGCCCCGATCACGAAGACGGAGATCAGAATGATCCCGATCGTGCGCAGCGTGTTGGAAACGAAACGATCCACGGCGTCTTTCTGTTTAAGCGCGAATCACCCTGGGATTAACGCCCGGGGCATGAGGGCGCACCCAGCGCGCGACGTCGCTCGCATAGTAGAGCAGGACGAGCACGCAGCACCACTGAATTCCTCCCAGGCCGAGGAACAGGCGCGGGTAGGGTTTGATGAAGTCGCAAAGCAGGCGGAACGTCATGTACGCGACCATGAAAAGTTTGAAGGCGTCGCCGGGGAGAAAGATCGCCTGCTGCTCGCGGGCAATTTGCTTGAGGACGCGCCACAGCGCCGGGATCAGCAGCAGCAAGAAAACGATTTCATAAAGCTGCGTGGGATGCCGCGGAACGCCGTCGCCGAAATTGACGGCCCAGGGAAGGCGCGTGGGAGTGCCGTAAGTGTTGTCGGCGAGTCCGGTGAGGAAGCATCCCATGCGGCCGATCGCAATTCCGACCGCGAGCGGGATGGCGTAAAGATCGCCGGTAGAGGCGCGCAGCCCGACGTAGCGCTTGAAGAGCTCGACGGAGACAAGGCCGCCGGCGAGCGCTCCGACGATGGTCTTGCCGCCGACGAAATAAGCCGAGTCGTGGAGATGCCGTAGCGTGAGCTGCGGGTCTTCGAGCCAGAAAAGAATTTTCGCCCCCAGCACCGCGCCGGCCACGGCCGCAGCCAGCGCAGCAAAGCGCAGCGGGGTGAAGATGGGATCTCCGAAACGACGGCGCAGAAGAAAGTAGACGGCGAATGCGGCGAGATAAGACAGCGCCTCAAAAAAAACATGCGGATGAATCACGCGCTCGCCAAAATGGAGATAGACGGGGAACGATACGGCGGGATGGGCAGCGACGAAGATGCGAAATTATAACGGGCGCGAGGAATCTGCTTTCCTGCTTGTCATTCCGAACGGCTTTAGCCGTGAGGAACCTGCTTCTCCGTTTGTCATTCCGAACGGCTTCAGCCGCGAGGAACTGCTTTTCTCCCTTTGTCATTCCGAACGGCTTCAGCCGTGAGGAATCTGCTGTTCCGCTCCCTCAACGGCCTTGTCATCCTGAGGCGCGCTCTTTGCGCCGAAGGACCTATGCAACTCGACTCCCTAGCTACCTCGATACGCCCACGATTCTCTGTCATTCCGAACGGCTTTAGCCGCGAGGAATCTGCTTCCCTGTTTGTCATTCCGAACCCAAGGGTGGGTACCACGATCGCGAAAAGCCCCGAGAGTGACTCGGGGCTTTAAGATACCAAACGGCGTCCGCGAACTTTGATCGTAGCAGCAACGACGATCACACCAACGCCATTTGTCTTATCCCACGAAAAGCAGGTTCCTCACCGGGCCTTTGGCCCGATTCGGAATGACAAAGCGCGTTCTCGGTTTATCCGCGCTGATCTGCGTAAGTCCGTGGCGATGAAGTTCTAGTCTCTTACGCCATCCATAAACGGCGGGTGGCCCATCCATTCCGCCTGCGGTATAGACTTGGGGTGCCCCATCCTTTCGTGTTCTTTGTGAAAGGGTGGGCGGGACGTTTACGCAGCCGCAGAATCCGAGGGAACAAAAAGGGCGCGATCGCTCGCGCCCCAATTCTGCAATCTGACTTCTTACGTCTTACTTATCTGCGTTGAAAGCGTGAATCGGTGGCGAGGAGTTTCGGCGGACGAGGACGTCCTCCGCTCCATGAGCCTTAGTCTCTTACCCCATCCATGAACGCGCGCAGCTTGCGCGAGCGCGACGGATGCCTCAGTTTCCGCAGCGCCTTGGCTTCGATCTGGCGGATGCGTTCGCGGGTGACGGCGAACGACTGCCCGACTTCTTCCAAAGTGTGCTCGGAGCCATCTTCCAACCCGAAGCGCATCTTGATGACTTTTTCTTCGCGCGGGGTCAGCGTGCGCAGGACCTGTCCGGTCTGGTCCTTGAGGTTCACGTTGATGACCGCCTCGGCGGGCGAGACCACGGCGCGGTCTTCGATGAAGTCGCCGAGATGCGAATCTTCTTCTTCGCCGATCGGAGTTTCGAGCGAGATCGGTTCCTGGGCGATCTTGAGAACCTTTCTCACCTTCGCGACCGGAATGTCCATGCGCTTGGCAATTTCTTCCGACGTCGGTTCGCGGCCGAGTTCCTGCACCAACTGACGCGAGGTGCGGATCAGCTTGTTGATGGTTTCAATCATGTGCACCGGAATGCGGATGGTGCGGGCCTGGTCGGCGATGGCGCGAGTGATGGCCTGGCGAATCCACCACGTAGCGTACGTCGAAAATTTGTAGCCGCGGCGGTATTCGAACTTGTCCACGGCTTTCATCAGGCCGATGTTGCCCTCCTGAATCAGGTCGAGGAATTGCAGGCCGCGGTTGGTGTATTTCTTGGCGATCGAAACCACGAGGCGCAGGTTGGCTTCGATGAGCTCGCGCTTGGCCTGCTCGGCGTCCATGTCGCCCTGGATGATTTCGCGCTGCGTGCGCTTGAGTTCCAGGAAAGAGACGCCGGTTTCAAGTTCAAGCTTTTCGATTTCGCCGCGGACGGCGCGGGCCTGCCGGCGATATTCTTTTTTTTGTTCTTCGCTGCGGGTGGCGTCGGCCTTGCGTTCCAGGTTCTGCACCTGGCGGTCGAGCGAACGCATGCCGTCCACGGTCTTGTTGACGCGCTCAATCAGCCGCTTGCGCTCGTTGTTAGTGAAACCAAGCTTGCGCACCGCGATCGAGACGTGGATGATGCCGCGGGCCAGCTTGCGGCGGGCGCGACGATGATCCTTGGGACGCTTCTTCTGGGAAACTTCCCAGTACTTCTCTTCGAGCACGGCCACTTTCTTGTAGAGCTTGGCCATGTCGTCAATCTTGCCGGTGAACTCGTTGAGGCGGTTCTGGACGATGTCGTCGGTGATCTCTTCCTCGTCGAAAGTGACCACTTCCTTGATCGAGCGCACGCCTTTCTTGAGGTCCTCGCCCATGGCGAGCAGTTCGCGGATGACGATTGGCGAACGTGACAGCGCCTTGAGCACGCGGATCTGGCCGCGCTCAATACGCTTGGCAATCTCGACTTCGCCTTCGCGGGTGAGCAGCGGGACCGTGCCCATCTCGCGCAGATACATGCGGACGGGATCGTTGGTTTTTTCGAGGGCGCCGGGGCTGAGGTCGAGTTCGACATCCTCGCCCTCTTCGCCTTCTTCGAATTTCTTGTCGAGTCCGGCCGAAGGCAGCTTGGGACCTTCGAGCACGTCAATGCCTTGTGTGCCGATCGTGGTCAGCAGATCATCCAGGTCTTCCGGGCTGTGCACATCCTGCGGTATGAGGTCATTGACCTGGTCATACGTGAGGTAGCCCTTCTCTTTGCCTGTATCAATCAGCTTTTTAATATCTTCGAATTTATCTTCTAAGGCCAAAGGTGTGTCCTTCAAAAATCAGTTTCGCCCACGCTGACGCGTGTGATAAGTTTGTCCAATAGGTGGGAATCTGGGGTAGTGCGGGGCTGCGCGCCTGCTACAAACTTTCAGAGTTTAGCACATAAGTGCTGCAGGGTCTACCGCTTGCCCGCTCCTACGAATTCCCGAGCCGTGCTATCTCCAATTCTCCCATAGATTTAGATGACCGCGGGCGCGGTTTTGTTTCACGTTGTCCGCAGTTTGTCTGCATCTTGATCCTTTCCATCCGGATTCCTTACCTCAGCCGGAGCTTTCTCATCAGGCCGGGCGACGGATGTTCTCGGCGGGATCGCGCAGGGCGCGGCTGATGCGCTCAAGTTCGCCAAGGAGATCGCGGAGGCGGTCTTTGTTTTGATCCTGAGACAAGCCCGGCTTTTTCAATTCGCGCTGGACTTCCTCCTGGCGGCGGCGCAGGTGGATGCGGCGCAGGGCCCGAACCGAGGCCTCGACGATTTCGGCGGTCAGGTCTTCCTCTTCCTTGAGCAGAATTGAAGCCAGCAGACGGCGATCGTTATCGTTGGCCGGGACTTCCAACACATCGGCAACTTCGGGTCCGGCGTTGAGCAGCGAGTCGGCGAGGGACTCGCAGGCGAGGCCGCGATGCAGGTCTTCGTTCTGCAGAATGAAGATGGCCTGGCGGGCGGGATCGAATTCTTCTTCCGCGCCTTCGCGCGACGAGATATGCCCAGCTCCGGGCTGCATCTGACGGGCGGAGGCGAGGGCGCGGATCAGAATTTTTTCGGCGTCGGTAATCTGCGACTCGGCGGGAGCCTTAAGGGCGGAAGTGGAACGGGAAGCAGCAGCGTCGCGCAGTTCGTGGCGGAGGACGGCCGAGCTGATCCCGAGCTTCTGCGCGATTTCGTGAGCGAGCTCATCGCGCACGATGCGGCTGGGAATGCGCTGGATGTGCGGGAGCAGAAAGTTGACGGCTTTGACTTTGCCCTCGCTGGCGGCGACCGGGAACTGGGCGCGGGCACGCTCGATCAGGTAATCAAAATACTTCTGCGAACCGCGGAGAGCCTCTTCGTAGGCGGGCTTGCCTTTGCGGCGGATGTAAAGATCGGGATCGAAGCCGGGCTCGAGGGTGAGGACCTTGATCTGAAATTCTTCTTCCACAAGCAGGGCGAGAGTGCGCTCGGTGGCGCGAGCGCCGGCGGTATCGGGATCGAAGTTGACGACGACGTTCCTGCTGAAGCGCCCGAGCAGCTTGGCCTGCAGCTCGGTGAAAGCAGTGCCGGAGCTGGCGATGACGTTGTGAAATCCGGCGGCATAGACGGAGATGCAGTCCATCTGGCCCTCGACGAGGATGGCGTAGTCGAATTTCTTGATCCACTCCCTGGCGAGATCGAGATTGAAGAGCACGCGACTCTTGGAATAGATGGGGGTCTCGGGCGAGTTGAGATATTTGGGGCCGGATTTTTCGTCGGTGGCGAGGGTGCGTCCGGTGAACGCGATGACTTTGCCGGACTCGTTGGCGATGGGGAACATGATGCGGTTGCGGAACTTGGAGTACATCGCGAGCGATGAGCTCGGAGCGGTGAGCTGTAAGCCGCCCGCTTCCCTGCCAGGCTGCGTTTGATCGCTGATTGCTCTCGGCTCATTGCTCACTGCTTCTTTCCAGGAGAAGAGGCCGCTTTCGCGGAGAACGTCCTCGGGGAATTCGTGCTTGAGGCGGTCGCGGAGGAGGAAGCCGGAATCGGGAGCGTAGCCGATGCGGAACTTGGCAATGTTTTCGTCGGAGAGGCCGCGGCCGGTGAGATATTCGCGGGCGCGGGCGCCCTCGGGACGGCGCAGGCATTCCTGGAAAAAGGCGACGGCGCGCTCGTGGACATCGAGGAGCTGGCCGCGCAGGCGGGCTTCTTTGGCTTCGCCGGCGGTCGCGTAGGTGGTCTTGGGCAGCGGGATGTTGAGTTTTTGAGCGACGAGGCGGACGGCTTCGGGGAAAGTGATGTTCTCGATCTTCTGCACGAAGCTGAAGACGTCGCCGGAAACGCCGCAGCCAAAGCAGTGATAGAACTGGCGGGTCGCGTGGACGGAGAAAGATGCGGTCTTTTCGCCGTGGAAGGGGCAGAGGCCGGAGTAGTTCTGGGATCCGGCTTTTTTCAGCTTGATGTAGTCGCCGACGATGCGGACGATATCCGCCTGCTGCTTGACTGTATAGGCGAAATCGCCGGGGTTGGACATGGAAGTTTTATTGTGAGGCAGAAGCCGGCGGAGGGAAAGAGTGGAGATTGTGGAGAAGTTGTGGGAAAGGTGGGATCGACAGATCAAAATCCGCGAATCAGTGGCCAGTGATCAGTGGTCAGTGGCCAGTGGCCAGTGGCCAGTGGCCAGTAAAAATCCCTATGTCTCAGAACCCGGTGATCAGGGGCCAGTGGCCAGTAAAAATCCCTATGTCTCAAAGGCGAGACCGCTCGACTTCGCTCAGGGCAGGCGGTGGGACCCGACGGGACTCAACCTGGGAGAGATTTTTGCCGATGGATAGGGTCGGGGAGGTGCTTGGCGGGTGCCGACGATGGATCAGTACGCGTCTTCGATCGTGGAGAAATACCACGTGGAGGCGGATGTGGGGTCGGCGCCGCATCGGGCGGCGGATGCGGTGCTGCCGCTGCTCAAACAATGGGGACGGAAACATGTGCTGGGGCTGACGCTTTCGGGCGCGTATGCCAAGAACACGGCGGTCTCGCTGTCGTCGCAGGCCGACATTTTGTGCGTGCTGACTCCGGTCCCGCACATGGACATGAAAAAGATTTTCTGGAGTCTGTTTGAGTTTCTGACGGAGCGCGATCTGCATCCGCGGACGCGCGAGGTTTCGGTGCAGCTGCCGGTGCAAGGAATCTGGGTGGACGTGATTCCGGCGCTACGGGAGCGGACGTCGGGCAATACCCTGTTCAACAAGCGGTCGGGGCGGACGATCGAGACCGACGTGGCGCAGCACGTGCACCTGATCGCGAACTCGGGACGGCAGCAGGAAATCTGCGCGCTGAAGATCTGGCGGGAGCGGAACGAGCTGGTGTTTCCGTCGCTGCTGCTGGAGCTTGGGGTGCTGCAAGCGCTGGCTTCGGAACGCCATGGGCAACTGGCGGACAATGTGCTGGCGGTGATGCGTTATCTGGCGAACCGGTTTGAGCAGGCGGTGGTGTGCGATCCGGCGAATACGGAGAATGTGATCTCGGAGGATCTGACGGTGGCGGAGAAACGGGCGATCGCGAAGGCGGCGCGGACGGTGTTGTACGACGAGAACTGGAAGAAGATTTTGTGGTGAGGGGGAAAGCAGATTCCTCGCTGCGCTCGGAATGACAAGTCAAAATCCCCACTCAAGCCAAAAGCGGGCTTGAATGGGGCACCCGGCGCGGTCGGGGGACAAATCAAGATCCCCACCCTGTCGCAAAGAGCGCGACAAGGGTGGGGCAACCGCGCAGCGTCGTTCTTTGTTCATTCGCCGTCGGGCTGCGCCCGACCGGACCCGTTCGACTCCTCCTCGCCATGCGATGAGTCGCTCAGGGCAGGCCTACGAGGGCGGCTGTCCCTATATTTAAGATCAAAATCCCCACTTCTCGCGCAGGAACAGGAGCGCGCGAGAAATGGGGCACCCGGCGCGGTCGGAATGACAAATCAAGATCCCCAAGTTCAGGAAATCTTCAGGACGACTTTGCCGTAGTTCTTGCCTTCCTCGAGAAGCCTGTAGGCTTCGGTAGCGCGGTCGAGCGGGAAGACATGGCCGATCTGCGGAGTGAGTTGGCCGGCGTCGGCCCAGGCGGAGAGCTGCTTCCAGGCCGGGTCCATGATCTCGGGCTTCTGCGAGAGATAGGTCAGCCAGAGTCCCTGAACGCTGGCGGATTTCGCATACATGGCGCGGAGGTCGAGCTGCGGCGGCTTGCCGGTGGCGGTGCCGTATTGAATGACGCGTCCGAAAGCGCGGAGGCAGCGCAGGCTCTTCGCGGTGTGCTCGCCGCCGAGCATCTCGAAGGCTGAATCCACGCCTTCGCCGTGGGTGAGGTTCTTCACCACTTCTTCATAATCGTGCTGCTTGTAATTGATGGCGTGCTGCAGGCCGAGGGCGGTGACGCGGGCCAGTTTTTTGTCGGAAGAGGAAGTGCCAAACATTTCGACGCCGAGGAGGCGTCCGATCTGGACGGCGGCGGTGCCGACGCCGCCGGCGACGGCGTGGATGAGGACGCGGGGAGTGGGCCCGCTCAAGCCAAAAGCAGGCTTGAACGGGGTGCCCTCGGTTGTGCCGGGTTGCGGAGCTTCGCTCCGCCGGACAGCCGAGGGCGGCTGTCCCCACATGGGCTGTGGTGGTCCCGATGTCTGTGATGGTCCCGCGATGCCGGATTGCCAGTAGGCGAGATAGGCGGTGAAGTAGTTGACGGGGAAGGCGGCGGCCTGTTCGTCGGTCCAGGAATCGGGGATGGGCCAGAGCATGTGCGGGGAGGCGGCGATGTGCTCGGCGAAGGCGGCCCACTGAGCGTATCCCATGACGCGGCGGCCGGTGGAGACTTCGACGCCCGAGAATTCGCGGCCGGCGACCAACGGCGGGGGCGGGGTGCCGGGGTATCCGCCTTTGGCGGTCATGAAGTCGGCGAAATTGAGGCCGCCGGCGGTAACGCGGACGATGGTTTGGCCGGGCTTGGCCTCGGGCTCGGGCCAGTCCTGGATGGCGAGGGAATCGGCGCCTGAGAGACGAGTGATGACGAGAGCTCTCATGAGGGAAAGTGTAGCCGGGCGGAGGGGCGATGGTCGGAAAAATCCTCGGGCTCGTCCTCTAGAAAAGCGGATTCCTCGCGCGATGAGGCGGCGCTCGGAATGACAAGAATCAAAATCCCCACTTCTCGCGCGAGAACAAAAAGCGCGCGAGAAATGGGGCACCCGGCCTGGTCGGGTATATACTCTTGGCGTTGAGTTACCGACCGCCCGGCTGAGCCCCTCGGGCCGGGACGGGGCGCTGGATTCATTCCCTCATTTATGCGCGCCCCGACATAAGGCAAGGCCCGTTCACGCCGGGGCGGCGCGAAAAGGGCGACGGATGCGGGCTGCGACTCGGGTGGCGACGCGTCCGGGCGGGAGGTACGCCGTGGATATCATTTTTGTACGCCTTCTTTTTATTGCTGTAGTTGCCGGGACCTGCTTCGTCATAACCCCTTTCAACCTGCCACGCATGGCCGACGCCGGAGTGGGCGCGGCGATCGGCCTGGCGATCGTGCTGTTCGAATGGAAGCTGCGCATGGTCAGCCTGAAGCGGCTGATCGGAGCGGCGATCGGCAGCATCCTGGGCATCTGCGGAGCTTATCTGTTTTCGCTGGTGATCCGCAGCAGCGTGCCGGCGGGCCATACCCAGAGCTTTCTGCAGATACTGGTCATGCTGCTGATGGCTTACGTGGGCCTGATCGTGGGGGCGAACAAGGGCGACCTGCTGAATCTGGCAGCGCTGGGCGGAATCTTTGGCGGGGAGAAACAGGGCAAGAAAAGCTACAAGATTCTCGACACCAGCGTGATCATTGACGGGCGCATCGCCGACATTGCCGAGACAGGATTTCTGGATGGCGTGATCGTGACGCCGCAGTTCGTGCTGCGCGAATTGCAGCTGGTGGCGGACTCGTCGGATTCGCTGAAGCGCAATCGCGGAAGGCGAGGGCTGGACATTCTGCAGCGGCTGCAGAAGGTGGCGAACCTGCAGATTCAGATTGTGGAGGATGATTTTCCGGCCATCCGGGAAGTGGACCTGAAGCTGATTGAGCTGGCCAAGCTGTATGAAGGGAAGATCATCACCAACGATTTCAATCTGAATAAAGTGGCGCAGCTGCAGGGCGTGGAAGTGTTGAACATCAACGAGCTGGCGAATTCGCTGAAGCCGATCGTGCTGCCGGGCGAGACCATGCGGGTATTCATCCTGAAGGAAGGGAAAGAGTACAACCAGGGCGTGGCGTATCTGGATGACGGGACGATGGTGGTGGTGGACAACGCGCGGAAGATGATCGGGAAGACGATTGATGTGTCGGTCACGTCGGTGCTGCAGACGACGGCCGGAAAGATGATCTTCGGCAAGTGGGACGAGCGCGCGGCCTATGCGCGGCAATCGACAACGGCAACCGCGCCAATGGCTGTGCCCGCGCCACAGCCCGTGGCCACGGCTCCGGTTCCGGTACAGCCGACCGCGGGGCTGGAGACGAAGCCGGGAGCGTAGGGCAGCCGGCGTTCGGAATGGCAAAGAGAAATCGAAATGCCCACCCTGTCGCAAAGGGCGCGACAAGGGTGGGGCAACCGCGTGCGGGTTTCTCTCGCCTGAGGCAAAATCCACACTTCTCGCGCAGGAACAAGAGCGCGCGAGAAATGGGGCACCCGGCGATTACCGGGATGTCGCGGAGAAGCAGATTCCTCGCGCGGTAAAGCTGCGCTCGGAATGACAAAGATCTAAAATCCGGGTGTTTCTCGCCTGAGGCAAAATCCCCACTTCTCGCGCTGGAACCAAGAGCGCGCGAGAAATGGGGCACCCGGCGATTACTGGGATGGCCTGGAGGAGCAGATTCCTCGCGCGATAAAGCTGCGCTCGGAATGACAAAGATCTAAATCCCCACTCAAGCCGCAAAAAACGCGACTTGAATGGGGCACCCACCTGTCATCTTTACGTCGGATTTGAAGTCCCTGACCAGCGCTCGTATACTGACAGCCCGCTATGAAGGTATTTGTAATCATTCCGGCCGCGGGCCTGGGAACGCGCATGGCGCCTGCCGCGGCGTCGAGTTTCGGGAAAAATTCCAAGGCGAAGAAGCCGGCGCCCTCGAAGCAGTTCGCGGAACTGAGCGGAACGCCCATCCTGATTCATACCCTGAAACAATTTGCCGCAGCGGACGCGGTGAGCGAGATCTGGATCGCGCTGCGGGAAAATGAAATCGAAGGATTCCGCGAGCGGCTGAAAAAAGAGAAAGACTTCGCGCGCAAGAAAATCGAGCTGGTCACGGGCGGAGAACACCGGCAGCAGTCAGTGGAGCACGCGCTGAATGCGATCACGGCGGCGCCCGACGACATTGTGCTGGTGCACGACGCGGTGCGCCCGCTGGTGACCGGGGAGATTATTCGCGAAGTGATTGAAGCGGCCGAGAAATACGGCGCGGCGATCGCGGGACTGCCCGCGGTGGACACGGTGAAGCAGGTGGAGCGCACGGCTGAGGGCGCGATTATCCGGGCGACGATTCCGCGGGCCGCAGTGGTCCTGGCGCAGACGCCGCAGGGATTCCGCTACAGCGTGATCAAGAAAGCGTTCGATGAAGCGGCGGCGGATGAGTTCATGGGAACCGATGAGGCGTCTCTGGTGGAACGCTCAGGGCATGAGGTGGCGGTGGTGATGGGGTCGGCGAAAAATATAAAGATCACGACGCCGGGGGACATGGAACTGGCGGCGTTTTATCTGGGCAAGTGAGCCACGGATTTTCGCGGATACACGCCGATGGATCCGGGCGGGAATAGGGATTCGCTTTGAGAATTGGATACGGGTTTGACTCGCACGAGTTTCGCAAGGGGATTCCGCTGAAGATTGGCGGGGTCACGCTGGCGCATGACCGCGGGCTGGGCGGGCATTCGGACGGGGACGTGCTGCTGCACGCGATCACCGATGCGCTGCTCGGAGCGATTGCGGCGCCGGATATCGGAGCGCTGTTTCCTCCGTCGGACGCGAAGTGGAAGGGCGCGGACTCGGCCATCTTTTTGCGCGAGGCGCTGAAACGAGTGCGGGACACGGGTTACGAAGTGGCGAACATGGATGCGACGCTGATTCTGGCGGCACCGAAAATCGGTCCGCAGGCGGCGGAGATTCGCACGCGGGTGGCCGAATTGCTGGGTGTGAAATCTGATTGTGTGGGTCTGAAGGCGAAGACCCCGGAGGGTCTGGGCACGGAGAATGCCGCGATCGCGCAGGTGGTCGTGCTGCTGGAGAAGTCCCACGGGTGACAGGGAAAAGCAGATTCCTCGCGCGATGAGACTGCGCTCGGAATGACAAATCAAAACCCCCACTCAAGCCGCAAAGAGCGCGGCTTGAATGGGGCACCCTAAGTGTTCTTTTCCACCTAACGAAAAATCCCCACTTCTCGCGCGATGAGACTGCGCTCGGAATGACAAAGCAAATCAAAACCTCCACTCAAGCCGCAAAGAGCGCGGCTTGAATGGGGCACCCTGAGTGTTCTTTTCCACCTAACGAAAAATCCCCACTTCTCGCGCAAAAAGCGCGCGAGAAATGGGGCACCCGCTTGTCTTTACTTTTCTTTTTCTCTGCGATCAGATCGCGGCTGAGATGAACGCGCGGAAGATGGCGCGGGAGGGTTCATCGTCGTCCACGGAGCGCTCGGGATGCCACTGCACGGCAAGCACGAAGTGATCGGGCGCGGTGCCTTCGAGGGCTTCGATGATGCCATCGTCGGGGCAGCGGGCGACGATACGCAGGCCGTGGCCGATCGAGTCGGCGGATTGATGGTGGGAGGAGTTGACGGGGATGATGAGCGAACCCTCAGGGGCTGAAGCCCCGGCGACTTTTTGAGCTTTAGCGGCACGGTTGAAGCCGTGCCCTTCCCGATCGTGGCCATCCTGATCGTTCGCATCCTGATCGTGCCCCTCCCGATCGTACCCGTCCTGACCCTGCCCATCCCGACTGTGCCCTTCCGGACCGTACGCATCCTGATCGTGCCCATCCCGACTGTGCCCTTCCTGATCGTACGCATCCCGACCGTGCCCCTCCCGATCGTACGCATCCCGACCGTACGCATCCTGATCGTGCCCATCCTGATCGTGGGCTTCACGATTCTTTCTGGCCGAGCTGCGATCGGCCGGAGAGCCGGGAGTGGCAGTCCCTGCATAAACCTTTGCGCTGCCGAGCTGCGCTCGGCTGGACGGACGAATGCGTCCGTCCCTACGTGGGTTCTGCTGGTTTCCAGAAATTACCTGCTGCAAGAGCGATTCGTCTGCGATCGCAACGCTGTGGGCGACGGGGACGGTTTTTCCGGCTTCGTGATTGATCCTGGTTCGCGTGGCTTCGGGCAGGAAATCGGGAATGTGCTGGATGAGCGATCCGGCGCGAAAGACGTTGAGGCTCTGCAGTCCGTAACAGATACCGAGGACGGGCTTGCGGGCGGAGTAGGCATTTTCGAGCAGAAGATTGTCGGCGGCTTCGCGACGCAGGTCGGCGGCGGCGGTATGCGAGGAGCGTGGGGCACGGAAGCGGGAAGGTTCGAGGTCGGCGTTGCTGCCGGGAAGGAGAACGCCATCGCAGGAGCCGGCGAGCCCCACGATTTCCGCGGAGGACAGATCGAGCGGGATGCGGACGGGTGTGCCTCCCGCCTGTTCGACCGCTCGTTCGTATTGAGGCAGGGCGCGCTCGCTGTAGGCGAGATCGGCGGAGTGCGGCAGCGGGATGGCGATGCGCGGGGGCAACTTTAAGACATCCTTTCGATGGCGGAAAGCGTTTTGCTCTGGCGGAAATAGCGGATTTCGTGAACGAGCGAGAAAACGAAAATGATGCTGCCGGCCGCGATCGCTACGGGAAGAGCGACGTGGCGGTAGGCGAGCCGCATGTCGGGATGAACGCCGCGGAGGGCCGAGAGGATGACCGTCCCCAGGATGGCGAACAGCAGGCTGGCCGAGAAGCTGAGCAGCGTGCCGAGGAAGGTCAGCAGGGCGACACGGACCGGGATGCCATACCAGTGCGGGCGGGGCATGGGAATATTTTAGCGGAAAGGAAATCCCCACTTCTCGTCGTCGGGCTACGCCCGACCGGACCCGTTCGACTCCTCCTCGCCATGCGAGGAGTCGCTCAGGGCAGGCTTACGAGGGCGGCTGTCCCTACATAAAGTCAAAATCTCCGCTCAATCCGCAAAGAACGCGGCTTGAATGGGGCACCCGGTGTAGAGAAGCAGATTCCTCGCTGCGCTCGGAATGACAAGTCAAAATCCCCACTTCTCGCGCCAGAACAAAGAACGCGCGAGAAATGGGGCACCCGGCAGAAACGATGGGGCAACCGCGCCGAGCAGGTGGTGTATAAATAGTTAGCATGTCGCAGGCTGCCTCAGTGATTACGCGGAGCCCCGCCGAGGTGGTGCGCCAGACGCCGGTTTCGCAGGCGGGAAACGGAATCTGCTACGCGTCGGCGGGCGAAATCGCGGTCAATTCGTTTGATCTGGAGCGCATGGTCGAGGCCGTGCCCGCGCGCATCGCGGCGGCGCTCGAGCGCAAGGCGTATTACTTTGTCCCGCTGACGGTGAACCAGGGCGAAGAAACCGTGATCGCGGAACGCTATGACGTGGCGCTCAGCGACAGCGCAGTGTGCCACCGCAACCTCACTCTGGGCGATTCGCAGTGCGTGTTCATCTCGACGCGGCTGATGGACGACAAGTTTTCGGTGGCGTTCGAGTTTTATATCAACGTGGGGCACGCGCTGGTGGAGCGCGCCGGAGTTTCGAGCGAGTTCAGCGAGGTGGTCTGGCGACAGGCTGAAGCAGGCGTGCGGGGCGAGACTTCGCTCGATGCCTGGGAAGCGCGCAAGCTGGCCACCGCGAACGGCGCGGACGCGGAGCGTTATAAGACGGAGTACCTGGAAGCGGCGTTCTCGGACACGATCTCGATTTATCTGCTGTCGCTCTATCTCGACGTGGATTACTACGACTTGCGGGAACGGGATTATCCGCTGCTCGCGCCCTCGGCGCTGGCCGAGCGGTTGAGGAAAGTGGCGGAGCTGTTTCCGCCGAATAAGGGATTCGAGTTCGCGATTCTGTACAAAAGGCGGTAGTTTCGCTCCGATTCTTCCTCGTCAACGATTCCCCCCGAATCAAAATCCCCGCTTCTAGCGCAAGAGCGCGTGAGAGAAGCAGATTCCTCGCTCCGCTCGGAATGACAAGTCAAAAGTCCCCACTTCTCGCGCAAGAACAAAGAACGCGCGAGAAATGGGGCACCCGGACCAGGAATGACGAAGGCAGATCAAAACCCCCACTCAATCCGCAAAGAACGCGGCTTGAATGGGGCACCCGGTGTAGAGAAGCAGATTCCTCGCGACCCTCGGAATGACAAGTCAAAAATCCCCACTTCTCGCGCAAGAACAAAGAACGCGCGAGAAATGGGGCACCCGGTGTAGAGAAGCAGATTCCTCGCGACCCTCGGAATGACAAGTCAAAGTCCCCACCCTGTCGCAAAGGGCGCGACAAGGGTGGGGCAACCGCTGTCCCTACATAAAGTTAAAATCCCCAGCTTCTCATTTTGGGTTCGAGAGGACGAAGTTGACCGTGCTGGACTGATTCGGGGCGACGGTCACGGACTTCTCCCAGGTCTTCGGCTCGCTGAAGAGCGGGCGTTCGACGCTGCGCTCGGTCAGCACGTCGTAGGCGTGCTCCTTGCCGAGCAGTCCCCAGCCTTCATGCCAGGCGACGATCTGGTAGCTGCCGGCGGGGACGTCGGTGAACTGGTAACGGCCGCTCTCGTCGGTGACGGCGTAGTAGGGATGGGACACGACCATCATTTCGGCGTTCATCCAGACATGGCCGCCATTGCAGCGCAGATGTACGAGTCCGGGAGTGGACATCTGGCGCGAGGTGACGCGTCCGGTGAAGGGGAACGGAAGGTTGAAGGAGGCGGCGCCGTCCATGTGAATGGTATGGAGGGTCGCGTCGGAACTTACCATGTCGAGCTGTCCATTCTCGGGCACCAGAAGAATATGCGGAATGTAACGGCAGTGCTTCTGGTCGAGATGACGGCGCTGCTCGGGCAGGTCCATGGCCTTGCCTTCGGTGACGTTCTTGAGATAGACGACGGTGTTGGCGATGCCGCCCTCGGGGCCGATGATCAGGCGTTCGAGATCAGCGGCTTTGGTGGAGTCGGGATCGCAGATCTGCGGATCCTTGGTGATGGGAAACATCGCGGTGTGTGGAACCGGGCCGGACCACTTGACGGTGCCGGAAATGGTGCCGCCATCGCTGACGGTGATGACTTTATAGTCTTGCGCGGATAGAACGGCAGAAGCCGCCACAATGAAAACCAAGAATAGGACTCGGCGCATGCTCTTCCCCTTAGGGCTCTGGGCAGCCGGCGACCGCCGCCGGTATAGGTTCACCCGAGCGCGAGATTTGGCCGTGCAACTTGCATCCGCGTCCCAACAGAATCCCGCTTGCTGGGGGTTGTGCTGCACAGGGGCCCGATAAGTCCGGGGCAGCGTTTGGGACGCAGTTACGTTCGGTTTCAATGGGGAGCCCGTTTCGGCATCTTGCGAAAAGCGGAAACGGTTGTGATTGAAATCACATTAAGGTTGCCTGTTTGAAAGGTAATAGTCGAGATTACCGAGGTCATTTGCGGGAATGGCGGACGGGCCATGGGGTGTGGCACGGGTGTGGGGGTAGGGGTCCGTGGCGCGGACGGGCATGAGACTTTACAATCATCCGGCTAGACGGCGGGGTTGCGATGACGGTGACGGTGCGATCGTTCGCGAAAATCAATCTTGG
>Ga0209167_10000917_pt1 | contig 19065 bp, 17 predicted proteins | sample Coa_R1_9_FD_187154 | JGI IMG/M metagenome (GOLD analysis project Ga0209167, IMG submission 187154) | Surface soil microbial communities from Centralia Pennsylvania, which are recovering from an underground coalmine fire - Coalmine... | ecosystem: Environmental > Terrestrial > Soil >... | reverse complement strand
GCCACACAAGGGGCCCAAGCCGGGGCTGAGCCTGAAACGGGTCGTCGAGGCCGCTGTGCGGGTAGCCGAGTTGGAGGGGCTGGCCTCGGTGTCCATGAGCCGGGTGGCCACCGAACTCGGGGCCTCGACAATGGCCCTGTACCGCTACGTTTCGGCCAAGGATGAACTGCTCGACCTGATGGTGGACGCGGCGGCCGGCACTCCCCCGGCAGCTTCACCGGATGACGGATTGCGGGAGGGCCTGTCCCGATGGGCCTGGGGGATGCGGGCCATGTACTACCGCAGCCCCTGGGTGCTGCGTATCCCGATCCGCGGGCTGCCCATTACGCCGAACCAGGTCGCCTGGTTCGAAAACGGGCTGAGCTGCATGGCCGCGACCGGCCTGACCGAGGACGAGAAGGCCTCGTCGGTGCTGCTGGTCAGTAACTACACCAGGTCCGAGGCGATGATGGGCGCCGACCTCGGCGCGGCCGTCCAGGCGTCGGGGACTTCACCGGATGAGTGGATAACCTACTACGGGCGGCTGCTCACCACGCTCGCCGACCCACAGCGCTATCCCGCGATCGGCAAACTGGTCGCGGAGGGAGTGTTCAACATGGCGGACGCTCCGGAGAAGGAGTTCAGCTTCGGGCTGGAGCGCGTCCTCGACGGGATCGAGGTGCTGGTACGGTCGCGGACGGCGGGCTGACTGGACGGTGCACCTCAGGCCGGGAGCCGGCGCAGGACGCAGAACTCGTTGCCCTCGCTCTCTATACAAAAGGTGAACCCCGGCAAAGGTCGTTGTCGGAAGCGCAGACGCAGTGAGCTACGGACCTTTACCTAAAGTTTCGGTGACATGTATCGCTGTTTGGTAGCACTGTTCATGAGGACCCTTGCTATAAGTGGCCCTATATAGAGCCTCGCTGGGTTGTATCGCGGTTGTCGCGCTCGAATACCGCTGCTGCCCTGACCGTACCTCGCTCCAGGGTAACGACAGCGTTACCGGAATGAGATTAATCGTCATGGAATCGGTGCCCGGGTGTTACAAAATGCATCTATGTCTCCCGGTTGAAGATCGTTCCCGCTCTATAGCCAGTCACTAAAGGTTTGAGGGTGGCAGGCGCCTCAACCATGGATACACCTTTTGCATATCATGCCATTTTCTGTAGAGCCTTTGATTCGATAGGAGCAGCCGCGGTTCTGCTTGCGCAAGGTTTGATTCGATCACCTTACTGGTATCGGTGTGCATCAATTGTGCAGACTCAAGGGTGAAGCCTGATGTACTCACGGTCGTGTTTGGACAATTCCCAGATACGATCAGTGACGCATTTACGCCAGTCCCCGGCTGCAAATGTGGTAGGTTGAAGGACACGGTACTGCGCTCGAACTGGATATCGGGTGCCAATCTTATGTCGGCGTCTCCGTCAGCGGCGATCTTATTTAGCTTTATAATAGTTGTATTCAGCAATTGAAAAGCAGCTCGCCCTGAAAGTGATGACGACTGATTTTTTCCTACATTGTCAATGAGGAAATTTACGATGTGCGCGTCCGCGACTTCTTCGCCATCAACAAAAACATTTACCGGCTGTCCAAGAGAGTCCCCGGAGCATGCGAGTACCGGCATGACCATCACCGTGAGATGTAGACCCGATGGCCTAGCTGAATCGAAATTCGGATACGGGAATGTGGATATCGGTCGGCTAAAAACTGTGACCCTAGTACCTTCGATTAGTCGAGGAAGCTTGATAATCTCCTCAATGCCTGCGATCCGGCCGCTTACCTTAAGCTCCCAATCGTCGGGGGCAGCGTCGGCAATGTAAACGACAGTGATATTGTCATGAGGATTGAGCAGAACAGGGCCGATTCTAAGTTCGGCCTCGCTGAGTTCTACACCTAGTACGTCGGGACGCTTATTTATATCGATAATTCCAGGCGGATTACATTCTATTTGCCCGGTGCGAAAGATAGCCGGTCCCTCGCAACTGATCGCCAAGGGACCATCAAAATCGGCGGGAACTACTGGTGCCCGCCCCGTATTCTCTATGCGAGCAGCACACAAGAGAGGATTGATGAACGTCTCCCCGTTCAGACCCACCGTGATAGTGGGTGCCCCTTCCTCCATCGTGGGAAAAATCAAAGGGGTAATGAAGCTCGTGTAATGAAGGCGTTTGAAAGATTGGCTTAGCTGTGTCCGGTATGCCAGATACGCTATGATGCCAGTCGCTACAGCCAACAAAAAGCCGAGTACAAATTCCAATGTGATGACCTTAGAAATCGAAGCAACGGCGGTTGCTGGTCCGGCGATCACCGACCAGCCATCGTCCGAGCAAGGTAATGACCGCGCCTCTTACTCCTGAGAGCAGTGCTGGGAACCAGCTAGCCATGTGATCGATCACCACCCGCGTAAATTTATGCCGAAAACCCGCCGCTGAGAATGCGGCGGGTTCCGGGGGTTTGATGCTTTCCTAGCCGAGTTGGCCGACCTTGATCTGCTCTGTGAACGTCTGCCACTCGCCACGGCTGAGCACCAAATGCCCGCCGGGGTTTTTCGAGTCGCGGATAGCGATAGCGCCGGTTGAGTTGTGCGTTACCTCGACGCAGTTACCCTGCCCCGCGCTGTAGCTTGACTTCCGCCAGTTAAACGTATCGTTCATCTCGGTATCCTCTAATCAGGTCAGCCGATTGCTGGTCATCAATCGCGCTCGATCTGAGATAGTCGAACGCTGTCGAGTACACGCCTACCTCGTCTTGTTCGCGCACGTAGCGCGCAGTTCGCATGTCTTCTATGTAGGCCATAGGCGGGCGTGGTTTCTTGTTAGTGCTGTTGAACGTCAGAATCATAAAGTCTCTACCATAGGAGCAAGTCACACCTCGGGTATCGGGTATTATCTGAATAGCGATATGAGGACGTTGCCCCATCGTTAGCAGATGGTCACACTGGTCCCGCATTACCTCTTTGCCGCCAACTTCGCGGCGCAAGACCGACTCGTCAATGATCGCCCACAGTCTAGGCGGACTTTCCTGGTTGAGTATTTCCTGCCTCGTCATGCGCAGAGCTACCGCACGCTGGATTTCCTCATCCGATAGTCTCGGCCGCGTGGCGCTCACTGCATGACGCGCGTAATCCTCTGTCTGTAGCAATCCCGGTATCACATATGACTCATATGTTTGGATGCTTACGGCCTTCCGCTCCGTTTCAACCAGGTCACGGAACCATGGCAGAACACAGGTTGCGTCAACAAGCAATTGCAACCGCTCGAAGTGCCCATCAGTGTCGAACGCCTTATCAATGTTCTTGGCGAAATCCTCAGAGGGTAGCAAATGCTGTGACTCAATGGCTGCGACGGTCGAAGGTGCGTATCCGGCCATGCCAGCCAAGTGCTCCTGAGTCATGTTGAGCTTGGCGCGTAGCCGCTTTATCTCCCCAGCGAAAAAGGCCAAGGGGTTGGCGAAATACTCGTTACTCACCCTCCGTGCCGCCTTCCTCACCGGTCGTCGGCCATCTCTACCAGACTGGCCTCAATCTTAGCGTTGCCTACTCAGCCCTGTTTGCCCTGCTCGGCGGCCACGCTACCGGCAAGGATGAGGGTCGTCACACCAGTTTCACGAACGGCGGTACCGGCGCTGCGTCCGGAGCATGCTACCCACGCTGGGCCTTGTAGCGCGTCCTGGCGTGCCCCCGGCGCCGGTATCGCGCCCAACCCAGGAGACCGACCGTGCCGCAGGCAAGACACGCCTACCAACTGCCCAACCACCCTGAGTCGGTCGGCCGTGCCCGCAGGTGGGTCCGTGCCATGCTGACGGCCGATGGCTGCTGCGAAGATGCGATTGATACCGCGCTGCTCATCATGTCCGAGTTGGCAACCAATGGCCTGATCCATGGCAGCCAGCACCGGTCGGACACGATCACGATTGTCTGCGAAGTCGATTCGCACATCCTGACGATTGGTGTGATTGATTACGGCTCAGGGCAGCCAGCCATTCTGGACGCTGGTGAAGATGCTGAGTTTGGCCGTGGGCTGGCCTTGGTCGAGGATATGGCCGACGACTGGGGTCAGGAGTCATGCGACGGCGGGAAGCTGGTTTACGCGCGGCTGAAGCTCCCGCAGGATTGCGCGTTCGCCTGACCATGCTCCGGCCGTATGACGAAAACCAGCGGCGCACCGCTGCGCTGATTCAGCGGGATAACCCGCTGTGGCTGGTGATGTGGGGAGTAGGCAGCCGTCGCTATTGGGCGTTTCCTGCGTTCGATGTCCCGCCGCGAACAGTGGTCAGCGCGGCCGACCCTGACGACCTGGTAACCCGGATGCGTGAGACGGAGATGCAGTACCTTCCTCCGCCGTACCGCCGGCCGGCGCTACCAAGCGCGTAGCGGGTCACGGCGTGGCCTTCACTGCGTCCACGCGACGCTGTGAGTCACGCTGAGGCGTTTAGCGCGCTAGCCTGCTGCCAGAGAGGCGTATGCCCTGGTCAGCATCGGTTATTGAACTTCCAGTTTACCTTTGGGCACCCGGATGAACACCAGGTTCAGCTCATCCGAGAGCGGGACGTCGACTTCCTCGTCCCCCGGCTCGCATTCCGCGTGGATCGGCCGGCCGGTAACCTGACTCCAGAATCGCGCCAGTGAATACGGGTCGGCGCAGTCAAAAGTAACGTTGCTGACGAAAGAACTCACCGGGCGTCCTCCAGAACCGGCTCGGCTGGTCATCATCGCCTGTGCCCGTGCCTGTGCCTGTCGAGATAAGTTCCGCCTGCTCAGACCGTTGATTCTCGGTTACGGCGTCAGAGAATGGGCAGGTAGCGGTTCAGTTCGTATTCGGTGACCTGGCGGCGGTACTCGTGCCACTCCGCGCGCTTGTTCCGCAGGAAGAAGTCGAAGACGTGCTCCCCCAGCGTTTCCGCAGCCAGTTCGCTGTCCTGCATGGCGTGGATCGCCTCGTCCAGGCTCTGTGGCAGCGGCTCTATGCCGAGAGCGCGCCGTTCCGAAGCGGTGAGCGCCCATACGTCGTCCTCGGCCCCTGGCGGCAGTTCGTAGTCGTTCTCGATGCCTTTCAAACCGGCCGCGAGGATCAGCGCGAATGCAAGATATGGGTTGCACGCCGAATCCAGCGACCGGAACTCGATCCTGGTGGCGTTTCCCTTTTGCGGTTTGTACATCGGCACCCGGACCAGCGCGGACCGGTTGTTGTGACCCCAGCAGATGTAGGCGGGAGCCTCGCCGCCCGCCCCGGCCGTCCGTTCGGCCTCGCCCCATAGCCGCTTGTAGGAGTTCACCCACTGGTTGCATACGGCGGTGATCTCGGCGGCGTGCCGCAACAGCCCGGCGATGAAGCAACGGCCCAGCTTGGAGAGCTGGAACTCCGCACCCGGTTCGTAGAATACGTTCCGGTCGCCCTCGAACAGTGACATGTGCGTGTGCATGCCCGACCCGGGATGTTCGGTGAACGGCTTGGGCATGAACGACGCGTGCACGCCCTGTTCGATGGCTACTTCCTTGATGACCAGCCGGAACGCCATGATGTTGTCCGCCGTGGTGAGCGCGTCGGCGTAGCGGAGGTCGATCTCCTGCTGACCGGGCGCACCCTCATGGTGGCTGAACTCGACCGAGATTCCCATCGATTCGAGCATCCCGATCGCGGTGCGCCGGAAGTCGTGTGCGATCAGGTGCGGGGTGTGGTCGAAGTAGCCGCCCGAGTCGATCGGCTGCGGCTTGACCCCGGGCTCGGGCTTCTCCTTGAGCAGGAAGAACTCGATCTCCGGGTGGGTGTAGAAGGTGAAGCCCAGGTCGGAGGCGCGGCTGAGGGCGCGCTTGAGCACCCATCTGGGGTCGGCATAGGACGGCGAGCCGTCCGGCATGAGGATGTCGCAGAACATCCGGCCGGTTCCCAGTGACTCGCCCCGCCAGGGCAGCAACTGGAACGTGGCCGGATCCGGCTTGGCGATCATGTCGGCCTCGTAGACCCGGGCGAACCCCTCGATGGCCGAGCCGTCGAAGCCGATCCCCTCGGCGAACGCGCCCTCCAGCTCCGCCGGGGCGACCGCGACCGACTTCAGGTAACCGAGCACGTCGGTGAACCAGAGCCGGACGAACCGGATGTCACGCTCATCCAGCGTGCGGAGCACGAATTCCTGCTGCCTGTCCACGGCCATCACCCTCGACGGTCAGACTTCCGAAAGGCCTTAGTCTGCCCGTCCGGTGTTTCCGGGACGTTACAAGCACCGCGCCCGGCATACCCTTGATCCGTGCCAATGCTGCGGATCGCGCTCGCCCAGGTCAACGCTACCGTCGGCGACCTTGAGGGTAACGCCAGGACCGTCGTCGAATGGACCAGGCGTGCCGCCGAGGCGGGCGCGGGCCTGGTCGTCTTCCCGGAAATGATGATCACGGGGTATCCGGTCGAGGATCTGGCCCTGCGCGCGTCGTTCGTCGACGCCTCGATCGCGACCGTCACGGCCACGGCCGACCTGCTCGCCGTCGAACGCCTCGGTGGCATCGCCGTGGTCACCGGCTACCTGGACCGGCGCACCGACCTTGCCCCCCGGCTCGGCCGGCCGGCCGGTGCCCCGCTGGACGCCGCCGCCCTGCTCTACGACGGCGCGATCAAGGCGACCACGGCCAAGCATCACCTGCCGAACTACGGTGTCTTCGACGAGTACCGCTATTTCGTCCCGGGCGACCAGCTCCCGGTCTTCCGTATGCAGGCCACCGGTGGCCAGGTCGACGTTGCCATCGCCATCTGCGAGGATCTCTGGCAGGACGGCGGCCCGGTCCAGGTGACCTGCACCGCGGGCGCTGGCCTGCTCGCCGTCCCGAACGCCTCCCCTTACGAACGCGGCAAGGAGTACGTCCGCGAGGAACTGTGTGCCCGCCGGGCCCGCGAGGCCGGGGCGGCACTCGCCTTCGTCAATATGCTTGGCGGCCAGGACGAGCTGGTCTTCGACGGCGGCTCGCTGGTCGTGGACGCCACCGGCCGCACGATAGCCCACGCGCCCCAGTTCGAGCAGGCGCTGCTCGTCGCCGACCTGGAGCTCCCGGCCGCCGACCCGGCGCAGCCGATGGAAGACAGCCCCGCCGACGCTGGTGACGGCAGTGTGATCACGATCCGCCGCGTCGTGCTTGCCGCGAATGAAGATACTCCCGAACGGTGGCACTCGAACTCGGCGGCACAGCCGGCCGACAGCACCACACAGACACCGGGCGCCGGCCCCGGTGGCCTGGCCGAGGTCTACTCGGCACTGGTGCTCGGCACCGCGGACTACGTGCGCAAGAACGGCTTTTCCTCGGTGATCCTGGGCCTGTCCGGCGGGATCGACTCCGCGCTCACCGCGACGATCGCGGCCGACGCGATCGGCCCCGACCAGGTGCACGTCGTGCTGATGCCCAGCAGGTATTCCACCGGCCATTCGGTGAGCGACGCGGAAGACCTGGTGAAACGCCAGGGCATCAACGCCCGCACGGTGCCCATCCGCCCGGTGGTTACCGCCTTCGAGACCGAACTGCCCGGCATCGACGGCCTGGCGGCGGAAAACCTGCAGGCCAGGATTCGCGGCATGATCCTGATGACCCTCTCCAACCACGAGGGTCACCTGGTGCTCACCACGGGAAACAAGAGCGAGACAGCCACCGGCTACTCCACTCTCTACGGCGACTCGGCCGGTGGCTTCGCCCCGATCAAGGACGTCCCCAAGACCCTGGTCTGGCAGCTTGCCAGGTGGCGCAACGAACAGGCCGCCCAGCGCGGCGAGACTCCGCCCATCCCGGAAAACTCGATCAGCAAGCCGCCCAGCGCGGAACTAGCTCCGGACCAGCTGGACACGGACTCACTCCCCGACTACGAAACCCTGGACGCCCTGCTTGACGATTACGTCGAGAAGGACATGGGCTGCGCCGAGCTGATCGCCGCCGGTCACGACCCCGGCCTGGTCCAGCGGGTCATCCGCCTGGTAGACGCCGCCGAGTACAAGCGCCGCCAGTACCCGCCCGGCCCCAAGATCACCCCGAAGAACTTCGGCCGCGACCGCCGCCTGCCCATCACCAACCGCTGGCGCGAACACCTGAGCTGAGAACTCCGGGCCGCCAGCTGGCCCAGCTTCGATGGAACGCCGTAGATCTCCTGCTGGTATTTGCGGATCTCATCGGGTGCGCCGGTGCCCGGCGCTCCCTTGACAACCGGTTGCGGCTCGAAAACCTCGGCCAGCGGAATCTTCAGGCAGGCCTTGTGCGTTATGCGAAAGTCGCGTTATGCAAAATTTCCTGCCTGGTTGCTGTGCCGCTGACCGGCCCGATCGCTCGCGCAGACCCTCCGGGCCTGCACTCGCGATACGGTTTTGCATAACGCTCCCCTGCCTGTGGCGGCGGCGCACCGGTATTCCAGCTCGGTGACCGAAAGGCCATCGGGATTGCCGCTATCTGGAATGTAGCCATAACGCCAGGCGTTCGTCCTCCGCGACGTAGTATTTCCATCGCGATCTCTTCGTGGTGGATGGGCGGGCGCATTCGCCCGCCCATCCACCACTTCCAGGCCTCGCAAGGATCAGGAGCCGCTGATGCGGAGCAAACTGGCCGGGGTTGCCCCGGTGCCGCCGAGCAGCTTGATCACGCCCGTGCCCTTGAGCGCGGTCACGACGGCGGCCAGGCCTGCCAGGGCACCGGCCCGCCAGTCGGAGAAGTGCGTTGCTCCGGCGGTGTTGGTGACGAACGCGGCGGTGAAGGTCTGTACGAGGGTCAGGCCTACCCGGGTCACCACGTCCAGGATCTTCTCGTCGGTGCTGGTGCCGCCGGCCGGCGGCGTGAGGCTGCGGATCGCGGCGGTGACCACGGCCAAGGCAGCCGATGCGGCCGCGAACAGAGCCACATCAGCGGCCTTGGTATTAAACGCCCCGCTCAGTAATATTGCACCGATGAAGCTGGAGACAAAGGTAGAAAATGCACGCTCCAGAGTGCTCAAAGCCCAGATCCGGGCGGATCGCAGTGTTTCCAATAGTGCCGGTGAAGCGGGTGCAGGTGCTGACACTGATGCTGGCGTGGACATTTGACCCCCGTTACGTGCTGGCCCCCAGATAATCAGCGTGATTTCTGAATCATTAGCACGACCGCGAGGAAATGGTCAAGAGATTTCCAAATTATTAACACGGCGATCGCTTGACACCCGATGTTCGCCGGAGGGAGGCTGCGGCGGGAACGGTCCACCAGACATCACTCTGGCGCGGCGCCGGGGTGTGCGCTCGCTTGCGGGAGGTTCGGATGACGGCATCGTCGCGGGGCAGCGGGCGGCTCGGGCGGAGGCTGACACCGGCGGTCGCGGTGGGGCTGCTCGGCTACGGGCTGGTGGTGGCCGCTCCGGCGGGCCCGGCGCGGGCCGCAGCGGTCAGGCCCGCCGGCACAGCCCCGGGAGGCCCGGGCACGATGTCCTACTACGACCTGGCCCGCAAGGACTGCGTAGGCACGGCGCGCAACACGCGGTCCAAGGTCTGGTACACGGTGGCCGGCGGGGTGCTGTCGGATGTGTACGAGCCGGCCATCGACAATACGAACGTCGAGACGCTGCAGTACATCGTGACCGACGGGTCCACGTTCACCGACCTGCAGAGCCGCGATATGAGCTACACGGTGCAGGCCGGCCCGACCGGGATGGCCTGCACGGTGACCTCGACCGACGCCGCCCACGGCTACCAGCTCATCACCACGTACATTACCGACCCGCTGCGCGACAGCGTGCTGATGAACACCCGGCTGCAGGCCCTGCCCGGATCCGGCACCAACGTCAGCGGCCTGCATCTGTACGCAAGGCTGGACGCGCACGTCAACGGTGACGGCGGCGGCGGGACCAGCAACGCGGGCGGCAATACAGGGACGGTCGACACCTCGGCCGGGTCGCCGGTCCCGGTGGTCTCCAATACGTCGACGGTCACCGAGGCGGTCAACCGGACCTACGCGGTCCCCACGTTCATGGCCCTGCGGGCCAGCCTGCCATCCCCGGCGGCCAGCGTGGGTTACGCCGGGACGGCCAGCGACGGCCTCACCGAGCTGGATGCCACGCACACTCTCACGCCGGTCTACGACTCCGCGCCGGACGGGCACATCACCGCCACCGCGGAGCTGACGCCGGGCCCGGGCGGTGACGTGACGCTGGCGCTGGGCTTCGGCCGTACCCAGGCGCAGGCCGTGGCCACCGCCGGGGCGTCGCTGGGGCGACCGTTCCCGGCGGCCGAGCTGCAGTACCTGGCCGGGTGGCTGAGCTACGACCGCGGCCTGCACCGGCCGCCGCCGCGGTATCCGGGGCTGTCCGCTGCTCAGGGGCTCGACCTGGTCCGCCGTTACTACCTGTCGGCCAACGTGATCAAGGCGAGCGAGGACAAGACCTTCCCCGGTGCGATCGTCGCCTCGCTGGCCAGCCCGTGGGGGCAGGCGGTGGCCGCCGGGACCGCGGTCAACGGTAAGCCCGTTTACTTCGGCTCCTACCGTGAGGTGTTCGCCCGCGACCTGTACGAGGCGTTCACCGGGCTGCTGACCGACGGTGATCTGGCCACCGCGCGGGCCGCCACCTTGTTCCTGTTCGACCGCCAGCAGCTCGCCAACGGGCAACTGCCGCGTAACTCGCTGGTCAACGGCCAGTCTGCCCCGGACACCGGCGGGAACCAGCTCGACGAGACCGCCTACCCGATCCTGATGGCACTGCAGTCGGGCCTGGGCGGCGACGCCACGCTGTGGCGGCTGCATATCCGGCCGGCCGCCGACTTCCTGGTCGCGATGGGGCCCTCGTTCGGAGTGGAGCGCTGGGAGGAACAGTCGGGCTACTCGCCGTCCACCATCGCCGCGGAGATCGCCGGGCTCACCGCGGCGGCGGTGATCGCCGCCGGGCACGGTGACACCGCGCGGGCTCAGCTCTACCAGGCGACCGCCGACGACTTCCAGCGCAGCATCAAGAACTGGGACGTGACGACGACCGGGCCGGATGGCCCGGCGTACTTCATCCGGGTCGCCAAGACCGGCGACCCGAACGCCGCCATCAGCTACAACCTGGGCAACGGCGGGCCGACGGTGGACCAGCGGTCGGTGATCGACGGCGGGTTCCAGGAGCTGGTCCGGCTCGGTGAGCTGCCGGCCGGCGACCCGGACATCCAGGCGTCCCTGGGCGTGCTGGACAAGCAGATCTCGGTGTCCACACCCAGTGGCACCGGCTACTACCGGTACGGCACGTCGGCGGCCGATGGCAGCGCCGACGGCTACGGCGACTGCTACCAGCCGAGTCAGACCTCCTGCACGGTTCAGGGCGAACCATGGCCGGCAACCGACACCGGAACCGGGCATCTGTGGCCGGTGCTGTCCGGTGAGCGGGCCGAGTCCGACATCGCGGCGGGCGACCTGACCGGGGCCTCGGCCCTGCTCGAAGCCATGGCCCAGTTCTCCTCCGGGGTGGGCCTCGTGCCCGAGCAGGCATGGGAAGACCCGGATCTGCCGCCCTCGCCCTACGGCAGCGATCCAACCACGGCGTCGATCGGGTTCACCGACGGCAAGGCGGCCGGGTCGGCGTCGCCACTGACCTGGGCTCAGGCCCAGGAGCTGCGGCTGATCCTGGCCATCGGCGCCGGGCACACCCTGGAGACCCCGGCGGTCACCACCCAGCGTTACGTAACGAATGGGCCGCCCGGCGAGATCGGCGTCACGATCACCTCGCCGGCGCCTGGTACCCAGATCGGCACACCTGCCACCGGGGTGACCGGCACGACATCTCCCGGCGCCCACGTCGTGGTGGAATCGCTGGACACCACCACGGGTGCGCCGTCAACGGTGGCGACCACGACAGCGGCCGCGGACGGCTCCTTCTCCGTCACGGTGCCCGCCGGGTTCGGCAGTGACGTGTTCACCGCCGCCGCGACCCTGCCCGGCAACCAGACTGGCTACGCGCAGACCTCGGTCACCGGGAACTTCATCAACGGCACCACCGAGATGGACGTGACCGACCCGGCCGGGGACGACAACGGGCCGGGCACATACCAGTATCCGACCGATTCCGCCTTCTATCCCGGTGCCTTCGACCTGACCAGGTTCCGGGTGATCAGCGACGGCAGCACCGTGTACCTGCAGGCGACGCTGGCGAACCTGCAGCCCACGTTCGGCGAGACGATCGGCGCCCAGTTGCTGGATGTCTACGTGCACGTGCCCGGCGCCAGCCCGGCCTCGACCCAGGCCGCCTATGCGACCCGCAACTACACGATCGCGCCGGCCGATGCCTGGAGTCAGCTCGTCGAGGTGCAGGGGTTCGCGCCCCCGGTGTGGCAGGACGCGAACGGCAACCCGCTCGGCACCGCGTTCGTGGCCGGTTCGACGACCACCAAGACGATCACCATCGGGCTGCCCCAGGCTCAGTTCGGCACGCCCGGCCCTGGCTGGTCGTTCGCCGTCGTGCTCACCGGCCAGGACGGTTTCAGCTCCGACCAGGCCCGCGCGTTCACCCCGACGCCGGGGCAGTTCACGTTCGGCGTCTGCGCGCCAGGCGGGACCAGCCCGGTCTGCTCGTTCGACCCGAACATGGTGCCCAAGGCGATGGATGTCCTCACGCCGCCGGACGTTTCGCAGGCCACCGAACTCGACCCCACCCTGGGCCCGGTCGTCATCCAGGGCGTCACCATCTCAGCCGCCGCGCGGCCGCCCGCGGGCTAACCGCGCAGCGGCGGGTTGGAGTGATCGAAGAGGTCACGCTCCCGCAGCCAGCCATACAGCGGGGTGGTCTGCGGGTAGTGGCCCCAGGCGCCGTCACCGGCGCCGCCGGGCAACTGGCGCTCCACCGGGGGATCTGGAGGAAGGATCAAACGTGCGCGGGGCGTGGCGAAAGGCCGATCATGGCTTCATCTACGACGCGCCGCGCGAAGTCGCGGGTGAGCTCGCCCGCGTCGTGCTTGCCCATGGCGATCACCGCGCCGGTGAGCGAGAGCATGGCGACCTCGACGTCCGCGTCGGGGCGCAGCTCGCCGGTGACGATGCCACGGCGCAGCACCGACCTGATCATCTCCCGGCGCGGCTCGACGATGGTCTCCTTGTACCGCTGCACGAGCCTGGGGCACGTCTCGCCCTCACCGAGCAGCAGCGTGAACAGCCTGGTCCGCTTCGGGTCGGCGCTGTCGGTACACATGGTCTGGAGCATCGCCACCAGGTCGTCGCGCACCGACACGCCCGCGGGCTCGGGCAGCGGGGACTTCACCGTCGCCAGCGCGTCGAGCAGCAGATCCTGCTTGCCCGGCCAGCGCCGGTAGATGGTTGCCTTGCCCACGCCGGCCCGGGCGGCGACGGCTTCGATGGAGAAGCCGCCCAGCCCGGACTCGGCGAAGAGCTCCAGCGCGGCGTCCAGGATGGCCCGCTCGGCGCGCTCGCTGCGCGGGCGGCCCGGCTTGCGGGCGACGGCCGCCTCGCCATCCTGGGCGGGCACAACTGCTGCCTCGCGCATGGTCCTATCCTTCCACTGCGGCCGGCTCACCGGCCAGTTCCCTCAGCTCGGCATCGGCGTCCACCGGCTCGGGCCGCCGCGGCGACCCTGGCATCCAGCGGACCACCACCAGCGCACCGGCCAGCGCGATGATCGCGCCGATGGTCGTGGTGACATGCATGGCGTGAGTGAACGCGCTGTCCGCCGGGGCGATCAGGTTCTGTCCCTTCACACCGAGATGCTGCGCGACCGCCTGGGTGGCCGCAATCGACTGGCTCGCCGCATCGCGCGCCGCCGACGGCAGGCCGGCCAGGGTGGGCCGGAGCTGGTCCCGGTAGGACTGGGCCAGGATCGAGCCGAGCACGGCCACGCCGAGCGCGACCCCGACCTGGCGTGCGGTGTTGGTCAGCGCCGAGCCCGCGCCGGCCCGCTCCCGCGGCAGCACGTCCATCACGGCCGCGGTGGCCGACGGGATCGCGACGCCGACACCGGCGCCCTGGACGGCGAACAGCACCGCGAGCACCCAGATCGGCGTGCTGGTGCCCATCACCACATAAAACGCCAGCGCGACGGCCATGACCCCCATGCCGGCCGCACCGACCGCCTTGGCACCGAACCGGCTGACCAGCCCGGCGCTGCGCGGTGCGAACAGCAACTGCGCGGCCGCGAACGGGATGGTCAGCAGGCCGGCGTGCAGCGCGCTGTAACCGCGGACGTTCTGCAGGTAGAAGCTGGTGAAGAAGAACACGCCGCCCATGCCGAAGAACAGCAGGGAGATCGCGCCGACCGAGGAGGACATCCGGTGGTCGGCGAACAGCCTGACGTCCAGCGAGGGGTGCGAGATGCGGGTCTCGTGCCAGGTGAAGAAGCCGAGCACGGCCAGCCCGCCGACGATCGGGCCGAGCACGTCGCCGCGCAGCCACGAGCCGGTGTCACCGCCCTGGACGATGCCGTAGACCACCAGCACGAGGCCGACGATGGACAGCAGCACGCCCAGGTAGTCGATCTTGCCCGGGTCCGGGTTCTTCGACTCCGGGACCAGGATGGCCACCGCGATGGCGCCGGCCACGGTCACCGGAACGTTGATCAGGAAGACCGAGCCCCACCAGAGGTGGGCGAGCAGCAGGCCGCCGAGCACCGGGCCGATCGCGACGCCGATACCGACCGCGCTGGCCCAGATGCCGATCGCCTTGGCCCGCTCGGCGGGCTCGAACACGTTGGAAATGATCGACAGGGTCTGCGGCATGACCGCTGCGCCGCCGAAACCCATCGCGGCCCTGGCGAAGATGAGCTGGTCAGGCGATTGTGAGTAGGCGGACAGCAACGACCCGATGCCAAACAGCGCCAGGCCGATCATCAGCATCCGCTTGCGGCCGATCCGGTCGCCGACCACGCCGAAGGTGAACAGCAGGCCGGCGAAGACGAGTGTGTAGGAGTTGATCGCCCATTCGAGCTGGCTCTGGCTCGCACCGAGCCCCGCATGCGGGTCCGCGATCGTCTTGAGCGCGACGTTCAGCACCGTGTTGTCGATGACGATGGCGAGCAGGCCGACGATCAGGACAGCGAGGATTCCCCAGCGCCGCCGGTAAATCATCTGTGCGTCCATGGTTCCCTTCTCGACCATGTGGGCCGGCGTCCCGACCGGGAAGATCGTGTCCGCCGGCGTTGTTCAGTAAGTCAGCGCGGCCATCGCCTGGCGTGGCCACTATCGATACGGAACGGGATCGTATCGTTAATTATTCCGGGATGTCACCTGATTTTTCGCGGGCAGGCCCCGGGGGCTTGGCTGGCCCGCACTGGGCCTCCCCGTTTCCTTGTGGCCCTGCTCATGCGATGATCGACGTTGTCCGGGGACGCCATAGGGGCGCCACGAGGCTAGGAGGTCCGATCATGTCCGCACGTCCAGAGCCCTCCCCCGCCACCACCAGACAGCCGTCCGCCCAGGCGCTGTACGGCGGGCAGAGCTCGCGCCGGGTCACCGTCAGGGACATCGCGGCGGCCAAGGGCCGTGGCGAGAAGTGGCCGATGCTCACTGCTTACGACGCACTGACCGCCCGGGTCTTCGATGACGCCGGGATACCGGTGCTGCTGGTCGGCGACTCGGCCGCGATGGTGGTCTACGGGCATGAGACGACGATCCCGGTCACCGTGGACGACCTGATCCCGCTGACCGCGGCCGTCGTCCGCTCGACCAGGCGGGCCATGGTGGTCGCCGACCTGCCGTTCGGCTCCTACCAGGCGTCGGCCGAGACCGCACTGAACACGGCCGCGAGGTTCCTGAAGGAGACCGGGGCACACGCGGTCAAGCTGGAAGGCGGCTACCGGGTGCTACGGCAGGTCGAGGAACTGGTGGCCGCCGGAATCCCGGTGATGGGCCACCTCGGCCTGACCCCACAGTCGGTGAACGTGTTCGGCGGGTACCGGGTGCAGGGACGCGGCGAGGACGGCGACCGGCTGCTGCACGACGCCAAGGCGCTGGAGGCGGCCGGGGCATTCTCGGTGGTGCTCGAGTGCGTGCCTGCCGCGCTGGCCGCCCGGGTGACCGAGTCGCTCACGATCCCGACCATCGGCATCGGGGCCGGGCCAGGCTGTGACGCCCAGGTGCTGGTCTGGCAGGACATGGCCGGGCTGACGCCGCACGTCGCCAAGTTCGTCAAGAAGTACGCCGACCTTGCCGCCGAGCTGCGGACGGCCGTCCAGGACTACGCCCAGGACGTTGCCTCTGGCGCGTTCCCCAGCGAGGAGTACTCCTACAGTTAGGCTCCGCTCCGTACGGTGCCGGTAACCACCGTGGTTACCGGCACCGTAATGAGAGCTAAATGTCCGTTATGCGCAATCCGGCGTGCGCCTTGTACCGTCGGTTGATGGAGACGAGATTGGCGGTCAGGCCCTCGATCTGGCCGCAGTTCCGCAGGCGGCCGGCGTAGACGCCGCGCATGCCCGGGATGCGCGCGGCCAGGGCCTGCACCAGGTCGGTGGCCTGCCGGTCGTCGCCCAGCACAAGCACGTCGAGGTCGAGCTCGCCGATCTCGGGGTCGAGCAGCAGCACGGCGGACACGTGGTGGAACGCGCCGACCACGCGGCTGCCGGGCAGCACGGCGGCAGCCTGCTCGGCGGCGCTGCCTTCGGGCACGGGCAGCCGGAAGGCGCCACGCGAGTCGAAGCCGATTGGGTTCACGCAGTCGATGACGATCTTCCCGGCCAGCTCGCCGGCGAGCGCGGCCAGCAACTCACCGTGACCATCCCAGGGCACCGCGACGATGACGACGGTTCCCCGCCGCGCCGCGCCGGCGTTGGCCGCCCCCTCGATGCCCGTGCATCCAGTCTCGGCGAGTTCGGCGGCGGCGCGTTCGGCGCGTTCGGCGCTGCGGGAGCCGATGATCACCTTGTGACCGGCCAGGGAGAACCTGCGGGCCAGGCCGCGGCCCTGATCGCCGGTGCCACCGAGGATGGCGATGACCGCCTCGGCGGCCAGTTGGTCAGAAGTCTGCGGTTGAGTCACGGACTCCATCGTGCCAGCCGAACGGAGCCGGGTTTGACCGGGTACAGTCCGCCACTCAAAAATGGTTACCGAAAGTACAGGTGCGAGGTCAGGCCCGGTAGGGCACCATGGGCGGGTGGACGCTGAACAGGTGGCCGCGCTGCGCGCGCTGCTCGCTCCCACCGGCTGGCTGGAGCGGACCCGGGCGTTCGCCCGGACGCTGCGCCGGAGCACCACCTCGCCGGGCGGGTTGCTGCTGGTCGGCACGCCGGACGATGAGCCCTGGCATCTCGCCGCGCACCTGGACGAGGAGAGCCGGTTTTCCGGCATTCCCGAGCTCGCCCCGACCCTGATCCGGTGGGCACCCGCCGCCGGCGCCCCGCCGCACCTGCGGGTCGGCCTGCAGCGGCTGGAGGCGGCCCAGCGTGGCGAGGCACTGTTCGTGGTCACCCCGCAGACCGCGCCGGTACCGTTGCTGGAACGGGTCAGCGACGCGCGCAAGGCGGGCGCGGTGATCCTGGCGCTCGACCAGGGCGACCGGGACCTGGAGGATCTCGCCCACGAGTCGCTGACCATACGGGTGGCGGCCGACCCGGTCACGTTCGATGCGGCGCAGCACCTGGTCAGCGCCGCGGCCGGCGAGCCGCGCGGCAGCGACCAGCCCGCCGGCCTGCGCGGCCTGCGCAGCAAGCTCGCCAAACTGCTCGACACGGTCAGCGGCCCGCCGCCGGAGTAATGTGCGGCCGCCGTGAGCCCGGGCGGGCTCACGGCGGCACCGGCGTGCTGGTGGTGGGCTCAGGCGCCGGCGGTGACTTGCTTGCTGTCGTGGTCGTGGCTGGTGATCTGGATGCTGCGAGGCTTGGCGGCCTCGTGGATGGGGATGCTCAGGGTGAGCACACCGGCGGTGTAGTCGGCACCGATGTGCTCGGCGTCCAGGCTCTCGCCGAGGAACACCTGCCGGGTGAAGGTCCCGGCGGGCCGTTCAGCGACGATCATCTGCGCGCCGTCGGGCTGGGCGGGACGGCGTTCGGCGCGGATGGTGAGCACGTTCTGCTCGGCCTGCAGGTCGATGGTGTCGGCCTGGACACCGGGCAGGTCGAAGTGGACGTAGAAGGTGTCGCCCTGGCGGTAGGCGTCCATCGGCATCGCGGCCGGGCGGGCGGCGGTGCCGAACACCTGCTGGGTCAGCCGGTCCAGGTCACGGAACGGGTCGGTGCGCATAAGCATGATGATCAAGCCTCCCTTGCCGGTCTGGTGTCGTCATGGCTGGTGCTGAGCCCATCGATTTATATAGCACCCGCATCGGTAACTTGACAAGACTCGACTCAGATTTTCTTATGGCACATACTAGGAACAAGCGGCCGCATGGGAAGCGGATCAGCCGCGGCAGAGCTTGCGTGACCCGACCGGAGGTGAGCCCTCGTGACTGGGACCGGCCGGCCAGATGCCCTGTATGAGCTACTGGGCGTGCGCCGCGGCGCCTCAGCCGCGCAGATCACCCGCGACCGCCATCGCCGCGCTGGCGCCCCGCACCCCGGCGCCCAGCCCGGCCAGGGCGGCGCACCGGGGCGCGGATGGCCATGGTGAGCCCGGGCCTGCCCGGCTCGGGCTGGGGTGATCCCGGCCGGGGCCTGTTTTCCATCTCGGTGGCCGCCGAACTGGCCGGGCTGCACCCGCAGACCCTGCGCATCTACGAGCGGGAAGGCCTGCTCGACCCGGCCCGAACCGCGGGCGGCACCCGCCGCTACAGCCAGCGTGACATCGCCCGGCTGCAGGAGATCTGCACCTTGACCACCGACGGGCTCAACATCGCCGGGATCCGCCGGGTACTCGAACTGCAGGAAGAAACCCGCCGCCTGCAGGCCGAGGTCGACCGGCTGCGCAATCTCACCACCCGAACCCCCCGCCACCAGACCTGATCCAGGCCGCGAACTCCGGCTCGCCGGTCAGGAGCACCTGCTGTATGCCGAGCACCTGACCGCCCTATCCGGTGATACATCCTGTCCTCGGCCACCTTGCTGACCTCGCCGGCGCGGTAATCGCAGCGCACCTGAGCGCCCTATCCGGTGATACATCCTGTCCTCGGCCACCTTGCTGACCTCGCCGGCGCGGTAATCGCAGCCGGCTGCCGGCGGGGTGTCAGGCGCCCACCGGGGTTGCCTGGGCCAGGATGGCGATGAT
>Ga0209167_10000915_pt1 | contig 19071 bp, 11 predicted proteins | sample Coa_R1_9_FD_187154 | JGI IMG/M metagenome (GOLD analysis project Ga0209167, IMG submission 187154) | Surface soil microbial communities from Centralia Pennsylvania, which are recovering from an underground coalmine fire - Coalmine... | ecosystem: Environmental > Terrestrial > Soil >... | reverse complement strand
TTCGGCATGCACTTCAGCCAAATTCGGGCGTCTGACCTGATTCTGGTGAATCATCGCGGCGAAGTCGTGCAAGGAAATTATCCAGTCAATGGTGCGGCTTTTGCCATCCACTCTCAGGTACACGCCGCACGTCCGGACGTGATCGCGGCGGCGCATGCGCATTCCATGTACGGGAAATCCTGGGCGTCGCTCGGGCGTCTGCTCGACCCTATCACCCAAGATGCCTGTGCGTTTTACCAGGACCACGGACTTTTCGCGGACTTCACCGGCGTGGTCTATGAAACGTCGGAGGGCGAGCGGATTGCGCAGGCTCTCGGACAGCACAAAGCTGCGATTCTGCGCAACCATGGATTGATCACCGTTGGCCACTGTGTCGAGGAAGCCGCGTGGTGGTTCATCACCATGGACCGTAGTTGCCACGCTCAGTTGCTCGCAGAGGCCGCTGGCGAACCGGTAAAGATCGATCATGCCACCGCAGTTGCAACGAGAGAGCAAGTGGGAACCCACCTCGCAGGATGGTTTCAGTTTCAGCCATTGCTCGCGCGTGTCATTCAGGACGAGCCAAATCTGCTCGAATAGTTTCCTTGCTGCCGGAAGGTTAATAAATTAACTCGCCGCCGGCGTCGCTCCAAGCTACAAGGGCCCGCCGCACGCGCGACCAACACCAACGTGCTGATGCAATCACAAGAACAATTCGACATCCTGGTCGTCGGCGCCGGCATATCAGGTATTGATGCTGCCTACCATTTGCAGACTGCCTTACCCAAAAAAACCTACGCGATTCTGGAGGCCCGCGACGCAGTCGGCGGAACCTGGGATCTCTTCCGCTATCCGGGCGTGCGCTCCGATTCTGATATGTACACTCTCGGCTTTCCTTTTCGGCCATGGCACGCGGACGAGGCGATCGCAGGCGGCACTGCCATCTGGAATTATATCCGCGAGACCGCGACCCACTATGGCATTGACCGCCACATCAGGCTGGGACATCGGATGATTCGCGCTTCCTGGTCCTCAGACGACGCGCGCTGGACGGTCGAGGCGCAGACGAAAGATGGACGGATCATGCGACTATTCTGCAGCTTCCTTTATATGTGCAGTGGTTATTACAGCTACGAAAAAGGCTTCAGCCCGGAATTCCCCGGTATGAATCGATTTCAAGGGCAGTTTGTGCACCCACAGGAGTGGCCCCAGACCTTCGATTATGCCGCCAAGCGAATCGTTGTCATTGGAAGCGGTGCTACGGCGGTGACGCTGGTTCCGGCGCTTGCCCAAGCTGCTTCCCATGTGACGATGCTGCAGCGCTCCCCCAGCTATGTCGTTACCCGGCCAAGCAAGGACGCAAAAGCCATCTGGATGAATCGACATCTGCCAAACAGCCTTGCCGCGAAACTCACAAAATGGAAGAACGTGCTCTACAGCATCACCATGTTTCATCTCGCGCGCACGAAACCACAGATGATCAAGGGCATGATCATCAAGGGGATCAAGCAGCAGCTTCTACGCGATTACGACGTCGAGCGGCACTTCACGCCCCGCTATAACCCATGGGATCAGCGTATTTGCCTGGTGCCCGATGGCGATCTATTTGCCGCCATCCGCTCCGGCCGGGTCGAGATTGTTACTGACACGATCGCGGAAATTGTGGAGTCCGGAATCCGCTTAAGCTCCGGCACAACATTGCCGGCGGATATCATCGTTTCAGCCACAGGTCTCGTCGTGAAGTTGATGGGCGGAGCTGAAATTCTAGTTGATGGCGTGCCGGCCAAACTTAACGAGAAGATGGTATACAAAGGCGCAATGTTCAGCGGTATCCCGAATCTGGCGCTCGCCTTTGGGTATACGAATAATTCCTGGACGCTGCGGTGTGATCTCACCGCGCGTTTTGTCTGTCGGTTGCTCAAATATATGGATCGTAAGGGATGGTCGGTATGTGTGCCGAATCTTCCGGATCCATCCGTCAGCCCCGAGCCTTTGCTTGATTTCAGTTCAGGCTACGTGCGCCGTGCGGATGGCGTGCTGCCCCGGCAGGGACAGAGAGCGCCGTGGAGAGTGCCCCAGAATTATGTGAAAGACCTGGTCGCCTTTACGTTTGAGTCGATAAACGACGGGACCATGAATTTTCTTCGATCGTCGGAGGCTGACAATGGCAGCCGCGTCAGTAACGTTCACTCCAGGGCTACCAGCTGACTTGAGAATATGACCAGCGCAATGGGCCTTGAGAGCCGCACGGCGGTGATCACGGGCGCTGCAAGCGGCATCGGCCGTGCCATTGCCGTGTCGCTCGCTCGCCGTGGCTGCAACGTTGCGCTCGCGGACCTGAATGACGCCGGACTATCAGAAACGGCGCGCATGGCACAACTGGCTCATACGGATCCAACAAGCCAAAGCGCTCAGCGGAGCGCGCTGCGCATCAGCCAGCATCATCTTGACGTTGCGGATCGACTCGCCGTGGCAGCGTTTCCACAAGCTGTGATCACCGCGCATCCCGGGGTGGACATCCTCGTAAACAACGCCGGCGTAGCCGTCGGCGGCACGTTCGAAGCAGTGAGCGAGGAAGATTTCGAGTGGTTGTTCGAAATTAACTTCTGGGGCGTCGTGCGGATGACCCGAGCCTTTCTGCCTCTGTTGCGAAAAAGCGATGACGCACGCGTGGTGAACCTCTCCAGCATATACGGACTAATCTCGCCGCCCGCGGAAACAGCTTACTCGGCAAGCAAGTTCGCCGTGCGCGGGTTTTCGAATTCACTGCGTCACGAACTCGCGGGTTCTAAGGTCGGTGTTACGGTTGTTCATCCGGGCGGCGTCGCAACTTCGATTGCAGATAACGCTCGAATACCTAAGGACATGCCTCCCGAAGAAATCGCCCGGCGCAGAGCCCTCGCGAAGAAAGCACTGCGGATGCCGCCCGCAACCGCTGCTGAAATTATCGTGAAGGGCATCGAGCGCCGCTCGGCGCGAGTCCTGGTCGGCAACGACGCGAAGTTCCTGGCATTCCTCGAACGCTTGGCGCCGACTTCGTATTGGAAAATCTTCAGCCGCTTCATTCCCAGATGGTAATTGCCGGCCGCACTCCGCCCTGTTGCGGTGCCGGCACAAGCAATGGAAGGTGATTCGGGCCCCCCGCTGCGGGCGTGTAGCTCGGCTGGGAGAGCGCCTGTGCATCTCCTGGAGTGGTTTTACTCGAACTCCAGCATAACGATTTCCGGATTCGATCCCAGCCGCAGTGGCGGTCCCCAGGTTCCCGCTCCGCTCGAAGTGAAAACCTGCATCTTGCCGATTCGGCTCAAGCCATATACAAACTGCCGGTAAATCCGGCGCGCAAACCAACTCCAGGGTACGAACTGCCCAAGGTGCGTATGTCCGGATAGCTGGAGCGATAGGCCGGCGGCTTCTGCGACCTCTGGGTGGTCGGGCGCATGCGTTAACAGGATGCTCGCGCGATCGAGATCCAATCCGATGCCGCGTAGCACGGACGCAAAGTGGGCGCCGTGCGTCGCGCTCCGATACGGCACCCCAACAATCTGCAAACCATCCGCTTCCACCTTCTCATTGCGTAGCACGCGGACCCCGGCCGCCGTGATGGCATCCAGATATTTGCTGTCGTCTCCAAATTGCTCGTGATTTCCTGCGACGAAGTACACGCCTTGCGGCGCCACAAGCGCGCTCAATGGCTCCGCTGCGCGCCGCGCGTCGATGGCCGTTCCGTCATACAGGTCCCCTGTGATGAAAATCGCGTCCGGCTCTTCCTTCAGAATCTTCGCGACCATGCGCCGCAAGAAACTTCCATTTCGAACATGCCCAAGGTGCACATCACTGATTAGCGCCGCCCTTCTCCCCAGCCACGCCGTCGGCAGATTCGCCAGCCGCACTGTCGTTCGCGTGATCCTCGTCCAGCTGGCGTTGATTACACCGAAAACTCCAGTCACAGCCGCGGCGCCGAACAGTAATTCGACGGTCCGGTGGAAGTTCACGTCCAGCCCCAGCCATCGCGTGATTCCAAAAACAATCCACGAGAATACAGCGGCGAAAAACAGGAAGGTCAACATTCCCATCCAAACCGCGGCTGCCCGGTAAAACGCGCGCAGCGGAGCATTTGTATAGCGATGTGCCAGAAGCGTGGCGGCTACAAAGCTCACCGACAAAAAGCCTAGCCCCAATTTGATCCAGAATGCTCCGGGCGTATCCGCCCCTGCGGGCGAAAACGTCCACGTCTTATAGAGGAAAAGATGTATCAGGAATAAAAAGGCCTGAATCACTGCAACAAATGTAATCAATCGTTTTAGTCTCATTCGATTCCTTGATTCGCGATTTTTGCCATCCCATGCTGTCGATTTCTTGCGCCTAAACCGTCCTGAGGATTTGTGGTTCCTCTCGTCCCTGATTAGCCAGATGGGCGAGAAGTTCGTAGGAGCGCAGCCGGTCCTCGAAGTTGTAGGTGTTCGATACCACGATCAGTTCATCCGCCTGCGTCTCCTCCAGAAACGCATTCAGCCGCGCCGCGACCTGATCGGGCGCGCCAAAGATCGCCGCTCCAAATTTTGCAGCTACCATCTGCCGCTCTTGCGATGTCCACTCCAGGCTCCTTGTAGGCGGTGGCAGCGGCCCGGGAACACCACGGATCAAGTTCAGAAACATTTGGATTGGCGTGGTGGCTAGAAGCTGGGCCTGCTCGTCCGAGTCGGCCACCAGGATCGGGATTCCCACCATCACGTAGGGCCGGTCAAGAACCGAAGACGGACGAAACGAAGAACGATAGATGTGCAGGGCCGGCATCAGAGGTCCGGGTTGAAAATGAGCGGCGAACGCAAACGGCAAACCGAGCTTTCCCGCCAGCCGCGCGCTAAAGTCGCTCGAGCCCAGCAGCCATATGGGCACGTTCGTGCCTTCCCCGGGATAGGCATGGACGCGCTGCGAAAGTTGTGGTTCACCAAGATATCGGCGCAATTCCTCCAACAGCGCGGGGAAATTCTCGCCGGTATCGTTCAGGGAACCGCGGAGAGCACGCGCCGCTTCCGAATCACCTCCGGGGGCGCGACCGAGGCCCAGGTCGATCCGGCCGGGAAACAGCGATTCGAGCGTGCCGAACTGTTCTGCAATGGCTAGCGGCGCGTGATTCGGCAGCATGATGCCCCCGGAGCCCACGCGGATTGTCGAGGTTGCATTCGCGATGTAGCTGATCAAGACCGACGTCGCTGAGCATGCCACTCCGCGAATATTGTGGTGTTCCGCCAGCCAGAATCGCTTGTAGCCCAGGGACTCGGCGCGCTGGGCCAGTGCACGAGCGTTATGGAAAGCTTCCTCAGCCGTGCCTCCCTGTCGCAAGTGCGCTAAGTCGAGAATCGAAAGCGGAGTATCGGCGAGACGCGGACGATCAGGCATGGATCCCTCATTCCCCGCACGGAATTGAAACGGGCATCAAACGGCTACACCAATTGGATGCTTGAATCCTCTAACCGATGCGGATGTTGGGGGGTGCATGCAGCGAAATGGCTCGCCTTATCATTCGCGACTCGCCGTAACTGGGGCCCTGCGCGCTGTGGTGAGCCCGCCAGGCCACCAGTTCCAATCGCCTGCAATACGAAGCAGCGCGGGACCGATCACAATACGAACGAGTGTCGCGTCAATCAGCACGGCGATCGCCAGCGTAAATCCGATCATCTTCACCACCAGGAAGTCCCCGAAAGTGAATGCCGCAAATACCACGATCATGATGGCGGCAGCGCTCGTAATCAGCCCCGCGGTTCTAGCCAGACCCTCCGGGATCGCATCCATCTCACTCAGCCCGCTCCTTCTGGCTTCCAGAACGCGTGCGACCAAAAACACCTCGTAATCCATGCTCAATCCGAACACGATGGCAAACGCGACGATCGGTACCAGGGGAAACACGCTACCGGTTCCGGCGGGAACTCCCAGGAATTTGCTGCCGTGTCCGTCCTGGATAACGACAACCAATGCTCCGAAGGCCGCAGCGACCGAGAACAGGTTGAGTGCGATGGCCTTCACCGCGGCGAAGATCGATCGGAAACCGCACAGCAGAGCAAGCAGCGTCCCGCCGACCACCAGCCACATTACGGAAGGAAAGCGCTTTCTGATAATCGTCTCGTAATCGGCGTTGAGTGCCGGAATGCCGCCGACCAGAAGCGTCGCGCCAGGAACTCCGGTCAGAGCTGGCGCGCCGGTCTCGCGCAATTCTCGCACCCAGTTGACCTGCTCGCGCAGGGAAACCGAACTCGCGGGTAACACTTCCAGCAGCGCAGCCCGCCCGTCGCTGCTCAGGAATGTGCGACGCGTTTCGCGCGAAAGATCAGTGAGGGAAGATCGGTTGCTCTGCGCAAGTGTCGTGATAGAAATCACGCGGTCACAACGAGGGTCGGTCGCGAGGCGCTTGCTCATGCGATCCAGCGCATCCCACCCGGCGTCGGTTTGCGCGATGGAATCCGTCGGCAGTTCCACAATCACGCGCAACGATTCAACTACGCCGCCCCGATCCATCCGCTCCAGTGTGTGCAGCGCGTGGACCGATTCCGCCGCCTGCGGCAGCCAATCCCCGCGGGGCAGACTGGTATCCAGCCGTCGGACCTGCCAGGCGAGCAGCAGCAAAGGCGTACCCGCCAACAAGAGCGCAAGCCAGGGATGCGCGACAATTACTTTTCCCCATTGCCGCCAGCGATTTCCGGTACGCGCGGCGTGCTGCGCATCCAACTTTGCTGTAAACGGCATTCGGCCCAGATCAATTCGCGGTCCGAGCAACACCAGCGCTGCTGGAACCAGCGTATTTGTAAGCAGCACGCTCATTCCCGTCACCAGGAATCCCGCAACACCAATGGAACGGATTTCGCTGATCGGAACCGTCAAAAGGGCAAGAAATCCGATGGCTACGGTTGAGGCTGAAATCAAAAGCGTGCGGCCCGCTTGGCGTGCCGCGATCGTCCCGGCCGTGGGTCCGTCGTTCCCGGCGGCAATCGCTTCCCGAAAGCGGCTGATCATCAGCAGCGCGTAGTCGATTCCCAAGCCCAGGCCAAGCATGGTGGCCAAATTCTGAACCAGTATGGATAAGTGCCAGCGCTGGGCCAGAAATCCCGTAATCGCCAGAGTGGTTGCGATGGCAAGCTGGCCAACTGCCAGTGGAATCACGGCGGCCATCAGGCTTCCAAACGCCACCAGCAGCAGCACAAGCGTCGCCGGGATCACCAGGCTCTCGCCGCGATGCACGTCGGCGGCGCTGGCTTTCCGAATATCGAAATTCAATGGAATCTCGCCTGTGAGTTCGAGCTTCACCGCCGGATAACGGCCGCGCAGCTGATTTGCCAGATTGCTCGCCAGCTGGTGAAGCTCGGGAACCAGCGATTCGACCGGACCGCCAGTTGACTCCAGCCCCACGAGGACAAACGTTCCGCCTTCACGGCCCAGAAAAATGGGATCGCGCAATTCGAGGTAGGACACAACGCCTGAAACGCCGGGCTGATCTTTCAGCGCCGCCACGATGGTTGCTAGCGCTTGGCCGCCGTCCTCCGAATTAGCGGGTGGGAGCCCCTCGATCACCAGGACAACGCGATCCACAAACGGCGAGTGAAAACGACTATCCAGCTCGTCCCGCACAGTTTCAGCCTGGCTCCCTTCCACACGGGTTGCGGTTTCCAGGCGGCGCTCCGCATGAAAAGAAAATGGAAGAAGCGCGATGGTTGCTGCGAGGACGATTCCCGACACCAAAAAACGGCGCACAAGCATAGCCACAATAATGTCACACCTCACAAAATCGTCGTCAGCAAAACTCTTCGGTGACGCCTAAAAACCACACGGGCGAATGACGTGCTCCTCCCGGAACCGGTTCCTACGTTTGCGCTCAGTTTGGCGAGCTTGCATCTGCGCAATACTCACTTCCGGTGCTATGTGAATCTGCTAAACTTTTCCCCATCGAATTAGGAGGATCCATTCGTATCTTACTTTTGGTCGGACTGCTTGCCGCCATCCAATCTGGAGCCGCAGACCCGCGCATTGGCACCTGGACGCTCATTTCTGCGCAGTCAAGTCTCGATCCTCCAAACCGGCTTACCATAACGCCTCTGCATGCCGGGTCGCATGTAGTCATGTCCGGCGAAACCCATCTCGATTTCACTGCAAATTCCAACGGCCACCCATCGGCCGCGCCAGGCAACCTCGCCTTCAATCAAATTGAGCTGCGCAGGATCGATAAGAGGCAGGCGGAGGTGAAGGAGGAAAAGGACGGAACCCTGGTCGCGACGGTTCGCGAAAAAATCTCGGCCGATGGCAACGAGCTGACGACCACCACTGCAACCGTCGGCCACGCCGATAAAATCACCGTGTGGACGCGCAGCGGAGGAAAAAAAGTCCCGAATGACTTCTTCGCAGGCGAATGGACGCAGGACCTCGGCAAGTCTCGTTTGCGGCAAGGCTCGGTGCTCAAAATCGAGGCGGACGGAAGCGGTGGGGTCCGTTTTCTGGGCGACTACAGCTATACCGCCCGTTTTGACGGAAAGCAATACGATCTAAAGAACTCGCGCAACGATACCGTGACGCTTCAACTCGTCGATCCTCACACCGTGGACGCGAGCTATCAGCGAGACAATCAAGTCACGCAAAAAGACAGGTGGGTGGTTTCCGCGGATGGGCAGCAGATGACGCTATCCACCACCGCCACATTGGAAACGGGCCAGCGGCTAACCGAGAAGCTCGTCTTCAAGAAGCAGTAGCGGAGATTGCATCTGTCCAGTCGACAAGCCCATTGCTCGCTGACACCGCGGTGACCTCACGAGCCGCGACCGAAATGATTCCCTTGCGATGCATGAATTTCAGAATGCCGTTAACCGTATCTTCCAGGGACGGGTCTGCTTTGCCCCATACGGACGCATCGCGGGCCTTTTGATAAGAAGAGCTGTCGTAGCGTTTAAATTCCATCGCCGAAATGTTGTCCACAGAGCCCACCAGAAAATCCAGCAGCGGGAACAGAAGATCTTCCTTGCGGCAGCGGCGGATCAGCTCAGGGACGAAGTCGGGGAGCCTGAATGTTTCGAATTGCCGGCCAGTCGCCTTGGTAATCAGCCTGGTAATGTCCATCATGTTCGAATAATCGTCCCGCGTCACATGGTAAGTCGTATTCGCCGTGCCGCGAGTAGTGGAAATCGCTACGATGTTGTTCGCCACAATATCCGCCGGAACAAAACTGACCTGGTTGAGCGTATCAACGCCAATGCCGTGATTCACCATGAACGCAACCAGGCGAACCGCGATATCGAAGTTGTTGCCTCCGCCCGTGACCGAAGGACTCACCAGAGCGGGCCGGAAAATCCGCGCGGAAAGTCCCCGGCTGCGCGCGTCCACAACCACCTGTTCCGCTACCCATTTCGATTGGCTATACCCGAAATCCAGCAGCTCCATATTTTCGTTCAGGTCGGTCTCATTCAGGACTGATTTCACCGCCCAGCCAAACACGAAGGTAGTCGAGACATAATTAAACTCTTTCGGCCGTCCCTCGAACGCCAATCTTACGATCTCATTGGTTCCCAGAACGTTCGCGTCACGCATCAGGTCGTAGTTGAACAGGTAGTTTACGGTCGCTCCATTGTGGAACACCGTGTCAACTTCACGCGCGAGGAAATCCCAAGCGTCCTGCGTCAGCCCCAGCTTTGGCTGCCCAAGATCGCCGCAAACCGGGATCACCCGAGCCTCGAACATCTCCATCAGACCCACGCCGCAGGGTCCGATTGACTTCATCGCATCCCTCAGCCTTTGCTTACCTTGCTTTTCGTTGGAAGACCTGACGAGAACATAGATCTTCGCCCGAGTCTGTTCGAGCAAGCTTTTCATGAGGAACGGCCCGATGAAACCGGTCCCGCCAGTGAGCAGCACTTGATTCAGCACCGGCGTCTCCGGCAAGGGCACAGGCACCGGAGGCACGAAGATGAGCTTCCTGTCGTTGATCATCATCTGCTTCTCAGCGGCGCGCTGCTCCTCACGGAAAGCCGCAAGGGAATGCCGCAGATGAACCAGCGCCTCTTCGGGGGCGCGCTTCAGCTTTTCGGCTAATCCAAACAGCTCGGCTACGCCGACACGCTGAATCACGCCAATATCTACCTGCCGCGCCAGCATCTCGGCGCCTTTAACTTTCAGGAGTTCCTTGAGCTCGTGAACGAACACAACAAGATCCAGGGAATCCAATCCGGCTTCTACCAGGTTGTACGATTCCTTGCCTGTCAGGTTGTACTTGGCTTTCAATTCGGCGAAAGAGGAATGCATGTCGGAATCGCACAGCGATTTCCCCGCGTCCTTCTCCCGCGAAAAGTCCGAAAGCACGGTGAACTGACCGCGCTGCCACATCTGCTTGGTCTTATGGCGCATCAGCTTCCCCGAACTCGTTCTGGGGATGGCGCGAGGCGCGATGAAGGAAATCACGGCCACTTCCACGTTGAGATAATTTCGCACTGCGGCGGCGATCTTTCGTGCGTCCGGAAGCGCTTTAGGATTCTTGACTTCAGCGACGATTGCCAGCCCAGGTTCGCTGTCTTCCTGAATCTGGAACGCGGCGACGCAGTTGTGCCGGATCAAACCGGATGATTTCTCCACCACATTCTCAATGTCGTGCGGGTAGTAGTTTTGCCCGCGCAGAATAATCATGTCCTTAATACGGCCGCAGACGTAGAGTTCGCCGCCGTGGAAGAATCCTATGTCGCCGGTGCGCAGGTAGCCGTCGTCATAAGGAGTATCGTCCACCAGCCGCGCGCGAAATTGCTTCAGAGTTAGTTCGGGATTGTTCCAGTAACCTCGGCACTTACCGCTTCCAGCGACCCAGATTTCACCGGTGCGCTCTGGCTTGAGAGGGAAGTGCCCTTCCGGATCCACAATCTTGACGTCGATACCCGGCAGCGGCTTTCCACAACTGACAATCTTCGTGGCCGCGCCGATTTCAGAGACCTCGGTAATCATGCGGGCCGTCCCCAGGGAGAGGGCACGTTTGTTGACGGAAACGATCTTGCGACCGCCCAGCGAAACCGCCAGTGTATTCTCAGCCAGCCCGTAGGCAACATAGAAACTCTCGGACTTCAGTCCATAAGACTGAAACGCTTCCAGAAACCGGGTGTAGGTATCCGGCTTCACTGGTTCCGCGGCGCACATCAACACGCGAAGCGAACTGAGATCACAAGCCTCCAGGCTCTCCTTCGAAAGCCTTCCGGCGCGCAGGCAATAGTCGTAGGCGAAGTTGGGCGCAGCCGTCGCGGTGGCACGGTAGGCCGTCATTGCATCGAACCACAGGATCGGTCGTTGAATGAAGTCCGTAGGAGAGAAACCGTACGTCGTGCCACCTTTCACTAATGGATATAGGTAGCACCCGATCAGTCCCATATCGTGATACTGCGGAAGCCAGGAAACGACGACCGGAGAGGAATGGTCAATCACCAGTGGACAGGTATCCAGAATATTCTCGTGCGTAACGATCACGCCCTTGGGCTCCATCGTCGAACCCGAGGTGTACTGCAGAAACAAGATCTTCGAATGCTCGGCAGCTGGCCGGTCCGCCATCGCATCCACGAAATCTTCCGTCGCGATCCACGGCAGACCGGAAATGTAATCTACGTCAATGCCGCACGCCGAGACTCCACTTCGGGCGAGATTCGTCTTCAGGGATGCCTGGTAGTCTCTGCTCGTCAGGATCCCAGTCGCCTGGCAATCCTTGGCGATGTGTATCATCTTATACAGCGCGCTCTGGAACCCGCGCGAACTGGGGGGATACACCGGCACGGGGATTAATCCAGCGCGCACGCAGCCAAAAAACGCGCAGATCATCTCCAAACCCGGCGGGTACGCAAGCAGCAGCCGATCGCCCGCCGCAAAACGACCCTCTTTCCACAAGTGTCCGGCGATCGCCTCCACTCGTCGGAGAAACGACGCATAGGTGTAGCTTTCGGTCGGGTCGCCGTTTACATCCAGGTACGAATACAGCAGTTTGTCCGGGTGCTCATCTGCCAGCCTATCCAGGTGGCCTAATATTGACGCCGCCATCAATCAGCGATCCTCCGATCTTGAATAAAACCTAAACCATCAAACGAAACATCTCTCCCCAGTAACTGAGGTGATCGGCGATTGAGTTTGAATGTGCAGACCTGACAGGCATGCCGACGGTGAGAGTGTTGGTGTAATTTTTTCCAGCACAAGCGTCGCTCGACGCTTTGGGGAACGGATGTTTTCCTTTTTGGCGCACTAATGCGCGGACCCGAATTTCGGACCTCCGCCGACCTTCTATGGTCCCTTGCAGGAAGCCCGGTTCATTGTGGTTCATCGACGCTTATATATTAACAAAGCGTTACGGACAATTCCATGCGTCGTCGCTCACATTGTTCACACAACGCAACTAGGCATCGTCCGTCCCGAATGTCCTTGATTGTGTTTACGGGCTCACATTAAAATTGTACAGCGAGGCTCTCGGCGGTGCGCCACCAACTTCGCTGAGAGTCAGGACCCCGAATGCGGCGTGCGGAACGCGTCGGGCCCAATTAGCAAGGCCGCGGAGGCGCCGGTGACGTTGGAATGCGAAGTATTGATCACTCAAGATCCAGAGGCTCCGGACCTTGTGCCATCGGAATCCTCAGCGGCATCGATTACCGAACCAGTCAGCCCAACTTCCTTTCCGAAAGTCTTACGTCGCCGCCTGGATAGGTTTTTTGCCGACCAGAACATTACTTACAAAGCGGACCGCACGATGTGGGTCAAGATCGCTGTCGGTCTGGCTGTACTCGTCGGCGCCTGGATCGCTCTGTATGCTCTGAGGCCCGATTCGTGGAAGTTCGTCGCCCTGTACCTTCTAGGCGGCCTCGCGCAGACATTCCTTTTGCTGAACATAGCCCATGACAGCAATCACAACGCCATCTCGTCCCGGCCGCGCGTCAACAAAACCCTGAACTATGTCTTCGATCTGTGCGGAATCAGCTCGTACATGTGGCGCATTCTCCACCATCGCGGCCATCACTCCTGCATCAATCTCCACGGCGAAGATGATGCGCTTTCCGGACGCGGCATCTTTCGCTTTACCCCTCATGAATCCCGCGCGCCATGGCACCGCTTCCAGCACATCTACGCGCTGTTCGTGTATGCAATGTTCTCTCTCGATTATGTGTTATTCAGGGACTTCGCGAGCTTTTTCTTCCCGTCCCACGATTATTTGAAACGCGCCAATCATCCTCTGCGCGAATATGCCATTCTCTTTGCCGGCAAGGCCTTCTACCTCACTTACATGCTCGTTTTGCCGGTGATGGTGCTGGGGAAATCGCCTCTGCTAGTCGCCGCCGCGTTCCTTTTGGTCCATTTGTTCGTCGGCTTGGCGGTAACGCTTGTATTCCAGACGACGCACACCATTGACACCACCTACTTTCCCACGGACCGCGGTGAGTTTGACAACGGCGTGTATCACATCTTTGCGACCACGGCCGATTATGCGACGGAGAATCCGCTCGTCGCTTGGCTCGCAGGCGGGCTCAACCATCACATCGTCCACCATCTGTGCCCTTTCGTGTGCCACACCCACTATGCTCCGCTCACCAGGATCGTGAAGCAGACCGCCGAAGAGTTTGGCGTTCCCTATCGGCAGCACCCCACCATGACTCAGGCAATCCGGCATCATCTGATACTCTTGAAACAACTGGGGAACGAAAACTGATTCTGAATATTTTATCTTTACCGATGGCCCCGCTGCCACTTCCTGCAAGTGACATGAAATCATCTGCGGTTCAAAGTAAATATCGGGACAGCTGGGTATGACCTCATCCACTCCTATTCCCGTTGTTTCCCGATTTCGCTGCTTTGCGGATTCTCGCGCGATGTTCCAGAATCCCGTGAAGGTTCTGTCCACCTACACCGAAAACTTCGGCGACACTTTCCGATTCTATTTGGGCGGTCTCAAAGAAGCGATCGTTACGATCGATCCCGCTGTGATTCAGCACGTATTAAAGACCAACTCGGAGAACTACCAAAAATCCCATATTCAAGTTAAGCGCATGGGGCACTTCCTGGGGAAGGGTCTTCTCACCACGGAAGGTGAAGCCTGGCGCACGCAGCGGCGCCTCATCCAAAAAGGCTTCGACCGCGCGCAACTCGAAGCGCTGTCCTCCATCATGCAGGACTCCCTCGCCGACTCGCTGCGCGACTTCGACTCACAGACCCGACGCGGCCCCGTAGATATCTACCCCCAGCTGATGAAAATTACCTTCGCAATGGTCGCCCGCTCGCTATTTGGCGCCCGGCTGAAGGACGAAGACATCGATCTCGTCAGCCACACCATCTGCACCGTCCAGGAATTCATCGTTCGCCAAACTCTTCAGCCCTATCTGAATCCCTGGTTCGCCGTCTCGGGTGAACTGCGCCGCCACGAAGACATGCGCACCCGCGCGGACGCTGTTCTGCTCCAATACATCAAGAAGCGCCGCAGCGAACCGCCAGGCAACGATCTGCTGCAGACTTTGATGGACGCGCGTTATAGCGATGGCGAAGGTATGAGCGATACGCTCATCCTGAGCGAAAGCATGCAACTTCTGGTCGCCGGCCATGAAACATCGTCGAATGCGCTATCGTGGCTTTTTTATCTTTTGAGCTCGCGTCCGGATTGTCTCGAAAGGATCAGGCAGGAGTTTGATTCCGTGCTAGGCGAAGCGCCTCTAGGCTACGCCGACGTGCCCAAATTCGAATTTACCACTCAAGTCATTATGGAGGGGCTCCGCCTCTATCCGCCGTTCTGGATGATCGATCGCATGGCCGTCGCGGACGACCGCGTAGGCGATCTCGCCATACCGAGCGGATCAACGGTCATTGTGTATGTGTACGGTGCGCACCATGCTCCGCGCTACTGGCAGAATCCGGAAAATTTCGATACGGAGCGCTTCACCAAAGCGAACGACAAGCTGCGCGCGCCCTTCACCTTCCTGCCGTTCGGCGCCGGACCCCGAGGCTGTATCGGTGGAAATTACGCGATGTTGCAGATCCTCATGATCCTGAGCGATCTCCTCAGAAAATACGATTTTCAGCTGGCCCCCGGCCAAACGATCGAAGCTCGCCCCATGGTCATCCTGCGCCCGAAGCACGGAATCAGCATGACGTTCACTAACGCCATCGCGCCGCCCTCTCGCATCGCATCAGACGCCGCGCTATCGGCAAGCAGCAAACCCTAAGTTGAGACGTTTTTTGTGAGTGCAATATAAGCAAGAAGAGAGGGCTGCTGAAGTTTGACGCGCCGAAAGCCCTAGCCGCAATGAATGCCATGCTCCCAACGGCCGAAACGAGCGGTGGAAGCCATCATCCGAGCGGTAAGCGATTGTTGTTCGCCTACGTGCGTGTAAATCCGGACCATCCGTGGTGCTTGCCGTTTCGAAATGGACAATCTAGGGCGTGTTCACGAGATACTTACTTAAGTCGATTCGAGGGAAGCCTTGTCGTCGAACCAACTCGAGGTGATTGTCCGACCTAAATATGCTCACATGCTTATACGACCGTTCTCCGTTGGACGTTTCGTTCATTCCATCTAACCATTTTGAGAATTCTGCAAACGGAATCATCAACAGCCGATCCTCAGAGCCGCAGCCGAATGCGGCATAGGTCTCCTTCGCTCCCCTAAGAAATTCTTCTTGGTGCGGGTGAAAGGCAAACCAATAAGATCGAGACCCACTCCGGGCGTGCTCTCTGGACACGGCGCAAATGACACGTATAGGCCGATCTGACGAAGCGAACGCAGTTCGAGAGCGCTTCACGAGGTGGGTTCCCAAGACCTTTTCAAGACGACGGACGCAAGCGTCGTGAAACGCGACGGGCGTGAACTTCGGCTTTCGATCCTTACCGTCATCATCCGAGTCAGATAAGGCCATCGATTCGGTCACGCCCACCTGCTCTTGTTTTATGTCTTCTGCGGTCGAGAACAACAGATCGACAATATCGTCGAGCCGAGTAAATTCTCGCGGGCGAAGCACGACGTGAATCTGCTCTTGGATACGGGGATCCTCCAGTTCTTCTTTGACGGTGAGTAACCTCACCAGCGCATCCGTACTAATCAAACGAACATCCCACGCGTGGCGGGATCCACGAATCTGTGCCTCAAGGTCGCCGGTGTCTTGCCTACCAACGACAATCAGAATCGACGAGTGCTCCTCCGACAATTTCCCGGACTTGACGAGCGCCTTCCGATAGTTGGCCACGGTGTTCAGATCAATCCGGTACGCGTCGGTTGTCTTTACCTCAACCACCAGGGCATGACCGTCCGCCGACTCCCAGAGACCGTCGAATCCCACCTGACCAGCAACACCTCGATAACGCCCATGAGTCACTCGAAAACCTATTCGATTGCCGATTTCATTCACAGAATCCTGCAGCACCAGTCCGCTAGTACCAAACGACTCTTCCAAACACTCTGCTGCATACCGGATCAGCAAACCGGACGGCACCTGCGCCAGGAAGGTTCGGAATTCTTGCGAAGCTAAGTTCCCGTCCGTAAGTTTGCCGTCGCCCGCGAAAGCGACGATTTGCTGCACGTGCTTGCCAGAAACCTGTTCCGGGGACTTACGCCAGAGATCAACCAGAGCCATGCGGATTCTTCCAAAAGCAGTCTTAAGTCATTAAATATGCGTGAGCATAATATGAAATACCCATTACTGCCACCAATTAGCTTCTGGATTTCAATCCGGCGGGCAGGACAAAGGCACCGACTGAGCCGATTTCAAGCTCAGGCACCTCGAACGGCGGAGGAAATAGCGTGAACGATAAAAAAGGAGTGGTCGGGGCGAAAGGATTTGAACCTTCGACCTCCTGGTCCCGAACCAGGCGCGCTAGCCAGGCTGCGCTACGCCCCGACCGTGTGCGCGCAAGCCGCACAGAAGCTCACACGCGAACCACGCTAGAATAGCACAGCTTCCGCGCTGGGGCGCAGTCGCCGCATTCATGGGCAGTGTCCTAAATCGCCTAGCAAACGCATCGCGCAGCGGGCACATATCGGCAGCGCGACCGCACGTCTCTGTGTCCAATTTCTCGGGCTAGGACATCTGGGAGTGCGGCGGCTTGTGAATTGCGCTGCAGCGCAATTCATCCTGAGATCCCGCAGCGCGGGAGCGAAGGGCCGCCGCCTTTGCAAGCCGAAGCTTGCTTCGGCGCTCGCTCCGCAGCGCAAACCGTCTGCGCCCCGCAGCCTCTACAGCATCTCGATTTACTTTCCCGCAAATTAGGGCGGTACCCATTCATGCCAGCCGCGAAATGCCCCGCATCATCGCCCCGAACGCTCCAGCGCGTACAGAACCACGTCGAATCCGCGATGAATCATCTCTCGTTCGTACTTCATCCCCAATTTTTCCATCACATGGATCGAAGCGCGATTCGCCGCCACCGCAACGGCCACAATTCTCTGCAGCTCCGCGCGCTCAAACCCATCCAGCAGCGCCGCCCGCGCCGCTTCCGTCGCCAGCCCTTGTCCCCACCAAGCCCGCGCCAGCCACCAGCCGATTTCTGTCTCCGCGGTTCCATCCAGCGGCTGCAAACCGCAAAAACCGATCATCTCCGACGTTTCTTTAAGCAGAAGTTTCCAGAGGCAGTAGCCGAGCTTATCGAAGTGATCGATTTGCCGCCCGACAAATTCCCGAATCCGCTCGTCCGGCCAGGGTTGGCCGTCCGAAATGTAGCGCATTACTTGGGGATCGGTCGCGATCGGACGCAGCAGCAACCAGTCGTCCGGCTGCCAAGGCAAAAGCCGCATGCGCGCTGTCTCGAGCATCAAAAAATACTCACCAACAGCTACGCCTTCTGCGAATTCAGCTTTGGAGCCTCAGCCAGCCGCACCAATTTCGCCTCAGTGATGGAAGGAATCGCGCGAATCGTTTGCACCACAGACGAATCCACCACGCCGTCCAGCCGCACCAGCGCCACCGCTTCGGCACCGTGCACCGGCTGGCGCCGCCCCAAAGCAAACGTCGCGATGTTCACGCCCAAATTTCCCAGCGCCGTTCCAATCTTCCCAATCACGCCCGGCACGTCACGATTCCGCGTCAGCAGCAAAGTGCCTTCCAGCGGCGCTTCCAATTCGATGCCATCCAGCAACAGAATTCGCGGCGAGCCATCCTGCGCCACCGTGCCTTCCACCGTCAGCGCGTGACCGCCATTTTCCGTCGCCACTTCCAGCGTGTTCGGGTACCCGCGTTCGCGCCGCCGCGTCGTCTCCTCCACAATCAGCCCGCGCGCAGCCGCCGCCTGCGACGCATTCACCAAATTCACTTTTTCATCGAGCACCGAATTCAGTATTCCAATCAACACAGCGCTGCGAATCACATGCGAACCCAGCTCCGCTGGCTCGCCCGCGTAACGAATGCGTACCCGGCTGAAACTTGCCGACGCCGCGGCCTGCGCCACAAAAGCGCCCAGCCGCTCGCCCAGTTCCAGGTACGGCCGCAAGCGCCGATACTGTTCGGCTGAAAGCGCCGGCATGTTCACCGCGTTGCGAATCAATCCTTCCGCAAGATAGTCGCGCACCTGCAACGCGATCAGCGTCCCCACTTCTTCCTGAGCCTCCGCCGTCGAGCCGGCGATATGCGGTGTCGCGATCAAATTCGCCAATCCAATCAACGGCGAATTTTTCGGCGGCTCCGTCGCAAACGTATCCACCGCCGCCCCTGACAAATGCCCGGACTTCAACGCCTCCGCCAGCGCCGCTTCGTCAATCAGCTCGCCGCGCGCGCAATTGATCAGCCGCGCGCCCTTCTTCATCTGCGCCAGCGCCGCCGCGTTAATGATTTTCTCCGTCGCCGCACTCAGCGCCGTATGCAAAGAAATCACGTCCGAGCTCTTCAGCAAATCCTCAAATGAAATCAGTTCCACTTCCAATTCGCGCGCAGCCGCCGGCGTCACGTACGGGTCGTACGCCAGCACTTTCATTTCGAGCGCCCGCGCCCGCCGCGCCACTTCCGATCCCACTCGCCCCAGCCCTACCAGCCCCAGCGTCTTGCCCCGCAATTCCATTCCCGAAGAAGTTTTCTCCCATCGTCCCGCGTGAATCGCCGCATTCGATTGCGCCACCCCCCGCGCCAAAGCGAGCAGCAGAGC
>Ga0209167_10000913_pt1 | contig 19079 bp, 17 predicted proteins | sample Coa_R1_9_FD_187154 | JGI IMG/M metagenome (GOLD analysis project Ga0209167, IMG submission 187154) | Surface soil microbial communities from Centralia Pennsylvania, which are recovering from an underground coalmine fire - Coalmine... | ecosystem: Environmental > Terrestrial > Soil >... | reverse complement strand
AAGTCGCGAAAAACGCCGAACAAGACGGCCGGATATGATTTCAGACACTGATGGCGAGCCGCGCTGTGTCTTCGTATTCCTGCCCGTCCTGGCGTCCTGGCGCGACAGCCATACGTGAAGACAATTCTGCTGATACTCCCGACCAGGCTTCAGCCAATGTCATCAACAGGCTAAGCACTTCTGCCAGAGGCTGGTCGATCTGCCGCGCATTTGCGTCCAGAAGTCGCTGCTGCATGTAGAGGTAAAGCCCCTGTAGCCGCCCCGCGAGTTCCGGTGCCATTTCCGGCCGCAGCGCCGCCAGCAACTCCGCCAGTGCCGCATACGCCCCCATGATGGCTTCCGAGCGCTTTACGATTCTCTTCTGCCGCAGGTGTTCCCGCGCGTTCCGGACGCAGAAAATGGCCCGCTGATACACCATGCCGATCAGCTCGATCGGATCGGCGTTCAGAATCGTTTGTTCGAGGTATTGATTCACGGCGTTTGTCTAACCGGAATTGCCCGTGAGCTTCTTTGCATCCGCCGCTATCTGGAGCAGGTATTCCGGCGGCCACTGAAGCAATACCCGATTGGTGGCCGTGTCGATGACCTTGATAACGGGTTGCTTCGTTGCCTGGTCCACTGAAAACGTCACTTCCCGCCCATCCCCCGCGTAGCCGGCTTCGTTCACGGTGTGCACCGCCTCCGACACGGAACGATTCAATGCCCGCGACTGCGCCGTGGACGGTGCCAGACCGGTATTTACCGGCTCATTGCTCGTCAGCGCCTGTACGGGTGTGACTGAAATCAGGCCCATTTACTCCAACCTGAAGTTCTTATCGGCAGGCCCGGGATTTTTTTGAAATTCTTTCGCGCGAAAACGGCCCGGCCGCTACCGCCCGGGGACGCCCATCCACGTGCGCGTCCAGATGTCGGTCATCGTAATAAACAGCAGCAGAATCAGCCAGAAGAGACTGCACATGACGATCATCTTAGTCAGGCGCGTGCTGTACCAGACATGCATGAAGAACAGCACCACGAGCGAAGCCTTGCAGATCGCAATCGCCAGTGCCGCGAAAATGTTCCACCGGCCCAAATCGACCGTCGAAACGAACGTGGTTACCCAAGTCAGTATGACAAGCGCCAAAAACACCGCGATGTAGAGCCGCTTGGGCACGATGTGAGGCGTCGCGTGACCAGCTGATTGACCAGTGTGATTTGCCATGGGAGTGCTTTCTATTTAGGTACGGCCGAACGGTCGATCAGATACAGCAGTGGGAACAGGAAGATCCACACGATATCGACAAAGTGCCAGTAAAGCCCGAATAACTCAACCGGCGTATGCCATGCCGGGCCGTACGCGCCTTTCCTCGCCTGCGCGATCAGAAAAAGAATGATTCCCACGCCCACAATCATGTGTGTGGCGTGAAGTCCCGTCATGCCGAAGTACAGCGCAAAAAACAACGGCGTGTGTCCCGCATCGATGCAGGCTTTTCCCGACTCGTCGCGGCAATCGAAACCGTGTCCAGGCACCTCGTGACGAACCCACTTGTCGTGGTACTCATATGCCTTCACACCGAGGAACGTTCCGCCCAGGAGCAACGTGAGGATCAGGAACAAAACGATCAGATTCTTTTTCCCCATCGCCGCCGAGCGGACCGCGAGCGCCATTGTCAGACTGCTGCAGATCAGCACGGTCGTATTGACCGCGCCGATCAGGAGATTGGTGTTATTGCTGGCCGACGCAAACGCGGCGGGGTAGGCCTGTCTGTAGACGAAGTATGCCAGAAACAGGCCACCGAAAAACATGACTTCGGTGACGAGGAAAACCCACATCCCGATGGTCGAAGCGTCCTTCTGCTGGTCCGCATTCTCGAAATGATGCTGGACCGTCGAAGCGACATGAGGCTCCGCGTGAGTATCGACCGCGTGACTAGCCAACGTGTACAACCTCCTCGGATGTATAGGTATACGCTTCCTGCGTCACCACCGGCGTGACCTCGAAGTTCTCGGTCGGCGGCGGCGAAGCGGTTTGCCATTCCAGACCGGGCGAGCCCCAGGGATTCGGCGGCGCGTCCGGGCCGTACTTGAGCGACCACAGCAGGTAGCAGAAAGGAATCAGGTACCCGACGCCCAGAATCGAGGCGCCCGCCGAGGAAAGCACGTTCAGCACCTGGAACTCAGGCGGGTAAACGTGATAGCGCCTCGGCATTCCCATGTATCCCAATATAAATTGCGGAAAGAACGTCAGGTTGAATCCGATGAAAACGATGATCGCCGAAATCTTCGACCACCCTTCGTTATACATTTTGCCGAAAATCTTGGGCCACCAGTAATGGATACCGCCGAGGAAGCCCATAATCGCGCCGCCCACCATCACGTAATGGAAGTGCGCGATCACGAAGTAGGAATCCGTCAGGTGCACGTCCATCCCGAGCGACGCCAGGAACAATCCGGTGAGGCCACCGATGGTGAACAACCCGATGAATCCGAGGGCGTAGAGCATCGGCGTCGTCACCCGGACGGAGCCTTTATACATCGTCGCGGTCCAGTTGAAAACCTTGATGGCGGAAGGAATCGCCACCACGTAGCTCAGGATCGAGAACACCATCCCGGCATAGGCCGATTGGCCGCTGACGAACAAGTGGTGGCCCCAGACGATGAATCCGAATACCGCGATGGCCACGCTCGAAAACGCGATGAACGTGTACCCGAACGGCTTCTTCGAGCTGAAGGTAGTGATGATTTCGGTCACCACACCCATCGACGGCAGAATCATGATGTAAACGGCCGGGTGAGAGTAGAACCAGAACATGTGCTGGAACAGCACCGGATCGCCGCCGTAAGCCGGGTCGAAGAAGCCGATGTGGAGTCCGCGCTCCAGCACCAGCAGAAACAGAGTCACCGCGATTACCGGAGTGCCGAGCACCTGAATCATGCTGGTGGCGTAATGCGCCCACACGAACAGCGGCAGCCGGAACCAGGTCAACCCGGGCGCGCGCATCCGGTGGATGGTCACAATGAAGTTCAAACCCGTAAGGATCGACGAGAATCCGGCGATGAAAATGCCGAGTCCCGTCGCAATCACATATCCGTTCGAATAGGACGAGCTGAAAGGCGTATAAAAGGTCCAGCCCGTATCCACACCGCCCATAATCAGCGAAGTAATGACGAACAGGCCGCCGATCATGTAGATATACCAGCTCAGCAGGTTAACCCTCGGAAACGCCACGTCCTTGGCGCCGATCATCAGCGGTATCAGGAAATTGCCCATCACCGCCGGGATCGAAGGGATCAGGAACAGGAACACCATGATGACCCCGTGCATCGTGAAAAATTTGTTGTAGGTGTTCGATTCCACCAGATCCCCTGCCGGCGTGGCCAGTTCGAGCCGGATGAGGACCGCAAATACCCCGCCGAGGGCGAAGAAGAATGTCACCGCGAGCAGGTACAGGATGCAAATGCGCTTGTGATCGTGCGTCAGCAGCCAGCTCTTCAGCCCTTCTGTCTGGTTAAGGTAATTCTTTTTGGTTTCTACCGGAGGAGTCGCCGTAATCATACAAATATCCCTTGTAAATCATGTGGGGCATGGCTTCCGCCCTGCCGCCGAGCTTCGGCTCGGCGTCGCCCGCCACAAATCAGCACCAATCGAAGCTCCGGCCTTAAGGCCGGCGGCAGGGCCGAAGCCCCGCCCCACATTTGATTGCGAAATTTCATCGTGGCCCCGCATTCGCCGCACCGGCAGGCCGCGCCGGAGTTTGCGGCGAACTGCTGGTCTGGGTCGGCGCCGGGGGCGCCGAGGTCTCCGTACCGTTTGTCGGCCCGATGGACTTTACATATTCGACCAGCTTCAACAGCCCATCCTCAGTCACCAGCCCCTTAAACGTGGGCATGATGTCGTCATATCCGGCGACAATTTTGGCCTGAGGATAGAGCACCGATTCGCGGATATAAGACTCATCCGCTCTGATTTTCGATCCGTCCTTCAAAATGACCGTCGTGCCGAACAGACCATTCAGGTTCGGGCAGCGCCCGTTCTGCTTGTTGAGCGCACTTGGATGGCAGGTGCCGCAACCGAGTTGGTTGAACAGAGATTCTCCCTGTTCGGCCATGGAGCCCTCGCCGCTCCCGGCGCCCAGCCACGTGTCGTAGTCCCCCTGATTCATCACATATACGGTGCCGATCATTCCGGAATGCTTCGTGCCGCAATACTCCATGCAGAAGATGTGGTACGCACCCACCTTTGTCGGCCGGAACCATTCGGTTGTATACCGGCCCGGAAGCACGTCGGTCTTGGTGCGGAATGCGGGCACCGAGAAGTCGTGGATGACGTCTTCCGACGTCAAAGTGAGCCGGATATCGCGGTTCACCGGCACGTGCAGTTCGTTGATCTCCCGTGCACCTTCGTTGTGCTGTATTTTCCACATCCATTGTTTGCCGGTAACGTAAATCTCCATCGCGTCCGCCGGCGGCCGCGATTCGGTGAAGAAGATGCTCGCTCCCCAGACAAACATGATCATCGAAAGGCCCAGAGGAATAATGGACCACACGATCTCAAGAACCATGCCCCCGACGCTGTGCTCATCCACGGGCTTGGGAATTTCGTCGTTCTTCTTCCGGTACTTGACCGCGAAGAAGACCACCAGAAACGCGATGAGCAGCGAGAAAAACGCGCTGATCAGCACCATGTACGCGTACAACGCGTCGACCTGACCGGCGATGGACGACGCCGCTTCCGGAAAAAGCTGGAAACTCTTCTCTACCATATTGGTTAAGCGGCTCGATTCCCTTTCTGCCTGCTGTCTCTCCGCAGCATGATCAACACAAATCCTCCCAGCATCAGCACCGTGGCCGCTCCCGCCCCGCGCAGGATGTTCATAGCCAGAAACGTATATTTCGCGGAAGTCGGATCGAAGTGATAGCAGAACAGAAGAATCTGATCCACCGCATTTCCGATCTTGTTTTGCGACGCCTCCACCAGGCCCAGCCGCATATCCTTCGGCGAATATTCAATGCCGTAAAAATACTTCGAAAGCTTACCGTCCGGCGTCAGAACGTAAATCGCGCTGGCATGGGCGAAGGTCGCGGTGTAGACGTCCCACTTGTACTTGAATCCAACCGCGTCGGTAACACGCTTGATCGAGTCCAGTCCGCCGGTCAGAAAATGCCAGCCGTCTGCGGTCTCGGGATGCCCGTAATCCTTCATATACACTGTTTTCTTCAGCAGCGCCTGTTTGGGCGTCTCCCGCGCGTCGAAGCTGATGGCTACCACGTCGTAATCCTTGCCCGGCGTGAACGTCATTACCTTCGCGGCCCGCACCATGCCGTTTAATATCTGCGTGCAGAGCATCGGGCACTCGTAATACACCAGCGCCAGTATCACCGGCCGCTTCCCAAAATACCTGCCCAGTTGAACCGTCTGACCGTATTCGTCCCGAAACTCCGCATTCAGAGGCAACTGCGAATTCAACCGCTGCTCGATGGTCACGCCCGTCAGCGCATTCGGTCTGTCGACTCCCTTCATGTTCAGAAGGTCTCCGACCGGCGCGTTCTTGGGTCCGTTCAGGGCCGGTCCCGTGTCCCACCCCGGCGCTACGCCTTGCTGAGCCAGCCCCACCGAGGCGAATAAAATCGCCATACCGATGAGCACTGTACTTCTGTTAGCAGCCTGCGTGGGGCGGGACCCCTGTCCCGCGGCCGACGCCCTCGTCGGCCTAATCAAGCTTGAAGCCAGGCGGGGGCGCCCGGCGCGGCTCGGGGGAGCCGCCCCACATGTCCGCGTAATGTACAGCCTTGGTTTCATTGCGAAATTTTTTCCAGCGTTCTCCCGCTGCTTGAGTCCTCCGGAATCATCCGGTATCCGTCGTTATCCAGCCCGGCCGGGCTCGGCTTCGACGGCAAACCCTTTTGCGCTACGATATCGATTGCCTGATTGATCGGTATGCGCACAATCCCCTTATTGGGATCGATCCAGCCGTAGCTGCTCAGGATTGCGTCCTCATCGGCCCTCAGATCCTTGAGCTCGATCCTCGGCTCAGCCTGCAGCCTCGGCTCCGGAGGCAGTTTCGGCCGTTCGTTCATCATCGCCGCCGCGGGATTGCCCCTGTTCTTCTCGTCTTCCCGGTGGAACAGGAAATCGAACATCGCCCACATCAGGAACACCACCACGATGCAGCTCAGCAGCAGCCCAATGCCGAACGCCGAGATCTGAAAGACATTAACATCCCGCGTCTCGTGCGAGACGCCGGGATTAACTTCGGGATCGTGAGCCTCGCCGTGCGCGGGTTTGTTAGTGTTCTCTGCCATGATTCAAAGCCTTTTGAAGATCCGGCGCACCCAGCGGCATCAGCGGCCGCGTCGGCAGCGTTCGGAAGAACATTGCCAGCCACAATCCGCCGAACCCGATGGGCGCGGTCAAATCGAGCCACGAAATCGTGAAAACCGGATGGTTGACATCGACGAAGTTCGGCTCCACCAGCCAGAACACGTCGACCACGCGAATGCAGATGATGAAAATGGCGATGGATGCTATCGTCTTCGGATTTTTCTTCAGCGTTTGCGATAACAGCAACGCGAAAGGAAGCGCGAAGTGGAATAGCAAAAGAACCAGTCCCACCCACTGCCAGCCGCCGTTCAACCGCCGCACATACCAGCTGATTTCCTGCGGCAGATTTCCCGAATAAATAATCAGGTACTGCGAAAATGACAGATACGCCCACATCATGACCACGGCGAGCATCAGTTTGCCCAGATCATGCAGGTGCTTGGAGGTGATCGCAAGATCCATCGGCGCATATTTTCCCAGCAGGATCAGCACCGCGACCACCAGTGACATCGCGGACAAGCCCTGCCCGGCCACCAACAGAAATCCGTAAATCGTCGACGCCCACGTCACGTCGAGCGACATCAGGTAATCGACTCCGCAGAACGTCATCGTGAAGAAGTAAGCCACAATGCCCGGTCCGCTCAACTTTTCGAGCGCGCTCGAGTATTTCCACGACTTGGTCTCGTCTTCGAGGCGCGACCATTTGTTGAGCAGAAATGTCAATCCCAGCCAGACCACCCCGTAAATCAGCCAGCGGGCGATGAAGAACGGATAGTTCAGATAAAGATGCTTGAGCTGGACGATCTTATCGTTGGCGTGGGCCGTGTCGGCCCAGACGTAGAGCTTCGGCGCCAAAACGATCAGCGGCAGGAAGCAAAGCCACATGACGTAAAGCGTACGCGTACCCGCTTCGAGCGGCCGCCGTATCATCATGCCCCACGCGCCACCGGATACGAAATGGATCATCAGCCAGAGAAGGCAACCCATGCCCATGCCGAACCAGAAGAACATCCCCACCAGATACGAGCGCAGAAACTGCTGCGGACCCGCGAAGAAATATCCGCTGGCCGTCAGCACGAGGAAAACCAAGCCGACGAACGCCGCGATCTGCTGATACTTCTTCAGCGTATCCGCCAGCCGCGGTGGTGTTGTGTAAGTTTGTTCGGTCGTCGTCATTAATTTCTTTCTGGTTGACTCCCGGCTGATTGACTTCCAGGTTGCTCAGTGTGCGCCGCGCCCGCGCCGTGTGCTCCCGGAACGCCCGACGGGGTCGCGGGCTTCGCGGGAAAGTCCGCAAAATCGGGATCGGACGGCGCAATGGGTTCATTCGCCTGTGCAGCGGACGGCGCGGTGCCCGCCGCCGGGATTCTGGCGCGCGCTTCCTGCGGCAAATCGTTGATATTGGCGTTTTCGCTGTACTGCAGCGCGCGGATATAAGCCACGATGGCCCAGCGATCGCGCGGCTGTACCTGCGACGCGTAGTTCAGCATGGCGCCATAGCCGTTGGAAATCACGTCGTAAAAATGTCCCACCGGCGCCGTCCTCAAACGATCGATGTGATACGAAGGCGGCTGTTTGAAACCGCGCCGCACGATCATGCCGAGACCGTTACCGATGCGGCCGTGGCAGGGCGAGCAATAGACGTCGTAGCGCTGCTGGCCGCGCAGAATCACGGTCTTGTCGACCGCGATCGGAAATTCCTCGATATCCTTGCCGGCGGCGTCCTTGCCCTCATAAAAAGCCGTGTCTTCGTCGAGCGTGCCGCGCGCGACGGTGCCTTCGACTGGCTGCCGGTCGCTGCGTCCGTCGGCGAAAAATTCGCTCGGCCGCTGCGGGCGATACTTCGGCTGATCCTGCATATCGAGCCGGGAGCAGCCCGCCAACGCCAAACTCGCCGCCACCAGAGCGAACAAAGTGGGGCGGGGCTTCGGCCCTGCCGCCGGGCTTCCGCCCGGCGCTGTCTGCCAGCGAAATCTCTTCATCGCGCCACTTCCGCAATCTCTTCCGGCCCGAGGCTTTCGAGAAATCCCGCTGTTGCGTGCCTGTCGAATTTCGGGTCCTCCGATTCAATGCACAAAAAGAACTTACTCCGCGAAGCCTCCGCAAATCGCTCCACGTTGAACACCGGATGATAAGGCGAAGGCAGGCCGTTCATCACGATCATGCTGATCGCGGCCGTCAAACCGCCAAACAGTACCGTCAACTCGAACGTAATCGGGATATACATTGGTGCGCTTATAAACGGCCGCCCGCCGATGTTCAGCGGCAGAGCCACCGCTTCCACCCAGCTTGCGAGTCCGAACCCGGTCGCGGCCCCGATCAAACCGCCGATCAGCGTGAACAGAGACACCCGGTTGTCGTGCAGATCCATGGCGTCGTCGAGCTCGTGAATCGGGAACGGCGTGTACGCGTCGAATTTCTCAAACCCGGCCTCTTTGGTCCGGCGCGCCGCGGCCACCAGTTCCCCGGCCGTTTCGAACTCGGCCATCAGGCCGTACAACGGATCCGCATTTTCGACAGCATGAACGCTCATTGCGCGACCGGCTCCTTAACGCGCGCTCCCGGCAGAAGCATGCGCAATTCGAAGATCGTGATCATCGGCAGCATCCGGACGAACAGGAAAATACACGTCATGAAAAATCCGAGCGTACCCACGTAAACGGCCCAGTCCCAAATCGTCGGCCAGTACATACCCCAGCTGGACGGAAGGAAGTCGCGGTGGAGGCTGGTGATGACGATGACGAAACGCTCCAGCCACATGCCGATATTCACCACAATCGAGATGCACCAAAGGACCAGCGGATTAGTCCGGATTCTCTTCGACCACAGGAACTGCGGCGTGATGACATTGCAGAGAATCAGGACGTAGTAGAACGGCGCATAGGGACCCGTCATCCGATTCCAGATCATGAACTTCTCGTAAATGTCGGCGCTGTAGTAACCGAAAAACGCCTCGAACATGTAGCCGTAACCCACGATCAGGCCCGTTGCGAGCGTGACCTTGGCCATATTATTCAGGTTGCGCATCGTAATGACGTCTTCGAGTCCGAAAAACTTACGGACCGGGATCATCAACGTCAGCACCATCGCGAAGCCCGAGTAAATCGCGCCGGCGACGAAATAAGGCGGGAAGATCGTGGTATGCCAGCCCGGAACCATTGCCACCGCGAAGTCGAAACTCACGACCGTGTGGACTGAAACCACCAGCGGCGTCGAAAGTCCGGCCAGCAGCAAGCCGGCTTTTTCGTATCTTTGCCAATGGCGCGCCGAACTGCGCCATCCCATGCAAAGCACGCCGTAAATCACGGCCTTCCAGCGTTGCTTGGCCGAATCGCGCAGAGTCGCGAAATCGGGTATCAGGCCGATATACCAGAACACCGCCGAGATCGTCAGGTACGTCGAAACCGCGAACACGTCCCACACCAGCGGGCTGCGAAACTGCGGCCAGAGCCACATCGTATTCGGGTAGGGCAGCAGCCAGTACGCCAGCCACGGGCGGCCGGTATGCAGCACCGGGAACATGCCCGCGCACAATACCGCGAAAATCGTCATGGCTTCGGCGAAGCGATTGATCGCATTGCGCCACGACTGGTTGAGCAGAAGAAGAATCGCCGAGATCAGCGTGCCGGCGTGGCCGATACCGATCCACCAGACGAAGTTGACGATCGCGAATCCCCAGCCGATCGGGATATTGATGCCCCAAATCCCAACGCCCTTGATGATCAGCCAGGTGGCCGCCCCCATCAACACCTGCATGAAGCCGAATGCGATCAGGAACCCGAAGACCCATCCGATGGTGATCTTGCGCTTGAGGACGATGCCTGCGATCTTGTCCGATACCGACCCGAGGCTGTGCCCTTCGTCGATAACCGGCCCTACTTCGATTTTCGATGGCAACTCAACCGGCTGCGCCATGTTAGCTGTCCTTCTCCGATTTCTGTACTTCCGGATTGGGGTTGCGGATCTCCGTCAGATACGTTGTGCGCGGGCGCGTATTCAACTCGCCCAGCAGCGAATAATTCAGACTGCTGCGTTTCCATTCCGAAACGCGGCTCTTCGGGTCGTTGAGATCTCCGAACATAATGGCTTGCGAGGGGCAGACCGCCGCGCACGCGGGAACAATCTCGCCGTCGCGCACTTTGCGGTCCTGCTTTTCCGCCGTGATCTTGGCGTAATTAATCCGCTGCACGCAGTAAGAGCATTTCTCCATCACGCCGCGGCTGCGCACCGTCACATCGGGGTTGCGCTGCAGCTTGAGGCTTTCCGTCTCCCAATCGGTGAACAGCAGGAAGTTGAAACGGCGCACCTTATATGGGCAGTTGTTCGAGCAGTAGCGCGTGCCGACGCAGCGGTTGTAGACCATGTTGTTCAGGCCTTCGGCATCCGTTGATGTCGCCGCCACCGGACAGACAACTTCGCAGGGCGCATCTTCGCACTGCACGCAGGCCACGGGCTGGAAGTATGTATCCGGCTCGTCCGGCTCGCCCTTGTAATAACGATCGATGCGGATCCAGTGCATTTCGCGGGTGTTGAGCACCTGTTCTTTACCCACCACAGCGATATTGTTTTCCGCCTGGCACGCGACTACGCAGGCGCTGCACCCGACGCATGCCGTCAGATCGATCGCCATGCCCCACGCATACCCTGCGTACGTGAACGTCTCCGGGAAAATCGTCAGGCCCTTTGGCGGAATCTCGCTCTTCTTTTCCGAAAAGTAGGGATCCTGCTTGAACTCATCGAGCGTTCCCGCATGAACCGGCTGGCGGCCTTCCATCGCGAAGTGGTGCTGCACGGCCGCGAGCTTGAACTTCTCACCGAGCTTGCGCACCGTCGCGCCCTGCACGAAGTAAGGGCTGGCCGCCGGGCGCAGCGGATACACGTCGAAACCCGCGCCGTTGCCGGCGCGCCCCGACCGCGTCCGGCCGTAGCCCAGACTCAAAGCGATCGAACCTTCCGGTTGACCCGGTATGCGCCAGATCGAGCCCCAAACCGTGTGACCGTTGTAATCGATCGCCACCCGGTCTTCATCGGTCACATTCAGCGCGTCCGCCGTCTTCTGGCTCACGATCACGGCGTTGTCCCACGTCAAACGCGAAACCGGACGCGGCAATTCCTGCAGCCACGCGTTGTTCGCGTAACGTCCGTCGAGGATGTAAGGGTCGCTGTGGAATGAGATTTCGTACCCCGAAGTACTGGCAGTCGCGCTCGCGGGGGCCGTTGCGAGCTTCGCCTGCGCCTTAACAACTGGCAGAGCGGAATCCTTGATGAAGCCGTCATGCACCGAATGCTTCCACCATGTTTCGTAATCGGCGGCTGTATGCTTCTCCCGCCAATAGTCGCGAACGCTCTCAAAACTCGATTTCTCCGGCGTCTCGGTGAACGCCGAGAGCAGTTCGTGCGCCGATTTGCCGCCATACAATGGAGAAATCAAAGGCTGGATAATCGAAACCGTGCCATCGTATGCCGGCGCGTCACTCCAGTGCTCGTAGGTGTGCGCCTGCGGAATCAGCCACTGGCAAACTTCCGAAGTTTCGTCCTCATGCTCCCCGAGGCGAACCCGCATCTTCGCCATCTGAATGGCCCCGCGGAGGTTCAGCTCGGGCGGCGCGCTGTAAACCGGATTGCCGCCGAGAATCAGCAGCAGGTCCACCTGCCCCCCGTGCAGATCCGCCAGAAGCGCATTCAAATCGGCCCATTGATCGGCGGGCTTTGCCTCCAGAGGCTGCGTGAACACGACCGTGGTCCCGTTGTTGCCCAGCACTTCATTGATGTAATGGACAACGGCGTGAACTTCCGGCGATTGATCTTCGCCCGCAATCACGATCGACTTGCCCTTGGCCGCCTGCAGATCCTTCACCAGCGCCGAATAGAACTTCGAATTCGCCAGTGGACCGGTTCCTGCACCTCCACCCAACGACGCAGCCAGGGAGCGTACGAATCCGGCCACTTCCGACGGCTTGATCGCCTGCCGGTGGTCAGCCTTGCTCCCCGTCGAAGTCAGCGTGGTCTCGACGGCGTAAAAACGGCTTTGCGTGGTGCTTCCGCCGCGCAGCACGCGTTTCGAAACGAAGTCGCGCGCGTACCGAACGCCGCCCGGACCGTTGCCGAGGAAATTGCCGTCGATCGAGAGCACCACTTCCGCCTGATCGAACTTGTAAACCGGATTCAGGAACTGCCCGAACGCCATCTGCGCGCCCATCCGGCGGCCATGCCCCGTGGGTTCCCACTGGTACCACTTCGCGCCCGGATAGAGCTTGAGGGCGTCCTGAATCTGTCCGTAAAGCGTCGGCGACGTAACGGTTTCGGTCAGAATCCGAATGCCGGAACCGGTTTTCGCCTGTTGCCGTGCCAAGGCATTGATGAAGCTCTGCAGAAAAGACGAATACGACCGGACTTCACCGATGTAATTCACCGTCTGCAGCCGGTCCGGATCGTACAAGCCGAGGATCGAAGCCTGCGTGGGAACATCCGTGCCACCCATGCTTGCGGGGTGCTCGGGATTTCCCTCCACCTTCGTAGGCCGATATTCGTGGGTTTCCACCAACACCGGATTGGCGATACCGGCGACCGGAAACGCGGTGGCATAAAAAAGCGGTTTCCCGGGAATCGACTGCTCGGGCGCTTCCACGTACGGCATGATGTATTCCGTCGGCTGCTTCGTGCAGGCGGAAAGACCGGCGAGCGCCAGCGAGGCACCCATGATTTTGAGGAAGTTGCGGCGGCCTTCGTCGTTTGTTTCGGAATCGGTCGGCCATTCCGACGCCTGCCGGGGAAATTCGCGGTGCAGGAAATCCTTGAAGCCTTCGACGGAAGCTAATTCGTCGAGACTGCGCCAGTAGCCGGCACCCTTCGCCTGCTCCAGCTTCGCCCGGATGGACGTCAAATTCAAAGAATCGCTATTTTCGCTCATCTGTCACTTATCTGTGGCAAGTCCAGCATGTGTCCAATTTCTGAACGTGATTTTCTTTGACCAGCCGCGCTCCGAGCTGCTCCTGCGGTTCCGATGGCTCGTATCCCATCTTCGTGATCTGATCGGCGGGGCGAAGATATTGCTCCGGATTGCGATGGCAGTCGAGGCACCACCGCATCTGCAACGACGGATTCTGGTACATCAGCGGCATCTCGTCGACACGACCGTGGCAGGTTTCGCAGCCGACGCCTTTCTTTACGTGAATGCTGTGGTTGAAATAGACGTAATCCGGCAGGTCGTAGACTTTCGTCCATTTGATCGATTGATTGGTTCGAAAGCTCTCGCGCACGGGATCGAGCGTGGGGCTGTTGATCCAGATCTGCGAGTGGCAGTTCATGCAGGTCTTGGTGGGAGGGATCACGGCCCAATCGGAATTGTCCACCGATGTGTGGCAGTAGCGGCAATCGATCCCCATGGATCCAACGTGATGCGTATGGCTGAACGGAATCGGCTGTTCGCGCGCGTCGCCCTGCCGTGTCGCGAAAGTCGAGTCGGCAATTAATTCAAAAAGGGCGCCGCCTATTCCCGCCAGCGCCACCAGCCCGACGACGATGCTCACACGGGCCAACGAGTTCGTACTCGATCTGAAGATCTGTGACATTAAGGCCTATCTGTTCGAGGGGAAAACAGCCAAGAGATTATTATGCTCTATCGGTTTCGTTTTCCCAAGCACACGGCGCGTAGTTCTTTCGTGAAATCTGAAAACGCACAGCCTGCGCGCGAAGTCATTTAAAGAATCAAGTCTACAATGGAGCTTCATGCGACAGACCATCCGCCCCGCGGGGCGCCTGTCCGGCCTGATCACACTGCCGGGCGACAAATCGATTTCTCACCGTTTTGCGATGATCGCGTCGCTGGCGGAAGGCGCTTCGAAGATCACCAATTATTCCACCGGTGCGGACTGCCATTCGACGCTCGACTGCGTGCGCGCGCTTGGCCTTGAAGTAGAGGAGCAGGGAACCACAGTCACTGTAAAGGGTCGCGGGCTCGACGGCTGGCGCCAGCCAGCAGGTGATCTCGACGCGGGTAATTCGGGGTCGACGATTCGCATGATGGCCGGATTGCTCGCAGCGCAGCCGTTCAAGAGCAGGATCTTCGGCGACGAATCTCTGTCGCGAAGGCCGATGGGGCGCATCATCAAACCGCTGGAGTCGATGGGCGCGCGGATCGAGGCGCGTGAAGGAACGTATCCGCCGCTGGTTATACACGGGAATAGGCTGCACGCCATCGATTACACGCTGCCCGTTCCCAGCGCACAGGTCAAAACGTGCGTGCTCTTCGCCGGACTATTCGCCGATGGGACAACGATCGTGCGCGAGACCATTCGCTCCCGCGATCACACTGAGATCGCGCTGCGTGAATTCGGCGCGGACCTGAAAGTGGTCAAACGCGTGATCACGATCGAGGGCCGTCCCAAACTCACCGGGCGCGAGGTTGTGGTTCCCAGCGACCTGTCTTCTGCGGCGTTCTTTCTGGTCGCGGGACTTCTGGTGCCCGGTTCGCACCTCGTGATTCGGAACGTCGGATTGAATCCGACCCGTTCGGCGCTGCTCGATTTCCTGTTGTCGATCGGCGGGGCAGTAAAGGTGCTGAAGATCGAATCGGTGAACGGCGAACTGATCGGCGATATCGAAGTGAGGCATTCGCGCGTTCGCGGCGGCACCATCGACAGGGAGCTTACGGCGGCGATCATCGACGAAATTCCGGTGCTGGCCGTGCTTGGCGCCGCGTCCGAAGAAGGAATCGTGATCTGCGACGCCCAGGAACTGCGCATCAAAGAGACCGACCGCATAGCCACGGTCGCCGACAACTTCAGGCGCATGGGGATAGAAGTCGAAGTCACTCCGGACGGCATGCGTGTGCCAGGCAAACAGAAGTTCCGCGCCGCTGCGTTCGATTCCTTCGGCGATCATCGTATCGCCATGGCGTTTGCGGTTGCCGCGCTCGCGGGTGACAGCGAGTCAACTATCGACAACGCCGAGGCAGCCTCCGTGTCGTTTCCGGAGTTCTGGAACATACTTCGGCAGATTGCCTGACAGGCGCGTTGCCTGGTAACACCACAACGCGCCTGAAGCCGCGTGTACCTCTCAGTGTGCGGCCGGCTGTTCCGTCTGCACGGGAACCACTTCGACGGGACGGCCGATGCGCATTTCCTTCCAGCTGTAATCGAATTCTTTTCCGCAATCGAGGCAGACGATGTAAGTGCCTCGCCGTGCTCCTTCAGGGAGCTTCGATCTGCGAGATGGCGTTAAAGGAAAGGTTGTCCGGTTATGGGAACAACCGAAAATATTATCGAACAGAGAATTAAACATATAACCTCCTTTAATTCCACTTACACAGATTCAATGATTGTGACTTAGGGTTCCCCTAACAGCACGCGCGTAACCAACCGGTAAAGCTATCAGTACTGGTTGATACAGAGTGAAGTGGTTCTATTACTTAGGAGAGCTGATGCGCGATCGCGTCGGCAATCTGGCGTCCGTGGAAGCGTCCGTTCTCGATGAAAATTTCGTTGGTATGCATTCCCGCTACGATAACTCCCGCCAAAAATACGCCTTTTCTGTCGCTTTCGAGAGTTTTTGGATCGGTGCGGGGTTTTAGGGTTTCCGGTTCCAGTACTATACCGTTTGCATTAAGAAACGTTAAGTCCGGGCTGTAGCCAACCATCGCGAAAACGAAGTCGTTGGGTACCTCGATATTACATTCCGGTGTCTGAATTCTGACAGCTGTCGGAAGGATCTCTGTAACACGGGAGTTAAAGTAAGCTTTCACTTCGCCGTTCTTAATCCGGTTCTCTATGTTGGGCTTGATCCAGTACTTCACGTGCTTGTGAATCGCCGGGCCGCGATGCACCAGCGTGACACGGGCGCCGGTCCAGTAAAGTTCAAGCGCGGCTATGGCGGCCGAATTCTTCGCGCCCACTACGAGAACGTCGTGGTTGTAATAAGGATGCGGCTCTTTGTAATAGTGGATGACTTTCAGTAATTCCTCTCCGGGGACGTTGAGAAGATTCGGGACATCGTAATAACCCGTCGACACCACGATCTTCTTCGCTCGATAGCAATGCTGCGCGCCGTGGCGATCCGTCGTCGGAACGGTGAACGCCCCATCCGCGCCATCGACGGCTTCGACGCGCTCATATTGATGGATGTCCAGTTTGTAGTGTTCCGCCACGCGCCGGTAGTATTTGAGCGCCTCGGTGCGCGTGGGCTTCTCATACATGCTGGTCATCGGGATATCACCGATCTCCAGCAGTTCCGGAGTGGTGAAGAACGTCATGTGCGTTGGGTAGTTGTAGAGCGAATTGACGACGCAGCCCTTGTCGACGATCATCGCGCTCAAGCCGCGGCGCTTCAGTTCAAGCCCGCAGGCGAGGCCGGTGGGCCCGGCGCCGATGACGATGGCATCGAATGCGGGAAGCTCACCACTCACAGCTTGCTTTCGACCTCTGCGGTGAGGCTGACCAGAGCCTGGGGCAGCGCTGCGGGGTCCTTTCCGCCGCCTTCCGCCATGTCGGGACGGCCGCCGCCTTTGCCTCCCAGGGCTTGGGCCAGGGCGCCTACTAACTTGCCTGCCTGGATTTTTTGGGTCAGGTCTTTCGTGACGGCAGCTACGATCGAGACGGAAGAGTTCTCCGCGGAAGCGAGGACCACGACTGCCGATTTCCATTTGTTGCGGAGACTGTCGGCCAGCGTGCGCATCTGTTGCCGATCGAGATCTTCGACCTGAGTAATCAGGTAGGTGGCTCCGTTCTTTTCCCGGGCCTTCGATTCCAGATCGCGCGCGGCGGATTGGGCGAGCTTCGTTTTAAGTTGATCGATCTCGCGTTCGTACGTGCGTTTTTCGGCGATCAGACGATCGACGTGTTCGATCAACTCAGGCTCGGCGACGCGCAGGATGCCTGCAATACGATGGAGCGCTTCGCTCGACGTCTGGAACTGCGTCACCGCGCCTTCGCCGGTGATAGCCTCGATGCGGCGTACTCCGGCCGAGATGCTGCTTTCGGAAACGATCTTGAATACGCCGATATCGCCGGTGCGCGTGACGTGCGTGCCACCGCAGAGTTCCTTGCTGAAATCCGGGATGGAAACCACGCGCACTTCTTCGCCGTACTTCTCGCCGAACAGTGCCATCGCGCCGGTGGAAATAGCCTGATCGATCGCCATCACGTCGGTCGTAACCTGCGTGTTGCGCAGAATCTGCCGATTCACGAGGCGCTCGACTTCGAGAATCTCAGCCGGGTCGAGCGCGGCGTAATGCGTGAAATCGAAGCGAAGCCGCGGCGGCTCGACGACGCTGCCTGCCTGCTTCACGTGCGGTCCGAGCACCTTCCGCAGGGCGGCGTGCAGCAGATGCGTCGCGGTGTGGTTGCGCATGGTCGACCAGCGCTCGGGGATGCCGACTTCGGCGCGCAGTTCATCGCCGGGACGGATATTCGCCAGCGTGCGAATCTTGTGGACGGTAAGACCGGGGACGGCCGGACGCGTGTCTTCGACAACCGCCACAGTCTCGCCGGAGTGGGCGCTGTAAAAGGATCCCCGATCGCCGACCTGCCCGCCGGTTTCGGCGTAGAACGGCGTTTGATCGAGAACGACTTCGGCTTCGATACCGGCCGGAAGTTCGTCGACGAGTTGCTGGTTGACAAGCAGCCCTCTCACGGTCGATACGGCGTCGAGATTGTCATATCCAAGGAATCTGGTCCGGCCTTTTTCGAGCAATTGTTGATAAGCCGGAGCGATTGCGCCCTTTTCTCCACCTTTCCAACTGGCGCGGGCGCGTTCCCGTTGAAGACGCATCTCAGATTCAAAGCCTTCGCGGTCGATCCCGGCGCCGCGTTCGCGAGCCATGTCTTCCTGTTCGTCGAGCGCGAGGCCGAATGTGTCGTAGAGCTTGAACGAAATGGCGCCGGGGAGAATATCGGGCATAAAAGTCGCTGGCGCATCAGGGACACGGTCTGGCGGGTAGGTTTTTCTGGTCCTCTCAAGCTCATCACTGAAGACTTTTTCCGCGATCAGGAAGTTAGTCGCGTAGCGATGTTCCTCATCTTTTACTACCCTCGCCACCCTTTGCACCGACTCCATCATCTCCGCGTAGCCGGGGCGCATCAGTTCGGCGACGAAACCGGTCAGCTCATAAAGGTAGGGGTCCTGCTTGCCGATCAGGCGGGCGTTGCGCATCGCGCGGCGCATGATTTTGCGCAGCACGTAGCCGCGGCCTTCGTTCGAAGGGAGCACGCCGTCGTGAATCAGGAAAGCTGTCGCCCGGGCGTGGTCCGCGTTGATCTTCAGCGCGGTGTCGATTTTGGCGTCGGCTCCATATTCGACACCGCAGAGTTCACCCGCGCGTTCGATGATGGGCCGGATGAGGTCCGTGTCGTAATTCGAGAGCTTTCCCTGCAGGATGGCGGCAAGGCGTTCGAGTCCCATACCGGTATCGATGGAGGGGCGCGGCAGCGGCGTCATCACTCCGGACGCGTCGCGGTTGTACTGCATGAAGACGAGGTTCCAGAACTCGACGAATCGCCCGCCGCCATCGAGAGGAAACTGCTCGTGCTCGCGGCCAGGTTCGGCGGCTTCGGGGCCGAAATCGTAATAGATCTCGGAGCAGGGGCCACAGGGGCCTGTGTCGCCCATCTGCCAAAAGTTGTCGGCTTCGTCGAGGCGGAAAATGCGGCTTTTGGGGACACCCGCGACTTCCTGCCAGAGGCGCTCGGCTTCATCGTCCTCGCGGAAGACCGTGATATACAGACGGTCTTTGGGAATGCCGAAATCTTTGGTCAGAAGGAGCCAGGCGAACTCGATGGCTTCG
>Ga0209167_10000910_pt1 | contig 19120 bp, 9 predicted proteins | sample Coa_R1_9_FD_187154 | JGI IMG/M metagenome (GOLD analysis project Ga0209167, IMG submission 187154) | Surface soil microbial communities from Centralia Pennsylvania, which are recovering from an underground coalmine fire - Coalmine... | ecosystem: Environmental > Terrestrial > Soil > Unclassified... | reverse complement strand
GGGGGCCTCGCTGCTGCTGGCGAGAGCGCTCCTCGACAGAGCGTGGGCGGTCGAGAATCTCGGTGAATTCGAGGAAGTGGATGGGCTCGTGAGTGAGGCGACACAGATTTACGAAACGGCCCACGATCGCAAGGGCGCCGCGGATGCAATCACAGTGGGGGCCATCGCGCTTTGGATGAAGGGCGACTATCTGGGAGCGAAGAAGGGATACGAGGAGTCGCTCGTGCTCTATCGCGATGAGGGCGAAGAATTGGACATCGCAAACGAGTCGGACAATATCGCGGACATTTTTCTGGGGCTCGGCGATGTTGACCAAGCGCGCTCGAACTATCAGACGGCGCTGGCCATCTATCAGCGCGTGGGCCACGCAGATGGAGTGCCGCTTGCGAAGAACGGGCTGGGCGACGTCTTTCTGACGATGGGGAATCTCGAGAGGGCCAAAGAAATGTACGAAGAGTCGCTCCAGGCCTGCGAGCAGATCGGCGACCGGAGCAAAGCCGGGATGGCTCTAACGGGGCTGGGGCGAGTTTACCAGATTGAGGGAGATTTGGCCGCAGCTCGCGAGAGCGAGGAGCGAGCCGAAGCAATTTTCCAGCAAATCGGAGACAAGACGCACGCCATGGAATCGCGGCTGCAACTGGCGAAGATTTTTCTCGACGAAGGAAGAATCACTGCGGCACAACAGTCGGCCCGGGCCGCAGTCGAAGCTTTCGAGCAGACCGGGGCAAGGAAAGACGAGACAGCCGGGTATCTGGTGCTCTCACGGACGTTGTTGGCCCAGGGAAAGGTGACTGAGGCGGCGAACATCATCAGTAAAGCCGTGACGGCTGCTAAGCAGACTCATTTCCGGGAACTCGAAGTGACCGCGTCCATTACCGCCGCAAACGTGCTAGCCGGTTCGGGAAGACCGCAAGACAGGAAAGAAGCAGCGCTTCGCCTAGATCGGCTGATCGCGGAGGCCTCCAATGCGGGCTACGTCGACGCGGAAATGGAGGCTCGCCTCGCACTTGGGCGGGTCGAAATGCTGTCCGGCGACCGCATGGACGGAATCGACCAGCTCAACTCTCTCGAGAAGGACGCCGCGACGGCCGGCTACCGGTTGATCGCGCAGACGGCTGCGGCCACGCGGACTGGCGCGTCCACCTCAGCGGCGAGTAAGGGAAGACTTCCGGAACGATAGGCTCCGTTTTTCAGTTGGTGACGCGAGAAACCCACGGTGTTCGGCCGTTTTCTTGTCAGGAGCTACTGCCTGCTTTTCAGAGCCGCAGCGATGCGCAGCGTCAGGATCTGATGCGGCTCGATGGAAATGGCCACCGAAGAACCGGAGACACGAAGTTCCTCCTGATTTTCCTCGACAGCGTTAGAGATCCAGGCGTGCTGCAGATCGAACAGCGGAAACGTGAGCGACGACTTGGAGGCTTCGCCGCCGGTTTCGAGAAGACGGAGGATGGAGCCCTGGCCATCGTTGGCGGCCTTCCAGTTTTCGACGATCACATCCGGCGCGCTGACCTCCAGAAAACCGGCCGGCGCGGGTGGGAGAGGCCGGGAGGGATCGTCATACTTGTCCTGATCGACCACCTTCTGCACTTCGAGCGGAGTCATGGCCGAACGGCCCAAGCGCGCCAACCCGCCAGGAGAGAGATGAGAGCTGCTCGTCAGGACGTAGCGAAACGTGAAATCTCCGCCCTGCTCGCCGCGATAATTCGTGTGCCAATAGTTGTTCAAAGCGTAGGAGAAGACGGTTGAGCTCTTCGGATCGAATTTCTCCGGCCAGGCGCCGCGGTTGATGTCGCCGAGAGTCACGAGCGGTGCGTCGACGGGAACGAGCGCTACGCTCAGATTGCTGTTGGAAACTTTCACCCAGTGGTGGACGCTGAACCATTCCACTCCCGCGCCCTTCAACATATCGCGTTTCGGATCGACCCAGCCATTCTGAATTTCATAGGCGAATTCCGGCTTGTCGATTGCGAGCGGAAATGAAAAATAGACAGCTTCCTTACCGCCTACGGCCTCTTTGGTGAAGTGATTCACAAACTCGATCTTCTTTTCGCTGTCGAACAACATGATCTCCGTTCGAATCGAAGGCGTGTTGGCGTCCCGCGATTCGACCGTGAGAACCTTGCCGTATGGAGTCTTGCGAAGGCCGACTACGTGGCCGCCGGTTGACGGATGGACAGTCAGTTTCGCCAGCGGAAGAGATTTCTGGAGGTAGACGATTTGCGTGCGGCCTTCACCGCCGCCGGAGACATAAAGATACTGGTCCAGCTTGAAAGGACTGGAATGGTCAACCAATTCTTTATTGAGCTGCTTGTCGAAGATGCTTGTTACAGCGCCGGTCGCGGGGTCGACCTCAACGCGGTAGAACGCGTTTTCGATAACGCTGGCCGGCTGCGCTTCCTCCACAGGAAGCGGCGACGATTTCTTGTCCTGCTGGACGAACTTGTAGCAGGTGAATCCCAGGGCGGGCACGTCGTGCGCAAGGAAACGAACGCGGGAATAGCCCGGTCCCTTTCGGACCACCTCGACCGGGACGGGCTTCATGCCGGGATATTCGGCAATGGTCATGCCGTCATCGAGATCGAGACGGACAAGTCCGCTACGCTGCCAACTCAGGGTGTTGAAGACGAGGAAGGTGCCCGCCGGCATGTGAATGTCATCGGCAATCTGGCTGAGCGAGCGCTCGGCAAGCGAGTTGACCTCCTCCTGGCCGTCTCGTACGTACTGATTTTTTACGGCGAGCTGGCGCTTCGATTCTTCGCTGTCGGGACGATAGACAGAATCCCAGGAATCGAACGTGTGCTCGGCGTAAAGAACCAGGTTCCGCCACATGCCGGCGATCAACGTTCGCGGGGGCGCCAAATTGGGATCGAGGAATGTGGCGATCGTCGATAGCTTTTCGGCCGAGAGAGCGCGCTGCTGGTCGTCGCGGTCAATGGCCGTAAATCTCGCGTCGGAGCCGATGCCGTCCTCCCAGTACGGGCCTCCGTCGCCAACAACGGTGGGAAGCTCGGAACCGTAGCGCTTGTCGATATAGCGGAAATAGTCGGGGAACGTGGTGATCACGAATTTGGGGTACGCGTACTTCGAATTCCATTGCTGCGCGAAATCCGTTTCGCTCAACTGGAGGTCCGTGTTTTCGAATTGACTGCCGTACATCAAGACGGTATCCGGCTTGTAATCCGGCGCTTTGAAAGTCTCGAGGAAGGTGGGAAGCGCCTGCTCGCAATTCGCCATTTGCGGCGGCAGGTTGCAAACGAAATAGAACTGAGAGTATTGCCGGGTATATGCCATCAGCACCCTCGCGCCATCGGGACCTTGCCACCAGAACGGAGATTTCGTGTTCCAGTGGCCGTAGAGAAGAATCGGAGCGCGATCGCTGTTGGCAGCAGCGGCGAAGTATTTCAGTCCCAGTGCGCGCAAAACGGATGGGTAGGACCACGTTTGGCTCGGAACGTCGGTGATATTCGCGTAATCGAAAGGAATGCCCCTGGAGCGATGCAACGCGTACGTGAGATCGGCGGAACGAATCAGTTCTTCGAGGCTGGCGTAGCCGGTGAGCAGGTTCGCGTATTGCGCGGGAACGCCGATCTTCCCTTCTCGAACGAGGCCGAAGAACTGTTTTTGCGCCGCGGCATTGCGGGTGGCCATGTAATTCTGAACGATCCACGACCCATCAAGGCTGAAGCGCATGTCGGGATGGTGAGGAATGTAAGCCAGCAGTTTGTCAATGTTTCTGGCCTGAACCTCCGCGACCTTCGGCTGCAGATCCGTGTAGCCGATGTCGAGGTGGGCGTGGGGGACAAAATCGATGGTCCATTTGCGGGCGGGCAAGAAGGTGGTGTCGAAGCGCCGGCTCCTTCCATTCACTCGAAGCAGAACATGCGCTTCCGCCGGTTTGTCGAGTGCGCGCACATCGAACGAGAATCTTTGCTGGCCAAAGTCATTGGCTCGGGAAAGCGGGGCGCGAAAGTGCTGATTGCCGACGAGAAATTCCACGCTGCCGTGCTGAACCTTCCCCGGCAACGTGACCGTAAGACCGGTTTGCTCGTAAAGCTCGCTTCCCTTCTCGCGAAAAAAGACGGTGGGATCTAGGCTCACCGAAGGAGAAAGCCGCGAGGGCGATCCGAGGTCTTGCGCGAGGCGAATCGCGTCGTAGATCAAGTATGAAAGACCTTGGGAATTGACGACAGGATCGTCCATGGCGGTGAGCGTCAATGTATTTTTGCCCACGTGAAGCAAGGAAGCGGGCAGCGGAATCTCGAGCTGCGCTTCGCCATAAATGGGTGAGTCAACTCCCTCATCGCCCGGATAATCGCTGAGCTGCCGGTGGACGTAGTACAAACCCTTCTTCCCGTTGACTTCGACGAGCAGATTTGGATATCGGGGACGGTTGATGACGAACGAAATCGTCAGTAGATAACTTCCGCTGGGCCGCTCCGGCAGACTGAAGGCGATATCGTAGGGAAACGTGCGGTTCTTGAGTTCCGCAACCGAAGACCCGGGCTGATACGCCGGCCAGTCGGCCGTTTTGCTCTGACCAATGGTGTATAGAACGCGGGAGTTGGGCTTGTCGAAGTCGAAATCATGATTGAACTCAACGGAAGAATGATTGAATTCGCCGATTTGCCAGAGGATCGACTGCCCGCGGGCAGCCAGCGCAACACAGCCGATGGCAACAGCGAGCAAAGTCATGCGAACGGCGCCTAAGACGGCATGGACTTTCATTTGCGTCTCCCACCTGCGCGAAACTTTCGAGTTTTTTGCGCGCGTGTCCACCCTGAGCTGAAGGGCTGATCTTCAAGGGGAACGACAACGAGAACACCCAACGGCGGCCATCTTAGGTTGTGGTAGAAAGAGATGTCAATTCGCGCTGAGGAACGGCAGGAAGGCGATGGAGAGTCTGTGCCGGGCGATGTTATAGTGTGACGTTTCGCATGAACTGGCTACCGGACCGCCGATTCCTTCGTTTCTTAAGCAATTCGTCCAGGAGTTGTGCGGGCGCTGAGTCTCAGCTGCCTCAGATCGACCGCCGCTCGGCTCTTTTTTTATTGCTGTCCGCCCTGAGCCCGATTGCGCGCGGCAGCAGCAGATCGACAAGCGGACACTCCGGGCGTGCGACTCTCCCAACGGGAACGCCGACGGTAATTCCGGGCAAGTTCAAAGACGTAACTTCGGAACTCGGTATCGATTTTCGGTACCAATCGTCGCATACCTCGAAAAAGTACCTGGTCGAAACAATGGGGCCTGGAGTCGCTCTCTTCGATTTTGACAACGATGGCCGCCTGGATATCTTTCTTGTGAACGGAGCGCCCCTGACGGATCCCATGGCACAAAAAGCGATCCCTCAAAAGGCCGGCCCCCCGTATTGGAATCGGCTGTACCACCAGAAAGCGGACGGCAAGTTCGAAGATGTGACAGAAAGAGCCGGGCTGCAAGGTGTGGGCTACGGCATGGGCGTTGCGGTTGGAGACTACGACAACGACGGCTACGAGGATTTGTACGTGACCAGCTATGGAGGCAACCGGCTCTACCATAATAATGGCGACGGCACATTCACGGACGTTACGGAGAAAGCCGGCGTTGGGGGCAGCGGGTGGTCGACGAGCGCGGCCTGGGTCGATCTGGACAACGATGGGTTGCTGGATTTGATCGTCCTTCGCTATCTGCAATGGGATTTTTCCGACGTCTGGTGCGGAACACATCAGGAGGGTTACCGGTCCTATTGCTCGCCGGATGTTTTCAAGCCGATTGCCCCATTGGTTTACCACAACGAGGGAAATGGCCGGTTCGTAGAAGTTTCGCAGAAGATCGGCATATCGAAACCCGGGCGTGGCCTGGGAATTGCGTTCGCCGATTACGACCGGGACGGGCACACTGACATTTTTGTGGCCAACGACTCGATGTTCGAATTTCTTTATCACAACAAAGGCGACGGCACGTTCGAAGAGGTCGGATTACCGGCGGGAGTAGCGGTGGACGGGGACGGCAATACGTACGCCGGCATGGGGGTGGACTTCGCGGACTACGATAATGACGGTCTTCCGGATCTGGTGGTCACCGACCTGGGAAATCAGAGATACGCGCTGTACAAGAACAATGGCGACGGCAGTTTCACCTACGCGAGCCTCTCGTCGGGCCTCGGAGCGATCACGCAACGGCTCTCGGGCTGGGGCATACGGTTCATGGATTACGATAACGACGGGTGGAAGGACCTACTGGTGGCGCAAGGGCATGATCTGGACAATGTGGAACTGACCACTCCCAATCTGCGGTACCGCGAGCCGATGCTGTTGCTGCGAAACACCGGTAAGGACTTCGTCGACGTTTCTCGTGAGTCTGGAAGCGTTTTTCAGATTCCCTGGGTGGGGCGCGGCATGGCGGTGGGAGACATCGATAATGACGGCCGGCTGGATGCGGTTGTGACTACGAACGACGGGCTCGTTCATGTTCTCCACAATGAGACTCAGACCCCGAATCATTGGCTGATAGTGAAGCTGGTGGGCCACAAGAGCAATCGCGATGCGATTGGCGCTGAGGTGAGGGTGGCGACGAGTCAGCGTTCTCAGCTCGCTACGGTTACGACGGCGAGCAGTTATCTTTCATCGAGCGACAAACGCGTGCACTTCGGACTGGGGGCCGATGAAATCGCGGAGACGGTCGAGATCCGCTGGCCCAGCGGCATCGTTCAAAAATTGACGAAAGTTCGCGGCGATCAGATCTTGCAGATCGACGAGCCTCACGGGAACGATACACGAAACTCGAGCGGAAAGAGATGACCCGCATGCCTGCCAAGAGAAGGGCCGGGATCGAAGGTCTCGTCCGCCTTTTCCGAGACTTGCGGTCCCAGGCCGGCGCAGATCGGCGCGATTCGTCCGCACCGAATCGGGAACCAGGCGGCGCTGGGCCAGATCGTCGGTCGGTGATGCTTTCGCTGCTGGCGGGACTGGCGGCTCCAATTTTTGGGAAGTCTTCCGCTCTGAGCGCTCAACAGCAACAGCCGCGGCCCGCGCAACCTTCCGGGGTTGCTACCGGCGGCGTCTATGCGCCAGTGTTCGACGCGCGCCATCGCCCGATTACCGCGGGAGGATTCGTCGACGGCGCTCCCGTGGTGTACGAGGATTACACAAAGCAGTCGGGACTCACGGCGTTCAAACATCGTTCGGGGACGCGTGAAAAGGCCACCATCATCGAGGTGGATGGCTCAGGCGTTGGATTGATCGACTACGACAACGATGGCTGGCTCGATATTTATCTGGTGAATGGCTCGACGTTCGGCGCACTCCGAGGCACAGAGGCAGCGCCAAAAGCCATGCTGTTCCACAACAATCGAGATGGCACGTTCACGGACGTGACCGAAAAAGCGGGCGTCGCCAACGAGCGGTGGGGCTTCGGAGTCGCCGTCGGCGACTTCGACAATGACGGTTGGCCAGACATTTACGTCTCGAACTTCGGGAAGAATCGGCTGTATCGCAACAATCACGACGGGACGTTTACGGACATCGCGGAAAAAGCGGGAGTGGCGGTCGGCGGATGGTCCACAGGCGCAACGTGGGGAGATTATGACCGCGATGGCAGGTTGGATTTGTTCGTCCCGGGCTATATCCAGTTTGATGCTAAGCATCCTACCTTCGCCGGCAAGAACGGCGTTTCGCCCAGTTCTTGCGAGTTCCGGGGCATTTCCGTTTTTTGTGGACCTCTGGGGTTGCCCGGGGAGAAAGATCACCTCTTTCGTAACAACGGCGATGGAACCTTCACGGAAGTAAGCGTGAAGGCCGGCGTCTCCGATCCGAATGGCTCGTATGGATGGTCGTCCGTCTTCGTCGATGTCGATGATGATGGCTGGCTCGACCTGGTGGTGGCGAACGACTCCGTTCCCAACTACCTCTATCGAAATAATCGCAACGGCACATTCAAGGACGATAGCTACATGTCCGGATTCGCGTTGAACGCGGACGGCCGCGCCCAGGCTTCGATGGGTCTTGGCGTGGGCGACTACAATCGGGACGGCAAAGTCGATTTTTATGTCACAACATTTTCGGACGACTACAAAACTCTTTTCCGCAACGACGGCGATGGCGAATTCAGCGATGTTACCGCGGAGGCCGGGCTGCTGCAGCCTTCGATTCCGTTCCTGGGATGGGGCGCCGGCTTCCTGGACTTTGACAACGACGGATTGCTGGACATTTTTTCGGCCAATGGTCACGTGTATGTGGCGGCCGACGGAGCCGGCTGGGGCACCACCTGGGCGCAAAGGCCGCTGCTCTTTCGCAATCTGAACGGACGCCGGTTTGAGGAGGTGCCGCCTGCGACCGGGTCGGGACTGGCCGTCGTAATCCCGGGCCGTGGGGCGGCGTTCGGCGATCTGTTCAACACAGGCAGGATCGACGTCGTCATCAACAATATCGATCGCGAGCCGACGCTGCTTCGAAACGCGGTGAAGAACGCGAACCACTGGCTGACGCTCAAGCTGATTGGCGGGCCAAAGAGCCCACGCGATGCGATCGGGGCGAAAGTTTTTTTGACGGCAGGCGGCGTGCGCCAGCGAGCGGATATTTTCAGCGGAGGAAGCTATTGCTCCAGCTCGGATCCGCGGGCTCATTTTGGATTGGGATCGGCGACCAAGATCGACAAGATCGAGATTCATTGGCCCAGTGGACTGAAAGAGGAATTGGCGCCGCCCGAAGTGGATCGCATTGTCACCGTAGTTGAAGGAAAAGGAATACGGCCCACGGAATGAGAGAACGCGTCGCGGCCCCCAAGCGCACAGGCGAGAAGGCCGGCAATCGCGCGCGTGGGCGGAAAGAGATCAAAGTCCTCCTCGCCTGTTTTTCGCGCCGGCGGATCCTTGGGCTTCTCGGCTTGATTTGGCTGCCCGTGGGTTTTGCGCGGTGCCAGCAAGCCGTTCAGCCGCCTCCGATGGCAACGCCCGTGCGCACCGCAGATGCCGTCTGCGCCAAATGCCACGAACAGATTTTTCAAAATTACCTGGCCACTCCGATGGCCAATGCAAGCGGATCGGCCGTCCGTGGTGCGATTCCGGGTAGCTTCACCGACGAAATTTCGGGTGTGGAGTACAGCGTTTTTGCGAAGGATGGTGGAGTGTGGCTCGCCTACGAACGGCCCAGCAGCAAGGAATTGAGCGGGCAGCAAAGGCTGGACTATTTCCTGGGCTCAGGAGCTCATGCGCGGACGTATCTCTACTCGCTCCAGGGATACTGGTTCGAATCGCCCGCTGTTTACTATGCCGAAAAACACGGCTACGACATGCGCCCCTCCTATCATCGTGACAAAGAGATGCCGTTCAATCTGCCGCTGAACGCCGGCTGCCTGCGCTGCCACGTGAGCGGGACGCAGAAAGAGGATCCTGGCACGCTCAACCACTACTCCGGACCGCCATTCCTGCACGTGGGAATCACGTGCGAGGCTTGCCACGGCGACACGAAGCAGCATGTGGCGAGCGGCGGAAAGACTGCGCTGGTCAACCTGGCGAACCTCGATCCCGAGCGCCGCGAATCCGTCTGCCTTAACTGTCACCTGGAGGGGGATTCGAATATCGATCATCGCGGGCAATCGCTGATGAACTTCCGACCCGGAGATAGGATCGTTGATTACGCGTCATACTACGTGCGAGCGGGAGCGGGTGCCACGAACCGCGGCGTCAGCCAAGTGGAAGCGCTTGATTTGAGCATGTGCAAGCGCATGAGCGGCGATCGCATGACCTGCACCACGTGCCACAATCCGCACAACTCTCCGACGGCCGCCGAGCGCGGCACTTATTTCCGCCAGAAATGTCTCGCCTGCCACACCGAACCAAAATTCGCGACCGCGCATTACAGCAAGACTCCCGACTGCACGAGCTGTCATATGCCGCAGAGAGAGGCGCCCGACCTGGCGCATTCTGAATGGACCGATCACCGGATCCTGCGACAACCGGCGGCAGCGAAACCGGCGATCCCGGCTGATAAGGAAGCGACGCTCGTCTCGGTCCCTGGAATTCGCGAGACGCCCAACGAGCGCGATCTGGCCCTCGCCTATTACAACATGGTAGAGAACGGGAACATTGCGTTCGCAGAGCCTGCCTGGACTTTGCTACAAACTGCCGAGAAAGCGGACCCTGAGGACCCGGATGTACTGGTCGCTCTGGGTTTTCTGGCTGAGGTGCGGGAGGACAGGAGTCAGGCATCCGAATATTACCAGCGGACCTTGCAGCTGGACCCGATGCGCTACATAGCGGCGATGAATCTTGCGGTGCTGATGGCGCGAGCTGGGAAGCTCCAGGACGCCGCGGATCTCTGGCAGAAGACTTTCGCGCACAACGAGGACATAACCGGACTGGGCATGAATCTCGCGGCGGCGCGATGCATGCTCGGCGACAAGACCGCCGCTGAAGATGCGCTCAAGCGCGTGCTCGTCTACAGTCCGGATCATCAACCCGCGCGCCAGGAGCTGAGCGCGATGGAATCCGGGGAACAGACCTGTCCAGCCCGCTGACGCGCGAGATCCCCTGGTGGGCTATTGCTCGTTTTCCCGCTTTCGCCGAACCAGGACGTCGAAGGCTGTATAATGGCGATCTCGGCGGACGAAACTCTCGCGCAGGAAGAAAGTCGCCATGCGTCGCTCATCTCCGCGGACTGGTCCTATCGAGGGGCACGGGCGTATTTTGGGCCGTCGGAAACTACCGATTGAACGGCAGCAGTCTTTTTATTTCAGTTTCGCAGCCGCCGTTGCGGTTTTCTCATTTCTTCTGTGCGCGGGCCCCGTAAAGGCGCAAACGACGACTGCTGACGCGGTTTCGGCTCAGCCCCAAGCGGCCACGCCTGCCAGCGGACTCACGCATGACACAAGCGTCCCCGGCCCGCGCGATCTCTCACTTGAAAAAGCGGAATTGCTGGTCCAAAAGGGACTGCTGAGCGACGCCGAGGGGACCGTGAGACAGGATCTGAAGGTCAACCCAAGCTCCGGCGCCGGACATTTCCTCCTTGGGTTTATCCTGTTCCGCGAAATCCAGGCGCAAGCTGAGCGAACCGACCCCAACCCAGACGCACTCTATGCCGCTCCGGGCAAATCGCTCGTCGAGCTCAGAGACGCAAATGCAAGAGAATCCTTGGCCGAATACACCGCGGGAGCCCGCTATCAGCGGCCCAGCGCGTTTGATTTGAAGATCGTCGCCATGGATTACGTTTTGCTCGGAGACTTCATCGATGCCGACAAATGGCTGACGCGATCGCTTCAATGGAATCCGGGTGATTTCGACGGCTGGTACCAGTTGGGCCGCACGAAATACAACGAGAACCGGTTCACGGAGGCGGTCGACGCCTTCAAGAAATGTCTGGCGCGCGATCCGCAAGACGTGAAGGCAGAGGAAAATCTGGGGCTCTCTTACGCGGGGCTTGGCGATGATCCGAAAGCCATCAGTGCGTACCAGACTGCGATCGCCTGGCAGGCTGGCTCCGTGCGAAAGGATCCCGAAGCGTATCTCGGACTTGGAACGCTTCTCCTCAGCCAAAACCATCCCAAGGAGGCGATCCCGGCCCTGATTCAGGCGACTCAAATTGCTCCGTCTGTTTCTCAGGGACACGAACTGCTAGGGAAGGCCTATATCCAGGCAAACGACCTGTCAAAGGCGCAGTCCGAATTGGAAGAAGCGGTGAAACTCTCGCCCGAGATCGCTCGGTTGCACTACGTTCTGGGCCAGGTCTATAGAAAAGAAGGGCTCACGGCGAAGGCGAAAGCGGAATTCGACCGCTGCGCCGCTTTGCAGGGAACACGCTCCTCTGACAGCAGCACGATGTAGAACTGCGGTCTCCCTCGGCGCCTGACTCGATATTAAGAACAGGGCCGTGGGCGGTGGCGCAATCGGCAGGATGGGAGGATGCTTCTCACGGTTGCTGGCTGTCCGGTATCTTGGCCTTTTGTTTCATCACTTCTTCGGTGCGCTTTGTTTCCGCATCCCGCGCGGCTTGCTCGAGCTTCGCGAAAACCGCCATCTCCTCATTGGCGTCCCTTGTCCTTCCAAGTCCGCGGTAGGCTTGACTCAGCAGGAAATGGAGCCGCGGCTCTTCGGGATTGGCCTTGATGGCTGCTTGCAGATCGGGCAGCGCGTCGGCGTAGCGCCCGAGTCGAATTAGCGCGGTCGCCCGATCGTCTTTGGCGGCGGCCAGGGAGGGACACACATCGAGCGCTTTATTGATATCGACAAGCGCTTCGTCCGGACGCATGTGCTGTTCGAGGAGAATGTTGCCGAGCTTCCATTGCGCGTCGCAGTTCGTCGGATCATTCACCAATTCCGCTTGAAATTGTTGGGTCGCGTCATTCCAGTCGTCGAGCTGCCAGTATGCGTCGGCTAACTTGTAATGCGTCCCGGCCTGGTGGGGCGCGATATCCACCGCTTTCTTATATTCGACAAGCGCGCCGTCGAAATTCTTCATGCTGGCCATTACGTCGCCACGGAGTTCGTGCGACAAAACGGAGTTGGGATTGATGTCGTCGATCTTCGCGTAGGCTTGCTCCGAAAGATGAACGTAGACGTTTCCCAACATGTACCAGACTTGCTGATTCTTCGGCTCCCGTTTCGCAAGCTGCTCCAGGTGCGCTGCCGCAGGCTGAAATTGCTGCAACTTGATCAGATCGTTGGCCAGATAGAGTTCGGCATTGTCATCCTTCGGATTTGACCGAACGGCATGTTCAAGCGGATCGCGCGCCTCGGCATAGTCGCCCGCCTCATAAAGCGAGACGCCCAGCAGCACAGTCGCGGAATACATCGAGGGATCGACAGACAGCCCCTGCCTCAGAATGGCGGCCGCTTTTCGGTACTCGCGCTGTTTCAGATAAAGAGCGCCCAGATTGTTGTACGCAGGGCCGAGGTGGGGTGCAATTTCGAGGATCGATTTGTATTTCGCGATCGCGCCAGCCGCGTCCCCGTGTTGTTCGGCCGACTTAGCCTCTGTGTAGAGTTGCAGCACTCGAGGATCGTTCGCGTCGGGCTCGGATTGCGCTTGAGCAGCCCGGAAAGGACAAAGCACAACGAGGAGCAAAAAGAGTATGGCAAAAGGCGTTCTACCGCGTGAACCCGAATTCAGACGAGGGACGCTGGCCAACCTCATGGTGTGTACGATTTTACCCTGGGTCGCAGGCGTGTCAATCGCGTGGCTAATGTCGAGACGTGGTTGTTTGGCTGCGCTCAACTCCGGAAACGAACGAGAGTCCGGAAGGCGTTCTGTCTTTCTACAATTTCAATGCGCTGGGCCTGCCGGTACGTCACGGAACGATTGATGACCAGTCGATCTGGTGCAAGTCCAGGTTTCCGCTATCGCCATAATCGGCGAACGCTATTCCGTGCAGCATCCCGAAGTGAACCAAACCCGCGGCTGTGGCGAATCAACGAAGTGTCCCTTGCCGTGGATGCAGAAAAGAAGTTTAGGCTCGGTCCAGTCGAGTTCCGGATTCCCCGTGCCCAGAACGATCTCCGCGAACCCGTCATTGTCCAGGTCCCCCACCTGCGACGACATCGCCCCATACCGGCCCTGTGATTCCGGGCAGTCATGGGAGTCCGAAAACGTCTGTGGGGAGCCTTGGGTGGCGAAGTTCAGACCGAGAAACAGGCCTTCTTCCGATCAATCGCGCAGGGAATAGGAGTTTGTAAAGCCCATCCTTGCAACGTGATCAGGGGGAATATAGAGACGACAAAGAGGGGCATTGACCACGCGTCATCATTGCCGGAAGAGTATGTCCCAGATGGGGAGTGGTATCTGAGTGTGCCGTTGGCTTTCGGGTGTGGAATTTCTACTCTTAGAGTGGAGGGGTGCGACCCATGGAAACTCTGAGCTTGCGCTGTAAAGTGCGTCCGGTCGTAGTCTGGACGGTTATCATATTGGGTTCTCTTCTCGTAACGCCCTCTCGATTGCACGCGCAAGCGTTGAGCGGCATCAATGGCACAGTCACGGATACGAGCGGGGCGGCCATCGCCGGCGCCACCGTGACGGTCACGAACGTCGACACGAACGTTTCCAAAAAGACGGTGACCACCTCGGCCGGAACGTACTACGTCACCGACCTCATCCCAGGTACATACACGGTCAAGGTCGAGCAACCGGGATTCAAAGCGTCCGTCCAACAGAAGGTGATCGTTGTCGGTGGAGCAACATCGACAGCCAACGCCACACTGGAGGCCGGGGCTGTTGCGCAGGAAGTGATCGTCAATGCCCCGTCCGTAGCACTGCAAACGGAACAGCCTGAGGTCGGCACCAGCGTCTCCGAAACACTTACGCAAAGTCTCCCGCAGTTAGTTAGCGGGGAAAACCGCCAGATCGATGCCTTTATCTTCCTGACCCCGGGCGTCACTGGGGGTGGATTTGGCCATCGGATCAATGGAGGGGTGGACCAGCAGACCGAAATCATGTTCAACGGCGTCCCTGAGGCTTTCTCGGAAACGCAAGGCTTGTTGTTCTGGAACCAGCCGCCTTACGACTCGATCAAAGACGTGGATGTGCTGAGCGGCACGTTCTCTGCGCAGTACGGTTTGGGCCAAGGTGTTGAGCAGTACCAGACCAAATCCGGGACGAACGCGATCCATGGCGACGCCTTTTACTTCTACCGGGACGACGTGCTTCTTGGCGCGCCGGGAGCGTTTCTGGATCAGAATACAAACAACAGGGGTGTGAAGGACCAAGCCAACTCGAACATCCAAAGCGACTGGGGTGGTTCTGCTGGCGGCCCCGTGTGGCTGCCCAAGATATATGACGGCAGAAATAAGACCTTCTGGTTCGTGAGCTATGACAGGTACAGGCAATCGTTTACGCCCAACGTCGTCACCTTGCCCACCCAAGCGGAACTCGGCGGCGATTTCAGCCAGGCATTCAACCCCGGTAACCCAACCCAGGTGATACCGATCTACGTTCCGGTCTCTTGGGCGTCGAATCCCGCACTTATTCCCTCGGGCTGCTCGGTACCTGCAAGCGGTCCAGGCAGCCCCGGCACTCAGTGGCCTGGGAATAAGATTCCGACGAGTTGCTTCAGCCAAGTCTCGACGGGCCTGCTGACGCAGTTCCCCATCCCCACGCCGAGCAGTTCGAACTTGACTAACAACTATGTCCCGAGCACGGCCAGCTTAAATCTTCAGACAGATGTGGCCGTAAACGTCGACCATAATTTGACGCGGAATCAGGCCCTCCACGGGCTTTATTGGAGACAGTATTTCCCCTCACCGAACGGGGGAGATTGGGTGAATAGCCCGCTCAGCGACGAAAACATCACCACCATCTTGGGGCGGGGCGTGGATATTACCTACTCCAACGCGCTCAGTTCCAATATGGTGCTTACCGGCGGTTTCCTGTACGTTTACCAGGGCAATGACTTCTTGCCGCCACACCTGCTTTCGAGTCCTATAACCCCGGTTCCTCCTTCGGGATTGGCACAGCCCCTGACTTTTCCGAGCCTTAATTTTACTGGCGGCCAATGGGAGCCGCAAAGCTGGGGACCCGGCAATGGCCTGTCGTCAACCCTCAACCACAAAACCGGATACTCATTCATGGGTAATCTGCTCTGGGAAAAGGGTAGGCACACGTTGAACATCGGTATCGACATCCGGCATACACACCAGGATGACTTCGAATGCGGTGGTTCCACCGGGCAGCCCGGTTGCTCGGGAGTGCTGAATTTCACGTCCGGGATAACGGCAGACCCCAATGAAGTCACCGATTTTGGCACGCCAGTCGGCACAAACACTGGGATTGGTTTCGCGAGCTTCCTGCTGGGCGACGTCACCAGCGGCGGCCGGGGCGGTGCGGGAAACACCAACCTCAGCAACTTCTACGTCGCTCCCTATATCCAAGACAACGTGCAGATCAACCCCAAGCTGAAGATCAATGCGGGTATTCGTTGGGATATAGCATTTCCGTTTAAAAACGATTTCAGCACGAATCAGCTGACGTTCTTCGATCCAAGTATTCCGAACCCAACTGAGATTAATCCTCTTACCGGCACTCCGCTTCTGGGGGCTATGGCGGAGCAGGGGACTTGCTCCACATGCATTGGCTGGAGCCAAATGAATATGCAGTGGCATCATTTCAGCCCACGCCTCGGCTTTACATACCAGTTGACTCCTAACACCGTCGTGCTGGGCGGCGTGTCGTTCTACTGGCTCGACACCGGCGCATTCGAATACGGAGTCAACAAGGTTGCGGTGAACTACGGAAACAACCTAAACGGCGTTGTGTCGATCGGTTCGCCATCGCCGCAGGTTCCTGGGTTCGGTCAATGGGATACCAATACCCTGCCGGCGCTGCCAGCGGTGGGCTTCAGTCCCACTTTCTTCAACGGCTCCTCTATTCTGGGCTTTGCGCAGGTTCACGAGATGCCGCGGAACGTCAACCAAGCCTACGACGAGCAATTTGTACTGGGTGTTCAGCGCCAACTGCCCTGGGACATGTTCCTTTCGGCCAGCTATGTGCGTACTCATGACATCCACCTGCCGGCTACGCTGGAGTCGGCGCAACAATCGCTCAAATACAGCTTCGTGAAATCGGTTTGCCCGCAGGGTCCGAGCGTCACAAGCACGGCAGACTGCGTACTAGGTCAGTCGTGGGACTCGCCAGCCGCCCAGACGTTCATGGCTAGCCAGGGGACGTTCGGTCAGGTGACGTATCCCGCCGGTACCTGTGGGGCTGCGACGGTCACGTATTACGCCCCGTACAATAATTTCTGCCAAGAACAAGCGCCGGGTGCCGGTGGCGTGGACAATATTGCTCTTTGGCAGGCCGAACTTCCTTTTCCGCAGATGCCTTTTGTCACCAATAACTTCGACACTTCGGGAGCGGATGTGTACAACGCCCTTCAGGTCAGCTTCCAGAAGCGCACGGGCAGCGGGTTGACGTTCCTGGTGTCTTATACGCTTTCGAAGTACATGACGAATACAGAGAGCGGGTTCTCGACGTTCAACCAGCAGGGCTTAGACCCGCAAAATCCAAATGCGGAGTGGGCCGTGGGCAACGCTGACCAAACCCACGTGCTCACCATCGCCGGAGTATATGAACTGCCCTTTGGTCCCGGAAAGAGGTTCCTGAGCGGCGGCGGCAGGGCCATGAGGAATTTGGTTGGCGGTTGGAAGGTTTCCTGGATCCAATGGTATGAGAGCGGGCCGCCGCTCTTTATAGATGCCTGTGGAGACCAGTTCGACTGCGACCCACTCGTTGGAAACATATTTGTGGCCAACCGGCCAAACCTCGTCTCGAACCACTTCAACGTGAATTGGAACAATTACAACAAGAGCCTGGCGACCGGCACCTCGATACCTGTGCTCAATACGGCCGCGTTCCAATATCCGGGAGACTGGACCATCGGGACCGCGCCAGTGTTTAACAGCGCCATCCGGGCGCCGTGGTACTTCGATGAAGATGTGGCGTTCACCAAGAGGCTTTTCTTTACCGAGCGATTCAACCTCGACTTGACCGCTCAGTTCTACAACTTGTTCAACCGAAATCTGTTGAGCAACGGTCCCGGCGGCGGCGTGAATTGTTTCGATAACAACATTGTGGATTCGACTTTTGGCAAAGCCGACAGCTCGCCATCGCCAACAAACTCCTGCCAGGGCAACACGCCCAGGAGGGGCCAACTCCAATTGCAATTCAATTTTTAGACCCACCACCCCAAAACCGGGGCGAAAGCCCCGGCTGTAAAATCCACAACGCCGGAGCCACAAGCCCCGGCGTTGCGTTTTTTGGGAGTAGAATACGGGCCGGAGGTGGGCCATGTTCAAGTCCAACTCGGTACGATGGGTTGTTGTGATCCTGGCGATCTCGGTGTGCGGCAGTGTGCTTTTGGCCGACAACAAGCCATGGGAAGGTAAACCGTTTCAGGAGTGGGATGCGAAAGATGTTCAGCGAATTATGACGGAATCGCCGTGGGTGCAAACGACGACGATCGAGCGCAGTTGGCTTTCTGTCGCCGAGAAGGATGTTCCTCCGGAGCAGCCGATCGCTGGCGGTGTCCGGACAATGCCAAATAACCCCGCCGCAGCCAATCGCGAGAGCGAGGAGTCAGAGCGGCAGCTGAAGGCTTATGTGTACTGGGATTCCTCCCATGTCATGCGGGCGGCCTCTGCGCGGAATGCCGTTCTCCATGGGATGATGAAGGATTCGGATGTGGAGCAGTATGCCAGCGCTCCACAGGCGGAATACCAGCTTGTGCTCTACATGGCCGATATGACGCCATTCCTCAGAAACGATGAGAAATTCTTCGAGGACAAGGCGTACATCGAGACCAAGCGGGGCAAGCTGAAAGTGCTTCCGAGCCACGTCAAATATGATCGGGACGATAACGGTCGGCTGAAGGACGTGATCTTCTTCTTTCCCAAGAGGACCACCTCCGGGGAACCAACGATTGCTGCCAGCGAGACGGAGGTCACATTCAACTGCAAGCTGGACCGTTCTCGCGTCAACGTGAACTTCGATGTCCGGAAGATGGTAGGTACGTCCGGGCTCGACTTGTAAACCGCGTCCATGAGCAGCTTCTTGCTGCCTTGCAGCGGCACCCATGGCCATATAATTCCAAGCGATGCGTTCTATCGTAGTGCTTGCGACGGCCGTTTGTTGCCTGGTGAGTGTGCCCGGGTTTGCGGACGCCAGAACGTCGAGACAGGGCGCAACGTCTCAGGCGCCGCCTCAATCATCTGCTAAAACCCCAGAGACACCCTCCGACAACGCTGCGGCCTCCAGCACGGGGCTTGAGCACGCGAAATCCCTGATACAGAAGGGACAGCTCACTCAGGCTGAGACGACCACGCGTCAATTCCTCGACGGGCACGCGGACTCTGCTGACGGGCACTTTTTGCTCGGTTACATTCTGTTCGATGAGCTACACGAAAAATATGTCGGCGAAGAAAAGAAAGAAGGCGACAGCTTCCGCTACAACGATAACGTTGGCGGTGAGTTGGCTAAGATGCGCGACGCGAAAGCGCGAGAGTCGCTCGCAGAATTTTCGGCCGGGGCAAGATACCGTGCGGCGAGCGCATTTGATTTGAAAATCGTGGCGCTCGACTATGTGCTGCTCAAAGACAACCCATCTGCCGACAAATGGCTTACGGTGTCGCTCAGGCTGGACCCCAAAGACGCGCAGGGCTGGTTTT
>Ga0209167_10000907_pt1 | contig 19199 bp, 20 predicted proteins | sample Coa_R1_9_FD_187154 | JGI IMG/M metagenome (GOLD analysis project Ga0209167, IMG submission 187154) | Surface soil microbial communities from Centralia Pennsylvania, which are recovering from an underground coalmine fire - Coalmine... | ecosystem: Environmental > Terrestrial > Soil >... | reverse complement strand
CAGACTGAATCCAATCCTGCCGCTGCGGGTAGCAAGGAAGAGGCAGTCAAAGAAGAAAGCAAAAAAAACCAGGCCGTGCAGGAAGATGAAAAAGTCGATCGCAAGGCTTATTCATTTCACTCTTTCGGCGCACAGTTCGTGCGTTTGCTCGTAGACCCGGATCTGATGACGGTTCACGTGGACAAAGCGGTCTCCGTCATGGATATCGGTAAAGTATTAAATCTGAAGACGGCAAAAAATCAGATCATGGGCGGCATGATTTTCGGCATCGGCATGGCGCTCATGGAAGAAACGCAATATGATCCCAACCGCGGCCGGGTTGTTACCCGTGACCTGGCCAATTACCTGGTTCCCGTTCATGCAGATATGCCTGAATTTAACGTGGAGTTTATCGACAAACCCGATCTGCTGATCTCTCCGATCGGCGCACGCGGTATCGGAGAAATCGGAATCACGGGAATGGCAGCTGCTGTGGCGAATGCCATTACGAACGCTACGGGAAAACGTGTGCGAGATTTGCCGGTTACCGTGGATAAATTATTATAGTTGACGGTTGACAGTTGACAGTTGACGGTTGACAGTTGACAGTTGACGGTATCAATTGACAATTAACAATTGACAATTGACAATTATTTCTCGTGTTTTTCACCGGCCCGCACTGCAAACAAATGCAGAACATAGGGAAACAGAGCATTCATGGTGTCAATGGAGCCGCCTACCGATCCGGGCATCGTGATGATGAGACTGTTCTTTATAAATCCCGATACGCCGCGTGATAACATCGAATAAGGCGTGCGCTCCTGCCCGTAGCTGCGCGCAGCCTCCATAATACCCGGAATTTCTGTTTCGATCAGCGGTTCGATCGCATCGGGTGTGAGATCTTTTGGCGATAGCCCGGTGCCGCCTGTAAACAAAATCAACTCATAACCCTGGCTGCTATATTTGATGGCTTCCTGCTGAATCAAATGAAAGTCGTCGGGCACCACTTCATACGACGTATTTTCTATTCCGTATTCTTTTAATTTTTCAATGATCATTTTGCCGGACTGATCCTTGGCATTTCCTTTGGAAATACTGTCGGAACAAACAATCACCGCACAACGGATTCCATCAGGAAGCTTTCCTCTGTAATCGCTTTTACCGCCTGATTTTTTTTCCAGTCTGATCGAGGCAATTTCAATCCCTTTGTCGAGCGGCTTCAGCATATCGTATATCGTGAGTGCGACAACCGACGCGCCATGCATGGCTTCCACTTCCACGCCGGTTTTATAAATGGTTTGCACTTCGACAGAAATATGAATCGAAAGCTTTTCTGTTTTGAAATGAATCGCTGCAAATTCGATTGGAATCGGGTGACAATCTGGAATCAGGTCGGAAGTTTTTTTTATGGCCAGCAATCCGGCGGCTCTTGAGAATTCAAATACATCACCTTTCGGAACCGTTTTATTCAGCACAGCGGCCATTGCGTCGGTATCGGAAAGCAGCACGATCGCCGTGGCCACGGCTTTCCGGAGTGTCGGTGATTTAAACAGAATATCTTTCATGCGGGTTGATTGGTCTTCCATTGAAAGCTGCCATCTCCAAAAATTTCTTTGCCCCAGATGGGGAGTTCAGCTTTTAAACGCTCTACCGTTTCGGAGCAGGCATCGATCGCGGCTTTTCTGTGCGGAGAAGATGTAAATACAAATAAACAGATTTCTCCGCTTTTGATCTTGCCTAAAGAATGATATACATGCATGCAGGTCAGCGAATATTTTTCAATCATCGTTTCCCTGATGGAATCCATCTGCTCCAGGGCCATGGCTTCATAGCTGGTATAATCCACAGCGATGACCTTCTTATTTTCGACGATATCGGACCGGACCTGTCCAAGGAAAATACTGTGGCCCCCGATGCCGGTTTTACCCTGGTGTGCAGCGATTTTCTCGGTGATAAACGATGGCGATATAGCGCCCTTAACAAATATGTTTTGTATTTTCTGTTTCATATTATCCTCCTGAATATGGTGGAAGCAACGCCAATTCCTGAATTGCCTTGATGGGTGTATTGACCTGTATAATGGTTCTGTCAACTGCAATCAGGTACGTTAGCTTTTCAATCTGTGGAAAACGCGCTGCGATTTCCTTTATCAGTCCGTCCGTATCTTTTACATCCATGGTCAGTTCGGATATCCCGGCCATTTGTTTCAGTTGTCCGAATAGTTGAATTTTTACTGCCATAATAATTTCCAGGCTGCGATCATTAAAACAAAAGCCAACAGGTTTTTTAAAACGGTTTGCGGGAATTTAATCGAGCCCATATAGGCACCGCATAAACCACCGGCAAAAGCCACCGCCACATATCCGAGCATTTCAGTACTTAACTGAAGGCCCTTTGTATATTGTCCGGCGAGACCCGCTACCGAGTTCACAAAAATAAATAAAGCGCTGATAGCAGCCGTTTGTTTTTGATTTGTCCATTTCAGCAAAAGCAGGATCGGCGAAAGAATGATGCCGCCGCCAATGCCGATCATTCCGGATACGAACCCGATGACTGCGCCAATGAGCAGCAGCAGGTAGAGATTCGCGGGTTTCATATCCTTCGGATCCGTATTCTTAAAAAAAAGAAACCGGCAGATGGGTATGATCAGAAAAAGCCCCAGGATCGTTTTATACACCGGATCCTGGATGGCCATCCGGCCTCCGAGAAAAGCCATGGGAATGGAAAAGATGATCAATGGTACGAACAGCTTCCATCTAAAATAGTTGCCGCGGTAAAACTGGATAAAGGAAACCATCGAGACAAAGAGGTTGAGCAAAAGAGCGGTGGGTTTCATCACGGCCGGAGTGAAATTAAACAGCGCCATCAGCGCCAGGTAACCGCTGGCACCTCCATGTCCGACGGAGGCGTATAAAAAGGCAACCACAAAAAGTAAAATATAAAATAAGGGAAGCCAGGTGGTCATGTATTTTTTATTTTGGAAGAAGCCGGACTGTTACCATTTCTCCTTTCTCGTAGCTGAGCCTTTGTTCATCCAGGGCCACGAGGCAATTGGCGCTGGCGAAGGATCTCAAGCGGTAAGATTCCTGTGCTTCGAGGATTTCCACCTCACCCTCTGCATAACATGCCTTTAAAAACTGTGTCAGGCCTTTTACTTTTTTAAAATCATCTTTCAGTGGGGCGGATAACAGTTCCTCCTGCGGTAAGTGAAGCATAAAACGTGCGGCGGGGACCACGTATTCATAAAAACAGCTTACCACAGAGGCAGGATTGCCCGGTAGACCGAAGATGATCTTATTTTCTTTTGTGCCAAAATATAAAGGCTTACCGGGCTTCTGTTTTACACGGTGAAATTTACAATGTATGCCGGCACGATCGGCGGCCTGTCGCACGAAATCATAGTCGCCCACGCTGACACCGCCTGTTATAATGATTAATTCGTAATTATTAACGTTTAACGACAACGCCTGTTCCATGATTTCCAGACTGTCCTCTACATACGTGGCAGACATCACCGGGTCAGCATAGGGTCTCAGTGCTGCCATCAGGAAGCTGTTGTTGGATTCGTATACTTTGCCAGCCTCTAAGGGTTTGCCTGACATCTGCAGTTCATTTCCTGTCGCCATAATACTCGCTGAAAGGCGTGGATAGACTTTCACTGAACTGATACCAAGACTGGCAATCAGTCCCGCTACAGGCGCGGTGATCACGGTTCCTTTTTTCAGAACCAGTTCATCTTTTTTTATTTCGGAACCGCGTTTCCGAACATGGGTTCCTTTTTCAATATTCGTATCGGTGACCTGGATGCCGGATGAGTGTGTAGTCACTTTTTCCTGCATTACGATGGTATCGGAGCCGGTGGGTAGCGGTGCCCCGGTAAAGATGCGCATGGCATGGTTTCTTTGCAAAATCTCCGGTTGTGCATGACCGGCAGCCATGACACCCTGCACAATCATTGGTCGTTTAATATCTTCTGCATAAATCGCATAGCCATCCATCGATGACTGATCAAAAGCCGGAATATCCAGCGGAGAAAAAATATTCTCAGCCATCACCAGACCCGTTGAGTGCATTAATTCTTTCATAACCGGATGCACGCGGGATATGCTGGCTGCGATGAGTGCACGCGCCTGTTGTACCGAAACAAGTTCATTTGATTCCATCAGATTTTCTGTCGGCGTATGATAATTCTGTTCAGCCACTTTACATATCGTCTGCCGGTAGCCTGATCAGCCGGTGCAATAAGCGCAATGCGGTCATCCAGCTGACTGGCATTTGTGCCGTTTTTGCTGGTGACGATCATGACAAATTTCCCGGCTTCGCTGTTAAAAATTTCATTCCAGGAAAAAAGCACGATATAACCATCGGTGGCCTGACACTCGATATAATATTCACTGAGAACTTTCGGGTTTTCGTTATTGAACGGAATCGCCGAGAGAATATCTTTTAATAATACGCCATTTATATTTACCATCAAACCCTTCGGTTGCATATCAATTGTGTAAATCCGCAGGCTGTCCAGATGTATTTGTGAATAGCCGGAGAGTTTCACCAAATCGATGGTCTCCGCTTTTAATACTTCACCCGAAACCGTAAAGCTTTCACTGGGGGTTTGCGTCTGCGCTGCCTGACATAAAAACAAACCTATCCAGAAAAGAAAATATTTCATAATCATCATTTATCCTCCGATGCTGATCATACTCCGGTTATGAATGGATGCCGCATCCAGCATGTCGAATGTGCCTGAAAACTGTCCGCCGAGTTGTTTTGCCTTTGACCGGATGGAGGCATGGATGAGTGCTGTTACGTCTTCCTGATTTCTCAGTGCCGTCAGTAAATCCGTTTCTCCGGTTGAAAACAAACAGTTTTTTAATTTCCCGTCCGCGGTGAGCCGCATGCGGTTGCAATCGCCGCAGAACGGCGCACTCATGGTGCTGATGATGGCGAATGAACCCACATGGCCCGGTATCATATAATGCTTGGCCGTGTCATGCAATTCGTTTTCCAGCGGCAGAAATTCAAATTGGGTGGAGATCTCTGCAAACATATCCTGCATAGAAAAGACTTTATTGCCGGTCCACCTGTTTCCGCTGAAGGGCATAAATTCAATAAAACGAATCTCGACGGGAATATGGGTGGTCCACCGAATAAAATCATTGATTTCGTTTTCATTGAATCCCTTCATCACCACCACGTTTATTTTCGCCTTAAATCCGTGATGTAGCAACAATTCAATATTGCTGCGCACACGGTGAAAGAGATCACGGCGGGTAACCAGTAAAAATTTATCCGGCTGCAGTGTATCGAGACTGATATTGATGGTCCTGATCTTAGATGACTTGAGTATATGGATGAAGTCATGGATACGTGTTGCGTTGGTGGTCATTACCAGTTCCACGGGCAGTGCGCTCAGTGCTTCGATGATTTTCCCGGCATCTTTTCTTACGAGCGGTTCGCCGCCGGTCAGCCGGATTTTTGTAACGCCTTCCTTTACAAAATACTCCGCCAGTTGTTTCACTTCTTCGGATTGCATCAGGCGGGCAGCGGGCGTGAAATCATAATGTTCATCCGGCATACAGTAAAAGCAACGCAGGTTGCAGTTATCCGTAAGGGATATGCGCAGATAATTGTGTATGCGTCCAAATTGATCCTGAATCATGCGTTGCGTATTTCTGACATCAGTTTTTCATAGTCCTGTTTCGTGTCGATATCGACACTTCCTTTTTCGAATTCGACTGTACAAACATCCGGAAGATTTAATTTAACGATATTTTTTGCACCCTGGTTCCCATCCAGTGATTTTAACAAGTCAAAATAATTTTTGCCAAACAATACGGGTGTACCCAGTGTACCGGCATAGGAACAGGCAACGATTCCTTTTCCTGATTCTTCTTTCATTTCTACCATCATTCCGAACAATTCAGACGACACATAGGGCTGGTCACTTACAGCCAGGATAACGGAATCAACATCCGGCAACATCGCCTGTCTGATGCCAACAGAAATACCCGATCCCATACCTTCGGGCCATGCCTTGTTGTAAACCACCGCGACATCCAGGTCCGATATGCTGTCCTTTATTAAATCTGACTGGTATCCGGTCACACAGATCAACGGATCCAGGTTTGCAAGGACCGCCTCGCCGACGATATGCTGTATGAAGGTTTTGTTCTTAAACTTCATCAGCTGTTTGGGTTCTCCCATACGTGATGAATTTCCGGCTGCCAAAATGATAATTCCTGTTTTACCCATGATGCGTTATTGCCCTGTCGTGAATGGACTCATTTTTCAGTTTCAAAGGTGCGCCGGATCGTCCGGATAAAAATGCTTTCACTTCTGCGATAACAGACACCGCAATTTCTGTTGCATTTTCTGCCCCGATATCCAGGCCGGTGGGTCCGTGTATTTTTGAAAGCTGATCTTCATTTAAATGAATTCCCTGATCCTGCAGATCGGATAAGATACGTTCGCGTTTCTGTGCGGGACCCAGGAGTCCGATATACCCGAATTCCTGTAACACGATATGTTTTAAAAAAGCGAGGTCGTAATTGTAATTATGGCTCATGAGCAGAAAAACCGTGCGGCTGTCTGTTTTTACCTGTGACAGAATATCCGCCGGCCGGCTGTACAATACTTTCGTGGCACCCGGAAAACGCTCCGGCAATGCATAATGAAATCTTCCATCTGCGACAGTTACGGACCATCCCAGCATCGCTGCGATTGCAACGAGTGGTTGAATATCATTACCGGCACCCGCGATCACGACAGATACAGGCCGTTCGATCCATTCGATAAACGCCGTACAGTTTCCCTGTTCTGTTTCCAGTTCCAGTAAGGCAGGTTGTTTTTCATCAAATGCACTATGGATAGGCCCGGTTAATATATGCTGCAACGGTTCGGACAAACTCCCGCGTATTTGATTTTTAAGATACAGTCCTTTTGTTCCGGGTTGCATTTTTTTTTGTGAAAAAAGAGTTACCAGCACGGCTTCTTCACCCGCATTTAAAATGTATCGCAATAATTCCACCGGATTCTGCGGATCTTCTTTTTTTACCGGTTCAAACAAAATATGCACAACCCCATTGCAGCCCAGATGCAGACCGAACTGAATATCGTCCTCGCCGCCTGAATCGTAGGTAATGAGTTTATTTTCTCCGGTGGCCATGGCGAAAAGTGCTTTTTCCAGTGCATCGCCTTCAAGGCAGCCGCCACTGATGGCGCCGGTTATTTTACTGTCGTCGGTCACCAGCATGCGTGCACCGGGACGCCTGTAGGAAGAGCCATCCACGCGGACGACGGTGGCGAGAACCATCTGTTTGTTCTGCAGAACGGCCTTATCATACGCACTCACGATATCGTTCAGTTCTTTCATCAAATCGCGTTCATATCGAAAGGAAGTTTCCGTATCCTTTGTCCCGTCAGATCAAAAATGGCATTCGTGAGTGCGGGAGCAAATGGCGGAAGTCCCGGTTCTCCGACACCCCCGGCTGCACCGTCGTTTTCCATGATATGCATTTCCACGGGGGGTGCGTCGGAGATCCTCGGCATTTTATAATCGTAGAAATTTCTTTGTTCCACCAGTCCGTCTTTATAAGTGATTTCATGTATCGCGGCTGCACCGAGTGCCATCACAATACTGCCTTCCACCTGGGCTTTGATAATATCCGGGTTCACGTACCAGCCACAATCCATCACGACCCATACCTGGTCTATTTTAATTTTTCCGGCGGCATTTCTGGACACTTTTACAATCTGGCCGACTGTTGAGCTGAAACATTCGGTGATCGCCACGCCATATCCCTCATTCTTTTTCCTGTTTTTCCAGCCGGAGACTTCCTCCATTTTATCTATCTGTTTTTGCAAACGATCATCCTTCATGAGATAGGACCTTCTGAATTCCAATGGATCCTTACCGGCAGCGACGGCAAGCTCATCCATAAAACTTTCGTACGCAAATCCATTTGTGGAGGCATAAACGGAACGCCACCACATAATCGGCACCGGTTTTTCAAAAGGCACGTCTGCAATGCTGAGATTTTTTATATTGTCGAGGTAAGGTTTCAGAAACCCTTCAGTTGTGCTGCCATTTGGCTTAAGCCGGTCAGGATTCTGGAAATGATCCATGTTTTGTCCGCACATCCGGAATTTGAATGCGCTGATCTCTCCGTCCGTAATCACTCCTTCGCAACGATATGACATACCGGGACGATGGGGTCCCTGCGTCATTTCGTCTTCGCGGGTCCAGGTAACCTGCACCGGCATACCGATGGCTTTTGAAATCATGGTCGCTTCATGCGGATAATCCAGAAAAGCTTTTCTTCCAAAACCGCCACCGAGAAAAGTCATATTCACGATCACATTGTCGATTGGAATGTTCATTTCCTTGCTCAGATATTCCTGCACCCAGTCCGGCGCCTGAATCGGTCCCCAGATCTCGAGTTTGTTTTCCTGGTAGTGCGCAATGCAATTCAATGGTTCCATGCAGGCGTGCGCTTCATAGGGAGTCTGATAAATGACATCCAATTTTTTTTCCGCCTTGCCGATGATTGCATCAGGGTCGCCCAGTTTTTTAACGGAAATTCCTTCCTTTGAATTGAGAAGCTCTTCCTGCTGTTTATAAATATCAGCGGTCTCCATATGTTCGAACCCGCTGTCGTCCCATTCTGTTTTCAATGCCTTACGGCCCTGCATAGCTGCCCAGGTGGAATCTGCAATCACGGCCACCCCGTCGCGGTATGTGCCGAAAACTGCCATTTTTATCGTAATAACCTTTTTTACACCGGGTACTTTTAATACGGCGGAATCGTCAAAAGATTTCAGCCTGCCCCGCAGACGCGGATTTCTTTCCACTGTAGCGAAGACCATACCCGGTATTCTTTTATCCAATCCGAAAATGGCGCTGCCATTGGTTTTCAGGGGCGTGTCCCTGCGGTGCAACGGTTTGCCGATCAAACTATATTCGGAACGGGCTTTCAGTTTGACATTCTTTGGTGCTTCCAGTTTGGATGCCTCTGCTACCAGTTCTCCGTAGTGAAAACTCCGGCTGGTGGGCTTATGATATACGGTGGCATTTTTTGCGTAACATTCAGAAACCGGTGCACTCCATCTGGCTGCGGCTGTCTGGATCAGCAACTCTCGGGCTGTTGCGCCGAGGGTTAATAAATTGATGTATGAACCACGGATGGTTGAGCTTCCGCCGGTGATCTGGCTGCCATATTTTTTCTGATGTCCTTTCGCGAAGATGACATTGATATTGCTTAGTTCCACTTCAAGTTCTTCCGAAATGATTTGCGGAACCGATTGAAAGGAACCCTGTCCCATTTCTGCGCGGTGGTCAACCAGCGTTACCTTGCCCGACGTATCGATGATGATCCATGCATTCATTTCGATTTCAAATTCCACATTGTTCAATGCGGTTTCTGACATCACGCGGCCGGCTCCCTGCCCCGCCCCTGCGGGGTTGGCGGCTGCCGGAAAATAAAATCCCAGGAACAATGCGGTACCACTCAGTCCCGCAGTTCTTAAAAATTTTCTGCGGGACAAAGCCATTTTATCAATCTGCTGTTCCATTGCGTTCTATTTAATGATTTATTTTGGCGCGTATCCGCCTTTGTTCACCCAGCTATCCCATGCGGCAACAAATGCGGTATAGGTCATCGGAGGAGGTACGCGGCCCTCTCCCATATTCCAGGCTGCTTTCACCAGCGTATCCCGTGCGTGCTCAATCAGCTGTTGTTTAGTTTTATGACCGTTCATATTATAATTCATAATCTGCATGGCCAGCTGTCGAGGTGTTTTTCCCTGAAAGACCATCTTCATATCAGATGGTGGTAATTGCCATTTCGGATTTCCCGGAGGTGTATGCAATCCGGGCGTATTGGTTGGCTGGTGGCAGTTGGAACATTTGGCTGCGTAGAGACCTTTGCCATCCGGTCCGCGCACGACATTCATGGTGTGCACGTGATTGTCATCGCCCTGCAGCGGCGCGTCGCCGGCGGGATGGCAATTCATACACCGCGGGCTCATGAGCACTTTATATACTTTCATAAATGCCTTCACCGATCCGATGCTATCCTTCGCCATTTTTTCATCCTTTACTCCGTGACCGGATGGATCTGTCTTTTCCCTGAACGCAGAAGCCATCCAGACAACTGAAATAACAACCGTCATAACTAACAATGCTTTGACAGGAAAGCGGTGTCGCCGTTTCTTTTCGGAATGCTGATTCATAATTCTATAGACTTTTAAACAGGATCAATGATATGTGCCACCCGGTGAAGAATATATTCTAACCTGCTGCCATTTTCTTTTTCTGAATCTCCGCAGCAATATGGATCGCCTTACGAATGCGCAGATAAGTACCACAGCGGCAGATATTTCCCGACATGGCTTCATCAATATCCTGATCTGTCGGATCGGGATTTTCGCGGAGTAACACAGCTGCGGACATCAGTTGTCCGGAATGGCAATATCCGCATTGGGGAACATCAATCTCCTGCCAGGCCAGTTGTGCGGGATGATCATTATTAGCGGAGAGCCCTTCAATCGTTACAATTTTTTGTCCCTGGGCCCGGCTCACTTTTGTCACACAGGAACGTACCGCTTCGCCATTCAGGTGCACGGTGCAGGCGCCGCACTGAGCGACTCCGCAACCATACTTTGTTCCGGTCAATCCGATGATATCCCGGATCACCCATAACAGAGGCATATTGCTGTCAACATCCACATGGTAATCTTTCTGATTGACATTTAAAATAATCATGAGCTGGTATTTAGAAGAAATGGTGTATTTAAAATTGTCGCAAAAACTAAACCGCGTTCAGCGCAAAAGGCATTTTACGGATTCTCTTTCCTGTAGCCGCGAAAATGGCATTGGCGAGCGCCGGTGCAAAGGCAGGTAATCCAGGTTCACCCACACCCTTTACTTTACCTCCTTCCGCCAGAATCAGCACTTCAATTTCGGGCATTTCATTGATCCGAACCATCGGATTATCATAAAAATTATGCTGCATGCATTTACCATCCTTCAATGTAATTCCCGGTTTCGTAGCAGCGCCCAAAGCCATTACGATGGCGCCTTCCACCTGATTTTTTACATTATCGGGATTGACGACTTCACCCAGATCGATCACCGCAAATACCTTATCGACTTTTATCGACTGGTCGGGTTGAACGGTCACTTCAACTACCTGGGCGCAGAGCCCGGCGAAGAATTCCCATTGGGCCACACCCCGCCCCCTGTTCTTCGGGAGCGGTTCATCCCAGCGTGAAAATTCTTTTATTTTTAACAGCACCCGTTTGGTATCGGATGGTTTGGAAAGCAGATCCAGCCGGAAATTCATACCGTCCTTATTTGCTTTATGGGCCAGTTCATCAATAAAACATTCGTGACAAAAAGCGAGGGTAGAACTGGTGACCGATCTCCAGGCTGCGAGAGGCACATGAAAATCGGCCCTCACATAGGAACTTTTCAGATTCGGTATCTCATAAGCCTGTTCGGCAATGCCTTCCACCATGGCACCGTCCACTTTTTTTATATCAAATGCGGGGTTCATCGCTTCCTGAAAAGAGGGACTGATCACTTTATGTTGAAATGATACCAGTTTACCGTCTTCTGAAAAACCGCCGCTCAGTTTTGAAAACGTCATGGGCCTGTACGGGCCGACTTCCGTTGTATCTTCCCGTGACCAGAGTACTTTCACCGGCTGGCTCACATTTTTTGCAATGCCGACCGCTTCGATTACATAATCCACATTGAGTCTTCTTCCAAATCCGCCGCCGACAAATGTGCTGTGGAGTTTAATATTATCAGGTGTGAAACCTATGTATTTATGTACATCGTTTTCGCCGGTTCCGGTGATGGAACTGGGTACCTGCGTGGAAGTCCAGATTTCGACCTGGTCGCCGCGAACCTGTGCGATACAATTCATGGGCTCCAGCGTATGATGGGCCACCATGGGCGTTTCATAAAAAGCTTCGACGATATTAGCAGGAGGCAGGTTCAGATTGTCAACCGATCCGATCGTTTTATCGGTTACGCCTTCTTCCTTTGATAATTCCCGTAAATGCTTTTCGTAATCTTCTGTGTTAAAGGTTTCGTATCCTTTATTGTCCCATTCGATTTTTAATGTTCTGCGTGCCTTCATGGCGGTCCAGTATGAATTGGCAATCACGGCCACGCCGATTGAGTGATAGCGGCCCATGATGCGTTCCACCTGTACAACTTTTTCAACGCCGGGGATCTTCATAGCTTCCGTTGCGTCAAAACTTTTTAACGTACCGCCAATCACCGGACTTCTTTGCACGGTTGCATATAACATCCCGGGAACCTGTACATCGATGCCAAACTGTGCGCTGCCATTTGTTTTTAAAGGCACATCGGGACGTCTGGACATCCTGCCCAGTATTTTGAAATCTTTTGGATCCTTCAGTTTCGGTTCTTTTGGCAGTTCCAGTTTGGATGCTTCGCCTACCAGTTCACCATAGGTGAACGCTTTGTTCGTTGGTTTATGAATTACTTTCCCGTTCTCTGCATAACAGTCGGACACGTCTGCCTGCCATCTGTTTGCCGCTGCTTTGACAAAAACTTCCCTGGCAGAAGCTCCGACCTTTCTAAGATCCGTGTAGTTGGTACGGATTGAAGAAGAACCACCTGCACGCTGCCGGTTGCCGAACGGTTTTTCCCCGTTTGTGTTTTTGATGGTGACATGGTCCAGCGATACTTCAAACTCCTCGGCAATGATAGCGGGAATGGACTGAAAAGTGCCCTGACCCATTTCGGGCTTTGTGTTGAAGAGGGTTATGGTTCCGGCAGCTTCTACGAGTATGTACGGCGTAAAATTTCCTGCTTCGACTATTTCTGTAGCAATGAAGGTATTTCCACGGAAATTAATCCCCAGCCAAAGTGCGAGACCGGTTCCTCCTGCATTTTTTATAAAACTTCTTCTTGAAACCAGGTGCATGGCCTGTTAAATTTTGAGTACGTATACGAAGATTTTATTTCAGGATCTCACTATAAAATTACTTGAAATTGCTGTAATAATCTTCGGAAAATCCCGAAGTCGTATGCTTCATTTCTACCGGACCGGTATCTTACATTGTTTATTAGCTTTGTCTATCATAATATTTTTAGTTTAAAATGACTGAACATCTTATCCATGTTAGACATCGTAATTGAAGCACGCAATGCGGCGATCAGTGAAACGATGAAAGTGAAACGCATACTTCCCTTTCGTCTGCGCAGGATGGTGGGCCCGTTTATTTTTATGGATCATGCGGGACCTATCACAGATATTCCTGCAAAAACATCCACCCTGGATGTGCTGCCACACCCGCATATTGGGCTTTCCACTGTGAGTTATTTATTCGGCGGACAGGTTACACACCGCGATAGCCTGGGCGTGGAGCAGATCATCCGGCCGGGCGAAGTGAACTGGATGACGGCGGGCAGAGGCATAGCACACTCTGAACGATTTGAGGATCCTGCGGCGCTGGCAGGTGGTGATGTCGAAATGATACAGACCTGGGTGGCGCTTCCTGAGAAAGAGGAGGAAGTCGCTCCCTCATTTAACAATTACGTTCCTGACCAACTCCCCATATTTACCGACACCGGTGTCTGGATGCGGCTGATTGCCGGTGATGCTTACGGCCTGCGCAACGACGTAAAAACAAATTCACCTTTATTTTATCTGCACGTGATCCTGCAATCCGGTGCGCGCTTCGGACTTCCGAAAGAACATACAGAACGCGGATTTTATATCACAAAGGGCAGCGTGGAAGTGGCCGGCAATTTCTATCGCGCGGGTCAAATGCTGGTGTTTACCAGCGGTGCAGATCCGGTAGTCCTCGCAAAAGAAAATACTACATTAATGCTTCTGGGTGGCGAGCCATTGGGGGAACGATTTATCTGGTGGAACTTTGTTTCATCACGCAGGGAGCGCATTGAACAGGCCAAGGAAGACTGGAAACAGGGCCGTATTATTTTACCGCCCAATGACAACAAGGAATTTATTCCATTGCCCGAGGATAAATCAAGACCTGCCGGTGAGGCGCCGAGACCGGAACCACTTTCTTAAAGACACTTCAGCAGGCAAAATGTAATCTTTAATAATGAAAATGACATTGAATAATATGTAATTGTTTATCACGCACTGCATAGATTAAACGACGTTCGTTTATTATCAATTAAAAAATGTTTTTTCCATCCAAAGAGGGATAATTTTGCTTCAGAGCAAGACATCGTGGTGGATATTGACCGCAATTAAATATGAAGTTATTTATAGTTTTAAGACAGAGACTCAAAGTATTATTTGACCGTATCGGGAGTGAAAGATTTAAAAACGGCTTACTTCAGGCGCTTCCATTCTGGACTGCATCTCTGATTACAGGTTTAGCCGCCGTAGCCTATAGCAAATTATTTGCCCTGGCGGAAAAAGGAACACAATTTATTTTCCAACGGAACAACTACTTGTTTTTTGTTATCACACCCGTCTGCTTTATTGTAGCCTGGTGGCTTGTAAAGCGTTTTTCAACGTATGCCCGCGGCAGCGGAATTCCGCAGGTAATGGCTGCCATAGAATTAAGTTCGGCGAATTCCGATGAAAAAATAAAGCCATTGCTCAGCATTAAAATCATGCTGATAAAAGTCTGTTCAAGTATTGTGATGGTTTTTGGAGGCGGAGCCATCGGAAGAGAAGGACCCACCATACAGATTGCCGGCTCTGTTTTTTTCAAGATCAACCAGTGGTTACCCGCCTGGTGGCCAAAAATATCCAGAATAAATATGATTATGGCCGGTGCAGCGGCCGGACTGGCTGCTGCTTTTAATACGCCGCTTGGCGGAATCGTATTCGCTGTGGAAGAACTGACCAAAACGCACATGAATTATTTCAAGACAGCCTTATTTTCTGCGGTCATCATTGCGGGACTTACGGCGCAGGGCTTTCTGGGCCCCTATCTGTATTTCGGTTATCCGGATGTAAGCAATCTGTCGCGGTTTATGTTTGTACCCGTTATTATTATAGCTATTCTGACCGGTCTGATGGGTAGTTTAGTATCGAAACTCATGCTAATCATTCTCCGGTGGAAAAAAACCTTTCAACGCACATATAAACATATCATATATCTGGTTGTATCGGGGATGCTTCTTGCCACACTGGCCGTGTTTATCAATGTCAATGCGTTTGGTTCCGGGAAGGATTTTATTGCACATATTCTTTTTACCAATCAAAAATATACCGGTTTGAATGTATCGCTGCTGCGCATAGCCGGACCACTGCTTTCTTTTACTTCCGGTGCTGCGGGTGGCATTTTTGCTCCGTCACTTAGTGCCGGTGCCGGATTGGGCTCCCTGCTTGCGTCCTGGTTTCATTTGTCCGCTACGAACACAAATCTGCTGGTATTAGCGGGCATGGTCGGATTTCTGACCGGTGTTACCAGAACACCATTTACGTCAGCTATCCTGGTCCTTGAAATGACCGACCGGCACAATGTCATTTTTTTTCTGATCCTCGCGGGAATGATCGCGAGTATGGCGGCCTATCTTATTGACAAACATTCCCTGTATGATCATCTTCGGGTTGAATACGTTCGCAGTCTGACATCTGGATCAAATAAACCGGACGAACCACTTATCCAGGCAACGGAGCCCCAATTATTAATATAAGCTCCCATAACAGCTTGTATCATTTTGCCGAACTGACCGGATTGAAACCGGCATTCCAAAGGAGATTCTGTTACTCATGCCTTCGATGTATCCGGCCTCCATGGGAAAATGATGGAGTTGAAGAATTGTTTTCGGGCCGGATGGATGTAGAAAAATATCAACAAATTTATTGGGTTACCTGTCGTGTGATGGTGTATAAATGAATAGAATACTTCTTTTATCACCTCAAACTATTTCAAATGAAAAAACTATTGGCAGTGATGCTGGTTGGCATCCTGGCTGCCTGTGGATCCGGATCTTCCAGTTCCAGAGCAGATTCAACAACTGTTAAGACAGACAGTTCGATGACCACCGCCCGGGATTCCGCCGGTTCGATGGCGGACAGCACAAAGAAGATGAGTGATTCGATGAAAATGGATACAACTAAAAAATAATTTTTTTCGCTTATTCTTGTATCATTGTATTTCGGTGAACACCGCAGTAATCTGGAAAACTTCCTAACTTTCCCGTCAAAAGATCATATGCCATTCCGTAACAGGCTATTGAAAATTTACCTGATGGCAGTCATTTGTCCGGTTTCCGTTATGTGTTATGGACAGGAACCGGTTAGTAAAAAGCAGGCGGCGGCCACGACGGTGACTGAAAAAAAGGACCTGATCATTAACACGAAAATGGATACCTTATCGGTCATTTTTCAAAACACCCTTATCCCGATACATTCTTTTTCGCAACTGGATTCGTTTGTAAGATTTAACCTGATGGGCATGGCCAAACCCCGTGTTGAAATCAGGGGTTATCCGGGTGATACCTATGAAAATTATGACAAAGTCGTGGCTATTTTAAAGAAGAATAAAATCACCGATTTTTCATTTGGCATGGTGCCGGCTTCTCCCTGATTAAATCCAGTATTACCTAGAACAGCATTTCCGGCGGAGGTGTTACTCCTTTCAGACGCAGGTAAATGGTTGTCTGTCCCCGGTGATGTGTCTGGTGCTCAAATCCCTTTCCGAATATATTGGCTCTTGATATTTCCGTTCCATTTCTTCTCTTGATCATCTCATTCATCTGATCTGGCGTCATTCCCTGCAGTGTGCTGATCATATAATCATAACTCTCCATGACCGCTTTTGTAGTGGCTTCCTTTGTTGGCTGAACTGTTTGTTCGAGCGCCGTGTCTGCAACGGGCGTTTGTTTTCCGCTTGCATAGGAAGCAAATCCATAATTATCGTTCGCCAGGTGAAGCATCTGCCCGGCAAATGAACGGATCTCGGGTGTCGGCTTAAAACTGTATCCATCGGCGGGCATTGCGTCCAGATAAGCTTTGGTGTAGGTTTTTGCCCGCTGCCACTCAACCACCATCTGAGGTTGTGTAAACTGGGCATACGCTGAACCGGCAAGGAATGTTAACAGGGGAAACACAAATAATAATGAACGTTTCATATTTTGATATTTGACGGGATAAAATAATCGTAAATCTTGTTTATAATATTTACCCGGTCAAATTCTTTCAACGCATGCCGCCTTATTTATAATGGATGGGCCAATTCAATCAATATCTATGTTCAAAGCGGCCGGCGATGGTTGAATATTCATGGCCGATGATTGAAAACAGGCGGGCAGTAATCAAAAGCCCTTTAATTTTACCTATGAAGTTTTTCAAAGGACAGGCAACGATCGTACAGCTGCAATGGCTGGTGTGGCTTGCCGTGTTTTTGATTGTCTTTTTCTCCATGTTGCCACAGGATGGTTTTTTCTGGTCGGGCAGCTTTGCCCTGGTCAATATTTCTTTCTATGCTCTGATTATTTATGGAAATATTAAATTCCTTTTTCCTGTTTACTATGAAAGAGGAAAAAAGCTGCAATATGTGCTTTACATCATTGCGCTGCTGATAGGCGCTGGTCTGACGAGAGGTTATCTCATCATATCACTTTACAATTCATTCAGTCCTGGCAAACCCGAAACCTGGACTATCGGAACGGCCGTGAATTTTGTTATGGCCGGGTTTTTAACCTACATGCTCAGTTTTATATTCAGGATCGCCATTGCTTATTTTGCTTTAAAACAGCAGTCAGAAAAAATACTGGCACAAAAGAGCCAGGCCGAACTGAATCTGCTGAAATCACAGGTTCAACCGCATTTTTTGTTTAACACCCTGAACAATATTTATTATGAAGCATATCGTGAGGCCCCCAGAACAGCGGGCCTGATCGAGCGGCTTTCGAATATTATGCGGTATTTTGTGGATGAGAGTACAAAAGACGAAGTATCCTTACAAACCGAGATACAATTTATAGAAAATTATATAGCGCTGGAAAAGATCCGCATCCGGCACGAAGCAGAGATACATTTCACAAAACAATGTAATGGAGAAGCCAGTATCCCTCCTATGCTGCTGATGACCTTTGTGGAAAATATCTTTAAACATGGCATTGATAAATCGAGCAGCCATAATAAAGTTGATATTTCCCTTATCCACGAGGATGGGTACCTTATGTTTCAAACCCGCAATCAGATCCATGAAAAACCCTTAAAAAAAGATTCTCATGGATTTGGGATCCAGAATCTGCGCAAACGCCTGACGATTCTATTCGGAACAAAATTTGAATTGAAAACTGACTATTCCAACCAGCATTTCACCGCCTTTTTAAAAGTCCCGTTATCTTGAACCTGAGTTGCATTATCATCGATGACGAACCCAATGCGGTTAACCTGCTGGAGATGCTGATCCATCAGACCACCCAATGGCAGCTTCAGGCCAAATGTTACGATGCGCTCGAAGCGATCGCGTTTTTGAAGAAGAATTCGGTCGATTTCATTTTTCTGGATATCAATATGCCGAAATTATCAGGCATGGAGCTGGCTGCTTTATTGCCAAGAGACACAAGAATTGTTTTTACCACCGCTTATTCAGAGTATGCGGCGGAAAGTTATACTCTACATACCATCGATTACCTGTTAAAGCCGATCACGCTGAACAGGTTCCTGTCATCTACGCAAAAAATCGAGGCATATTTTAATAATCACCATGCTGGCGATATTCCTCCTTCGACCCAGGAAAAGGAGTACTTTTTTGTAAAGTCAGGAAAGACACTGAGCAAAATACGCATGGAGGACATTCTTTATTTTGAAGGCGAGAAAGAATATGTGCGGCTGGTAACCACCAATGAACGTTTGCTTATTTACCGGCGTCTGAAAGACATCGATGACCAGCTGACATTACCTTTTATGCGGGTACACAATTCCTATATTGTAAATACAAAGCAGATCAGTAAAATTCAGGATAATCATATTTATATCGGCGGGAAACAAATCCCCCTGAGTGATAAATTCAGGGCTGATTTTATGGCCCTGATCCAGCAGCGTCTTTTTTAAAAACTCCGGGTCATTACTGACTTCAACCAAATCGGCCCGTTTTTCAATGCCCTGAATGTTAAAAAGTTTAAGCTTGCGGTTGAACATTTCCGTCAGGTTGTTGAATTCGTTTTCCCATTGCCAGTCTTCTGTTTTTATTTGTAAAATAATGCAGCGTTTGTTTTTTTAGCAAGAACCGGGTTG
>Ga0209167_10000906_pt1 | contig 19224 bp, 18 predicted proteins | sample Coa_R1_9_FD_187154 | JGI IMG/M metagenome (GOLD analysis project Ga0209167, IMG submission 187154) | Surface soil microbial communities from Centralia Pennsylvania, which are recovering from an underground coalmine fire - Coalmine... | ecosystem: Environmental > Terrestrial > Soil >... | reverse complement strand
GGCGAGCTGTTCAGCGCGCGCAAGACGGTGCGCGCGGTTGACGATGTGTCGTTCTCGATCGCCAAGGGCGAAACGGTCGGCATCGTCGGCGAATCCGGCTGCGGCAAGTCGACCACCGCGCGGCTTTTGATGCATCTGATGAAACGTGACGCCGGCGAGATCATCTATGACGGCATGCAGGTGGGGCACGCATTGTCGCTGCGCGAGCTTCGCCGTTGCATGCAGATGGTGTTCCAGGACAGCTACGCCTCGCTCAACCCGCGTCTGACGATCGAGGAGTCGATCGCCTTCGGCCCCAAGGTTCACGGCATGACGGACCTGGCGGCGCGCGCGCTGGCGCGCGAACTGCTCGGCAAGGTGGGCCTGCGGCCGGAGACCTTTGCCAACCGCTATCCGCACGAGATTTCGGGCGGACAGCGCCAGCGCGTCAATATCGCGCGCGCGCTGGCGCTGTCGCCGCGCCTGGTGATTCTCGACGAGGCGGTCTCGGCGCTCGACAAATCGGTCGAGGCGCAGGTGCTCAATCTCCTGGTCGACCTCAAGCGCGAATTCGGGCTGACTTATCTCTTCATCAGCCACGATCTCAACGTCGTGCGTTACATTTCCGACCGCGTGCTGGTGATGTATCTCGGCGAAGTGGTCGAGCTTGGCCCGGTCGACCTTGTGTGGGACGCTCCCGCGCATCCCTATACCAGGGCGTTGCTCGCGGCGATGCCGTCCTCCGATCCCGACAACAGGACCGAAACGCCGCCGATCTCGGGCGACCCGCCCAATCCGATCGATCCGCCGCCCGGGTGCCGTTTTCACACCCGCTGTCCGTTCGCGGAGCCGCTTTGCGCAAACGCCACACCCAAACTCGCCGCGCTCGATAGAATGGGCCACCAGGCTGCCTGCTACATGGCGATCCCGGGATCAGGTCACAGCCTTGCGCCACCAAAGGGAGAAGCATCGATATGACAAGACCCACTGCCAAGGAGGTCAAGGCGATGGCCGATGTCGCCGGCGTGCCTGTGGAGACCGATGTGGCCACACGCATCGCCAATTCCATCGGACCGGCGTTCGATGCCTTTGCCGCGATCGCCGGCACGCTGCCGTTCGACCTCGAGCCGTCGACTTTCGCCGTCGTCCAGGCTGAGAAGGTCGCCAAATGAGTACCGAACCGGCTTTAATGTCATTAACCTCGGTTGCGAAAGCAATCGCGGACAAGCGCGTGTCCTCGCGCGAGGCGACGCAATCCTGTCTCGACCGCATCGCGCGATGGCAGCCCCATCTCAATGCGTTCATGGCGATCGAGGCCGAAGACGCGTTGAAAGCGGCGGACGCCGCCGACGCGGCGCTCGCCAAAGGCGTCCGCCATGGCGCACTGCGCGGTGTCCCTCTGGCGCACAAGGACATGTATTACGAGGCCGGCAAGGTGGCGACCTGCGGCTCGCGCATCCGCCGCGATTTCGTCGCCACGACCACGGCGACCGCGCTGCAGCGCCTCAAGGATGCCGGCGCGATTCGTCTCGGTACGTTGCAGATGGCCGAGTTCGCTTACGGCCCGACCGGCCACAACTCCCATTATGGTCCGGTGCATAATCCCTTCGCGCTCGACCGCATCACCGGCGGTTCGTCATCGGGATCGGGCTCAGCCGTCGCCGCGCGCCTGACCTTTGCGGCGCTGGGATCGGATACCGGCGGTTCGATCCGGATGCCCGCGCATTTCTGCGGCGTCACCGGGCTCAAGACGACGGTCGGCCGGGTCAGCCGCGCCGGCGCAATGCCGCTGTCGCAATCGCTCGACACGGTCGGACCGCTGGCGCGCACGGCCGAGGATTGCGCGGTTCTAGTGGGCCTGATGGCAGGCGCGGATCCCGCCGATCCCACCGCGATCTCGGGCCCGCTGCCGGATTACGCCGCGGCCACGACGGGATCGGTCAAAGGTCTCACCATCGGCGTGCCCGCCGCCTTCTATGTCGACGACCTCGATGCCGAGGTCGCCGGCGTTCTCGACGCAACGATTGCCACCTTCAAGCGTGAGGGCGCCAACGTCGTTCGGGTCGAACTGCCGGACCAGCGTCAACTTTCCGGGGCGTCGCAGCTCGTTATCGCGGTCGAAGCCGCCGCCTTCCACAAGCGCTGGATGATCGAGCGTCCGCAGGATTATGGCCCGCAGGTCTTGATGCGGCTGCAAAACGGGCTTGCGATACCCGCCGTCTCCTATCTCGAAGCCTTGCGCTGGCGCGGCCCGGCGCTCGCCGCGCATCTGGCGGCGGCTGGCGAGGTCGATGCCGTGATCGCGCCGGTGTCGCCGGTCGCAGCGCCCACCATCGCCGAGAGCGATGTCGGCAACAGTCCGGATGCGGAGGCCGTGATCCAGCGGCTGACGCGCTTCACCCGCCCGATCAACTATCTCGGCCTGCCGTCGCTCTCGATTCCGTCCGGTTTTACCCGCGCCGGTCTTCCCGTCGGCATGCAGTTGATCGGCCGCTCGTTCGATGAAGCGACGCTGTTGCGGATCGGCGCGGCGTTCCAGCGCGCCACCGATTTCCACGATAAAGTGCCGCAGCTCAAATGACCAACCTCGTCGAAGTCGACAACCTCAATATTCGCTTTTCCGGCGATCGCACCGTCCACGCCGTGAACGATCTCAGCCTCTCGCTTGGCGAGGGAGAAGTGCTGGGCCTGCTCGGAGAATCCGGTTCGGGCAAGAGTGTTACCTTGCGCGCACTGATGCGGCTGTTGCCGAAGAAGCGGACGCAGATTTCGGGCAGTATCCGCGTGCTCGGCCGCGACGTGCTGGCGCTCGATGACGAGGAATTGTCGGCATTCCGCGGCCAGTCCGTGTCGATGATCTTCCAGGAGCCGGCGCTCGCGCTCGACCCCGTCTACACCGTCGGCCGCCAGATCGCCGAGACCGTGATGCGCCACGAAGGCAAGAGTCAGAGCGAGGCGATGGCGCGCGCGCTCGAAATGCTGGAAGTGGTGCGCATCCCCTCGGCCAGACGCAGGCTGGATGCCTATCCGCACGAGATGTCGGGCGGCATGCGCCAGCGCGCCATGATCGCGCTGGCGCTGGCGTGCCGGCCGAAAATCCTGCTTGCGGATGAGCCGACCACGGCGCTCGATGCCACCGTGCAGATCCAGATCCTGCTGCTGTTGCGCGAGCTGCAGCGCGAGTTCGGCATGTCCGTGATCTTCGTGACCCATGATATCGGGGTTGCCATCGAAATCTGCGACCGCGTCGCGGTGATGTATGCGGGCCAGATCGTCGAGCAGGGCACGCTTGGCCAGATCGTGCGCTCGCCGGTCCATCCCTATGCGCGGGGACTCCTGGCTTCCACCGTCCACGGCGCCAAACGGGGCCAGCGGCTGGAGACGATTCCGGGGACCCCGCCCTCGCTCGACAAGGCGCCAAGCAATTGCTCCTTTGCCCCCCGCTGCGGTTTTGCGGAAGCGCGCTGCCTCGAGCGGATGCCGCCCAACGTGCAAATCGGCCCGGACAGGATTGCCAGATGCATTCTGGCCGAACGCGCCGGGGTGCTTGCAGCGAGCTAACGCCCTGGCGTGTGCGACGCAGAAGCAGGCGCGCCTCACGCCCGGAACCCGAAAATTTTGGAGTCGTCACGTCCGGCAATTGCCGATAGGTTTCCGAGCCGCGCCGGCAAAGGCATGGCGCCCGCCAACCGGGGGATTTCATGCGAATATCGAACGAGGGTATTCTTGTTATTTTGTTCGTCGGCCTGGTCGCGGGCTGGCTCGCCGGAAAGATCGTGCGCGGCACCGGCTTTGGCATCATCGGCGATATTGTCGTGGGCATCGCTGGCGCGTTGGTTGCGAGCTTCCTGTTTCCAAAGCTAGGCATCGCCATCGGCACGGGCCTCGTTCGGGAGATCATCTATTCGGCGATCGGCGCCATCCTGCTCTTGCTGGTCGTGAGGCTGGTTCGAACCGGCGGCCGTCTCTGATCCCTCCGGCACAGGCGGGACCGGCAATCCTTCCGGCCCTGCATGGGGGGGTCTCGGGGACTGGCCGACCGGGCCCCCCCGGGGTGGGCTTGCTGCCCGCCCTGGCGGGAGAGACCATTTAGGTTAATGTGACTTCATTAGACGTTGGTAACGAAAATCGGTAATATTGGCCTCGCGCACCCGCTTTTCGGACTGGGGCGCGACCCCGCATGAAGAGATCAGCATAGATGGCAGCCGCTCCCGGCGTCCGGCGTTCCGAACTCGGCGAAGCGTTGCGCGCTTGCCGCACCGCCTTCATCGGCGTTGGCATTATGAGCTGCATGATCAACCTGCTCTATCTGACCGGGTCGCTGTTCATGCTGGAGATCTACGACCGGGTGCTGCCGAGCCGCAGCGTGCCGACCCTGGTCGGCCTGATCATCCTGGCCAGCGGATTGTACATCGCCCAAGGCATCCTCGACCTGATCCGCGGACGAATCCTCGGCCGGATCGGGACCTCGCTCGACGAAGCCCTCAATGCCCGCGTATTCGACACCGTGGTGCGGCTGCCGCTGATCGTGGGCGGGCGCAACGAGGGCCTTCAGCCGCTGCGCGATCTGGACAATGTCCGCTCGTTCCTCGGTAGCTTGGGACCGGGTGCCTTTTTCGATCTGCCGTGGTTGCCGTTTTATCTCGCGATCTGTTTTGCCTTCCATGTCCTGATCGGCGTGACGGCGCTGATCGGCGCGGTCATCCTGGTGACGCTGACGGTTCTCACCGAGTTCCTGTCGCGCGCGCCGGCGCGCGAGGCGATGGGCCTTGCGGCGCGCCGCAACGATCTGGCCGCCACCAGCCGGCGAAACGCCGAAGTGCTGGTCTCGATGGGAATGTCCGGACGCCTGACCAGGCGCTGGAGCGCGGCCAATCAGAATTATCTTGAGGGCAACCAGCGCGCCAGCGACGTCGCCGGAGGGCTCGGCGCCGCCGCCAAGGTGATGCGGATGATGCTGCAATCGGCGGTGCTCGCCGTCGGCGCCTATCTCGTGATTCACCAGGAGGCGACCGCCGGCATCATCATCGCAGGCTCGATCCTGGCCGCGCGGGCGCTGGCGCCGGTCGATCTGGCCATCGCGCACTGGAAGAGTTTTGTTGCGGCACGCCAGAGCTGGCATCGCCTCAACCGGCTGCTAGAGTCCATGCCGGCCCGCTCCGTGCCGACCTTGCTGCAAAGCCCGTCGAGCCGACTGTCGGTCGAGGCGGTGACCATGGTGCCGCCCGGCGATCAACGGGTTATCGTCCAGGACGTGACGTTTACGCTTTCGGCCGGGAGCGGGCTTGGCATCATCGGGCCGAGCGGATCCGGCAAGTCCACGCTGGTGCGCGCGCTGGTCGGCGTGTGGCAGCCGGCGCGCGGAAAAGTGCGGATCGACGGCGCCGCGCTCGACCAATGGTCGTCTGACGTGCTCGGCCGCTACATCGGCTATCTGCCGCAGGACGTCGAATTGTTCGCAGGCTCCGTGGCGCAGAATATTTGCCGTTTCGATCCGGAAGCAACTTCCGAAAGCATCATCGCGGCCGCGAAGGAAGCGGGCGTGCATGAGATGATCATCAAGATGCGCGAGGGCTACGATACCCAGATCGGCGAGCAGGGCGCGGCACTTTCGGCCGGTCAGGCCCAGCGCGTGGCGCTGGCGCGGGCGCTTTACGGCAACCCCTTCCTCATCGTCCTCGACGAGCCGAATTCAAATCTCGATACCGAAGGCGACGAGGCGCTGACCCGCGCGGTCCGCGGGGCGCGCGAGCGTGGCGCCATCGTCGTCGTCGTTGCACACCGGCCGATCGGGATCGAGGCGGTCGATCAGCTTCTGGTCCTCAAGGACGGCCGTATGCAGGCTTTCGGGCCGAAGGAAACCGTGCTGGGACAGGTGTTGCAGCCCCGCGTTGCCGCGCCTTCGCCGATCAAGATCGTCTCCGAGGGCGGAGTTTCCAAATCATGACGGACAGCCAAACCAACGGCGCGCGCTATTCGATCCGGCGACACCTGATCGTTGGCCTAGCTGTGGTCGCGCTGTTGGCCGGCGGGCTCGGCGGCTGGGCCTCGACCGCGCAGATCTCCGGCGCATTGATCGCGCCGGGATCGATCGTCGTCGAATCCAACGTCAAAAAAGTCCAGCATCCGACCGGCGGCGTCGTCGGCGAGGTGCGTGCCCATGACGGCGACGTCGTCAAGGCGGGCGACGTGGTGGTGCGGCTCGACGATACCGTCACCAAGGCGAGCCTTGCGATCGTCACCAAGAATCTTGATGGCCTTTGGGCGCGGGCGGCGCGGCTGGAGGCCGAGCAACGCGGCGTCGATAGAATCGTGTTTCCGCCGATGCTGCGCGAGCGCGCCGACGATCCTGATGTCAAGAACGTCATGGCGAGCGAGACCAAGCTGTTCGACGTGCGCGTCAATGGCAGGATCGGGCAAAAGGCCCAGTTGCGCGAACGCATCACGCAGTTGAACGAGGAAATCGCCGGCCTCACCGCCCAGGAGAAGGCGAAAGACCAGGAAATCGCGCTGGTGGAAAAAGAACTGGTCGGGGTTCGCGATCTCTACGACAAGCACCTGGTGCAGTTGACGCGGCTCACGACGCTCGAGCGCGACGCGGCGAGACTGGCCGGCGAGCGCGCGCAGTACATCGCCTCGCGCGCCCAGGCCAAGGGCAAGATCACCGAAACCGAGTTGCAGATCATCCAGGTCGACAAGGACATGGTCAGCGACGTTTCCAAGGATTTGCGCGAGACCAACGACAAGATCGGCGAATTCGTCGAGCGCAAGGTCACGGCCGAAGACCAGTTGCGGCGGGTCGATATCCGCGCGCCGCAGGACGGCATGGTGCTGCAATCCACGGTGCATACGGTGGGCGGGGTGATCACCGCCGGCGACGCGATCATGCTGATCGTCCCGCAGGCCGACGACCTTCAGGTCGAGGCCAAGGTCAACCCGCAGGACATCGATAAATTGCAGGTCGGCCAGAAGACCCTGCTGCGGCTGTCGGCGTTCAACCAGCGCACCACGCCGGAATTGAACGGCGTCGTCACCCGCGTTTCGCCCGACGTGACGACCGATCAGCGCACCGGGCAATCCTATTACACGATCCGCGTCTCGATGCCGCCGGAAGAAGTCGCCCGCCTCGGTGACGTCAAGTTGATTCCCGGCATGCCGGTGGAAGCCTTCGTGCAGACCGGCGACCGCACCCTGATGTCCTATCTGATCAAGCCCTTGAGCGATCAGTTGATGCGGGCGTTCCGGGAGAAGTGATTTCTCTCTCGCGCCGTCCCTATGTGCGCTTGGGACGAGCGTAGCCCGGATGAGCGAAGCGAAATCCGCCGTTTACCCACGATAAAATGGTGGGTTACGCCTTCGGCTAACCCACCCTACGCCGCGTCTGCAGCAAGTAGCCCGGATGAGCGCAGCGATATCCGGGATTTTTATTGTTCACGTCGACCCGCATATTGCTGCGCTCATGCGGGTTACTTGCTATCCGGAAACGTGAAGCCGCACGCCTGCCCGCTTTTGCAGATAGCCGATTGCGCTAAAGAGATTTCTGGCCTGCGGGTTACCCCGCGGCCCGAACATGCGGATGAGACTCTTCGGCGGCGTGTCGGTCGCTTGGCCGAGTTTTTCGAACCCGACCGTCGCCTTGATGTAGTCGCGCATGATCGTCTTGCCGGTATCGAGATCGCCACTCAGCATTGCGTCAATGCCTTCGCGGAGAAGGGCCTTGCCGAATTTCCGGTCGTCCTTGACGTGGCGTTCAACCAAATCCCTGAAGCTCTTTGTCTTTGCCATCCTCTTCTCCGTTCAACGTCGTCCACGCTACGTCCTGCAGCACGGAGAGATCACGGCCGATTCGCGGTGCAAGTTTGAGCGGCAGCCTTGGCGCGAATGCGGCGTTACCGTTCGCATCACCCCCACCGTAGTTGTGGGCGGCTTCGTCTACCGCCAAGGCTGCCGCAATCCTTATAGCAAGATTCGGATGGCCGTTAAGGGGAGATTTTCGGGCGCCGAACAGCTGATCGCATCACCACTTGCCCCGACGGGCAAATCAGTAAATTGACAAAGCAGGCAAAATTTACTTGTCCAGCCCCCTTTGCAAAAATATTTCTGTTTTCCAGAAATGCAAATCAGATTATATCCTCCGCCGTCCCGCCCCCTTTGGAGGGGCGTTTCGCGATCGTCATAGACGTTGGGTGCGGGATGCGGTGGACGCTTTGGCGCTTTTGACGAATGGCGCATGAGGCGGACGGCGAAGTCGTGTGGTCCTGACGCCCCGACGCTGGCGTCAAGTTTCGTGGATGCGATTCCCACGAGGCGACGGGGGCAAGAAAGCCCGGTCCCCGAGGAGAGCGCGATATAAGCCGTTAAAACCATTGCGCGGGGAATGCCGGGCGATTCCGGTGTGACCGTGGTGACTACGCTCGTGTGCTTTGTTTTTATCGCACGCGAGGCTGCGGGCGCATCGAGCGCCCGGCATTCCCTGCGCCCTCGTACTCCGTGGCGAAGGATTCATGAACAACTCGGACGCATCGCGCCGCGAGAGCGCGAGGTTGCGTCTGCAAACGACGACGCTGTTTGAAGATTGAATCCATATGTCGTCCCTGCGAACGCAGGGACCCATACGCTGTGTCGTTTGTTTTGAAAGACGGTGTTCGACGGCTTTCGCGTGACCGCTAAGACCTGTGGTTATGGGTCCCTGCGTGCGCAGGGACGACAACGAGCGATTGAATTCTACCGCGACAAATCCCGCAGCAGCAGATTGAGTGCACTGGCCGCAAATACACGCATGTTGCCGAGCCGGTCGGCGCTGCCGGTCTCCAGCGTCATCGCCGAGGTCTCGGGTCCTGCCACCGCCATGCAACTATGACCGGCGGCATCGCCATAGCGGTTGCCGGTCGGCCCCGTGGCGCCGGTTTCCGACAAGCCCCAATCGGTCGAGAAGCGCTGCCGGATTTGGCTGGCGAGTAATTTGGCATAAGGCTCGGAGGCCGACCGGATTCCCTTCATCGCCTCATCGGGGATGCCGACGAGAATCCGCCGCGCGTCGCGCGTATACACCACCGCCGATCCCAGGAAATAGGCCGACGCGCCGGGCACGGCGAGCAGCGCGGCCGAAATGAGACCGCCGGTTGAGGATTCGGCAACCGCAATGGTTTGTTTCCGCGCGACCAGTCGGGCGGCGATCTGCTCGGCGATCGCAACGAGTTCCTTCATCGATTCTCACTCCTGTGGGAGGGTTTTCGAAATGACGTCCGCCCGGTATCACGGCTCCATCGTTTGCGCCAGTTGCGGGCGGCGAGCCGGCCTGCTTCAATGGGCCTTATGGAAAAGCGGCGCGGTCGGTTGATGGACGCCGTAAATGACCGGTTCGCGTGGCGCGCGCGCGAGAGAGAGGGGAAACCAGCTTTATGACGTCACCCATCGCGGGAGGTGTGGATTGCGACCTGCATCCCGCCGTTCCCCATTTGACGAGCCTGCTGCCCTATCTCAACGACTACTGGCGCGATCAGGTCACCACCCGCGGCATGACCGATCTGGTGTCGCAATCCTATCCGGCGAATTCGCCGATCTCGGCGCGGCCGGACTGGCGGCCGGCGAAGGGCAAGCCCGGCGCAAGCCTTGCCGACATGCAGGCGCAGGCGCTCGCTCCCTTTGGCGTCGCCTACGGCATCTGCAATCCCCTGTTCGGCGTGCAGATGGTGTTCGCCGAGGACATGGCGGATGCGTTCTGCCGGGCGCTGAACGACTGGCTGGTGAAGGAGTGGCTCGACAAGGACGAAAGGTTGCGCGGCTCGATCGTGATTCCGGTCCAGAGCATCGAGAAATCGGTCGCGGAGATCGAGCGCTGCGCGCAGGATCCGCGCTTCGTCCAGGTGTTGATGCTGGTCATGGGCGACATGCCGCTGGGAAAGCGCGCCTACTGGCCGATTTACGCCGCCGCCGAGCGGCTAGGCTTGGCCGTAGGCATCCACGCCGGCTCCAGCTATCACAATCCGCCCACCTCGGTCGGCTGGGGTTCCTATCACATCGAGGATTATGTCGCGCAGGCGCAGGCGTTTCAGACCCAGCTCACCAGCCTGATCGCGGAGGGCGTATTCGTCCGGCATCCCAAGCTGAAAATGGTGATGCTGGAATCGGGCTTCACCTGGCTGCCGTCTTATCTGTGGCGGCTGCACAAGTTCTGGCGCGGCATCCGCATGGAAACGCCTTGGGTGGACCGCGCGCCGCTGGAAATTGTGCGCAGCAACATCCGCTTTTCCCTGCAGCCGATCGACGCGCCAGACGATCCCGCGACATTAAATCGTCTGTTTGATCATATGCAGTCGGACGAATTGCTTCTATTCTCAACCGACTATCCGCATTGGCAATTCGATAAAGATGCGGCGCTGCCCGAGGGAATTTCGCCCGAGCTGGTCCGCAAAATCATGATCGACAACCCCTATGCGACCTACGGCCGCCTCAAGGAAAAGGCGATCAAGGAGACGACGCCATGAACATGCAGTTCCGCGGCAGCCCGGAGCAGCCTTCATCGGTTCAAGCCAAGACCGCGATCGCCGATTGCGATATTCATCCGGCGCGCGCGACCGCGACCGAACTTTATCCATTTCTTGCCAGGCGCTGGCACGAGCATCTCGAAACCTACGACAAGCATCAATATCAGGGCATGATGGACGGCCCGCCCTATCCGAAGGCGCAGCCGAACGCCGCGCGCCGCGATGCCTATCCGCCCGAAGGCGGCCCGCAGGGTTCGTCGCTTTCGTTCATGCAGCAGCAGCATCTCGACCCGAACAATGTCGTGCTCGGCGTGCTCAATCCGCTCGCCACCGGGCAGGGGCTGCGCAATCACGAGCTTGCCGCCGCGATCTGCTCGGCGATCAACGACTGGCAGATCGAGAAATGGACCAGCAAGGACAGCCGCCTCAAGGGTTCGATCGTGGTCGCCAATGAGGATGGCCCGACCGCTGCCGCCGAAATCCGCAAGCGCGCCGGCGACAAGAACTTCGTCCAGGTCCTGCTGCTGAGCCGCACGGTCGAGCCGCTCGGCCAGCGCCGCTATTGGCCGATTTACCAGGCGGCCGAAGAGGCGGGCCTTCCGGTCGGCATTCATGCCTTCGGCTTCGGCGGCAATCCGATCACCGCTTCGGGCTGGCCGAGCTTCTACATGGAGGAGATGGTCGGCCATTCGCAATGCCAGCAGGCGGTGCTCGCGAGCCTGGTGTTGGAAGGCGTGCTCGAGCGGCACCCGACGCTGAAGATGATCATGATCGAGGCCGGCTTCGGCTGGGCGCCGTCGCTGTCATGGCGGCTTGACAAAAACTGGCGGCGGCTCAGGAGCGAGGTACCGCATGTCAAGCGGCTGCCATCGGAATACATCCGCGACCACATCTATTGGACCACGCAGCCGATGGAAGACCCCGAAAGGCGCGATCATCTGTTCGACGTGATCGACTGGATCGGCTGGGACAAATTGCTGTTCGCCACCGACTATCCGCATTGGGATTTCGACGAGCCCACGCGGGTCCTGCCGCCCGGCGTCAGCGACGCTAACCGCGATGCGCTGTATCTGAACAACGCGAAGAAGCTGTACGGGTTGGCATAAATTAAATGACGCGGCACGTGATCGCGCCGGTGGACGAGCTGCCGCCGGGCACGCGAAAATTCCTTAACCTCGATGGCCGCCCGATTGCGGTCTTCAACATCAAGGGCGAGTTCTTCGGCCTGTTGAATCGCTGCCCGCATCAGGGCGCGGCGCTGTGTGAGGGGCCTTTGATCGGTCTCGCGCAATCCTCCGACCCCGGCGAGATCGAATATACGAGGCTGGGCGAGATCATCCGCTGCCCCTGGCACGGCTGGGAATTCGACATCCGCACCGGGCAATCCTACTGCGACCCGAAGCGATTCCGCACCAGGGCCTATGCCGTCAATGTCGAACCCGGCGCCAGCGTGGTGAAGGGGCCGTATGTCGCGGAGACCATCAAAGTGTCGGTGGAAAGCGATTACGTGGTGGTGGATTTGTAGAATGCTACTCCGTCATCGTTGCCTGCCCCGTCATCCGCCGCTCCCTCGCATAACGCACCAGTGCGGCGTAGCGGTAGAGGCCGTGGACGAATTTGCCATAAGGCAAGGTAATGAACAGCGCGAACACCACGCCGAAATGCAGCGCCAGCAAGGGGCCCATGGCGGCGGTGTCGCGCCACAACAGCAGAGCAAGGCCGGTGAGGCTGGTCAGGAACAGCATGACGATGAAGGCAGTGTCCATGCCGCTGTGCTTCTCGTCGACCAGCGCCGGGTCGCGCTTGAATTTCTCGGCCAGGAGTCCCGCAGGTCCGGCGAGAAGCCCGATGCCGCCAAGCGTGCCCAGCACCACCGGCAGGTCCCACCACGGGTAAGGCGCCTCGCGCGCGAGAAGGTAGTGATAGAGCGTTGCGACCGATGTCGCCGCAAAGCACAAGAGGAAACCGTAAAACGTCAAATGATGATAGATCTTCCGATGATCGGTCGGACGCTCGTCCGCGTTGACGCAGCCCACCCCGCCGCCGTCGAGATAACGCAGTGCTCCAGCGTCCTTCATCGCCTGCCAGAGCGAAGCCGGCCCGACCAGCATTCCGACGGGCTCGCCGATATCGCGCCAGAACGCGCGCATGCCCATCGCAAGCGCAGCGATCGCATACAGAAATGCCACGCTGAACAATGCCGCCATCGCGCTATGCGGCATCAGCGCGTAGAACGCGCCCGGGCCGGTGTGGATACCGACCAGCACCTGCCGGTCGTTAAAGGCTGCGAAACCGTAAATGAACCCGGCAACGCTCAAGGCACAGATGATGCTAATCGCAAGGCCGTTGTGCGCGAACAGGCTAGCGAAGGCGCGCGGCCAGGCATAGGCGGCCCAGGATTCGGCGCGCGCGATCGCCAATATCTTCGGCACATTGACGTTGAATTCGTGCGGCGGGGAGAACTGGCAGTCGGGGTAACAGGCGCCGCAGGCGTGGCAGAGATTGGCGAGATAGTTGAGATCGCCGTCGGAAAACGAGCGGCGCATCTCCATCGCCGGAAAAACCGCGCAGAGGCCCTCGCAATAGCGGCAGGAATTGCAAACCGTCATCAGGCGGTCGGCTTCCTCGAGGATCGGGGTTGCGTGCATGCTGCGCAGTCTTCTCTTGATTGGCTACTTCGTCAGGCCTTTGCCTTCCAGCCATTTCTGGATCAGGCCGGCGACCTCGGCATTGTTCTTGTCCATCATGATCATGTGCGAATTGCCCTTGATGCCGACCTGCGGCAGCTCGACGACATCGACACTGCCGCCGGCGGCCTTCAGGGCTTGCGCGAATGCGATGCCGGTGGCGCGCATCTTGGGCCAGCGCGAATCGCGTTCGATGTAATCGCCGTAGACGATCAGCGTCGGAATATTCTTCAGCGCATCGAGCTTGGTCGGATCGCCGACGCCGGCCGGCTCGACCGCGATCAGCGCCTTGACCTTGTTGGGCCGCGCCTGCGCGACCTTGAAGCCAAAAAAGCCGCCCTGGCTGTGGAACATGATGATGCAGGGGCCGACGCGATCGACTTCGGCAATGTAGGCGGCAAGCGTCGCATCGTCATTGGTGGTCCAGCGCGGCACGCCCTGCTTGACGAAATTGTCGTAGCCTTCGCCCGGAAACTGGCTGCCCGGCATCAGCTTTCGTTTCGCGGGATCGGGATCGTAGGAGTTCGGGCCATCGCCAATTCGAAAGCGCTCGAACGGGTTCGCCGTGGTCAAGAACACCGGCTCGCCTTTGAAAATGTCAGGATATTGCGCCCAGCCGGCGCGGCCGCGCTCGACCGCGTCGGAATTGTAGACGCTCCAGCCCTTGCGCAGGAAATAGTTCAGCCAGCCTTCGCGGCCGTCGGGCGTGGTTTCCCAAGTGACGCCGGTCAGTCCGCCGCCATGCCACATCAGCAGTGGATACGCGCCGCGTTCGTTGGCGGGCAGGAAGTACTGCACATACATCTGCTCGACCTGGTAGGTGCCGTTCGGATCGAGCTTCGCCGGCACGCCGCCGGGCGTGAACACCACCTCCTTGACCGGCTTGCCGCTGATTTCGACCAGCCGTCCACCGACATGGAACGAGCCCATGTCGCGCAGCGCAATCGGCTCGGAGGCCTGGGTTGACGTCGTGGCCATCAGCGCGGCGCTTGCCGCGGCAATTGCAAGGCGTGACATGGTTCCTCCTTCTCGTCGTGTTGGCTAATTGTGCGCATTCTTCGCCGCCTCCCGGCCGGCAATCCGTCCGAACACGCTGCCGATGGTCATTCCGACGCCGGCCGCATAGCCCTTGCCTAGCACATTGCCGGCCATGATCTCGCCGGCGGCGAACATGTTGGCGGAAAGCTTGCCACCCTTCATCAGCATGCGCGTTTGTTTGTTCACGCGGGTGCCGAGATAGGTGAAGGTGATGCCTGGCCTCACCGGATAGGCATAATAATGCGGCGTTTCGATCCGCCGCGCCCAATGTGTTTTGGGTGGCATCAGCCCTTCGGTGCGGCAATCGTCCAGAATGGTGTGATCGAAGGTACCGGGCCGCACCGCAGCGTTGAACTCGGTGACGGTTTTTTCCAGCGCGGCGGGATCGAGTTCCAGTTTCCCGGCGAGAGCGGCAATGCTTTCGGCTTCGATCGGCGGGAATAGCGTCGGCATGAAACTGGTGCGTGAGCTTGCATCGAAAATGATATAGGCGATCTGGCCAGGCTGCGCTGCGACGAGCCGTCCCCAGATCGCGTAACGCTTCGGCCAGATATCCTCGCCTTCGTCGTAGAAGCGCTCTGCGTTTTTGTTGACGACGATGCCGAATACCACGGAATCATGCCGTGTGATGATGCCGCCGTCGAATTTCGGCGCACGCGCGTCGATGGCGACCGCGTGACACTGCGTGGGATCGCCGATTTCCTCCACGCCCTTCTCGAGCAGCATTTTCAAGATGGAGCCGCGATTATAGGGCGTGCCGCGGATCAGGAAATTGTCGGCAGCTTCCCCCCAATATTGCTTGAGCCATTCGATGTTGGCCTCGAAGCCGCCGGCGGCAGCGACCAGCGTGGAAGCGGCGACGCTGGCGTGGCCGTCGCCCTGCTTCAGCGTGGCTGAAAGAAACATGCCGTCGGCGATTTCGAGGTCGACGACTTCGGCGTCGTAGAGAATGTCGACGCCGAGTTGCTCGGCGGTCAGATACAGCGCGTTCAACATTGCCCGGCCGCCGCCGAGGAAGAACGAATTGGTGCGCCCCAGGCTGAGCGTGCCGCCGAGCGACGGCTGCCAGCGCACGCCCTGTTCGACGATCCAGCCCAATATGTCCTTGGACTCGGCGATCATGTGGCGCGCCAGCTCCTCGTCGGTTTCCCCGCCAGTGACGCGAAGCAGGTCCTCCCAGAATTCCTCTTCGGTGTAGGGCCCGGTGAGGATTTCGGTCGCCGCGTCATGGGCGCAGCGCATATTGCGGGTATGGCGGGTGTTGCCGCCACGGTAGAATTTCGGCGCGCCCTCCAGCACGAGCACCGAAGCGCCATCCCGCCGCGCGCTGATCGCGGCGCACAGCGCGGCATTGCCGCCGCCGATCACCAGCACGTCGTATTTGCGGGTCAAGTCCATGCCCGTTGTTATCTGGTTTATGTGGAAATCAAAACCGGCGCGCGGGCAGGCCGATGCGCCGCCGGGGCATGGCTAAAGCCTCAGGTCGCGAGCGCCTCCCGCTTGGCCACGGCCTCGCCGTGACGATAGACCGTTAGCGCCGCGATGATGCCGAGGACGGCGGCACACATCAGCCACAGGCCGGGTGAAGCCTTGTCGCCGGTGTAATCGATCAGCAAGGTCGAAGCGAACGGCGTGAAGGTGCCGAACAGGCCCGCCGCGAGCGCGAAAGCCAGCGAGAAGCAGGTGGTGCGGACGTGTTTTGGCACCACTTCGACCAGCGCGCCCAGCATGGTGCCGCTGTAGGTGCCGAAATAGAACGAGAACATCATTTCGACCGCCAGCATCTTGCCGAAGGTGGGTGCGGCGACCAGCCAATGCAGTGCCGGGTAGGCGGTCACAAGCGACAGGCCCGCGATCGCCAGCAAGACCGGCTTTCGGCCGATCCGGTCGGAGAGTGCGCCTCCGACCGGATTCCAGATGAAATTTGTCACCGCGACCAGAAGCGTGATGAGGAGGGCGTCCTGAGAGGAGAGCTTCAGCACGCTCCTGCCGAAGGTCGGCGTGTAGACGGTGACAAAGTAGAAGGTCGTGGTGGTCAGTACCGCTATCATCATGCCCAGCACGATGATCTTCCAGTTCACGGCGGCGGATTGGAACACTTCCTTTGTCGATGGATGTTTTTTCATCGCCAGGAATTCCGGTGTTTCTTCCAACGTTCGGCGCAAGAGGAAGATGAAGGGAATGATGAGACAGCCGATGAAGAAAGGAATTCGCCATTTGGCGAATTCAAACCCGCCAAGCAACGGGATGGTGTCACCCGTCACGGCTTGGTTGAGGACATATCCGATGATCGCCGCAACGAAGATCGCAACTTGCTGGCTGGAGGATTGGAAAGAGGTATAGAAACCCCGGTTGCCGGGCGTCGAGATCTCGGCGAGATAGACCGAGACGCCGCCGAGTTCGACGCCGGCGGAAAAGCCCTGCAGCAAACGGCCTAACAAAACGATGATCGGCGCGGCAACGCCGATGCGGGCATAGTCCGGGCAGACCGCAATCGTCACGGTACCCATCGCCATGATTGTCAAGGTGACGATCAGACCCTTGCGGCGGCCGATGCGGTCGATATAGGCGCCGAGCACGATCGCGCCGACGGGACGCATCAAGGCGCCGAGCCAGAATACGCCGAAGGTGTTGAGCAGGGCCGCGGTCTCGTTTTCGGATGGAAAGAAGGCCTTGGCGATATAGGGCGCGTAAAAGCCGAACAGGAAGAAATCGAATTGCTCGAGGAAATTACCGCTGGTCGCACGCAGAATGGCGCCAATTCGCGACTTGATCTGTGGAAGCGGCGAACTGGACGATTGCGACATTATGAAACCTCCCCGTGGTCCCGCGGCTGGCGTGGCCGAGACGTTGCCTTTTGTTCTCCCGGCAATCTGCCACGCCAAGACCGCCTGACCAACCGGAAAAGGCGAGACCAGGGGTTTCGCGCGATGGCGCGGCGCTCAGGCGATTTTCGCGCCGCTCTGGACCGAGGCCAGGAGCCATTGCCGAAACGCCGACAGCTTTGTCGACTCGGCTCGCGCCTCCGGCGAGACCAGATAGAAGCCGGCATCAGCCGGCAGCGTGATCTTGAACGGGACGACCAGCCGGCCCTTGGCAATATCGGCTTCCACATAGGAAGTTCGGCCCACGGCAATGCCGATCCCGTCGATGGCGGCCTGCACCGTCATCAGAACCAGATCGAAAGTCAAACCCGGTTGTTTCGAGATATTCGGCGGCAGGCCGGCGGCAGTAAGCCATAGCCGCCAGTCGTCGTCATAGCCTGCGCTGCTATGCAGCAGCGTGTGATTAGCCAGATCCTCCGGACACCGCAGCGGCTTGTCGCCTTTGAGCAGCGACGGGCTGCACACCGGGAATAGTTCATCGGCCATCAGCCATTCGGCGCGCAGGCCGGCCCAGTGGCCGCGGCCGTACCGGATCGCGGCATCGACGTCGTCGCGCTGGAAATCGACCAGGCCGGCCGAAGTGGTGATGCGGACATCGATTCCGGGATGGGATTGCTGGAACGTGGAAAGCCTCGGCAGCAACCACTTGGCGGCCAGCGATGCCAGCGTGGATACCGTCAGCACGCGGTCGTTCTCCTTGCGCAGCAGCCGGTCGGTGGCAAGCCGCAGATCGTTGAACGCGGCGCGAATGCCGGGAAGGTATTCCTTCGCTTCCGGCGTCAGCGCCAGGCTGCGGTTCTGCCGGACGAACAGGCGAACCCCGAGTTCTTCTTCAAGCCGCCGGATCTGATGGCTGATCGCCGTCTGGGTGACGTTCAACTCGGTCGCCGCATTGGTGAAGCTCAGATGTCGCGCCGCGGCTTCGAATGCGCGCAACCCATTGAGCGATGGCAAGCGGGCAGTCATTTTCGGGGGTGTCGATACATGATATTATCTCATCCGAAGCGGCGCAAAGTGTCGTTTGTCGGAATTCAAAACTAGTCCGATATTGCGTCGAAAGATTAGTTCTAGGAGATCAAAATGTCTACCTGTGCAGCCAAAAAGATGACAAATCATCATGAATTCGGGTTTATAGCCAGATTTAGCGAGCAAATGCACGTCTGGGGCGACCGTTGGCGCCAGCGTCGCGAACTGTCGCATTGGAGCGACCGCGAGTTGCACGATGTCGGACTGTCCTGGAGCGACGTCGTACGTGAGGCTGAGAAGCCGTTCTGGCGGGCTTAAATGCAGCCGCGCTGGCGCCGCCTTGTGAGTTGGGGCGCCAGCGAATCTCTTTCGAAACACATTGGGAGAGCCCGCCATGAGCACGCTTCGCCTCGATGACCTGCGGCAACACACCGATATCGTGAGGTTGCGGAGCGGCAAGACGCTGGCGGTGCGTTTTGTCGAGCCGCGCGACGCGGCGGCGTTGCAACACTACTTCCGGTCGCTCACCGTGCGGTCGCGTTATAATCGTTTCCTCGGCGCCATGAGGGAACTGCCGCAGACCCTGCTCGATCATTTTCTCCATGTCGGCGAACTCGAACAGTTCAGCGTGGTCGCGGTCATGGCGATTGACGGCGTCGAGACAATCGTCGGCGAAGCCCGCTACGGGTTTGAAGCGGCGACGGCGAGTTTCGAATTCGGCATATCGATTGATGACCGCTGGCAGGGTCAGGGCATCGGATCGGCGTTGCTGCGGAATCTGGAATGCCGGGCGGCTGCCCTTGGCGCTCGTCGTGTGTTCGGCGATACGCTACGCTCCAACGAGGTAATGTTGGGCCTTGCGCGCAAAGCCGGCTTTACCTTCACGCGCAGTCCCGACGACTGGAAACTGGTGCGGTTCGAAAAACACATCCAGTCGGTGCCGCAGGAGATTCCTTGCGCGAGCTGGAGACTGGCGGCGGAGCGGAGCGCGGAGCGGGCGAGCGCGTGAGGGCGTCATTCCGGGATGGTGCGTTAGCACCAGACCCGGAATCTCGAGATTCTCCGATGTGCGATTGCACATCGTAGTTCGATGCTTCGCATCGCCCCGGTATGACGTTTGACCTCTCAAAACTTCTCCACCCAGGGCCGCAGTTCCACTTCCCAGGTCCAGGCGTTGCGCGG
>Ga0209167_10000905_pt1 | contig 19228 bp, 11 predicted proteins | sample Coa_R1_9_FD_187154 | JGI IMG/M metagenome (GOLD analysis project Ga0209167, IMG submission 187154) | Surface soil microbial communities from Centralia Pennsylvania, which are recovering from an underground coalmine fire - Coalmine... | ecosystem: Environmental > Terrestrial > Soil >... | reverse complement strand
TCTGCGGGAACGTCGATCCGCCCGTCATCCACAGATTCGGCATCTTCCAGTGCTGCATAAACGGATTGAGAACGCTGGTCTCCGGGGAAGCGCCCACAATTGTTCCTCCCTGGATATGCGTGCTCTGATAGAAAGTCACCGAGTATTTCTTGCCGACGCCCCGAGTCTCGCCGACCTTCGCGCCCATGGCCCGCGCGATCTCAGACCCAACCTTAATCGCGAGGTCGGTCTGCGCCCGCTCGTGATCCGTCCAGTCGAGAGTAAGCCGGATCAGCGGGTCGCCGAACTTGTCTGTATAAGCCGGGTCCAGATCGAGATAATTCTGCCTGTACGGAAAATGGCCGGCCTCGGACGAAATGGAATTGGACTTGTCATACCACTTCAGCGCCGCTTTCTTCCACTCACCTCCCCATTCGGACTCTGTCTCGCCTGGAGGCGTCCGTCCGAAGCCAGCCAGAGGACCTTCACCCGTGCTGGTCATCCGTATCATCCCGCCGCGCAACAGGCCCTTCGACGCGTCGAACCCATTGTCGCCGTCAAAATCGTCAACAGCGAAGCCCAGTCCGCCCGTACCCATGAAGTTATTCAGCGGCTTGTCCAGAAAGAAACGAACATTCGCGCTCACCTGATGCGTCAGGTTTTTTCCAAGCGTTCCCTTGCCGGTATTTGGATTGTAAGGCTCGCCGACCTTCGACATCAGCAGCAGCCGTGTGTTGTTCAGTGTCCACGACCCGAGAATGACGATCCGCGCCGGCTGCTCGACCTCTTCGCCCGAAGCATCCATGTATGTCAACGCTTCCGCGCGGCCGTCGCGATGGATCACACGCCGTACCTGGCAGCCGTTTCGCAGAGTGAAACCCTTCTTGTTCACCAGCAGAGGCAGCAGCGTGTTGGTCGGCTGCGACTTGGCGCCGATCATACACCCAAACCGAGTGCAATACCCGCAGTAAAGGCAACCGGAACGAGTGACACCATCGGGATTTTTGTAGGTCTGGCTGGCCGTAGCGGTAGGAGCCGGGTAAGGATGGTGCCCCAAGTCGAGGGCCGCTTTCTGAAAGAGCTCCGTCACATACGTCATCCTGTGCGGTGGCAGCGGATACTCATGCGCCCGCGGTCCCTCGTATGGATTGCCGCCCGGAACCTTCACGCCCTTCAGATTGCCAGCCTTCCCGCAGACGCCCATCAACTGCTCGGCTCGGAAGTAATCCGGTTCGAGTTCGTCGTAGGTAAGACCCCAATCGGCGGCGGCGACATTCGGAGGCAGCTTCGCTTCGCCATGCTTCTCGCGAATGTGACTGCCCAGCCGGAAGATATCCGGACCGAAGCGGAACGAAAGCGCGCCCCAATGCTCGCCGGCTCCGCCCGTTCCCGTGCCCGGCTGAAACGATCCGTACTGACGCACCGGAACCGCCGACGCGCGACCGTCGTGCCGATGCGTCAGCGTTTCGTCGGCAAGATTCTGCATCATGCGCAGCCGGACCGAGTAGTCCAGTTCATCCATGCCGGCGCTGTAGTCTGAACTCTTGCGGGCCGGCCCGCGTTCCAGCACCACCACCGAAAGCGGGGTGCGGTAGGTAATTTCCTTCGCCATCAGGAGACCGGTCCAGCCGCCTCCGGCGATCACGACATCAACGGGTTTCAGTCGCTTCATGACCTGACAATGATATATAAGGAGATGAAAATGAACAAGCCCACCGTTATCGCACTGTCCTTATTGGCCCTGCCGGCCTTCGCGCAGACTGCCCAGGAAACGCCCGCGAACCCCCTGTCCACCTGGTTGCGCACAGCTTACACCAACAACCACAACACCATCCTCCGGTCCGCCGAGAAGATGCCCGAGGAATTTTACGATCTGCGCCCCGGCGCGCAGCAGGAAGTGCGGACGTTCGGCCAGCAGTTGGGACACCTCGCCAACTTCAACTATCTCTGGTGCTCCGAGGCCAAAGGAGAGAAGAATCCGAACGCCGGGACCAACCTGGAGAAGCTCACCACGAAAGCCGAATTCATCAAGGCCGCGACCGATGCCTTTGCCTACTGCGATCCCGTCTACGCGGCGTTGACGGACGCCTCCGGCGCGGAGACGATCGACATCACGCAGGAGAACGGACGTCAGACCAAAAACCTGCGCATGGCCCTGTTGATCCTGAATTACGGTCATAACAACGAAATTTACGGCAGCATCGTGACGACCATGCGGATCAAGAGCATCGTGCCGCCGGCGTCCGAGCCGCGGCCGGGACGGAAGCAGTAGACCTACTGCACGGGAATCGAAACGCCGCTTTGGGTTTGAACACCGCCAATGGTGGCGACAACCGCGGCGTTGCCGCTCTTGAGTGAAGCCGGCACCGTTACGTTGAACTGATAGAGTCCGGATTCCACAAGCCCGGCGAATTCCACCGACGACGCTGGGAGCGCGATTCCCCCAATCGTGAATTGGACCGGATTCGCGAGCTTGGCTCCCGCCGTTACCAGTTGCCCACTGGGTGAAACCGGATTCGTGGGACCGAACCCGGCGCCGTACAGCACGATCTCTTCACCCGGCATGGCAGGCGACGATGTGCTGACGAGCGTGTTGTTGGCGTGGACTGCGGCTACGAAAGGAACGCTCCCATAGCTGAAGAACGACGGCGAGAATTGCTGTTGTTGCGCGGTCATGGAGTTGCTTTCCACCTGGTTCACGGTGACCTGGACCGTCACGGAACCAACTGTGGTGTTGTCGGGTACCAGCACGTTGATTTGGGTAGGGCTGATGTATTCGACGTAGGCGGGGTTGCCGTTGATCGTGACAGACACCCCTTTAAGTGAGGTTGGCAATTTCCCGTCTGTAAAATCGGATGCCTGCCAGGTGTATGTGGTTGTGGACAACGCGGTGCCGAAGATCGATACCCAGGTAGCGGGCGCGAAACCGGATTGATAACTCCCCGCGTTGGTCACGCCTGTGATGGCAGGTACCCCCGAGCCCACCATGACGTTGATGGAATCGTTCCCCAGCGTCCCATCCACTGAGATAGTGACCAAGCCTGACAGGCTGGCCGGAAGTTGCGCGGTGATGGTCGTATTGTCCCAGGAGGAAACAGACAGGGACTGTCCCGAGGTCGATCCGGCCGGCGTCGCCACAACCTTGCAGCCATTGCAGAGGAAGCCGAATTCCTCACCGTTGATAGTGACGGCAGCCCCTTGGGTTACGACCCGCGGGGATGTGCTCGCCAGAGGCCCAACGGAAATGATCGTAGTCGCTAACTTGCAGCGTGCCGTCGCAAAATAGCCCACCGCTTCCGTGACCGTGCCGCAATCGATTGTTCCAAGCGACGCACTCGAGACCTGAAAATCGCCCGATCCAGCGGTGAAATCGTTGTAGAAAATCGTCCCCGCGTCCTCTCCACCGATCAATGTCAGAGTTCCCCACACCACCTGAGCGAGGTCTGAGACGTAAACCGCTTTTTCATTCAACAACGCAAAGAAGGTGCCCCCGTCGACCGAGAGATAAGCGTCCGTCGCCGGCGTAGTGCCGACGGACTTCCAAGCCGAGGTGCCCGCCAGGAAGGAACGAACAATCTGACCCGTGGATTGGGATTCATCGGTCACGTTCGCAATTCCGGGAGCGGTGCATTCATAGGCAAGATTCCGGTTCGTAAACGCGCTCGGATCCACCTGGCAATAGGGCACAATTCGGGTAACAGAAGCGTCTTGGGCCACGAAGCCGAGAGACGCGCTGGTCATCGATACGATGCCGTCGCTGGCATTGGCGAGAGTGGCCCCGGTCAGGTTATTGACATACGTACCCGCGTTGCCGATCACCGCGATTGCGTCGACTCCCCGCAGATCGTCGACGTGTTGATTCCAGGTTGCCAGATTCCATAAGAAAGCACTGGCCGGGATCAACTCGGCGCTCTGCGTCCCCGCGATGATGCTGCTTGCATAGTTCCCGGCAATGTACGACCCGAAGTTTGGCACGGCAATCAATACCATGTCCCGAATCAGTGTATTGACTGGCGGCGCGAGCGTCTCGTCCGGCTGCAGTCCGGCCAGGTACGCGCGCGCGACCAGCCCGCCCAAGCTGAAGGCAACGAGATCGATCTGCGGCACCTGCGTGCCGTTGTCGTACTTGATGGTGCCGAGAAACGTGGCCAGATCCTGGGCCAGATTTTCAATCGGCTTATTCGGGTCTTCCGCGCAGTTGTCGAAAAAATACACGACCGGAGCGCCATCCGTCATCAGGTACTGCGCAAGGTTGCCGAAGGTTTCGGTAGAGTCGGTCGATACGGGACAGGCGTTTGTATAGAGGGTTTCCCATCCATTGAGGAGCACGACCGGAGCTCGCGTGGCATTGGACGGCACCGTGACCCGGGGTTTCACAACCACATCCATGGCGGCTTGCCTCTGCTCTCCCGCTGCGCTGGTGGCTGAGAGTGTGACTTTGTATTCGCCCGGCTTAGCCTTCACGGATGCCGCAAGCATAGCCTGATTCCCCGCCCGGTTCGGCCCCACTACGAGGCCCACTGGGGGAACGACGCTGACCTTTGCGGCCTTTAGAACAAAATCGACTGTATCGCTCGACGCCGAAAGCGGAACGGGCGCGCCCGCCTGGACCTCATACTTCGCCTGATTGAGCGCCATCGGCTTGGTTTGGGCGCTTACGCAGGTGGCGCAAACTGCGAGTGTCACAAAAAGTCGAAGCGTCCACAAAGCCTAGAGACGAATGACGCCTCAAAACTGCGGGGACAAGTTTTCAATAAATTGTACGTTTTAGTACATTAATTGGTTACAGTTCAAGTTTGTCTCCACGGCTGATTTCCTCATGGCGAGGAAAAAAGATAAACCACGGTCGCCATTCCGTCCGCGTTTCGGTGGACCTCGACTCGCGAGGGTTTGAAATCCGGCTTGTTCTCGCGCTTCAAAAAGGCCAGGCCTTTGAGTTTGCCCGGCCCCCAATATCAAGCATTCTTGCGAACAACCCAAGTAGTCATGCAGCGTTGGTTTTGGACGACTGTCGTCTTCAGGGGATCGGCCAACTGCCCGCCGAGTTCCTCGGTAAGTCTGATGAGCAGGGCTTCGTCAACCAGATAGCGTTCGGAACCGTCGGGCAATCGGAAGCGCCTTCCATCGACACGGCGGACCCTGTTCTCCATGCCGATAGACGACGCCAGACGGCAGAAGAACAAGCCGTTTGGTTTGAGGACGCGCCATGTTCCGCGCACCATGGCGTCAAAGTGATTGTCGTCGCGCGCGAAGTGCAGGACGGCGCTGCTGATGACCACGTCGGCCAAATGATCCGGAAAAGACATGTGTTCCAACAGCTCCACTCGAAAATTTTCCGGTGGCAGAGATCCGGCGAGATGCCGGGTCAGCGCGATCGCCTGCGGGTCCACGTCCACGCCGAAGCATTCGTATCCCTCGCCGAGAAGGTGCTGGAGATTTCGACCGAACCCGCAGCCTGCATCGAAGACTGTCATGCCGGACGTGATGCGGCCGCGCAGGAGTTGATCGAACAGGTAGATATCGATCTCGCCGAACTGCTCTCGAAGGGATGGCAATCGGCTATTTCAGGTCGTTGCGGAAAACGACGCCGCCTTTCATGACGAACTTCACGCGTTCCATTTCCGTTATGTCTACGAGTGGGTCTCCGGAGACGGCGACTATGTCGGCGAACTTGCCTTTTTCAACGCTGCCGATTTGCTTTCCGAGATCGAAGTTCAGGGTGGCTGCGGCATTGCTCGTAGCCATGCGCAACGCATTCGCCGGCGACATTCCCCATTTCACGTAATACGCAAACTGAAAGGCCTGCACGCCGTGGCCCACCGTGTACGCGCCGCTGCCGAACACTTCCGTCACACCCGCCGCAACCAGACGCTTGAAGCTGAGTTCTGTCAGTTGGAAGCGAGTGGTCCTGCCGCCGGTGGCCTTCTTGTCCTTGGTCTCGAGGTCGCCGATCAGGTCCCAGAGGGTTTGATTGACCGGGCGCATCGTGCCGTCAGCCAGTGGCGTTTTGAAGAACCGCAGGGTTTCCTCGTCGAGTCCCTCGGCTCCGGTGACGCCGACAATCACGTGCATGGGCAGATCGACACCCGCGGCAAGGCAATTGCGGAGGCCTTCGCCGCCGTAGGCGTGGCATGCGACTTTGAGGCCGCGCCGATGCGCTTCGTCGACGATGGCCTGGTCCTCTTCGAGTGTGAAGGATGGAACGTTGATCATCCTGCCGTTCGGGAGGAAAGCCCCGGCTCCCTCCGGCTGGGGATACCCACCGCCCTCGTAGTCTTCGGTGTCGTAGACCTTGATCCAATCGGTCCCATAGTGGGAGTGTTCGCGAACGGCAGCGCGCGCAAGAGCCGGTGAATTCACGTTCTGCGCCAGCTGCCAAACGCCCGTGCCGAATGGAGTGACCACGGATGGCGCCGCATAGTAAGTCGCGCCGCGAGGGTTTAGTTGCGGTCCCGCGACCTGCAGCCGGGGACCGGGCACCAGGCCTTTGTTGATGGCATCGCGCAGCTCAACTGTTGCATAGGTGAAAGCCGAGCCCATGTCCTGCAGAGTCGTGAACCCAGCGTTTAAATCTTTCAGCGCGTAGTTAAGGCCGATGAATCCCGCGCGGCCGTCATTCGGCTGCTGCTCCTGCATCAGATGGACGTGCCGATCGATCAAACCAGGGAGCACGGTCGCTTTACTGAGGTCGATGACGCGCGCGCCCTGGGGGATCTGGATCTTGTCGGTGGGACCGACATCGACGATGCGATCGCCTTTGACGACGATCACCTGGTTGGTGAGATTGGTGCCGGATTTGGGATCGAACAAGCGGCCGGCGCGAATCGCCACACCCTGCGGGGGTGGGGCCTGCATGTCGATCAGCGCGGCGTTGAAGGGAGGCGCTTCGGGTCGACCGCTCTGGGCTTGCAGAACCACCTGAGCGGCGATGAGAAATCCAACGGCGAGTCTGAAAGCGGGATTTGACTGCATGGGATGAACCTCCAATTCTATTCATTGATAACATTGGCAGTCATGCATCGATATACGCGACGCAGGGCCTTGAAAACAGCGGGGAGTTTTCTCGCTGCGGCCACAGTTCATGCAAAAGCGGCGGAAGCGCCGGTTAGTCCCGTGATGACACGGCTCAGCACTTACATGAGCGAGGCCGCGTCTCATGCGCTTCCTGACGATGTTATCGAGAAAACCAAACATCACATTCTCGATACATTTGCGGCGATGATCTCGGGCGCCGATTTACCGCCGGGACGGGTAGCGCTTCAGTTTGCTCGCGCGCACACTGGGGAAAAGGTCGCGACCGTTGCGGCTTCGAACGTGGTATGCGGCGCGATTGAAGCCGCGCTTGCCAACGGGATGCTGGCGCATTCGGATGAAACCGACGACTCGCACGCTCCTTCGCAATCGCATCCGGGCTGTGCCGTGGTGCCGGCGGCGCTGGCGGCCGGTGAGCAGTTCGGGATCGACGGCACGCACTTCCTCCGCTCGGTTGCTCTTGGCTATGACATCGGCCCGCGGGTGACGATGACTCTCGGCGCCCTGGCTTACCAAATGGAGACGCACCGGAGCTCGCACAGCATTGCGGAGGACTTCGGCGCGGCGGCAGCGGCGGGTTGCGCCGCGCGATTAAACGCACATCAGATGCGATGGCTGCTGGATTATGCAGCGCAGCAAGCTTCGGGAATCGCCGCTTGGGAGCGGGATACCGAACACGTGGAGAAATCGCTGGTCTTCGCGGGAATGCCGGCGCGCAACGGAGTCACCGCCGCTTTGCTGATTCAACTCGGCGGGAGTGGCGTGGAGGATATTCTGTCCGGCCCGGACAATTTTCTGATGGCATTCGCGCCTGGTCCAACCAAGGTGCTTGATCCGATGAAATTGATCGAAAAACTGGGCGAACGTTATGAAATCACGCGCACCAACATCAAGAAGTGGACTGTGGGATCGCCCATTCAGGCACCGCTCGATGCGATCGAGAATATGAGGAAGAAGCATCCGTTCGATGCGGATCAGGTGCGGAAGATAGTGGTACGGGTGGCGACCAGTGAGGCCAATACGGTCAACAACCGTGAGATGCCGGATATCTGCCTGCAGCACATGATCGCAATCATGCTGATCGACAAGACCGCGTCGTTTCAGGCCGCCCACGACAAATCGCGCATGCAGGATGCCGGCGTGCTGCGGCAACGCGCGAAAGTGCAGTTGCTCCCGGACGAGGAAATGGAGCGCCGGTACCCGAAGCGCGAAGCTCTGGTGGAAGTAACGCTCAACGATGGCACTGAACTGAGGGAACGCGTCGAGGCCGTGCGGGGCACTTCGGACAATCCGATGACGCGCGACGAGGTGGTTGCAAAGTGCCGTGAGTTGACTGCGCCGCAACTGGGCGCGGAGAAAAGCGCGAAACTCATCGAGAGAGTGATGAATATCGAAAGCGTCGGGAATGTGCGCGAACTGCGGCCGTTACTTCAGACCGCCGGCGCCGCATAGCTGCAAGGCCGCTGAAGCGACATGTTCAGCCGTGAATCCGAAATTTTTCATGACCTCTTCCCCGGGTGCGGATGCGCCGTAATGATCGATCGCGATAATCGTCCCCTCACTCGCCCAGCGATGCCAGCCCAATGAGCATCCCGCCTCGACCGTCACCCGCTTCCTGATGGATGACGGCAGAACGCTCTCGCGATATGCCTCATCCTGCATATCGAAGAGATTCCAGCTCGGCATGCTCACCACACGCGCCCGCACGCCGGAACCTTTCAAATTTTCCTGCGCAGTCATGCACAGAGAGACTTCCGATCCAGTCCCGATCAGAATGACGTCCGGCGTTCCGCCTTCCGCTTCCGACAGAATGTAAGCGCCGCGCGCCACGCCTGGTTGTTTGGCGGCTTTGCGATCGAGGTGAGGAAGGTTCTGTCTCGAGAGCGCAAACAGGGTCGGCCCGTTGTGCTCGACTGCGAAAGCCCAGGCTTCCGCAGTCTCGGTCGCATCGGCGGGACGGATCACGGTCAGGCCGGGGATTGCCCGCAGCCCCGCGAGTTGTTCGACCGGCTCATGCGTCGGCCCATCTTCCCCCACCGCGATACTGTCGTGCGTAAAGACGTAAAACACTTTCAGTCCGCTCAATGCGCCCAGGCGAATCGCAGGCTTCATGTAATCGGAGAACACCAGAAATGTGGCGCTGAAAGGCAGCAGTCCGCCGTGCGCAGCCATTCCGTTCACAGCCGCGCCCATGGCATGTTCACGGACTCCGAACGCCACGTTACGTCCGCCGTAAGACCAAATTCCACCGACTGCGCCGGCCGTCCCCGGCCCCGCATACTCCGAGGGTTGGAAATCGCCCAAGCCTTTCATGGCCGTCTCCGTGGACGGATTCAAGTCCGCCGATCCGCCGACGATGTTCGGGATCCGTTTTGCCAGTGCGTTCAGAACCGCACCGCCGGCAACACGCGTCGACATGGGTTTGTCTCCCGGATTCCATCTCGGAATGTCCGCAGCCCAATCCGTGGGAAGTTTCCCGTTGACGATCCGCTCGAACTCGGCAGCTTCCGTCGGGAAGTCTTTCCGATAAGCTTCGAACTCCGCGCGCCAGGCTTGCTGCGCTCCGGCGCCCCGTCCAAGCGCTTCGCGAAAATGATCCACCGCCTCTGGCGGCAGAAAAAATTTATCCATGATGGGCCAGCCGAGCGCCTTCTTGGCGGCTTGCAGTTCCTCCTCACCAAGCGGACTGCCGTGTGCTCCAAACGTGTCCTGCTTCTTAGGACTGCCATACCCGATGTGGGTGTGCGAGAGGATCAGCGACGGACGCTCGACTTCCTTCTGCGCTTCTTCGATGGCGCTCGCGACCTCCGCGGTGTCATTGCCATCGATGACGGTCCTTGTGTGCCAGCCATAGCCCGCGAAACGCGCCGCGACATCTTCCGTGAAACACATATTGGTAGAGCCGGCGAGCGAGATATGGTTCTGGTCGTACAGGTAAATCAGTTTGCCCAGCCGCAGATGTCCGGCCAGGGAGGCCGCTTCCTGGGTGATCCCCTCCATCAAATCGCCGTCGCCGCAGATGGCGTACGTGTAGTGGTCTACGATCTTACGTCCCGGGCGGTTGTAAGTTGCCGCGAGCCATGCCTCGGCGATGGCCATACCCACGCCGTTGCTGAAGCCCTGCCCCAACGGCCCCGTGGCCACCTCGACGCCAACCGTGTGGCCGCGCTCCGGATGGCCCGGCGTTTTACTGCCCCACTGGCGGAAGCGCTTCAGTTCTGCAAGCGGCAGATCGTAACCGGTGAGATGCAGCAGGCTGTAGAGCAGCATCGATCCGTGCCCGGCTGACAGCACAAACCGATCGCGATTGAACCACTGCGGATCGGCCGGATTGTGCTTCAGAAACCGCGTCCAGAGTGTGTAGGCCATGGCCGCCGCGCCCATCGGCATGCCGGGGTGGCCGGAGTTGGCGGCCTGCACGGCGTCCGCGGACAGGATGCGGATCGTATTGATGCACAGGTTATCGAGAGTATCCTTGGTTTCGGTTGGCAAAGCGATTCCTTTCGTGGGGGCCGCGAAGAGATAAAGGACGCCGCAGGGAACGCGTCTGGATTCAGTTTACCCAAGCCGCCCGGCTGCTGACAGCTGCGTTTGGTTACAAACGCACGGGGGCTGTGCGACCGCGGTCAATAGGAGTGGGCGGCAAGCCTGCTCGAAAACGCAGTTGCCAGAGCGGCGCAGGAAAACCAGCGGAACAGGAAGCGTCGATACTGGCTCTCTTCGGTTCGGTCTATAAACAAAGCGGGAATACGAACAAGCCGATACAGGTATTGCATTGATCGATCTATTGTTGGACACAGCTTGTGGGTCCAGGGGAGTCGAATTACAAAGCGGTCAGATCTCGCCTGCCCGACGGCTGCCGGAAAGGCTCCGCGCCGCTTCCATCGCCGCCAGAACGCGCGCCGGAGTCATCGGAAACTGGTGCATTCTCACACCCGTCGCGTCGAAAACGGCATTGCCGATCGCGGCGACCACAGCCGGCAGGACTTCTTCGCCCGCGCCGGACGATCTTTCATCGATTCTTTGAACGACGATGGGCGTGACAGCCGGATGTTCCCCAAACCGCAGCGTCTGGTAAGTGTTCCAGTCCAGGCTGGTGACGTGCGCATGGTCGAAGCGGACTTCTTCTTTGAGCGCCAGGCTTGTTCCGTGAATCGACATACCGACGATCTGGCTTTCCACGATAGCCGGATTGACTGCCAGACCGCAATCGATAGCACCCCAAATATGTTTGGCTGAAACGGCGCCGTTGTCTTTATTCACTTCCACCTCGGCGACGGCCGCCGCGAAAGTGATGCGGTCGCCCTGATTCACAGGCAAGTGGTGAGTGCCAATGCCGATGCCTCTCCCAACCACGATCTTCGCGCCGGACAGGTTGGAAGCGGACACTCGCGGAGTCCACTTCGCCGCATCGGTGGCGGCCTTCAGGACACCAAGCCACCGCGGGTGAGAGATGTTTCTTTTGTGAAATTCATACGGATCGAGGCGCGCCATCCAGGCAAGCTCGTCCATCATGCTCTCCTGTGCGAAGAAATAAGGCGGGTCCAGCGGCGCCCGCAATGCTCCGATTCGCATATAACCCTTACCGGGGATGCGGTGGTCGATCAGGCGCCGGTTGGGAATGTCGTACATATCGTTTTGCGACAGACGCAGCTGAAAGAGGCCGCCGCCGTCCGGGTCCGACGATGCCGCGGCAGCTCCGAGAGCGAGTTGCGAGGCCGTAGTGGTTGCCGGCGACCCATGTCCCCAGGCTTGATATTCAAAAGCCACAATTTTCCCGTCGGCATCCACGGCCCCGCGCAGATCGGCGAGATGCGCGGGCCCATAGTTGTCCCACCCAAATTCGTCCTCGCGGCTGAACTGAACGCGGACAGGTTTCCCGAGTTCCTTCGACATAATGGCTGCCGCTTGCGTCGCCTCGCCATAGCAACTGCTGCCGAACGTGTTCGAGCCCGGATAATACTGCACTCTGATTTTGGCCGCGGGCAGCCCGAGAATTTGAGCCAAACCGGTGCGCGCCTGATAGATCGCCTGATCCGAACACATCACCAGCGCGCCGTCTTCTTTGACGTCGGCAATCGCGCAGTTCGGGGCCATGGTCCCATGCGACTGATAAGGCCCGATGTAAGTGCCGGACGCGATGTGTGCCGCCTGACGCGGCCCTTCCCGGTCAAGCCAAACTGCGTCGAAGTCCCCGGCATTCGCCACCACCAGGTCCTTGGTCTTCGCCGCCCGAAAATGGTCGTGCAGGCCATCGCTCCCCGGCAGCGGAGCAAAGGTTTCCCAGGTAACCTTCAAGCTCTTTGCGGCGCGCACTGCATCCCACTGGCGTTCCGCGGCAACACCGACGAAATTTCCTCGTCGAACAATGCGGACTCCCGGAATGTCCCGGATCGACTCTTCGTCGATGCCGATCACCTTCGGAAGGCTCATCCCGTAAGCACCCTGGCCACGCGGCCAGACGATCCGGCCGTGCAGCATGCCGGGAACACGGACGTGCTGCATGTATGTATATTTCCCGCTCACCTTGTCCGGTATGTCGAAACGCGCAACTCGCGAGCCTGCGATCTTGTACTCCGCGCGCGCCTTTTGCGGAGCGTTGTTCGGGTTCGTCCGCGGCACCTCGACCCCGACCGCTCGATAAGAGACTGGCTCAAACTTCTGGTTGAAGGCCTTGCCCCCGAGCAGATCGCCATAGGTAACGGACTGCTGCGCTCCGCCTTTGACCGAGACAATTCCCCGCGCCACGATGAGAGCCTCAACCGGCGTTTTCAACCGCTCCGAAGCCATGGTCAGGAGCACGCGCCGCGCTTCAGCGGCCGCCGCCCGCAACTTCGTTCCGCCGACGGCCACCGTCATGCTGGCATAGGTCGCCCCGTTCGTGCACATGAAAGTGTCGTTCCTCACCGTCGCGACCTGATCGAAATCCAGATCCAGCTCTTCGGCCGCGATTTGACGCAGCGCCGTCGGCCCGCCCTGGCCAAGCTCCACATATCCGGAAAAAATTGTGACCGTATTGTCGGGATGGATCGCGATATAGGAATCGACTTCCGCTTCGTCCGGCGGTCCCGATACCGTTCCGCGCGCGCCGTTATCGGTGCCGGCCGTTTGAGCCGAAAGCGTGTCGGCCGCGCTGAATCCGGCCACCAGGCTTCCCGTGGCTTTCAGGAAATTACGGCGCGGCAGTCCCGGGCGCTTTTCCTTCTCAGGCATGTGCCGCAACTTTCTTCGAAGCGCGCTGAATTGCCAGGAGAATTCGTGGATAAGTGCCGCAGCGGCATAAATGCCCGTTCATGGCGGAGCGAATTTGCGGTTCCGTGGGCTGCGGATTCCGGAACAACAACTCGGCGCCTTTGATGATCTGCCCGTTGTAGCAGTACCCGCATTGAACCGCCTGCTCTTCGATCATCGCCTCCTGCAACGGGTGCAATTCCGGCGCCGTCTTCAATTTCATCCTCTTCGCGTAATAGCCGGGCAACCCTTCGAGCGTCGTGATCGACTTGCCAGCGACCTTCGAAACCGGTGTAATACACGACCGGATCTCGACGCCATCGGCCAGCACGGAGCAGCAGCCGCACTGCCCCAATCCACAGCCGAAACGTGGCCCCTGCAGCGCCAGGTCGTCCGTCAATACGTACAGCAGCGGCGTCTCGGGCGATGCCGTAACCGCCACCATTTTTTCGTTTACGCGGAGTTGGAGTTCACTTGCCATGGCAATGTATCCAAAGTTTCAACGGTTCCGCCGCCGGAGTCAATGCCTTTCAAAGGAACTTAAGTAGTTGAGGAACCACAAAACGAGCCGGGAAACAAAATCATCGAAGGTACGCGCGGGTTCAGCCGCGCTTATTTGGGGTGAAAAAGAGAAGGTTCTCGTAAAGTGAACAGCGTTGCTCTTAGCCCCGCCGCCATTATTGAGGGCCGCGAGAGCGGCCTTTTTTTGCTTTCTCAAAAATAAGTCAAAATTCAAGAATGAAAAATGTTCCAGGCCTCGCGCACCGTCTTCACATGGCAAGGGGACCAGAGCGCAGTTTCCGCGATCGGCTTCATTGTGCACGGGAGTTGTTTTTCCCGTACGCGGTATCGAAGCGCACCGGGTAGACCAGTCGAAGATCAGTTCGAAGATCACTTGGAATCAGGGTGTGAGCGAGTTACCACGAGTCGCTTCGCTCAGGCGGTCTGCGTTTTCTCGCGCTTACTGCCGTGTTCCCTCAGTCTATGCCGTGAAAAATCGTGTTGCGCGTCCACCAGATGAAGCTTGGCGATCCGCTCGGCCTTTACAAGGCGGCCCCCTTCGGATTTCGGAGCCGCTCGAAGAGCAGCTGCAAGTGCGTCGTGAAGCTCCTCGAGTCGGGCCAGTTCGGACTGAAAAACCTCACAAACCGAGCAGACCATGCGCGCCCTCGATAACCGGGGCACCTCTGGCAAAGCTCCAGCAATTCTGCAACCTGTGTCACGCGTCTCACGAATTGTCCCGGAGTGTTCCAAGCTTCGGCCTCTGCCACGTCGGCCCGATTGCGGACAGCGCACCCTGGTGGTACTGACGTTATGCAAGGTGCCGGACCGCGGGGTCGCCCGGCTCCAGTACCCAGCCGAGGGGGAATGCATTACCGCATCCCCCCAAATTCAAGCCCGATTACGGAACAACCACCGGAAGCGTCTGGTAGTTGTTCGTGGTGTTGATGCACGTCGGATGACCGAACCCTCCGGCGCTGATCCCAGTGCCGCCGTTGGGGTTCGCGGTGATGTCGAACACGATGTTGTCCGGACGCGTAGGATCGCCGGAAACGCCGGCGGTGTTCGCCAGGTGGTCCAGGGCCAGGTTGTGGCGCACACGCCAGCCGATATTGTGGTCCGCGCATGAGGTGTCGCCACTCACGCCGACGGCCCCAACGATCTGTTCCGCCCCCCCCGCTCCCGTCGCCGACGACGGCGTCGCAGTGTAAAGCGCCAGGCCGCCCCCAAACACGTTCACACCACCGATCTTGTGCCCCACCATGGGATCGAATGCGGTGCCATAGGTAAATGACGGTCCGTCATAAGCGACACCCGTGTCCACGGGATTACTTTCCTGCAGACCGAACAGGCTGCCCCCTGGCTGAACCGCCGAATATAGATTTGCGGTGGACAGCGCCAGACCGTTTGGCTGCCCGGAGCCGCCGCTGTTCGAAGAAGCATCCAGACTGAAGGCATTGGCCGTGTTCGCTTTCTGCGCGGAGATAACCCGGCTGCCCGGCCACTGGGCTCCCCGGTTCACGCCGGAGAAGGCCACTGCGCAGACGATCCCGTCGCGATTGACGATGGTTGCCCACATCTGATTGTTGAGGCCGCTCGTTTCCGTTATCACGGCCGAATCCAGAGCCGTCTTGAGCTGTGCGTAGCCCGGAAGGCTGGAACAACCGTCATTGCCGAAGCTGCCGATTCCCGGTTGGGCCATCATCCCAGCCGCTGAACATGTCAATGCCACGGCGATCGTGGCAACTCTCTTTGTGAACGATTTGTGAATCATCTTTCCTCCAGGATTGGTAGGTTTTGCCTTCGCGAATTTAATGCCGCGAATAGAAGTGCGCCACTATCGTCTTTTGTTTCAGCGCATCCCAAAGCGGCAAACAGAACAGAGGATAAAGTAACGCATCCGCCCCAGTAAAGGGGAAAAAAGTCTTGCCTGCCGAAGCGATGTGATCTTACGCACACTTGGGCCGGCCCTCGATGCCGCGCCCGCACCGTTAACGCGGGGCTTCAGATTCGGTAATATCGAAGCTCGGGCCGGAGGGACGAAGCTATGAAACGAACAGCGCTATTCCTGTGGACAGTGGCGGTTGTTTCCGCCTGCGTATGGGCGCAGGAACCGGGTTACCCGATCACGGTCGTTGCACCGGGAAAAGGGCCATACCAGTTTCCTCAGGGGTACCAAACCCCCTGGGACAAGATCGAGATGCTGGTCACCGAGAAGCTGGCGCCGAATCTCTATATTCTGCACGGCTCCGCGGGTCTTGACCCGACACATCCCGATGCAGCCGGCGGCAGGGTCGCAGTCCTCTTCGGTCCCGACGGCGTCCTCATGGTGGATACCGAGGACCCCCAACTGGCGGCAAAAACACTCGGCACAATCCGGACCTTCAGCAATGCTCCCATCAAGATTGTGGTCAACTCTCATATTCACCCCGACCATACCGGCGGTAATGCGTTCTTCGCGAAGCAGGGCGCGGTGATCTATGCGCAGGAGAATCTGCGCGATGAAATGCTGCATCCGCCAGGCCGGGGCAACGCCAATCGCGCAGCCGATCCCGCCGGCGTTCCAACCATGACTTATCATTACGGCTCACCAGGCGTGCCCGCCGTCACAATCCATATGGACGGCGAGACAGTGGACTTTATACCGATGATGCCGTCCCACACCGCCGGCGACACCATCGTGCGTTTCAACAAGGCGAACGTGATCTATATCGAGGATTTCTATCGCAACTTCGGCTATCCGTTTGCCGATCAGGCCAACGGCGGTTCGATCAAGGGCATGATCGAGGCCGTTGATCTCATTGAAAAGCTTTCCGGCCCCGATACCACTCTCGTCCCCGGCCACGGAACACTGGTCCGGAAAAATGATCTGCTGGGCTATCGTGCCATGCTCGTCGACATCCTGGCAAAGGTGCGGAGGCTCCGCGATGAGGGTAAGTCGCTCGATGAGGTTCTCGCCGCGAACCTGACCGGACCCTATGACGCGACCACCGTCGGCGACACCAGGCAGAGCAAGGACCGGTTCATCGCCGAGGTTTACGACGAAGTGAAGGACTTCCCACCGCTCGTAGACGGCGAACGGAAAATGCCGGGCCGCACAGGGCCCGGGAGGTAGGGCCGTCTACATGCGGAGCCTTAGCGTTTTGGCCGCTTTCATCTCAGTGAGCGCCACTGTTGGCGCGCAACAGCGGCCTCCGGCAAAGTTTCATCTGCAGGAAGCCCGTATTGCCGATATTCAGCGGGCCATCACGGCCAAAGAAATCTCGAGTGTGGGCCTCGTCGAGCTCTACTTAAAGCGAATCAAGGCTTATAACAACGCGTGCGTAAATGAGCCGATGGGAATTCTCGGCCCCATCACCACGATTCCGCACGCCGGCCAGGTAAACGCGCTCTCGACTCTCAACCTGCGGCCGGCTGCCCGCAAGGCACGGGGCTTTGATGCACGCAAGGCACGCAGCATGACGGACACGGCGGATAACAATCCCAACATGCCCGACGCGCTCGAGGTCGCGGCCGCTCAGGATCGCGAATTCAATCGCACCGGCAAGCTTGTCGGCCCGCTGCACGGCGTCGTGATGGCGATCAAGGATCAATACGACACATTCGACATGCGCACGACATCCGGCGCCGACGCGCAGTACGCCAACGACCGCCCGCCCGAGGATGCCACCTTCGTCAAACGCCTGCGGGATGCCGGCGCGATCATTCTGGCGAAGGCAAACCTGGCGGAATATGCCGTAGACGGCGCGCGCAGCTCCTTTGGCGGGACTTTCTGTAATCCCTACGACACCGAGCGCGAGCCGGGCATGTCGAGCGCCGGATCGGCAAGCTCGGTAGCCGCAAATCTGGTGACCTGCGCGATCGGCGAGGAAACAGTCGTGTCCATTCGTTGGCCGGCATCCGTCAACGGCCTCGTGGGGCTGGCGCCGACCGAGGAACTGGTCAGCCGGAAAGGAATGATGGGCGCGGGTCTGAGCATGCGGACAGGGCCCATTTGCCGCGGCGTGCAGGATGCGGCAAAAATACTGGACATAATCGCCGGCTACGACCCGAAGGACGAATTGACGGCCTTCAGTATCGGACGGAAGCCCGTGCGTTCCTACGCGAGTTCCGCGTCGGCGAAGCGTCTCGATGGCCTGCGGATAGGTGTGATCCGCGAGTACATGGCCAGGAAGCTCTTCTCGAAGGCCGACGAGGAGAGCATTGATATCGTCGATCGCGCCATCGTCGATCTTCGCAAACTCGGCGCGACGATCGTCGACCCAGGCCCCGATGGCGCATTGTTCGATGGATGCTTGGCGCATTACGGGCCGGAACTCCTGAACAGCGCATTTACGCCTCAGGCTCTGTCGCTCCGCACCCTGAATACGCCGGCTGTGGCAGGCGAAGGCAAATACATGATGAACCGCTATCTGCGGGAGCGTGGAGACGCCAACATCAAAACCAATGCGGACCTGATCTCGAAGGCCACGTTCTACGAAGACCCCAATTTCCCTGACCGCAAACAGGCGAGACAAGCCACCGAGCGTGGCACGGCACTCGACACATCGGCACGGCTGCAGACCCGCTTCGCTCTTCAGAATATCCTGCTGCAGTGCATGCAGGAACAGCGGCTCGACGCGTTAGTCTCCCCGATGTCCACTGTCCCGCCGCGAAAACTCACCGCGCCGCGCGAACCAAACGTGAATGGCCGTTCTCCGATTGGTTGGTCGCTCATCGGCCAACAGGGTTTTCCCGCTATCACGGTTCCCGCGGGCTTTACGACGGAAGTCTGGGATCGCACCCGCGACGGGCAGCTGGTCGGCCCCATCAAAGCTGCGTTGCCGGTAGGCGTCGACTTTATTGCGCGTCCGTTCGACGAATCGATGCTGTTTCGAATAGCCTCGGCTTTCGAAGCGGCAACCCGGCATCGGAAACCGCCCTCGGACTTCGGACCGCTCGCCGGCGAACCGTAACCTTTCCTGCGTGGCGCCGGCCTTCCGGCCAGCGCCTGCGCCTACCTACTCGTAAAACTCCGGCGCAATCTTACGTTTGATGCCGGAGGTGTAATCGTGCTGTATCCACAACTGGGCGTTGTTCTTCTTGACGAACTCCTCAATCATGGCCCGGCTCTTCGCCGTCTGTTCAGGATCGGAATCGAATGACGGAATTTTCTTGTACGTAATTTCCTCGGGATAATGATACAGATCCCCCGAAAGCAAAATCGGTCCTGTCTTCGCGAGCTTCAGGAACAGAGACTGGTGCCCCGGCGTGTGGCCGGGCGTAAACTTGATCACCACGGTGCCATCGCCGAACACGTCATGATCCTCGCCTTTGAGGAGCAACGTTTTACTCCTGGCCAGCTCGGTGAAGTAAGCTGGGGCGCCGACGGCTCCCATTTTTTTATTGGGGTCGCGGGGAGCGAAGATGGCATCGCGGTCGCCCTGCTGCACAATCCACGTCGACCCGGCGAACAAATTCGCATTGGCCACGTGATCGCCGTGAT
>Ga0209167_10000904_pt1 | contig 19248 bp, 20 predicted proteins | sample Coa_R1_9_FD_187154 | JGI IMG/M metagenome (GOLD analysis project Ga0209167, IMG submission 187154) | Surface soil microbial communities from Centralia Pennsylvania, which are recovering from an underground coalmine fire - Coalmine... | ecosystem: Environmental > Terrestrial > Soil >... | reverse complement strand
CATCTGGCGGCGAAATTCGTCGGCGGCCAGTCCAAGTACGGGTCCGGCCACCGCGACGCCGGCATTGTTGACAAGCCCGGCCAGCGTTTCGCCGTTGAGCGCGGCGCGGACCTCGCGCGCGGCCGCTAGCACTGCGGCCTCATCGGTGACGTCGAACAACAGAGGGGTAAAATTGGCTCCGAACTCGCCGCGCAGGCGCTCGGCGTCGGCCGCCTTTCGCACGCTGCCGAAGACGCGAAATCCGCTAGCCAGCAAAACCTTGGCGGTGGCCCAGCCGATGCCGGTGGATGCCCCGGTAATGACCACTGATCGCATGATCGCCTCCCGCTTCCGGTACACGGTAAAGTCTTGTAATGAAGATGAGGGCAGTCGGGGGCAAGTCAAGCATGTCTGCTGCGATCTGCGAAGCTGCACCGCCGGCTCCGCCACAAGTGGCTGGGTTGGTGCTTTCTGATACAAGGCGTATCTCGTCTGGTTTTCCAGGCGATTCGGCCGGCCGCGCACGCCATTGGGAATTGAACGCTAGCAGGATGAACCATGCCGTACGAGCAACTGGCTGATCCGCTGCAGCGATTTCCCGTCTTCAGCACCTCTGACCCCGAGGAGTTCAGAGACGCGCTCCTGACGCGGTTCGGCGCGCGAAAAACGGAGATGAAATCTCCCATCAACCTGCTGGCGCGGGGAAATGTCGCTCAGCTTCACGGCATCGGGCTGGTGTACGGGACCAGTAGTGTCGGCGTATCCATCGATTATCCGGAGGCCGATCGCTTCCGGCTGTTGACGGCCGTGGCCGGCGCGGGCGACGCGACGATCAACGGCAAGACGACCCGGATTGACGCCCACCAGTCCTGCATCGTCTCGCCAGGCCAACCTATGCGCCTTGCCACTACAGCCGACCATCGCTGGTTCAACCTGCGCATCGACCCCTGCGCCTTCGAGCAGAAGCTGACTTGTCTTTTGGGCGCGCGGCCGAGCGGCAAGCTTGAATTCGAACCCGCCGCCAATCGAGACGATCCGCAGGTGCAAAATCTCTGGCGGCTGGTCCGGTTCCTTTCCGATCAGCTTGATGCCGCCTCCGATGCGTTACCGGGCCTCGTGCTGCGCGAACTCGAGCAGGCCATTCTGGTGGCGTTCCTGTGCGCCAACCGGCATACGTTCAGTCATTTGCTGGACCGCCAACCAAAGGACATCGTGCCGTCGCATGTCCGCCGCGCGGAGGAATTCATCGAAGCGCATTGGGATCAGGCGATCACGATCGAGCGCCTGGTCGAAGAGACCGGCGCGAGCGCGCGCGCGATGTTCAGGGCGTTCCAGCAAACCCGCGGCTACTCGCCGATGGCGTTTGCCAGGATGATCCGGTTAAGACGCGCCCGCGACAAGCTTTCCGCGCCCGATCCCGAGACCTCGGTGACCTCGGTCGCCTTCGCCTGCGGCTTCGGCAACCTCGGACATTTCGCCCGGGATTATCGCGAGGCGTTCGGCGAGCGTCCGTCCGTGACGCTGGCCCGCGCCATGCGCCACGAGCTGTCGTGAGGGGCGGCGTGTAGTCCCCTCCCCCCGTGAAGCGGTGGGGAGGGTCGGGGGTGTGGGGTCTCTCCGCAGGAACCGCTGCTTCGGTGAACGCCGCGCTACCCCCCACCCCCGACCCCTCCCCACCACGCGCGATGCGCGTGGAGGGAGGGGAGTTCATTAGGAGCGCGTTCTTCACGCGCGTCTCGAAGGATGTGGTGCGGTCGCGGGCCTCATGGTTCAAGGCGCGCGTCCCGCGCTCCTCACCATTAGAGGGGCATCATTCAGTTCTTCGTCTTGTCCACCAGCGCGCCCTTCTTGATCCACGGCATCATGTCGCGGAGCTTGGCGCCGATCTCCTCGATCGGGTGGCTGGCGAGCTTGGCGCGGGTCGCCTTGAACGAGGTCTGGTTGACCTTGTTCTCCAGCATCCAGTCGCGCGCGAACTTGCCGCCCTGAATGTCGGCGAGCACCCGCTTCATCTCCTTCTTGGTCTCTTCGGTGATGATGCGCGGCCCGGTGACATATTCGCCGTATTCGGCGGTGTTGGAAATCGAGTAGTTCATGTTGGCGATGCCGCCTTCATAGATCAGGTCGACGATGAGCTTCACCTCGTGCAGGCATTCGAAATAAGCCATCTCCGGCGCGTAGCCGGCTTCCACCAGCGTCTCGTAGCCGCCCTTGATCAGTTCGACCAGGCCGCCGCACAACACGACTTGTTCGCCGAACAGGTCGGTCTCGCATTCTTCCTTGAACGTGGTCTCGATGATGCCGGCGCGGCCGCCGCCGATCGCTGACGCGTAGCTCAGGCCCAGATCATGCGCATTGCCCGAAATATCCTTGGCGATCGCGATCAGGCAGGGCACGCCGCCGCCGCGCTGATATTCCGAGCGCACGGTGTGGCCGGGACCTTTTGGCGCGATCATCAGCACGTCGAGATCGGGACGCGGGTCAAGCAGATTGAAATGCACGTTGAGGCCATGGGCGAACACCAGCGCCGCGCCCTTCTTCATGTTGTCGTGCAGATGCTCGCGGTAGATGTCGCCCTGCAATTCGTCGGGGGTGAGCATCATCACGAGGTCGGCCCATTTGGCGGCTTCAGCCACTTCCATCACCTTGAAGCCGGCCGTTTCCGCCTTCTTGGCCGAGGCCGATCCCTTGCGCAGCGCAATCGCCACCTCCTTGACGCCGGAATCCTTCAGGTTCAGCGCATGGGCGTGGCCCTGGCTGCCATAGCCGACGATGACGACCTTCTTGCCCTTGATCAGGTTGAGGTCGGCGTCGCGATCGTAATAAACACGCATGGTGGTTTCCTCTTGAAGGGGTGGATCAGGGTTTGTGGTGGGTATGACCGCCGGGCGCCTTCGAATTTCGCCCGTTGTCTAGAGCATTTTCGCTGCGATGGGAAACAGGTTTCTGCATGGCGCGGGGCCTCATCATATGTCCATGAATACCGGAAACAGCGAGGCCAAGAGCAGCGCGGCCATCGCGATGTTGAAGGCCCGCACCGCCCTCGGCGAGGTCAGAAGCGAGCGCAGCGAACTGCCGGACAGCGTCCAGACCGAGGTCGCGGCGACGCCGAGCAGAAGGCAAATCACCACTTGCGTGGCGATGTTCCAGGGGAAGCTCGCAATGCCGGCATAGGCGGTGATGGTGCCGATCACCATGACCCAGCCCTTGACGTTGACCCACTGGAACAACACCGCGCCCCAAAAGCTCATCGGGGGCCGCCCGCTGTCCTGCCCCGGCGTGACCGGTTCGGACATCGCGATCTGGGCGGCGAGATAGACGAGATAGGCCGTGCCGGCATATTTGAGGATCGTCTGCAGGATTGGATAGGTGACGAAGATCGCCCCGAAGCCGATGCCTACCACGGCGACCATGAAGGCGCAGCCAAAGGTAATCCCCGCAATCGCCGGGATCGTCGGGCGGAAGCCGTAGGTCAGTCCCGACGACAGCACAATGATGTTGTTCGGCCCCGGCGTGAAATACATCACGGCGGCGAAGACGACGAAGGCGATCAAGAGCGGCTGCGACATGGTTTGCCTCACGCGATCTTCGGCAGGGCTTGCGCGCGCTTCGACAGCAGCATCACGGCGATGCCGCCGACCGCCGTGATCATGCCGGCGAGGCGCAACGGTCCGAAGGTTTCGCCGAACGCGACGCTGGAGGCGGCCGAGCCCACGAACGGCACTAGCAGCGCGAACGGCACCACCTGCGCCGCAGCATAATCGCGCAGCAGCCGGCCCCACAGCCAATAGGCGATGGAGGTGGAGACGCCGCCGAGGCCGAGCATGCAGAAGAAGCCCGTCAGCGACATGTGCGACAGCGCGTGCCATGTCGGCTCCGCGCCATCGCCGACCAGCGTCAGCGCAAACAGCGGCACCGCGGCCACGAGGCACAGCCACGCGAACAGGTCGAACATCGGCGCGCCCTGCGCGCGCCGCAGCAGGAGATTGCCGATCGCGAAACTGACCGGGGAGATCATCAGCACCGCAAAGGCAGCGACGCTGAAATCATAGCCGACGGTTCCGCAGATCATCAAAAGACCGGCGGCGGCGATGCCGATGCCGGCCGTCTGCATCCGCGTCGGCCGCTCGCTGAAGGCGATCGCGGCAAACCCGATCGTGAACAGCGCCTGGCTCTGCACGACAACGCTGGTCAGTCCCACGGGAACGCCGTGGGCGATGCCATAGGCCTGCGACAGAAACTGACCGAGAAACAGCGTGAAGCTGATGGCGATCAAGGTCGGCCACGCGACGTCAGGCCGGCGCACGAACAGGCACGGCAGCGCCGCGATCGCAAAGCGCAGCGTCGTCATCAGCGCGGGCGAGAATTCGTCGAGCGCGATCCGGCTCGCGACAAAGGCAAGCCCCCAGATCACCGCCACCAGAACGGCAAGGCAGACATCGGCGGGTTTCATTCCGGTTTTTCTAGCCCTGCTCGCCGTGTTTCGGTTTCCGCAACAGATAAGTACCGTGCAGCGGCGCGTGATAATCGACCGAGATCGGCGTGAAGCCGGCATCGACGAGCATGCGCTCGATCACCCAGCCGAAGGTCGAGTATTCGTCGCGCATATGGGTGACGACGCTGCCGCGGTCGAATTCGTGATTCTTGATGCTGAAATCGGCCCAGGCTTCGACATCGCGGTCCACGCCATCCGGCGTAGAGACGAACACGATGTCGCGCAGATAGAAATCCGCGCCGGGCTTCAACGCGGCAAAGATCCGCGACAGCGCCACCGCTTTCCAGAAATCCGGCAGATGGTGCAGCGTGAATTCGCTGACGATCAAATCATACGAATTCGGCTGATAAGCAAAACTTAAGAGTCCCGCGGGCTGGGTGCGGATCGCGACCTTGCGATCCCTGGCCTGGATTTCCGCGAGCGCCAGCATCGCCGGCGAAATATCGATCGCATCGACCTCGGCCCCCATCAGCGCGGCCTCGCAGGCGAGCACGCCGTTGCCGCAGCCGATGTCGGCGACGCGCCAGCCCGGCTTGACGCCGAGCATGGTCAACGCGGCGCGGGCGCGCAGGTCGCTGTCGTCATGGCGGTCGTAGATCGAGGCGACGGCGGAATCGAGCCCGAGCCGCCGCCGCTCGTTATAGTACCAGTCGCGCGCCAGCATGAATCACGTCCCCCACGAATCACATCCCCTCGGGTCCGCGGCCGATCGCGGCAACGCCTGTGCGAGAGACCTCGACAAGGCCGAGCGGACGCATCAGGTCGATGAACTGATTGATCTTGGCCGAATTGCCGGTGATCTCGAACACGAAGCTTTCCATGGTGGCGTCGATCACCCGGGCGCGGAAGGCTTCCGCCAGCCGCAGTGCCTCGACCCGGTGCTCGCCGGTGCCGCGCAGTTTCACCATCGCGAGTTCCCGCTCGATCGAGCGCCCGGTCAGCGTCATGTCGACGACGCGATACACCGGCACCATGCGATCGAGCTGGTGCTTGATCTGCTCGATCACCATCGGCGTCCCGGTCGTGACGATGGTGATGCGGGAGAGATGCTTCTGGCTCTCGGTCTCAGAGACGGTGAGGCTTTCGATGTTGTAGCCGCGCCCCGAGAACAGCCCGATCACGCGGGCGAGCACGCCGGGCTCGTTCTGCACCAGCACCGAGAGCGTGTGCGACTCGTTCGGATCGTGGCGCTCTTCCATGAAATAGGCGGATGCGGGCTGGTTCATTTTCTTCCCCTCGTCATTCGTTCCTTGTCATGCCCGCGAAGGCGGGCATCCAGTAGTCGCAGACGCCGGTGATGGGTCCTGCGGCCTTGGAGTACTGGATCGTCCGGTCGAGCCGGACGATGATGGCGGGCTCGTAGCGTTCATCACCCATCGGTTGAACAAATCGAAATCGATATTGCCGCCGCTGAGCACCAGGCCGACGCGCCTGCCGCGCAGTTTTGCCTTGTCCTGGAGGGCGGCGGCGAGCGCGGCGGCGCCGGCACCCTCGGCAAGGTTATGGGTATCGGTCCAGTAGGCGCGGACCGCGGCGGCGATCTCGGCATCGGTGACCTGCGCGATGCGCGAGGCGCCCTTGCGAATGATCGCAAGCGCGTCCGCATCGGGAACGCGCGTCGCCACGCCGTCGGCGAGCGTGTTGCTGCTGTTCGTCCGCACGATCGTGCCGGCCGCAAACGACAGCGCGTAAGACGGCGCTTCGGTCGACTGCACGCCGATGATTTCCGTTTTTAATCCCAGCAGGTCGCGCGCCGCGATGCAGCCGCAAATCCCGGAACCCTGCCCGATCGGCACGTAGAGCACGTCAAGGTCGGGCGCCGCGCGCAACAATTCCAGCGCATAGGTCGCAACTCCCAGCACCAGATCGGGGTGAAACGACGGCACCATTTCGAGCCCGTCACGCATCGCGACGCGTCCGGCCTCCTCGCGGGCAATCTGAAAATCAGCGCCATGTTCGACTAGCCTGGCGCCGAAGGCCCGCATCGCGCGGTTCTTCTCGACCGAATTACCGTGCGGCACGTAGATCGTGAGCGGCACGCCGTAGCGGCGCGCGGCGAAAGCAAGGCTCTGGCCGTGATTGCCCGTCGTCGCCGAGATGATGCCGGCGGTGCCGGGCCGCTCGCGCGTGAGACGTTCGAGATAGATGAGCCCGCCGCGCACCTTGAACGCGCCGGTCGGCGTGTGGTTCTCGTGCTTGACGACGACTTCGGTGCCAAGCCGCTCGGCGAGCAGCGGCCAGCGATGCGCCGGCGTCGGCGGCACCGCCGCGCCGACGATGCGGTGGGCGTGTTCGAGTTGGGCGAGGTCAAACATGGGCGCACCAATGGTCGTCATCCCCGCGAAAGCGGGGATCCAGTAATCGCAGGCGCCTCGGCTTGATCGCAAACGCCACAGCGTACTGGATCGTCCGGTCAAGCCGGACGATGACAGCTGTATTCGTGGTCGGCCTCGCGAACACGATACTCATCCTCACACCAGCGCCTTGCCGGCGGCGAAGGCCGCGGCGGTAGCTTCGTCATTGGCCTCGACCGGCAGCAGCATTTCATTATGCGCCTTGCCGGAAGGGATCATCGGGAAGCAATTTTCCAGCGCCGCCACCCGGCAATCGAACAGCACCGGGCGCTTGACGCTGATCATCTCCTTGATCGCGCCGTCGAGATCGCCGGGCTTGATCGCCTGAAGTCCGACGCAACCGAAAGCCTCCGCGAGCTTGACGAAATCCGGCAGCGCCTCGGAATAGGAATGCGACAGCCGGTTGCCGTGCAGGAGTTGCTGCCACTGCCGCACCATGCCCATATACTGGTTGTTCAGGATGAATATCTTGACTGGCAATTCATATTGAATCGCGGTCGACATCTCCTGCATCGTCATCTGCACCGAGGCGTCGCCGGCGATATCGATCACGAGGCTGTCGGGATGCGCCACCTGCACGCCGAGCGCCGCCGGCAGGCCATAGCCCATGGTGCCCAGCCCACCCGAGGTCATCCAGCGATGCGGCTCCTCGAAGCCGAAGAACTGGGCCGCCCACATCTGGTGCTGGCCGACTTCGGTGGTGATGTAGACGTCGCGCCCGCGCGTGGCCTCGAACAACCGCTGGATCGCGAATTGCGGCAGGATGATATCGTTGTTCTTCTTGTAGGACAGCGAATTGCGCGCGCGCCACTTCGCGATCTCCTGCCACCAGGCCTTGATGTCCGGTTTCTTCGCTTCCGCCTTGAACACCTGCAGGAGGTCGCCGAGCACATTGGCGGCATCGCCAATGATCGGGACGTCGACGCGGATGTTCTTGTTGATCGACGACGGATCGATGTCGACATGGATTTTCTTCGAGCCCGGCGAAAACGCATCCGTACGCCCGGTGATACGGTCGTCGAAACGCGCGCCGACGCACAGCATGACGTCGCAATCATGCATCGCCATGTTGGCCTCGTAGGTACCATGCATGCCGAGCATGCCGAGCCAGTTCTTGCCCGACGCCGGATAGGCGCCCAAGCCCATCAGGGTCGAGGTGATCGGAAAGCCTGTCACATCGGCCAGCTCGCGCAGCAGTTTTGAGGCCTGACGGCCGGAATTGATGATGCCGCCGCCCGAATAGATCACCGGCCGCTTGGCGGAAGCCAGCATCGCCACCGCTTTGCGGATCTGCGACGCATCGCCCTTGACGCGAGGTGCGTAGGACACGTGCACATCCGATTTGCGCGGCGGGTGATAGGTGCCGGTCGCAAATTGCACGTCCTTCGGCACGTCGACCACCACGGGGCCGGGACGGCCTGTGCTGGCGACGTAGAACGCTTCATGCAGCACCTTGGCCAGATCGTTCACGTTGCGCACCAGCCAGTTGTGCTTGGTGCAGGGCCGGGTGATGCCGACGGTGTCGCATTCCTGGAACGCGTCGTTGCCGATCAGATGGGTCGGCACCTGCCCGGTGATGCAGACCAGCGGAATGGAATCCATCAGCGCATCGGTCAGCGGCGTCACCATGTTGGTGGCGCCCGGCCCCGAGGTCACCAGCACCACGCCGGGATTGCCGGTCGAGCGCGCATAGCCCTCGGCGGCGTGGCCGGCGCCCTGTTCGTGCCGGACCAAAATGTGCTCGACCTCGCTCTGCTGGAAAATCTCGTCATAGATCGGAAGCACCGCGCCGCCCGGATAGCCGAAAATGTGCTTGACGCCATGATCGATCAGCGCACGCACGATCATCGCGGCTCCGGTCATCTGGTTCGGATCGTGGCTCTTGCTACTCATGGCTGGCTCCGGATGCACTGTTTTTCGCGCGGCTTCTTGGTTTGCAGGTTAGCGACTCGATTTCTCGGCAATAAAAAAGGGCCCGAAGAGGCCCATGCGCACCGTCCGAATGTGGGATGGCATCTAGCCATCCCCGGCGGTGCGCCTGGGTACGACGACGATAAGGAGTTTGGTAATTTTATTACGCATAAGGCCGCTCAAGCTTCCCAAAGGTTGCGCGAACATACTGCCCAAACCCCGAAAGTCAAGCCACGGGCAGACCTCGCGCTCGATTTAGAGCTTAGCGGGCTTCACAGCCTTCGGCGAGGGTGAATTTTGGGTTTGCAGCCATGCCACGGTTCCGTAGCCTGGATGAGCGCAGCGATATCCGGGGCCAGACTAACCCATTCCCGGATGTCGCTGCGCTCATCCGGGCTACGAAACTCAGGATGAAGTTCGTGTTTCCAGCCACTCCCCCGCCTCCTCCGGCTTCACCCAGGCAAACTCCGGCAGTTGATGCCGGAACCAGGTGAACTGCCGCTTGGCGTAGTGGCGGGTGTCGGCGCGGCCTTTTGCCGCCGCTTCTTCCAGCGTGATCTCGCCGTTGAGATGCGCAATCAGCGGCGGCACGCCATGGGCCTTCATCGCCGGCAGCAAGGGATCGAGCTTTCGCGCGGCAAGCCGCTTCACCTCGTCGAGCGCGCCGGCTTGCAGCATGGCAGCGAAGCGCGCATCGATCCGCGCATAGAGTTGCTCGCGGTCGGGCGCAAGAAACAGCGCGGTGAATGCTCCCGCCGGCAACAGCGGCGGCAGGCCGTCGCGGTGCCAGTCAGAGAGAGAACGCGAGGTCGCCTCGATTACTTCGAGCGCGCGCGCGATCCGGGTGCGGTCGCGCGGCTTCAGCCGCCCAGCGGTAACGGAATCGCGCCGCGCGAGTTCCGCGTGCAACGCTTCGACACCGTCGCGTTCAAGGCGCGCGCGCACGCTCTGCCGTATCTGCGGCGGGATCGGCGGCACCGCCGACAGGCCGCGCGTCAGCGCCTTGAAGTAAAGCCCGGAGCCGCCGACGAATATTGGCGGGCGATGTTTCCCGCGCGCTTCAGCCAGCGCCTTGGCGGCGTCCGCGACCCACGCGCCGGCGGAAAAATTCACGGCGACATCGACATGGCCGTAGAGCCGGTGCGGAACCAGCGCCTCCTCGTCCCGCGTCGGCCGCGCGGTAAGGATCCGCAGATCGCGATAAACCTGCATGGAATCGGCATTGATGATCGTGCCGCCGGTTTTTTGCGCGAGCGCCAACGCCAGGGCCGACTTGCCGCTGGCGGTCGGCCCTGCGATAAGCACGGCATTGCTGCTTTGGATCTGCGAATTCACGCCATGTCTTTCGTCGTCACGCTCATCTGCGATCCCGCCAATCCCGCGCTCGATAGCACTGTGATCGACGGCGCGCGCGCTTTGCTTCCCTCGCCTGGCCCCGCGCAATGGCTGTTCAATGAGGTCGCCGCCGACATCCCCTTCGAAGGCGGCGAGGACGTCGGCATGATCGAACACCGCCTGCGCGAGGCGCGCGGCGATCTGCCCATCGACATTGTCGTGCAGCCTCGCGCGGCCCGGCGCAAGAAGCTTTTTTTGGCGGACATGGATTCCACCATGATCGGCCAGGAATGCGTCGACGAGCTGGCCGATTTCGCCGGCCTCAAGGCGCATGTAGCCGCCATCACCGAACGCGCGATGCGCGGCGAAATCGCGTTCGAACCGGCGCTGCGCGAGCGCGTGGCCCTGCTCAAGGGGCTTTCCGCCGGCGTGGTCGACGAGGTGCTGAAGGCACGCATCACGCTGACGCCGGGCGGCCGCGAACTGGTCGCGACCATGCGCGCGCATGGCGCCTGGACCTGCCTGATCTCGGGCGGCTTTACGCTGTTTACCAAGGCCGTCGCCGAGATGATCGGGTTTAACGAAAACCGCGCCAATGAACTGGTCATTCACGACGGCAAACTGACCGGCGACGTCGCCGAGCCTATTCTCGGCCGCGCCGCGAAACTGGCAACGCTGATCGAATTGCTCGAATCCTTCGACCTCGACGACATCGATGCGCTGGTCGTCGGCGACGGCGCCAACGACCTCGGCATGATTCAGCACGCCGGCCTTGGCGTCGCCTATCACGCCAAACCCGCACTCGCCGCCGCCGCCTCGGCGCGGATCGACCACGGCGACCTCACCGCGTTGCTGTACGCGCAAGGGTATCGGCGGGATGAGTTTGTGGGGGGATAAATGGCATGAGCACTTTGGAAATTGATGTCGGCGATATCAGGCCGGTCTCGGTCGCCTTCACTGCCGATGAGCTCGTGGTGACGCTGGCCGACGGCCGCAGGATCGCGACCCCGCTCAGATGGTATCCGCGGCTCCGCGACGCCAGTTCCGCGGCGCGCGGGCATTTTGAGTTAATGCCGATGGGCATCCACTGGCCGGAACTTGATGAAGACCTCGGGATTGCCGGGATGCTGCGCGGCCGACCGGCGGGTTGAGCGCGCGCGAGTATCATATGCTCGTCGTCCCTGCGAAAAGCAGGGACGACCAAACCATTGACGTTCGTCGGCCTAAGCCGTCACTGCACGCTCAGCGCCACGAAGCGCAACTCGCCGTCGGCGTTCGACACCAGAAGCAGCACGGATTTCTTGCCGTCCTTCTTGATCTGGTCGATGCGCTTCTTGACGTCGGCGGCGTTGCTTACCGCCTCCTGCGCGACCTCGACGATGACCTCGCCCGGGGCAAGCCGCTTTTCGGCAGCATCCGAAGTGCCGTCGACACTGGTGATGACGACGCCTTTGACGCTGTCCTTGATCTTGTAGCGGTTACGCAGATCCTTGCTCAGATTGGCAAGGTCGAGGCCGAGCGCCTTTTGCGTCACCAGCTTTTCGGTGGGCTCGGGCGTCTTGACCGACGCCGGCACCGGCTTGTCGTTATCTTCCAGGCGCCCAAGCGTGACCCGCTTGGTTTTCTCCTCGCCCTTGCGGATGATGACGACATCGACCTCCTTGCCGACGGCGGTGTCGGCAACGACGCGCGACAGATCCTTTGGCTCCTTGATGTCCTTGCCGTCGAACTTGATGACGACGTCGCCGGGCTCGATGCCGGCGGGTTTCGCCGGGCCCTTGTCCTCGACGCCGGCGATCAGCGCGCCGCGTGCGGGCTTGATGCTGAGGCTTTCGGCGATCTCGTCGGTCACCTGCTGAATGCGGACGCCGAGCCAGCCGCGGCGCAGCTCGCCGAACTGGCGGAGCTGATCGACCACGCCGGCCACGGTCTTGGAAGGCACCGCAAAGCCGATGCCGATCGAGCCGCCGGTCGGCGAGATGATCAGCGTGTTGACGCCGATCACTTCGCCGTCGAGATTGAACAAGGGTCCACCGGAATTGCCGCGATTGATGGCGGCGTCGGTCTGGATGTAATTGTCATAGGGGCCTGAGGCGATATCGCGGTTGCGCGCCGAGACAATGCCCGCCGTCACCGTGCCGCCGAGACTGAACGGGTTGCCGATTGCGATCACCCATTCGCCGAGGCGCAGCTTGTCGGAATCGCCGAACTTCACCGCGGTCAGCGGCTTCACCGGCTTGAACTTCAGCACCGCAAGGTCGGTCTTCTTGTCCACGCCGACCAGCTCCGCCTTGATCTTGGTGCCGTCGTTCAGGATGACGTTGATCTCGTCGGCATCGGCAATGACGTGATTATTGGTCACCACGATCCCCGACGTGTCGACGATGAAGCCGGAGCCGAGCGAGTTGGTCTTGTGCGGCTGCATGTCGCCGCCCCGCGGACCGCCCGGACCGCGGCGGTTCTTGAAGAAATCGTCGAAGAATTCCTCGAACGGCGAGCCCGGCGGCAATTGCGGCGTCGCGCCCCTGCCCTCGCCGGGGCCACCCTTGGCTTCGACGGTTTGCGAGGTCGAAATATTGACCACCGCGTCAATCACCTTCTCGGCAACGTCGGCGATCCCTTCCGGACCGCGCGCCATGGCCGGCGTAGAGGTCAGGATACCAGCGACGCCAAAGCCCACACCAAGGCTCGCGCTGAGGCAGACCGCGGCCATCAATGGGCGCAGGCGGTGGCTCAGGGCTCTTGTTGCAACAGTCATCTTGGTTCTCTCTTCTTGAAAACGGGCAAAATCTGGCGTCCACAGTGCGCCCGAACGGGGTGACCGTGCAAGCGTTTGAGCCCGGCATTTCGGCGAAAAACGGGACCGCGCCGCTCACGATGGCGTGGATAGGGCGAGTGATTCGCAGACCACATTTACCTCGTCATTCCGAGGCGATGCGTTAGCATCGAACCCGGAATCTCGAGATTCCGGGTCTGGTGCTTGCGCGCCATCCCGGAATGACGGCTTCCGCCTACCTTCGCACCACCCAGATCAGGATCAGGCCCACCACCGCGGAACCGATTCCAACCGCCCTCAGGATATTATCCGGGGTCGCCATCGCGTTTTTCATCGCCCGCCGCATCCACGCCGGGCTCGCCGCGAACATCAGGCCTTCGAGTACGAACAATATCCCTAAACCGATGAGGAAGTCGGCAAACGCAATGGACCTCATCGGACAGGAACCTCCCGTTTAAATCTTTGTTTAGCCGGGGCCAAAGCGGCGTACGCGCCGGCCCTCGTCTTGGCCGCGCCCCCAAATTTAGGGCTTTGGCGACGCGGCCGATGGTGCCGCGGCAGGCGGTTTGCCGGATGAGTTGCTGAAGAACTTGAAGAAGTCGGAGTCGGGCCGCAGCAGGAAGCGCGTGTCGTTGCTCTTGAGCCCGGTTTCGTAGGCCGTCATCGAACGGTAAAACGCGAAGAAATCGGGATCCTTGCCATAGGCCTCGGCAAACAGCCGGTTGCGCTCGGCGTCGCCTTCGCCGCGCACCTGTTCGGCGGTCGAATTGGCCTCGGCGACGATCACGGTCGCTTCGCGATCGGCGTTGGCCCTGGTCTCCTGCGCCTTCTGGCCGCCCTGGGCGCGGAACTCGGCCGCCTCGCGCTGCCGCTCGGTCTGCATGCGCTGATAGACCGCCTGGCTGTTCTGCTCCGGCAGATCGGCGCGCCTGATTCGGACGTCGACCACCTGGATGCCATAGCCGGCGGCTTCATGATCGAGCTGCTCGCGGATCCGGCCCATCAGGGCTTCGCGCTCGTCGCGCACCACCTGGATGAAGGTGACCTCGCCGAGCACGCGGCGGAGCGACGCATTGAGAAGCGTGGTGAGCTGGAGGTTGGCGGCCTGGATCGTGCCGACGCTCTGATAGAATTGCAGCGCATTCTTGATGCGATAGCGGGCGAAAGCATCCACCACCAGCCGCTTCTGGTCCGAGGCGATCACTTCCTGCGACGGATTTTCCAGATCGAGGATACGCTTGTCGATGTCGATCACGGTGTCGATGAACGGCGCCTTGAAGTGCAGGCCGGGATCGGTGACGACATCGACGGGCTTGCCGAGCCGCACCACCAATGCCTGTTCGGTCTGGGTGACCGTGAACACCGAGCCGTAGCCGATGATGATCAGCACAAACAGCAGGAACAGCGTGACAATGCCTGTGACGGGGGATCTCATCGCGTGCCTCCGCTTCCCTGCTGCGGCTGACTTGACGCCGGCGGCGCGGGACGACGCGGCGTCAGCTCGCTCAGAGGCAGATAGGGCACGATGCTCTGTCCGGATGACGATCCGCCGCCGTCATAGACGAGCTTCTCGGAACCGCCGAGGATGCGCTCCATGGTCTCCAGATAGATGCGCTGGCGCGTGACGTCGGGCGCCTTCTTGTACTCGTCGTAGACTTTGAGGAAGCGCGCGCTCTGGCCCTTGGCCTCGGCGACCGCCTGCTGCTTGTAACCCTCGGCGACCTGGATGATCTGAGCGGCGCGGCCTTTGGCGTCGGGAACGACGCGGTTGGCATAGGTCTGCGCCTCGTTCTGCAACCGTTCGAGGTCGGCGCGTGCGGCCTGGACGTCGCGGAAGGAGTCGATCACCTGCGCCGGCGGATCGACCTTCTGCATCTGCACCTGTTGCACCAAAATGCCGGAGCCGTAATTGTCGAGGATCTTCTGCATCAGCTCCTGCACGGCGAGTTCGGTCGAGGTGCGCGCGCCGGTGAGGATCGGCTGGATGTTGGACTTGCCGACGACCTCGCGCATCGCGCTTTCGGCCACCGCCTTCACGGTGCCTTCGGGATTCTGGATGTTGAAGAGAAAGTCGGCGACGCCCTTCGGCTTGATGCGCCACAGCACGGTGAAATCGACATCGACGATGTTCTCGTCGCCGGTCAGCATCAGGCTCTCTTCCGGCACGTCGCGCATGGTACGGCCGCGGCGAGTCGGATCTTCGGTCAGCGTCATGCCGATCGAGAGCGTGGAAACGCGCAGCGCCTTCGGCAACAGCACGGTCTCGATCGGATAGGGCAGATGATAGTTCAAGCCGGGCTGCGCATCGCGGACATATTTGCCGAAGCGCAGCACCACGCCGAGCTCTTCGGACTGCACGCGGTAGAAGCCCGACATGGCCCAGATCGCGACAACGGCGAGCAAAAGCAGCGCGATGCCGAGGCCGGAGAAATAGCCGCCCGGCAGCAATTGCTGCAGGCGGTCCTGGGCGCGGCGGAGAAGGTCTTCCAGATCGGGCGGCCTCGGCCCAACCGGCTGCGGGCCGGAGCCCCACGGCCCTTTCGGACCCGAACCCCATGGGCCACCGCCCTGATTCTTCCACGGCATCAACACTCTCCTTGGCGGGGTATTGGGGGCAAGGATGCCCTGCCCGCGACTTCCGCCCGGCTTTATAGGGGACGGCCGCTACCCTTACAACGCAAGCTTATGGCCCAAAGGAGCTATGTCTGCGCCCATAATTGTCAATGTAAACATTACGGGGTGCGGTTAATGCGGCCTTCGTCGGCGATAGCCGACAAAGGAAAAGTCGGCGCTGTCGTCCACCCCGGCCGGGTTCCTGACCCGCGCGACCTCTTCCCAGACGGCCTTGTCAATCGGGGCAAATCGCGTATCGCCCTTGGGGCGAGCATGAACCTCGGTGACTTCCAGACGATCGGCGAGACCCATCCATTGCGCATAGATTTCCGCGCCGCCGATCACCGCGATTTCGGAGACGAACCGCCGCAGCGCATCGCCGGTCGCAACCGCCCTCGCGGCTTCCAGCGAGGTCGTCACGATGGCGCCGGCCTTACGAAAACCGCGGTCCCGAGTCATGACGATATTGGTTCGGCCCGGCAGCGGGCGGCGCAGCGAGAGGAAAGTCTTGCGGCCCATCACCACCGGCTTTCCCATCGTCATCGTCTTGAAGCGCTGCATGTCGCTCTTCAGCCGCCAGGGTATCGCGTCTCCCGCGCCGATCACGCCATTGTCGGCGACGGCTACGATGAGGACGATTTCCACTAGCCGCCCCCTTCCGCAAGCGCTATGAGCGCGGGACCGGCGACCTTGCACACGGTCCATTCGTCGAGCATCACCGCGCCGAGCGATTTGTAGAATTCGATCGAGGGCGCGTTCCAGTCGAGCACCGACCATTGCAAGCGCGACCAGCCGTTCGCTACGCACTGCTTTGCCAGATGCGACAGCAGCGCCTTGCCGATACCCTTGCCGCGCAGCGCCGGACGCACGAACAAATCCTCCAGATAGAGGCCCGAGCGGCCGCTGAAGGTCGAGAAATTGATGAACCAGACCGCAAAGCCCGCCGCCTCGCCATTCCATTCCGCGATGTCGCAGAACAGGCGAGGATTGGCTTCGAACAGCGCGTCGGCGATCATCTGCTCGGTGGCTTCGACCTCGTGCAGTAGTTTCTCGTATTCGGCGAGCTCGCGGACCAGCGACAGGACCAGCCCGGCCTCATCGGGACGCGCGCGACGGATATTGAGCGCCATGCTATACCGCGACCTCGGCCCGGATATGCGGGTGCGGGTCGTAGCCCTCGAGCACGAAGTCTTCATAGCGAAACGCAAAGATATCCTTCACCTGCGGATTGATCTTCATCGCCGGCAGCTTCCGTGGCGGGCGCGTTAGCTGCAACCGCGCCTGATCGAGGTGGTTCAGATAAAGGTGCACATCGCCGAAGGAGTGGACGAAGTCGCCCGCCTTCAAGCCCGTGACCTGGGCGACCATCATGGTCAGAAGCGCATAGGAGGCGATATTGAAGGGCACGCCGAGAAACACGTCCGCCGAGCGCTGATAGAGCTGGCAGGATAATTTGCCGCCCGCCACATAGAATTGGAACAGGCAATGACAGGGCGGCAGCGCCATCTTGTCGACCTCGGCCGGATTCCACGCGCTCACGATCAAGCGGCGCGAATCCGGATTGCGGCGTATCATGTCGATCACGTTTGCGATCTGGTCGAGCTTTCGGCCGTCCGGCGCCGGCCAGGAGCGCCACTGCGAACCATAGACCGGACCCAAATTGCCATTGGCGTCGGCCCATTCGTCCCAGATCGTGACGCCGTGGTCGTTCAGATATTTGATGTTGGTGTCGCCTTTGAGGAACCAGAGCAATTCGTAGACGATCGATTTCAGCGGCAGCTTCTTGGTGGTCAGCATCGGAAACCCGGCAGCCAGATTGAACCGCATCTGGTGGCCAAAGATCGACAGCGTCCCGGTGCCGGTGCGGTCGGACTTCTTCGCGCCGTCGCTCAAGATACGTTCAAGCAGGTCGTGATACTGATTCATGGCGTCGTGTTTGGCCTAAAGCAAAGCTGACCAGAGGCAAGTTTTAGCGGTCGCCCCCACCCTTCGACAGTCGCGATTCGGCTGGCCGTTGATTATACCCTGAAAAATGAGCATCCGGCCCGGCCACGGCAAGGGCGCGCCCGACCCGTTCGGGACGGCAAAGCAAGCGATTTTTCACCCGATCAGGCCGGCAAAACCGAGAACTGCCCCGGCGAGCAGCATCCAGCCCGGATTGAGCCGCGTGACGGAAGCCAACACAGTCGCCGCGGCGGTGACGAGCACGGCGACCACGGTCCGGTCGGAGGTCCGCGCCAAGATGAACCCGCTCGCGCCCATCAACCCGATCGAAAGCGGAACCAGCGCCGCCTGGATGATGGCAGGCCAGCGCGCTTGGCTCGAACGCGCCAGGAAACGGCTCACAAACAGGGCGAGCAGCGCCGTGGGCACACACATCGCAAGTGTGGCGACCAGCGCGCCGGCAAGGCCCGCGACGGAGTAGCCGATCAGGGTGACAATCAGAACGTTCGGCCCGGGCGAGAGCTGCGATATCGCGTAGACATCCGCAAACTGCCTGTCGCTCATCCAGTGCCGAACCTCGACGGCGACCCGGTGCATTTCCGGAATGGCGGAACTGGCGCCGCCGACCGCAAACAGCGACATCACGGCGAAGGTCAGCCCCAGCGCGAGAATCGGGTTGTTGTCCGAATTCATGCTTCGCTCCTTCGCATGGCAAAGGTGATGGCGATGCTGACCGGGATGGCCACCAGCAACACGACCGGCAACGGCAGCCGCAGCAGCCCGATCATGACAAAGACCGCCATCATGGTCACAAGTCCGACCAGGTCGCGCCGCTTGATCAGAGGCCGCATCATCCGGAAAACAGTCGCAAGCAGCAGGCCGATCGCCGCGCAGGAGACGCCCGCCAGAATGCGGCGCAACGCGTCGATCTCGCCGTAGCGCTGGTACAGCGCCGCCAGCACTGTGACGATCACGGCCGGTGGACCGACAAGGCCTGTAAACGCCGCGATGCCGCCCAAAAGCCCGCGAAAGCGCGATCCGAACACAAAGGTGAGGTTGACGATATTCGGGCCCGGCAGGAAATGACATAGCGCGAAGGTTTCGTTGAATTCCTCCGCGGTCATCCAGCGGTGCTGATCGACGATGCCACGCCGCGCCCAGACCAAGACGCCGCCGAACCCAGCCAGCGACATTTTGGCGAATGCGACAAACAGCGCGACCAGGCTTGGCGGTGGCGATTTCGGTAGGTCCGGCGCCGGAACGGCGGCCGGCGACGAATCCGGAGGCATGGCTAAAAATTAGAATGGGGACCGCTCGGGGCCAACCGATAAAGCGGGTATTCCACCCCTTAACGGCCCTTCCGCCCCGCAAAGGAGGTTTTCGGGCACTATTTTTCTCAACTTTTGCACCCTATATTGAAGGTGCCGGTTCGCCGGCTATGGAAATAAATTACCGTCGCAATAAACCATTCGGACCCGGGGGCAGTACCCGGCGCCTCCACCAAAACCCGAAATCAGCCGTACTGGGCGGGCTTCGGCGGGGGCGAAACAGGATCGACGAGGGCGTAAAGGGCGCGTTTTTTCTCGGTATGGTTCCGCCGATATCGGGCCATGCAATAGTTGCAAACGACAACTATGCTACGGTTGCTCAGGCCGCTTAAGCGGTTTGAAAGACCAAGTCTAAAGTCCTAGTGGGTTAAGCTCCGCTAGGCGGGGTTCGGAGGCACCTGGCAACAGAAGCCTCCACTTCATTTTTGCCTCGCTTTCGGCAAGTCGGGCGGAATTTCCCCCGTCCCTGCAACGCCTGCTGACCTCCGCCCGCCGGCGGAGTACGATGGACGC
>Ga0209167_10000903_pt1 | contig 19272 bp, 20 predicted proteins | sample Coa_R1_9_FD_187154 | JGI IMG/M metagenome (GOLD analysis project Ga0209167, IMG submission 187154) | Surface soil microbial communities from Centralia Pennsylvania, which are recovering from an underground coalmine fire - Coalmine... | ecosystem: Environmental > Terrestrial > Soil >... | reverse complement strand
GTCTTATCGGCATCGGCCGTGTCGGTCGTCGTCATCGACTGCACCACGACGGGGTGATCGCCGCCGATCCAGACGCTCTTGGCGTCGGCCTTGCCCGTCTTATTTTGGAGAAAGATCGGCTTGCTCTTGCGGCGGAGTCGAAGCATTACAGCACTCCCTGGCCTTTGACGATGCGCGTGATGTCGTGGAACGCGACAAGCATGACCAATGCAATCAGCGCCGCAAAGCCCGCCAGGTGAACCATCGCCTCTTTCTCCGGATCGACGGGGCGCCCGCGAATCAGCTCGGCGATGATAAACGCCGCGCGCCCACCGTCGAGCGCCGGAATGGGAAGCAGATTGAAGAGCCCAAGCGCAAACGAGATCGTCGCAGCGAAAGAAAGATACGGTCCCCAGCCCCAATCCTGGACCGTTGCTGCCGCCTGACCCATGCCGATCGGTCCGGCGATCTGCGGCGAATACTTCGCAAACTGCGTCACGAGCAGCACGATGCCTTCGACCGTCTCGTCGGCGATTACGGCAAACTGGTCGGCACTCTGGCGCACTGCGGCGACGAACCCGACGCGCTCGAACGCCGGTACCGGCGAAAAGCCGATGCAGCCGAAGTTCCGGCCCACTTGCGGTGGGCAGGGGCGTGGCGAAACGTAGATATCCGTTCGAATACCGTTGCGTAGATAGACCAGATGCAGCCTCTTGCCCAGCGCACCATGAATCGTATCGACCAGCTTCTTTCCGGTGGTCATCGCAACGCCGTCGATCGCAACGATGCGATCGCCGGGGCGAACGCCGCCTTTGTCCGCGGGCGATCCCGAAATCACTTCGCGGACCACCGGCTGGTTCGTCGTGTCGCTCGCTACGCCGAAGACTAACGCCCCGACCAACAAGATCGCGTAGCACAGCAGAAAGTTGGCGGCCGGCCCGGCCAGGATGATCGCAAGGCGCCGCCAGGGCGACTTCGCCTGAAAGTTGGTTTGCGTGTCGGTCGGGTGCGCCCGAAAGCTGCGCTGCTGCTCGGCCTCAGAGGCCTTGCCGTCTTCGCCTTCCATCGCGCAGAAACCACCGATCGGAAAGGCGCGCAAGGAATACTGCGTTCCACTGCGCGGACTGGTCCAAGAGGCTAGGCGCGGGCCGAACCCAACCGCGAACTCGTTGACCCGCACGCCGTTTCGGCGTGCCAGCACGAAGTGGCCGAGCTCGTGGAGGACGATCAGCACCGAGAGCATCACCACGAATGTGGCGACCTTCTCGAATCCGATCAGGGTGACGACGGCGAGGAGATTCAACGATTCGACGACCTTTCAACTTCTTCCACGATTGCCTGCGCGTTTGCCCGGGCCTCCCGGTCGGCCGAGCGAACCCCTTGGAGGCTGGCCGGCGCCGGACGCGCTTGCTCCATCGTTTGTTCGATAACCATCGAGATTCTCCCGAAACCAATCTTACCCCGAACGAACGCGTCCACGGCGACCTCGTTTGCGGCCGAGAGCACGGCCGGCGCCGTACCGCCCCGAGCCAGCGCCTCGTATGCTAAGGCGACGCACGGGAAGCGGACCGGATCGGGCGCCTCGAAATCGTAACGCAAGGTAACCTCCCCTTGCTTCGCCCCCAGCATTTGCAGCACGCTATTTTCAAAAACGGGCGACCCCACGGGCTCCCCAACCGACGGCAGCCGGTTGGGGTAAGCCAGCGCATAGCCGATCGGCAGCCGCATGTCCGGAGCGGCGAGCTGCGACTTTACGCTTCCGTCGGTAAAGAGCACGAAGCCGTGCGCGATCGACTGCGGATGGACGACGATGCGTATTTGGTCGCCCGGGAAGCCGAAGAGCCGGCTGGCTTCGATGACTTCCAAGCCTTTGTTCATCATCGTCGCCGAATCGATCGTATTCTTCGTTCCCATTCGCCACGTAGGGTGTGCCAGCGCGGCGTTGAGGTCGGCTCGCTCCATCGCTTCGCGAGACGTGCGCCAGAATGGGCCTCCGGAGGCCGTGAGAACAATGGCCGCGATGCTCTCGCGCGCTTCGCCGGCCAAACATTGAAAGATCGCGCTGTGCTCGCTGTCGACCGGCAGAAGCCGCGCGCCGCTGCGCTGCGCCGACTCGACGAGCAACTCGCCCGCCGAAACGATCAGTTCTTTGTTGGCAACGGCCACGTCGATGCCGCGCTCGACAGCTGCGAAGACGGCCTCAAACGCCACGGACCCATCGGTCGCGGCAAGCAGGATCTGGGGCTCGCTCGCCACGGCAACACGCAGCAGTCCCTCGGCGCCGTCGGCGATCGTCGTCGCGACTCGCGCCCCGAATCGCCGCGCCTGCTCGCGAAGCAGCTCTTCGTTGCGCCCCGCGGCTAATCCGACGACTTCGAATCGCTCCGGATGCGAGGCGATCACGTCGAGCGCTTGCGTCCCAATCGAACCCGTCGATCCCAGAATCGCGACTCGTTTACGCGAAAGCGTCATGGAAGCGCCAGGATCCCGAGGAGGTGCAGCGTGGCAAAGAAGACGACTCCGCCCAGGAGATAGGAGTCGAAGCGGTCCAGTACGCCGCCGTGGCCCACGATCATCGCGCCGGCGTCCTTTACGCCCGCGTCGCGCTTAAAGGCCGATTCCACTAGATCTCCGATCTGAGCCGCGACGCAGGTCGCCACGCCGAGTGCGGCCCCCTGCCACCATTGTAAGTGCAGCGGCGCAAACCACGTCGCGCCGATGGCAAACGCGGTGGCGACCAGCAGCGACCCGACCGACCCTTCAACGGTCTTGCTCGGCGAGATTCGCGTGAGCGAATGACGGCCGATCGTCGACCCAACGACCATCCCAAACGTATCGGTCAGGACGATGATGACGATGACGTACAGCGTCAACCACATCCCGTTTTCGGGGATCTGACGGATGAAGACGAAGTACGTTAGAAGCTTGCCGATGTAAAGGACGGCGAGCAGCGTGTAGGCCGTACGCGCAAAGTAGCCGTTCTGCTCGCCGTACATTCCGATCGAGAAGGCCGCGATCACGATCCCCGCAAGCAGCACGCCTTCCCAGTTGTGGAGCACCCCGAAGACGGCCATCGCGATGTATGCAACGATGCCAAGTACCGCAACCGGATACTCCAGCGGCTGCCCCTTGATCGAGCAGAGATAGTTGAACTCGTAGATGCTCGCAAGTCCGATGACCAGCAAGAGGCCGTAGAACGCCGGGGGGAATAATACACACAAAAGCCCGATCGCCGCGACGATCAGGCCCACCACGACCCGTCGCCGGTTCAAGTCCCGCCGAACCGCCGCTCCCGCTGCGCAAACTCCACGAGCGCTCGCGCGAGATCGTCTTTCGAGAAGGCCGGCCAGTACACGTCACACATCACGAGCTCGGCGTATGCCGCCTGGTACAGAAGAAAGTTCGAAAGCCGCCGCTCGCCGCCGGCCCGGATCAGCAAATCGAGTTCGGGGAGATCCGCCGTATAAAGGTAGCGCCGAATGACGTTCTCGTCGATCGCGTCGGGCGCCAGGCTTCCGCCGGCAACGTCTTGCGCAATGGCGCGCACGGCCCGCTGAAGCTCGGCATGAGAGCTATAGTTCACCGCCAGATTGAGCAGCAGCCCGGTGTTCCTCGCCGTCTTCGCTTGCAGATCGGCAAGCGCGCCGCGCGGGGCCGAGGGGAGCGACTCCCACTCGCCGATAACGCGCACCCGCACGCCGTTGCGCTGCAGCTCGATCAGCTCGTTGCGCGCGAATGCCACGCACAGCTCGAAGAGCAGTGAGATCTCGCCGGCCGAACGGTTCCAGTTTTCCGTCGAAAAGCCGTAAACCGTCAGCACGCGAATGCCGAAATCGCTGGCAGCGCGCGTCACGTGGCGCAGCGCGACCATGCCGCGGCGATGCCCTTCGATCGCAGGGAGGCCGCGCTCTTTGGCCCACCGGCGATTGCCGTCCATGATGATGGCCACGTGGCGCGGCACCGAACCCGCACCCAGCGCCGCCGTGCAGCCCTCGGCCAACGACGTCGTCATGCGGGCCGATAGGACTCGTAGCCGGCTACGATGTCTGCCGACCGGTCCTCATGTATTTTCAAGCGAAGGACGCGCAGAGCCCCACAGCCGAGCCAAGGCCCGTAGGGGGCGAGCACGTGCAGCCGTAGAGCGTAGTCGCGCAGCGCGCGCCGCGCTTGCACCTCCGGAACGAGTATCAGCTCCTCGTTCACACTTCCATGATCTCTTTTTCTTTGGTCGCGACGAGGCCGTCGATCTCTTTGACGTATCTATCCGTAAGCTTCTGAAGCGTATCTTGCATCCGCTTGTTGTCGTCTTCGGTGATCGCATGCGACTTCAGCTCGTTCTTGAGTTCGTCGTGGGCGTGATGCCGCACGTTGCGAACGGCGATTCGGCCGTCCTCGCCCTTCTTCTTGACCAGCTTCGCGAGGTCGCGACGGCGCTCTTCGTTCAACGGAGGGATCACCAGCCGAATCGCAGTGCCGTCGATGTTGGGCGTCAGACCAAGGTCGCTTTTCTCGATCGCTTTGCGAATCTCCGCAACGACGCCCTTGTCCCACGCGGTGATCATCAGCGTGCGCGAATCCGGGACCGAGACTCCGGCGACCTGTTTGAGCGGCGCGGGCTGACCGTACGCCTCGACGACGATGCGATCGAGCAGCGCCGGCGACGCGCGGCCGGTGCGAATCGCCGCGAACTCGCCGCGGGTTGCCTCCACGCACTTGTGCATCTTCGATTCGATCTCTTTAAAATCGGCGCTCACCATTACTCACACACTCCTTGCGCCTACCGGCGCGGTCTGCCGCCCCACGTAGGTTCCGATCGCATCGCCCCAGATGACGCGGCGAATGTTCCCCGGAACCGCCATGTCGAAGACGATGACGGGAAGTGAGTTGTCCATGCAAAGGGCCATGGAGGTCGAATCCATCACTTCCAATCCGAGTTGTAACACGTCCATGTAGTCGAGGCGTTCGAAGCGCGTGGCGAGCGGGTCTTTCTTCGGATCGGCCGAGTAGATGCCGTCGACCTTCGTCGCCTTCAGGATCGCTTCGGCATCGACTTCCACCGCCCGCAGCGCGGCCGTGGTATCGGTGGTGAAGTACGGGTTGCCGGTTCCGCCGGCGAAAATTACCACGCGCCCCTTCTCCAGATGCCGAATCGCGCGCCGCCGAATATACGGCTCGGCGATTTGGTGCATGGCGATCGCGGTTTGCACGCGCGACGCGACCCCCATGCGCTCGAGCGCGTCTTGCAACGCCAGCGCGTTGATCACGGTCGCCAGCATGCCCATGTAGTCGGCGGTCGGCCGATCCATGCCCGCCTCTTCGTGCACCTTTCCACGCCAGATATTGCCGCCGCCGACGACGATCGCCACCGAAACGCCGTCGCGGCTTACGTCGGCGATCTGCGCGGCCATAACGTGCGTCGTGTTGACGTCCACGCTGTTGGAGCCGCCGGCGAATGCTTCACCTGAAATCTTCAGCAGCACGCGAGAGTATCGCGGCCGGTCGCGTTCAATCACCGAGGGCGTATCTGGCGAAACGCCGGACCCGAATTCGCTCGCCGAGCGCTCCGATCGAACGATGGATCAAGTCTCCGACGGTCACGCTATCGTCCTTCACGAATGTTTGGTCGAGCAGGCAGTGCTCTTCGAACCATTTATTCAGCTTCCCGGCAACGATCTTCTCGGCGACCTCGGCGGACTTTCCCGGCGGCACGCCGGCCGCGAACTCGTCGCGCAGACGATCGACGATCTCGCTCGGGACGCTCTCGCGATCGAGGTACTCCGGCGACATCGCGGCAATATGCATGGCGATGTCGCGGGAAAGCTCCGAAAACCGCGGATTGCGAGCCACGAAATCGGTCTCGCTGTTGACCTCGACTAAGACGCCGATCTTCCCGCCGGCATGCACGTAGCTCGTGACGAGGCCTTCGTCGGCCACCCGTTCGGCCTTCTTGGCGGCCTGCGCCGCGCCGCGCTCGAGCAGTAGAGCTTTGGCCCGGTCCGGGTCGCCGCCGGCGTCGAGCAGCGCTTTGCGGCAGTCCATCATCGGCGCGCTGGTCGCTTCCCGCAGCGCCTTGATCTCTTCGGCTTTGGGTTGATAGGAAATCAAAGCCCCGCCTCCGCCATCGTTACGGGAGCCTCGTCGGCGTACGCCTCGGGCGACGCCTCGTACTCGACTTGATCGTACGCGCTCTCGCTCTCGGTCTTCCCCTCGATGATCGCATCGGCGATCTTGCCTACCATCAGCTTCACGGCGCGGATGGCGTCGTCGTTGCCGGGGATTGGATAATCGATCTCGTCGGGATCACAGTTGGTATCGATCACCGCGATAATCGGAATCTTCAGCTTGCGCGCTTCCAAAACGGCGATCCGTTCCTTCTTCGGGTCGACGATGAAGAGTGCGTCGGGAAGCCGGTGCATATCCTTGATGCCGCCGAGAAAGCGCTCGAGCCGGTTCATCTCGTCTTGGAGAGTGGCAACTTCTTTTTTCGGCAACCGCTCGAAGTCGCCCTGAAGCTTCATGTTCTCGAGCTCGCGCAGCCGCGCGATCCGTTTCTGGATCGTCGCAAAGTTGGTCAGCGTACCGCCGAGCCAGCGCTGGTTGACGAAGAACGTTCCGGCGCGCTCGGCCTCTTCGCGCACGACGTCGGCGGCCTGCTTCTTGGTTCCAACGAAGAGGATCACGCGCCCCGCCCGAGACATTTGCCTGACGGCTTCGTAGGTCTCTCGAAGCTTCTGTACGGTGAGCGCGAGGTCGATGATGTAGATGCCGTTGCGCTCTTGAAAAATGAACGGCTTCATCTTCGGATTCCAGCGACGGGTTTGGTGGCCGAAGTGGACGCCTGCCTCCAAGAGCTCGCGCATGGTAACGACGGTCATAGGTTAGCCTTTCTGGCTCCCGCCCGCCGCACATCCTGCGCTGGCGGACCTCGATGGGGCCATGAACACCCCGCCTCCCTGCGAGGTGAAGTAAGGGACAGCCGCGCGATTATATCACGCGGCCGTCTAGCCTCCTACCTCAAGACCCGGCCCGTCGCCGGGCAGCCCCTACGGCCGTGCTTCGTAGACCAGGTTGAACGGCGTCTCGGCCGCCCGCCGGAACTCCGAGAAGCCGGCCTGCATCGCCACCTCGCGGATCCGAGCCTCGCCTGCCTGGGCACCGAGCGCCAGACCGCCCTCTTGGGAGAGCGAGGCGGGAGTGCAGAGCATCGTCGAGGCACCGTAAAAGATCCGTCCCACCAGGGTGAGGTTCTCCTCGAGCGCGTCGCCCGCAAAGGGCTCGACGATCATCAGCGTTCCGTTGGGTTTCAAAGCGCCGCGCAGCCGCGAGAGCACGCCGACCGGATCGCCCATGTCGTGAACGCAATCGAAGCAGCAGACCAGGTCGAAGTCGCCGGCGGGCACGGCGTCGCCGTAGACGACCTCGAACTTGACGCGGTCGGTTAGGCCGGCCTGGCGTGCAGCCTCGCGTGCCGCGGCGATCGACGCCTCGTGGTAGTCGTAGCCGGCGAACTGCGACATCGGATAGGCTTTAGCCATCAGAATCGTCGAGCTGCCGTAGCCGCAGCCAACGTCGGCAACCTTGGCTCCGGTGCGGAGTTTCGCATCGACGCCATCGAGCGCGGGAAGCCAATCCGCCACCAGATGCGTTGCATAACCGTTGCGGAAGATACGATCGGTCGCGCCGTAAAGACGCGCGTCGTGCTCGTGCCAACCGACACCGCGCCCGGTCTTAAACGCTTCCGTTACCTTCGGTTCGTCGGCGAAGAGCGGCTGACCCATTCCAAAGAGACCGCACATGTTCACTTCGCTGGCATCGTCGGCAAGCAAGGGTACGTGTTCGGCGGGCAGAGAGAAACGCCGCGAGTCCGCGTCGTAGAGAACGTAGCCCGCTGCCGCCTGATTTGCAAGCCATTCGCGGACGTACCGCTCGTGCGTCGTAGTCGCCGCGGCAAGCTCTTGCGAAGTCTGCGCGCCGCCGCCGGCCAAAGCCTTGTAGAGTCCCAGCTTGTCGCCGGTGATAACCGAGGCCGCCGTTATCACGCTGCCGACGTCCCGCAGAAAGAGGCCGATCGCCGCATGGAGTTTGTCGCTATCCAAAGATGGGGTCGTCGTAGTCACTGGTGGTCCTCCTTTGAGAGAGCATTTCCGGACGAGCATACTGAAAACAGGGGGGTCGTGCATCGGGAACTGTACGGAGGAACCGCCCAACGGCTCCGCAGCCCGCTCATCGGACGTGAGGGGACGATCGCCGAACTGCGCGGATTCTACGACCACGCCTGCGCCGGAGCCGGCACCATCGCTCTCCTTTGGGGTGAGGCGGGTGTCGGAAAGACGCGTTTGCTCGACGAGTTTCGCGCCTTAGCGACCGCGGCCGGCGCGCGGGCCGGGTCGGCGGCCTGCTTCCAAGACCTCTGCCCGCCATTTGCACCCTTGCGCGAGGCCTTCGCGGAGCTCTCGCTGCCCACGCCGTTCGAGACGGGAACTGGCCGAGTTTCGCCAAGCGAAGCCCAGGTCAAGCGATATCGGGATTTTCTCGCGGCGGCCGGGGCACTGGCAGCGTCAGAGGTGCCGACGATACTCGGCATCGACGACTTGCAGTGGGCCGATTTTGCTACGCTCGAGTTTCTGGCATTTCTTGCCCACCGGCTCCAGGACGCGCGCGTTGTGGTTCTCGCCGGCGTTCGTTCCGAGCACCTCGAGGTCGATCACGTGCGGCTCGAAGCCCTCGACAAGATCCACCAGCACGGCGCGCGACGGTTAGACGTACGGCCTCTGGGCGATGACGCGATGCGTTTGCTCGTATCGACGCTTTGGCCGGGCGATGCCCCGTCACGCTCGGCGATCGAGCGCGTCTGTGCCCTCGCCGAAGGCAAACCCTATTTCGCGGAAGAGCTCGTGAACAGCGCGGTCGTGGCCGCCGACGCGCCGCCATTCGAAGCGGTGCCTCTGAGCATCCGCGCGGGCGTGCTCGCGCGATTCGAGCAGCTTTCCACGGAGGCTCGCGCCATTCTGCTGCGCGCGTCGGTCATCGGCCGAAACTTCGATCCCCTGCTGCTTCAACGCCTGGCGAATGCCTCTAACGAGGGCGTAATGGTAGCGCTGGTGCGGGCGCGCGAGCTGCACCTGGTGCGCGAAGTCGGCGGAGCGGGCGCGTTCTCGTTCCGCCACGCGATCACGCGCGAGATTCTTTACCGCGAGCTGCCGGCGTTTTCAGCCCGCGCAATTCACCGCGAGCTAGCCGGTCTGCTCGAAAGCGGCGAGTTCCCAACGGATGCCGCCGACGTGGCGCACCATTGGAGTGCGGCGGGCGATCGCTCTCGGGCGACGCAAGCCCTCGAGCTCGTCGGCGATCGCGCGTTCGCGCGTCACGCGCATGCCGACGCGGAGGCGGCCTACCGCGGCGCCGCAGCCGCGCGCGCCGAGACCGACGCGACCTATCCGGAGTTATGCGAGAAGCTCCACCGCGCGCTCTCCATTAGCGGCAACCTGACCGAGGCGTGCGCGATGGCCCAGCGGGCCGTCGATGGATACGCTGCTGCGGGTGATCCGCAACGAGCGGCCGCGCTTTCGATACGCCTCGCCCGCCGTTACTTCGAAGCGGGCCGTCCGGCCGATGCAAACGACGCCGCGCATCTCGCGCTGCGCCTCTGCGAAGAGCAGGGCGCGATCGCCTACGACACACGCGTTACGCTTGCCCACTTCGCCGCGCTTCAGGGGAAGTTCGGCGAATCCGCCGAGCAGCTCGCTTCGGCCGAACTGGTTGCAGGGGACCATCCAGAAAACGAACGCCGCAACTTTTATGTCGTTCGCGCCGTCACGCGGGCGGCATCGGGTCAGCTGCGCGCAGCATTCGAGGATTACGAGCACGCCATCGCCATCTCTCGCGAGCTCGCCGACCCCGAACAAGTAGCCTGGGCATTGAGTAACTACGGCAGCCGGGCGATTGCCGCAGGATACACGGCGCGCGCGCTTGACGCCTACCGCGAAGCCGTCGAAAAGGCTCCCCCCACCGAGTTCGGCAAGGTCGGCGCGATAGCGGCCCAGGGTTTAGCATACTCGTACCTGCTCGCTGGGGATCTCGGCGAAGCCCGCACCGCACACGAGCGCGGACGCCAATCTACATCGTCAACTGCGCACGCGCAGATCGGCGCGCTCGTAACCGGGCTGCGCTTAGCCTATCTCGAAGGCGAGCCGCTCGTGCCGGATCCTCCGGGAAGCGCCGCGGCCCTCGCAACGGCCTTCAGCTCCGGTGAGACGCAAGAGATTGGCCTGCTCGCCGGCTGCCTAGCGGCGCAATACGATGCCGCCGGGCGACAAAATGATGCAACCGCGCTTCGCTCGCGAGCGTTGGCCACGCTAACCTCCGTCGATCTCTCGCTTTGGTTGCTCGATCAGATCGCGTCGAGCGACGATATCGGCGAGCGTCGCAGAGCGCGTACGCTGTTGGCCGAAGCGGCCGCCGACGCGGACTATCTCGCCGCAGGCGCTCATCTCGTTCTCTTCGATGCTCGCATCGCGCGGCGCGAACGCAAAACCGAGACGGCAAAGCGCCTAGCCCTGGAGGCCGCAACGCGTTTCGAGGCAATCGGCTGGCCTTGGGAACGCGCCGCTGCACTGGAGGTCGCCGGCCGCTATGCCGAGGCCGCCGCGATCTACGAACGTCATGGCTATACTCGCCAGCAGAAAGAGCTCGAAGTGAAGCGCCGCCGGGCGCGCCATCGGGCGGGCTCCGGCCGCTTGACGCAGCGCGAGATAGAGGTGGTCCGGCTGGCCGCCGATGGAATGACCAATCGCGAAATCGCGACCGCACTCTTTATCAGCGAACGCACGGTAGAGACTCACATTGCTGCCATCTTCGATCGCTTCGATTTCACCTCGCGCCGCCAGCTTGCCGCGCTCGTCCCTGATTCCGCGTCGCAATAAGACTTTTCGGCAGGATACCGAAAGCCGCGCGGGATGCGCTGGGTGGTTACGGGGGGTCTGGGCTTTATCGGCTCGCACTTCATTCGCCTCGCGCTGCAAGAGCGCCCCAGCCTCGAGGTTGTCAACCTCGATGCGATGACCTACGCCGGCAACCCGGCGAACCTCTCCGACCTCGAGCAAGGGTCCCGTTACCGCTTTCTGAAGGGCGACATCTGCGATCCGGCAGCCGTGCGCGACGCGATTGGTGAGGGGGCCGACGCCGTCGTCAACTTTGCGGCCGAGACCCACGTCGACCGCTCGATCGACAATCCCGAGGTCTTCCTGCGCACCGATGCCTTGGGCACGCAGGTCCTCCTCGAAGCGGTCCGCCGGGGCGGGGTGTCGCGCCTCGTGCAGGTCTCGACCGACGAAGTCTACGGCGAGGTCGCCCAGGGCGAGTCCGCCGAGAACGACCCCCTGCGGCCGCGAAGCCCGTACGCCGCCAGCAAGGCCGCAGCGGACTTGCTGGCGCTTGCCTATCATGCGACCTACGGAGTGCCGGTAGTGATCACTCGCGGCAGCAACACCTACGGCCCAAATCAGTATCCCGAAAAGATCGTCCCGCTCTTCATTACGAACTTGCTCGACGACCGGCCGGTCCCGGTTTACGGCGACGGGTTACAAATTCGCAACTGGCTCTACGTCGAGGATCACGCGCGCGCGGTTCTCCACGTCCTCGAACACGGCGCGCCGGGCACCGTCTACAACGCCGGCGGTGGATCGTCGCTGACCAACCTCGAGCTGACGCGAATGCTGGTCGGCGCGTGCGGGCGTTCGATGGAGCGCCACGTCGAACACGTCACCGACCGGCTCGGGCACGACCGCCGGTACGCACTGGATAGCTCGCGGCTGCATTCGCTCGGCTGGAAACCGCGAGTGCGCTTCCAGGACGGTCTTACCGGCACGATTGCGTGGTACCGCGCCAACGAAGCGTGGTGGCGCCCATTGAAAGGCGCGCATGCGCCGGCCTGACGCACCCAAGGGGATCATCTTGGCCGGCGGGCTCGGCACGCGGTTACGGCCGCTAACGAAGGTGACCAACAAACATTTGCTGCCGGTTTACGACAAGCCGATGATCTACTATCCGCTCGAGACGCTCTGCTCGGCCGGCATCGTGGAGATCATGATCGTTACCGGTGGAAACTCGGCGGGCGAGTTTCTCCGGCTTCTCGGCAACGGTGCGGAGTTTGGGCTGCGCGATATTTACTATACCTATCAGGAAGGCGAAGGCGGCATCGCCGACGCGCTGCGCCTTTGCGAACATTTTGCCGAAGGCGGCCCGGTCGTCGTCGTGCTGGGTGACAATATCGTCCAAGAGAACATCGCGCCCTACGTTGCCAAGTTTCGCGAGCAAGGCGACGGCGCTCGCATCCTCCTCAAAGAAGTCGACGATGCGTGCCGCTTCGGCGTACCGGCCTTCGAGGGCGAGCGCATCATCGCGATCGAAGAAAAACCAGCGCAACCGAAGAGCTCTTATGCGGTGACCGGCGTCTATATGTACGACGCCCGCGTCTTCGATTACATTCGCTTGCTGTCGCCCTCGGCGCGCGGCGAGTTCGAGATCACCGACGTCAACAACCGCTATCTGCAAGACGGCGAGCTCCGCTACGACATTATGAAAGGCTGGTGGAGCGACGCGGGCACGTTCGAAAGCCTCTTCCGCGCCAACCAGCTCGTTGCACGGGAGCGCCGATTGCGGGGAAGCTAGAGGCTCCTAGGCGTGATGAATAGGGATAGATAAGGCCAACGCGACGACGACCAGCACGCTGGCTAGGGCGCCGCGGAACCAGCGTTCCGGCAACCGAGTGACGAAGTGCGATCCGACGAAAACGCCGGGAATCGATCCCAATAGCAGCGACCCGGCAATTGCGGGATTGACGTCGCCGAGCTGCCAGTGGCCAAGCAACGACGGCACGAGCACGACGACCGCAAACGCGAGGTCGGTTCCGACCAAACGCCGCAACGCCACGACCGGCGCAACCAGCAGCAGCAGCGGAAGCGTCAGCGAGCCGGCACCAATCGAGGTGATGCTGACCGTGAGTCCCACGAAAAACCCGATCGCGGCAAGGCGCCAGGTCGGCAGTCCGTTGGCCTCCTGTTCGGACTGATCGCGCGCGAGCCGCCGATTAAAGATGATGCCCGCGGCAGAGACCACCAAGGCTGCGGCGACCGCCAACCGCAGAATGCTTTCGAGCTGACGGATGTCGAGCATTTTGTGCAGCTGCGCGCTGAGGATCACGCCGATGATTGCCGCCGGGAATCCGCCAAGGGAGAGACGCCAGAGCACCGAGACCTGCACCGTCCGTTTCTGAACGTGCGCGATCATTGCAACGAGCCTGGTGCCTAAAGCGAAGAGCAGGTCGGATCCGATCGCCTTCGAGGTCGTGACACCGAGGAAGATCAGGAGCGGCGTCGTGATTGCGCCGGCGCCGACGCCGCTGTACGCCGTACAGGCGCCGACGACGAACCCAACGACGACGTAGCTAAAGTTCAAGCAAAACTCCCGTAAGTAAGGCCTTTACCAGAGACCTGGGTTAACATTCTACGAGCTCCGGAGCCTGTCCCCGTCCCCCGAGCCGCTCGGCGCGCTCTCGGAAGAACCGGTGTGGTGGATCTCCTGGAAAATCTCAAAACGGTGCACCGGAACGTCGCGCGGCGCCTCGATGCCGAGCTTCACTTGGTCGCCGTCAAACCCAACGACGATTACGCGAATCGCGTCGCCGATCATAATCGATTGATTGGTTTTACGGCTGAGAACCAGCATCGCTGCCCTCCTTGGCTTCGCGCCGTGCTTCGCGCGGCGCGTTTCCCGTGCCTGCGCCAAAAGGTAGCCGCATGGGGCATACGGAATTCGGTAGCACTTCGGGAGGGCCCACATGATCAAAGACATTGCGTTCTTTGCCTATTCCGTAAAGGACGTGCCGCGGGCGCGCGATTTTTATCGTGACGTACTCGGACTGCAACCCGGCGACTCCTTCGGCGACCATTGGATCGAGTTCAACGTCGGGAACACGACCTTCGGAATCGGCAACGGCGAAGGTCTTGGATTTAAACCGGGCGCTTCGACGGGCGCGGCGTTCGAAGTCGACGACGTGGCTGTCATGCGCGAACGTCTCAAAGACAGCGGCGTCGAGGTGAGCGAGGTGCACGAGTTTCCCGCATGCGTGACGTGCTTTGCGAGCGATCCCGAAGGTAATCGTTTTGCGCTTCACCAGCGCCGTGCACCCGCGCCTCAGAATACGGCTTAACGCTAAGCCCTAGCGGTTTCGCGGGAGGCTTCGATCAGGATCTGCGCAACCTCCGGCCGCGAAAACTCCGGCGGGGGAAGCTGCCCGGCGCGCAGCATCTCGCGAACTTGCGTACCGCTGAGTATGACGTGGTGCGCGGGGTCGTGGCCGCACGTCTTCTGCGAAGCCATGCCTTCGCAGCGCCGGCAGTAGAAACTGTTTTCGAACTTGAGGGGCGTGATGCCTAACTCTTCCGGGGCAAAGTTGTCGAACATCTTCTGCGCGTCGTACGTTCCGTAATAACTTCCGACGCCGGCGTGATCCCGGCCCACGATGAAGTGAGTGCAACCGTGGTTCTTACGCATAATCGCATGAAAGATCACCTCGCGCGGCCCCGCATAACGCATCGCCGCCTCCAGCGTGCTTAGCTGGATGCGGGCGGGCGGATAGTAGTTCTCGAGCAGCGTGCGATAACACCGCATGCGGACGTCTGCCGGAATATCGTCGCTCTTGGTCTCGCCGACGAGCGGGTGGAGCAGCAATCCGTCGACGATCTCCAGCGCGCATTTTTGAATGTACTCATGAGCGCGGTGCACCGGGTTGCGCGTCTGGAAGCCGACGATGGTCTTCCACCCGCGACGCTCAAACTCGGCTCGGCACTCGCTGGGAGAGAGGTTCTCGGGATCGCGCTCGCGAGGCAACACCGTGACCGGCCCGGCGACCAGCACGTCTTTGCGCTGGTAGAGCGCGGCGACGCCTGGATGCTTCTCCTCTTCGGTCAAGTAGACGTTGCGCGCTTCGCGGCGCTTGTCATGGTCGAAGACTTCTTCGACATCGATGACGCCGAGCAAAACGCCTTCGCCGTCATAGAGTGCCGCCCGCGTGCCGGGGCTGGGCGCCTCTTCGCGCGTGACTCCTAAAACGACCGGGATGGTCCAGGGTAATCCGTTTGCCAATCGCATGCGCTCGACGACGCCCTCGTAGTCCTTGCGAGACATGAAGCCTTCCAGCGGACTGAGCGCGCCGTTGGCGATCAGGTTCAGATCGTTGACCTCTCGACCCGTGAGCGTAAGGCTGCGTAATCCTTTGCTTTCCTCGCGCAACGCGCGCTCGGACTCGGGAGAATCGACGGTTCGATTGACGAGCTTGCCGCCATGAGGAGCGATCATGACGCCACCTTTGCGGCGGCGGCTACGTAGCCGCGTCGCTCGAGTTCCGCCAGGATTTTCGAGACGCTCTCTTCGACCGCTTCGACCTCGCTGTCGACCACCACGTCGGGATTCTCGGGAGCCTCGTACGGATCGGAGACGCCGGTGAAGTGCTGCAGTTCGCCGGCGATCGCCTTGGCATAGAGCCCCTTGACGTCGCGGCGTGTGAGCTCGTTCAAAGAACAGCGCACGTACACTTCAACGAACTGGTCGCTGCCGATGCGCTGACGCGCCTCGGCCCTTGCGCGCGCATACGGCGAAATAGCCGCGGTGATTACGGCGGCGCCGTGCTTGACGAGCAGCGAGGCCACGAACGAGATTCGCCCGATGTTGATATCGCGGTCTTCTCGGCTAAATCCGAGCCCTTTGGAAAGATGAGTTCGAACTTCGTCGCCGTCGAGCACTTCGACGTTACGGCCGCGAGCCGTCAGCTCGGGCCCGAGGCGTTCGGCAATAGTGCTCTTACCGGCGCCGGAGAGCCCGGTGAGCCATACGGTGAATCCCTGGTTCAACTGGAGTTCCTTTCGTGGGAGGTTAACTATATTAACCTCAGTTGCTTTTTTCGAATCCATAGTTTGGGGTCCTCGGGCTCGGAACCTTCGTCTAGGGGGCTCGAAGCGAGAACTGCGCGGCATGCAGCCGAGCGTAGGCCCCACCCTTCGCGAGCAGTTCGTCGTGCGTTCCGACTTCAACGACGCGGCCGCCTTCGATGTAGAGGACCTTGTGCGCTCGCCGGACCGTCGAGAGCCGGTGAGCGATCATCAACGTCGTGCGTCCCGGCAGTAAGCGATCGAGGGCCTCCTCGATCAGTGCCTCGGAGTGAGTGTCGAGCGAGCTCGTGGCCTCGTCGAGGATAAGTATCCGCGGATTGCGCAGCACGGCGCGTGCAATGGCGATCCGCTGGCGCTCGCCTCCGGAGAGCCGCATGCCCCGCTCGCCGACCTCGGTTGCATAGCCGTCGGGAAATGCACGCACGTACTCTTCGACGTTCGCGTCGCGAGCCGCGGCGTAGACCTCTTCATTGCTTGCCTCGAGACGTCCATAACGAATGTTTTCCAGAATCGAGCCGCGGAAGAGCTGCACGTCTTGCGGCACGATTGCGATTGCGCGGCGCAGGTCGGACAGCCGCACGTCCGCGATGTCGACGCCGTCGAGCCGGACGCTGCCCTCTTGCGGCTGGTAAAAGCGCGGAACCAGGTTTACGATCGTGGTCTTGCCCGCGCCCGAAGGACCGACCAACGCAACGATCTCGCCCGCCGCGATCGAGGCGTTGACGTGATTGAGCGCCGGCGAATCGTCCGCGCCGTAGCGGAAGGTCACGTCAACGTAGTCGAGTTGCCCTCGAACGCTGGGCATGGCGATCGCATTTGGAGGATCGCGCACCTCGACGGGAAGGTCGAGCAGCTCGAAGACGCGCCCCGCGCCGACGATCGCCTTGCTGATATCTCCGAAGAAGGCCGCGACGCGATTCATCGGATTCATTAGGTTGACGAGCAGCCCCCAAAACATGAAGACCCGGCCGGTATCGAGCCGGCCGACCAAGACCTCGCGGACGGAGAGCCACATGATCGCTACGACCGCCGCGACCATAATCGTCGAAACGACCAAAGGCTGCGTCTGAATGAACTGCGTCAGCTTCATGTACGCGCCGAAGAAATCGTCATTTCGCCTGCGAAAGCGGTCGACTTCGAACTCCTCGCGCCCGAACGATTTGACGACGCGCTGGCCTTGCAGAACCTCGGAGAGGTTTGCCGTGAGATCCGCGATCCGCCGCTGCGCCAGGTGGGTGCTCGCCGAGATCAGCCGCTGAAAGTTGGAGACCGCAAACGAGACGATCGGAGCGACGAGCACGAGCGAGAGCGTCAAGAGCCAATCGAGATAGATCATCGTCGCGAACGACGAGATGAAGGTCGCCAGCGCGACGACGAGTTGCGGAACCGAGACGCTCACCGCGTCGATCATCATCTGAAGATCGGTGGAGAAGCGTGCGATGAGTTCTCCGGGACGCCACTTTGCAAACTCGCCGAGCGGTAAGTTCAGCAAGCGCGCGAACAGGCGGACGCGCAGGCGGGCCACCAAGTTCTGGCCGCTCCAGGCCGTCATATACGTTTGGCCGTAGATCGCGGCATTCGCCAGCACCAGCGCGACCGACGTCAGACCCAAGGCCAGGTAGAGCGCTCCTAAGTCTGGGGCATGGCCGCGCGCGGGAACCAGCACGTCGTTGATGATGATGCGAAAGGAGAGCGGAGGAACGATCGAGAGAACGCCCGCCAATACTCCCATGCCCATCGCAACGGAAAGGCGTCCGTAGTACGGGCGGGCCTCGCGAGCGAGTCGGTAGAGAATCGAGCGGGAATTCATCCGCAGTAGGGGCTTGCCGTCGCCGCGCAGTGAAACCTCCCGCCGTGCGAGACGGTACGTGGGTGTGCATGACCTAGGAGGATTGCATGGCTTACATGGACTGCTACTTCCACTCCAACGTCCCGTCGGTTGCGCCGTGCATCGAGTGCGGGAAGTCGATCTGCGCGACCTGCCGCGACGAACGCGGCGGCTGCCCCAGTTGTCGGCTCGCCGCGAAAGTCGAGGCGGCTACCGCGACTCGCCAACAGATCCCCGGGCAGGTTCCGCCGCGCCCGGCGCCTCCGACCGTGCGCGGTACGGCTACCATCCTCGCCGTCTCGGACCCCGCGGAATCGCGTGCCTTGGTCGCGCTCGGTTACCCGCTCTGGCCGCTGGCGCTCATTTCGCTCCTGGATCGCAAGCAGTCCCGAAGTCTGCGCCGCCAAGCATTTCAGGCACTAGGATTTAACGTCGGCTTCTTTGGTTTCGCTGCCCTGCTCAGCGTCGTGGCACAGGTTCCCTTCCTCGGAATATCTGCCGGCGTTCTGTTAGCGCTGCTGGTTCCGGCCTTTCTGATTGCGAGCGTCTATTACGGCATCAAGACGTGGAACGGCGACGACGTCCGCATTCCGATCGTTACCAGTTGGCTCGACGAACGGATGCCTCAGGGCGATACGAACGCGCGATAGCGCGTTAGAAACGCGCGCGCGGCAACGGCGTGGTCGACGACCGGTTGCGGATAGGCCTCCCGCTCGAAGAGCGATAGCGAAAGCTGCGGTGAGTCGTCCGCGCGGCCGTGCCAGGCTTCGCGCGGAATGTGGCGCAGCTCGGGAATCCAGCGTCGCACGTACGTGCCGTCGGGATCGTAGCGTCGCCGCTGCCGTTCCGGATTATAAATTCTTGGAAACTGCGCCATGTCGGCGCCGACGCCCGCGATCCACTGCCAGTTGCCCGTAGCGACTGCCGGATCGTCCTCGACGAGCCAGCGATTCCATTCCTCGCGGCCCACGCGCCAGTCTACCGATAGATCGAAACACAAGAGCGACGCCGCCACCGCTCGTACGTGCGGGTGCATCCACCCCGTTTGATGCAGCTGGCGAATTCCGGCATCGACGAGCGGGTAGCCGGTCTTGCCGGCGCGCCACGCGTCGAGCGCCGGATGATCCTGCTCCAGCGCAAATCCCTGCATCTTCTCTTGCAGCGCCTCGATTGCGTCAGGGTAAAACCACGAAAGCTGCAAGAAGAAATCCCGGCGCGCTAGCGCACGCAGGAAAAGTCTCAACGAAACGCGCTCCTCGCCCAACGAAAACGGATCGCCGAGCCGCTCGCGAACTCTGCGTGCAATCGTTCGCGCCGAAATCGTTCCAAACGATATGTGCGCCGAGAGTTGCGACGTTCCGTTCTCCGACGGAATCGCACCGGCGGCCCCGTACTGCGCCGCGCGATCCTCCAAAAAACGCTCCAGGAGCACGCGTGCAACCGGCGCACCCGCCACCGGGCACTCGTCGCCGGAGCCAAACTCGCTCGGTTGCGGCAACGCCTCGCCGTCCGCCTCGC
>Ga0209167_10000901_pt1 | contig 19348 bp, 8 predicted proteins | sample Coa_R1_9_FD_187154 | JGI IMG/M metagenome (GOLD analysis project Ga0209167, IMG submission 187154) | Surface soil microbial communities from Centralia Pennsylvania, which are recovering from an underground coalmine fire - Coalmine... | ecosystem: Environmental > Terrestrial > Soil > Unclassified... | reverse complement strand
CTGACTGTCGCGGTGAAAAACCAATATGCAGTGAAGGTCGATGGTGCTGAGGACGTCGACGTTGTGCAGAAGAAATGGTTCGCCGGTTCTCTTCGCATCATCGTGAAAAAACCAAGCCGCTTTCTTCAGGCCGCCGCCGGTGTCGAGCAAGGCTTCTTCCCGCGAGATTTCGATCCGCATGCCGAAGTTGTCGTTCTTCTTCAGGTAGTCGACCACCATGTCGGCAAAGTGGTGTACGTTGACGATGACTTCACGAACGCCGAAACTGCGCAGCCGCGAGAGTGTGATTTCTAGTAGTGTGCGTCCGGCCACCTCTACGAGAGCTTTCGGACGGTCGTTGGTAAGTGGACGCAGACGCGTGCCGAGGCCCGCAGCGAGGACCATGGCCTTCATTGGGCCGTTTTCTCCGCTTCGGCTTTCTCAGCCGCCATCCGCTCCAACTCACGATGTTGCAGAATGACTTCGACGCCATTTCGACCGCGCAAGTGTTTGCCCAACTGCTCGGCCAGATAGACGGAGCGATGCTGTCCGCCGGTGCATCCCAACGAGACCATCAAATGTTTAAACCCGCGGTGTTGGTAACTCGCGACGCTGGCGTCGACCAGCGACATCACACTGGCGAGAAACTGATGCACGCTCTCCTGCTGGTTGAGGTAGTCGATCACGGGAGCGTCACGGCCAGTGAGGGCCTTGAAGCGCTCTTCGCGGCCGGGGTTGGGCAGGCTGCGGCCATCGAAAATGAATCCGCCGCCGTTTCCGCTGTCATCTTTAGGCAGGCCGCGATGAAAGGAGAAGCTGAAAATTCGCACCACCAAACTGTCGGCTTCGGACGCCAGGCCCTGCAGTTTTTCCGAGGCCAGCATGCTGTTGAACGCATCCATCAGCGTGGGCAGGGCGATGGGCAGAGTGACGTTGTGCAGCAGCCAGCGCAGATTTTTGAGTGCGTAGGGAACACTCTGCAGGAAGTGCGCTTTGCGCTCATAGAATCCGCGAAACCCATATGCGCCCAGCGCCTGCATGATGCGGATGTAGACATAAGCGTAGTAGTACCGCATGAACTCGTCGCGCTTCACGGCGACGAAGCCGGACAACGAATCGAGGTAATGATCGAGCAATTGCTGTCGCAGTTCCGGAGGCAGATCAGCTTTGGCGTCATAAAGCAGCGAGGCAACGTCATACTGCAGCGCGCCTTTGCGCCCGCCTTGGTAGTCGAGGAAGTAGGGCTCTCCCTGGCGCAGCATGATGTTGCGCGACTGGAAATCGCGATAGAGAAAATAATCGCGATCTGCACTTAGCAAAAAGTCGGTCAGCCGGCTGAAGTCATCTTCGAGCTTCTGTTCGCTGAACGGAATCCCCGCCAGGCGCAGGAAGTAGTACTTGAAGTAATTCAAGTCCCAGGTAATGGACTGGCGATCGAAGCTTTCGCGCGGATAGCACACTTTGTAGTTAAGATCGCGGCCAGCCTCGATCTGAAATCGCGGCAACGTGGAGATGACCTTTTTATAGGCCCCAACCACGGGTGGAGCAATGTTTTCGCCGGCACGATTCTTGGATAGAAACTCGAAGAGCGATGTGTCCCCAAGATCTTCCTCGAGATAAGCGCCGTGATCCAGATCTTCGACGTAGATCTCCGGGACGGGGAGACCGTGTCTGCGAAAGTGGCGGGAGAATTCGAGGAACGCGGCGTTCTCTTCGCGCACGTCGTAGAGAATCCCGATGGCGCTGACGTGGTCGCCGATCTTGTCGCCGATCTTGTCACAAGACAGGCGGATGATCTTGCGGCCGGAACCTCCGAGTTGGCCTTGAAGGGGCTGTACCTTGGCGACGGGTGCGCGGAAATGGCGCTCAAAGAGTTTTTGGAGGAGGTCCATGAGTTGGGGCGCAGCGTCTCAGCCTCAAAGATAACACCCGGGCGGGTTCGCGGTGAGCGGCAACGGCAATGTGCACCCGGCAGTGTCTACCTACATCTGCGCCCAGACAGCCCGAGACATAACAACCGCTGGAAATGTTGTAACTTCGAACACTCAGGGTTGATAACGGCCTGTCTTATGCTGTATTGTGCCTCATCTGTTGGGACAGGAGGACAGTATGGTGGCGCGACGCTTTGCATATGGAATCGCAATGCTGGTCTTGGTTCTTTCCATTTCGGCCGCAGTGAAGGCTCAGGACGTTGCCTCCATCACCGGTGTGGTCACCGACCAGACCGGCGCCGTGTTGCCAGGGGCTTCCGTCACCCTTTCGAATCCTCAGACGGGCGTCGTATATAAGGCCGAAACCAACGCCGCCGGTTCCTACACAATCAATCAAGTCAAGCCCGGACCTGGCTACAAAATCGAATTCGAGCACCAGGGCTTCAGCGCCGTCGTCATCCTGGGCGTGTACTTGAACGTCGACTCCACGCGCACACAAAACGCGAAACTGGAACTAGGAAAAACCAGCGAGACGGTGGAAGTATCGGCGGCCAGCCAGAACGTGACCCTCGACACGACGGATGCGACGGTCGGCAATAACTTCCAAGTCCAGCTGCTGAATGATCTGCCGATCGAGGACCGAAGTAGCCCGTCGGCGCTCTTCGTCCAGCAGCCCGGCGTCACCCTCGACGGAGCTGTAACCGGCGCGCGAACCGATCAAAACCGCGTTACGGTGGACGGCCTCGATGTGAACGACTACGCCACAGGTCAGTTTGGCGCGATTGTCGCCAACGCTCCGGTTGACTCCGTGCAGGAGTTCCGCGGGGTGAGCGCCGGCGAGCTTTCCAGCGAAGCAGGGGGCGGAGGCGGCCAATTCGAACTCGTAACCCGCAGTGGCACGAACACTTTTCACGGCGCGCTGGTGGAATACCATCGCGACACCGATTTGGAAGCCAATGAGTGGTTCAACAACAACACAGGAACACCCAGGCCTCCGCTCATTCGCAACCAGTTTGGGGGCAATCTTGGTGGGCCGATCATGAAGGACCGGCTGTTCTTTTTCTTCGACTACAACGGTCGGCGTGACACGCTCTCTAACCTGGTGGAGCGGACCGTTCCACTGGACTCGTTCAGGAATGGCACTCTTAACTACGTCAGGAACGACGGTACCACTCAACCGGTGCCTGCAGCGCAGTTGCTTGGGTTCGATCCCCAGCATGTGGGCTTCAATCCCGCGCTGCTCAGCCTATTCAGCAGCCGCTATCCGCACGTCAATGACTTTTCCGGGGGAGACGGCGGTATCAACACAGGTGGCTACCGTTTTAACGCGCCTTTTCCTTTCAAGGAAGACGATTATGTCCAGAGAGTAGATTTCATCTTGAACAGTAAAATGAAATTGTTTGGGCGCGGCACTTTTACCAGAACGAACGGCACCGAGTTTGCGATCCAGTTCCCGGGTGACCCGGAGACCTATCCTTTCCTCGATCAGAGCTACGCCTGGGTGGTGGGGCACACCTGGACAATCAGCAACAACAAGATAAACCAGGTTTCTTACGGAGAAACGTTCGAGAATTACAACTTTCCGAACACTTTTAACAAGACCGGCGCCACGCAATACGAGATTTTCGGCGGGAATGGAAGCGGAGGGCAAATTCTCACGCCGCCGTACGGCAGTGCCATTAATGCCCAGGGGCGGACTTATCCAATCCCGGTGATCCGCGACGACTTCAGTTGGGACAAGGGCAAGCACGGCTTCCGTTTTGGCGGAACCTTCAAGTACATAAGCCCGCAGGGTTATACCATCCTCGATTACAACGTTCCGACACTCGGCCTGGGCGGGTATGCCCCAGCTCTGGACCCCAGTTACCGGCCGAGCGATATATGCCCCGTGACGGCGAACCCCACGGTGTGCAATCCCAACGCGCCATCGTTATACGACACCGCTTTTGGTCTCGCGCTTGCCCCCTACACCGCCGTCAGCAGCACCTTCAATTACGACGCCAACGGTAATGCCCTGCCCGCCGGAACCGGTTCCCACGCGGATTATCGCTATTATGAAACGGAGCTTTATTTTGGCGATACATGGAAGATGACGCCGAAGTTCACACTGTCATACGGCGTTCGCTGGATAAATTACACCGTGCCCTACGAGGTGCACGGCCTAGAGTCGATTGAAAACTTCAACTTCAACACCTATTTTGCTGATCGCGTGGCGCAGAGCGCCGCCGGCCAGTCCGGCAACACGGCGGTGCCATTCATCTCCTACGGGCTGGGCGGGAAGGCTAACCACGCTGCGGGTTATTTCCAGCCGCAGTATAAGAACTTTGGGCCGCGGGTTGCGTTCGCTTACGCCATGAATCCCAAGACGGTCGTGGACGGTGGCATCGGTGTCATCTACGACCAGACGGTGATCAATGCAGTGCAGTACCAGCAGTCGCAGTACTCCTACCTGTTCCAGGCAGCCGCCACACAGCCCTTAGGCGACCCGAACAGCACCTTCAATACGCTCTTGAACGACACAAGATTTACCGGCCTGAACAATCCGCCGTCGCCGCCTACCGCGCCGACGATTACCAAGCCATTCACTCCCTTCGTCGACAGCACTGGAACTCCTTTTGGTTTGGCGAATGGTCAGGCGTTCAACGAAACGATCGACCCGACTCTTAAGACGCCGTATTCGATTGCGTACAATTTTGGTGTCCAAGCGGAGCTTCCCAAGGGGTTCATTTTGAAGATGACCTACGTTGGCCGTGAGGGCCGGCGGTTGCTGGCGCAGGCAGATGCCAACCAGTTGGTCGATTTCCCGGATCTAGCCTCGGGGCAGATGATGTCTGCGGCATTTACAAACCTAACGCAGCAAGTGCGCTCAGGCGCGACTATTACCCCCCAGCCTTGGTACGAGGACGTACTTCCACAGTTGGGCGCTACCCCGGGGCAAAACACCGCCATCCTTGCCGGCTCTTTTCTGAGCACCTACATTGGGAGGGGTGACTTTGCCGATTTCACGGAGCTCCTGTCAGCAATAGGGATCCTCCCGCCAAATGTCGGCATGGGCTCCCAATTCTCGGAAAACACGTTCTATACCAATAAAGGATCGTCAAGCTACAACGGGCTGCTCGCTACACTGCATAAGAATCTGGGAAGTGGTCTACAGTTTGACCTTAACTACACCTGGTCGCACTCGCTCGACAACGTCTCCGTGATAGCCAATGCACCGGCGATTGGCGGGTATGGGTTCATCTGCGACGTGCTGCGACCGCGGGAATGCCGCAGCAATTCCGATTTTGATGCGGTCCAGTATTTCAATGGCAACTTCGTCTACGATCTGCCGTTTGGCCGGGGAAAGATGTTTGCCGGTTCGGCGCCGCGCTGGGTCAACGAACTTGTTGGTGGCTGGAGCTTGAGTGGACTTCCCAACTGGCACAGTGGGAATGCCTACTTCGCCTCTGCAAACGCCTTTGTTGCTGGATACGCCAACGACGCGCCTGCCATTCTCACCGGCCCAATCTCGGACCTCCACATTCACTTGAACGGAGGTAAGGGCCAAGCCCTGTTAGGTTACGCGAACCCGACACAGGCCAACGCTGACTATATCGGTCCGCTCGGCTTCAACATCGGCAGCCGTAATAACCTGCGCGGCCCGGGATACTTCGATATGGATATGGGAGTCGGCAAGGGCTTTCCGCTCCACGGGGATCGATTGGCCCTGAGGCTCCGGGTGGATGCTTTCAACGTCTTCAACCACCCCAACTTCAGTAACCCCTGCGGGGATATTACGAACGTCTCGTGTTTGTTCGGCCACATCACGAGCACCGTCGGCACCGGGATCAACAACGCCTTCAGCTCGGCCCGCGTCCTGCAGGCGGCGCTGCGGCTGGAGTTCTAATCGGGAGTCCGATAGCCTTCCGCGCGCGATGCCGCGGAAGGCTTCGGTTTCTGGCTTCAGAAGAACAGCTTCAGGCCAAATTGGAATTCCCTCGGGTCAAACGCAGACGTAACGGCGCCAAAGTTGCTGGATCCTTGATTGATACTAATGCCTCCGTTGTTGGCGTCACCCTCGAACTGCGTATGGTTCCAGGTGTTGAAAGTTTCCACGCGGAACTCGACCCGGCTACCTCGCTCCTCACTGATGACGAAATTCTTGAAGAGCGAAAGGTTCCAGTCGTCGCGGCCGGGACCTCGCAAAGCGTCGAAGCCCGCATTTCCGTAGCAGTCTGGGCCCGTGACGCAAGCTGGTGCCGTGAAGGCTGCCGGATCAAACCATTGATTGACCGTCTTTGGATAGGAAATCGTCCCGGTTAGATCAGGTCGGTTTCCGGAAAAGCCGCCGGGAAACAGATTCTCCACGTTTTTGCCGCTCACTCCAAGATTGATTGGAGATCCCGATTCCATCGTAACGATCCCCGACAGGGCCCACCCGCCCGCGGTTGTTTTCAGGAGGCGATTGCCGCTGCTCCTTAATAGCGGGATCTGGTACACGAAATTCACGAATGCGATGTTGGTGCGGTCGAACAAAGACGGCCCAACATCGTAGCGTGGCCCAACGTAAGGATTGGTGATGGATTGCAGGTCGCCGCCGCTGCCGACGCTGACGGACGAATCCACGGCGCGCGAGAAGGTGTAACCGAATTGGAGTTGCAGGTCGTTTCGCACCTTGGCGTGCAGGTCAACCTGCAGTGAGTTGTAATGCGAGTTCGCCTCATCTTCCGACAGGCGAATCGCGCCGTACCCAAGATAGTTGAATAACTGGTTGATGCCAGTGCCGCCAGAACTGACGAGACCCGGCAGGTCGCTCGCAGGTGGAAGATTGACTTCCCGATAGTCGTTCTCGTGCCGGCCCTGGCTTCCGACATACGATATGCCCAGGACCGACCGCGGCCCCAACGCCTGCTGAACACCGATACTGTACTGGTAGCTTACCGGAGGCTTGTAATTGAGGCCGATGCCGGTGATACCGACGGGCAGAACGGGCAAATCCGCGGAACTGATCGTGTTGCCGCTGCTGAGCTGAAGGCCAGGGTTCGACAGGGAAACGTTGTGCAGCGTAGGACTGGCGTCAAATGGGGTGTTCGTTGCCCCGTTATACATATCGTTGCCCTGAACGCGGTCGTACATAATGCCGAAGCCGCCCCGTAAAATCGTCTTTGACTGGCCTGTCAGGTCATAGGCGAAACCGATGCGTGGGCCGAGAGCCGGCCAGTAGTTGTTGGTCAGCCCCTTGGGAATTCCGTTGACACCGCCAACGCCGATTCCGTTTTCATAAAACTGCAAACCTGCCAGGATCGAGTTAGGACTCGTGCCCAGACCCGGACTCGGGCTGCTGCACGGAGGGTTGGACACCACGCTGCAGATGTTCCCCGTCGAATCAAACGTAGCCGCTTTGGTGGGGTCATACAGATTGGGGTAGAAGTTCGCCGACTGCTGGTTCGCTTCGTAAGTATGCGGCGCCCCATCCCACCGCAGGCCGAGGTTCAGCGTCAAACGGTGGTTCACTCGCCAGTTGTCCTGAATGTAAGCGGCATAGGAGACGTTGTTCCAGTGGCCGCTGGAATGGACCGCGTCCTCTTCGTAGCCTTGCGCATAGCCGAGCAGGAAATCGGCAAAGTCATTCCCGGTAAAGCTGCCGTTAAAGTTGAAGTTTCCCTGGGTGAGGGCGAAATAATCCTGGACTTTTTTGTAGAGCGCCCAACTGAATCCGAACTTGAGCTGGTGCGCGCCCTTGGTCCAGGAGATGTCATCGCGGAGCTGGTAGTCGTTCGCGGTATTGTTCCATGGCTCCCACGCGGAAGTGTAGTCCGTTCCTGTGCTTCCATTCAGGTTGATCGACGGTATGCGGTGGTCGATGTTGGGTCCGGTGAACAGCCGGTTAAACGTAAAGCCCGAGGGGGCTGAGACGACGCCCTGCGGAAGGATGTGGATACGGTTGCCGTCATAGTTGAAAGCAGCCTCGTTGAGGAGCGTTGGGTTGATGACATAAGTGGTATGAATTACGGCGCTGTAGGAGGGGTTGCCGAAGGTGTCGAACACCGTGGGCACATTGTCGGGAACCCATTGAGCGGTCCCGTAGGTCTGCGAAACCTGCTCGGAAACCCAGTGTCCGAACACTGAGAATTTGCTGGTGAACTGGTGATCGATGCGGGCGATTTCCTCTCGCAGAGTTGTCGGTGAATTGTTACCACCGATGAATTGCGCACCGCTGGTCGGCTTGGGGAATATGCCGGCGCCGAGCAAGGCCGCCGCGTTGTTGTCGATCAGACAATCTGGAATCGTGTTATTCGGGAAAGGCGAACCGGGGGCCGGAGCAACGCCGGGCGCAGTTGGCGCCGTAACCAGCAATCCCGGTGGGAGCCATGATGATGTTCGCGTTGCCGTTGGGAAGCGTGGTCGGAATCACCGCGCCAGTTCCCGCACCACCGGCGTCCGGATACTCACTGGCCAGAGGCACGGTTTGGTTGAGCAAACCTCCTTGCACGATACTGCGCCATTCCATGTTGTAGAAGAAGAACGTTGGATGTTGCTTCCACGCCGGAACCTGACCGCCGGCATTGAAGCCGTAAACGTTGAGCCGCAACTCGGCGACTTTATTTGGCGCGGGATTGAAGTAATTGCGCGCATCGAAGGCGTCGTTGCGATCGAACTCCCACGCCGAAGCGTGAAACTGTTTGGTTCCAGATTTGACGACCGTGGTGATGGTCGCGGCTCCAGTCAGTCCGTACTCGGCGCTGTAGTTCGAATTGAGGCTGCGAAATTCCTCGATGGCGTCCAGGGACGGCATTACAGCCGCCTGACTCCCTCCGCGATCCAGGTTTTCCGAGCCATCGAGGAGCTGCAGGTTGTGGCCAGCTCGTTGACCGTTGATGCTGACGTTGTTATCTCCGCTGACCGGAGTGGCGATCATGCCCATCCCCTGAATGCTGGAGGCGCCCGGCGACAGAGCGTACAAGTTATATAAACTGCGTCCGTTGGTCGCGAGTTCCGTAACCTGCTGGCCGGTGATCACGCTGCTGACATCACCCGAGTCGGCTTGCACCGCAACAGCATTGGCTTCGACCGTGACGCTCTCCTGGACTGAGCCCACCTGCATCACAAAGTCTATGCGGGTGCGGTCGTTAACATTCAGCACGACGTTCTTCTTCTCGGCAGCTTTGAAGCCGGTGGCTTCAGCCCGAACTATGTAGTTGCCGACGTTGAGGTCGGGCGCGACATACTGGCCTGAATCGTTGGTCTTCAGACTGCGTGCCTGCCCGGTGCTGGTGTGGGTCACAATGATCGTCGCGTTGGGAACGACCAATCCCGCCGAATCGGTGACGGTCCCGACGATAGTTGCCTCCTGAGCGAAGGCAGGAAGCCCAAGAACCGTCATATCCAGGAACAACAGGAAGAAAAGGACGACAGCCAGGTTGCGGTGCTTGGCAGGGTCGAGGCTCTGAGCGCACGCGAGCGAGAAACGTTTCATTGCAATCCTCCAGATCAGTACAATCACGATCAGCGACAACGATTTTGTAAGGCTGAACCAGGAGGTGGTTTGTAGCAATACCCATTTGACGTTGATCTAGTATGACCACTATGATTTTGCGGAAATGAAGAAAACTCCTTCGGGAATTTCCCCCATCATCGCGGTTGACCGGAAGGCACCGACGCCGCTGCACCGTCAAGTCTATGAGGCTTATAGGTTGGCGATTGTCGATCGCAGTTTGCGCGCTGGGCAACGAGTTCCATCCACTCGCGTGCTAGCCTCGGAACTCGGGATCTCGCGCATTCCTGTCCTGACCGCGTATGCTCAACTCGCCGCCGAAGGATATTTCGAGAGTCACATCGGAGCCGGAACTGGTGTATCCCGGTCTTTGCCAGACCAAGTCGCGTTGCCAGAATCGACTGGCAATCAAGCAACCGGAACGGGCGCCGGATCGCGCCGGGTATCGAAACGCTCTTCGAGGCTTCTTGCGATCACGAATGCCCCCTGGCGCCGCGGTTGGGGTGCCTTCGGCGTAAGCCAGGTGGATTTTGGTCAATTTCCGTTTCAAGTCTGGAATCGTCTCGTGACGCGGCACTGCCGAAATACCTATGCGAAATCCCTTGACTACGGAAACCCCATGGGACTCGATGCTCTCCGGGAAGCGATCGCGATCTATCTCAGAACAGCGCGCGGAGTACGCTGTGAAACCGAACAGATCATGATCGTCAGCGGTTCGCAGCAGGCGCTGGAGATCTCGACCCGCGTGCTTCTCGACCCTGGCAGTCGAGTCTGGATGGAAGAACCGGGTTACCGCCTGGCGCGAAACGTCTTCGCCTTTAATGGCTGCCGGATCATTCCCGTTCCAGTTGATTACAAAGGATTGAACGTGGCAGCCGGCATCAAGCGATGCCGCACTGCGCGGGCCGCGCTGGTTTCTCCTTCTCACCAATATCCACTTGGAGTCACGATGAGCGCGTCTCGTCGTCTGCAACTGCTCGACTGGGCGCAGAGATCAGAGTCATGGATTATGGAGGACGACTACGATAGTGAATATCGTTATGACAGCAGGCCGATCGCATCCTTGCAGGGACTCGACAGCAACTCCCGTGTGATCTACATCGGAACTTTTAGCAAAGTTCTGTTCCCTTCTTTACGCCTCGGTTATCTGGTGATTCCTCTCGACCTCGTCGAGGCTTTCTTAACGGTCCGCCTCGCCATGGATATCAGCCCGCCCGGTTTCTATCAGGCCGTATTAGCGGACTTTATCGGCGAAGGTCATTTTTCACGCCACATTCGAAGAATGCGCCTGCTCTATGAGGAACGCCGAAGTGTGCTCGTCGACAGCATCCGCAAAGAACTGGGTTATGGTGCGGATGTGACCGGAGAACAGGCGGGTATGCATCTTTCTTTGACTCTGAAAGGGATTAGGGATTGCGAAGTTGCTGACCGAGCCTCTCGCCAGAACCTGTGGCTGGTGCCTCTCTCGAGTTCCTATCTCGGCAAGGCTTCTCGACAGGGATTCATCTTGGGCTTTGGCAGTACGGGAGCAGACGAGATCCCCAAGGCGGTTCGCAAACTGCGAACCGTCCTCGCCTCCCAATGAGTGTTGGACCGCTGGAGAAGTTTCTCCTGAGGTGGTCTTCGCACTTCATCTCCCCAGAACTCTGCTTGGGTTCTATGGCGGGCGGCCCGCGCAATCCGGACGAATGGTCCAGCTCGTTCATCGCAATCGCTTAGGTGGGAGGATCGTGGGCTCTGGCCTGTGCGAAACCCTCTGCTCCATAGCTGCAAGTTATTGAAGAATCTGGTGGCGGCGGTAGGACTCGAACCTACGACCTACGGATTATGAGACCGTCGCTCTAACCACCTGAGCTACGCCGCCACGGTGCACAACCAACTTGCGGACTGGATACCGAAGAACTGCACGCTCGTGAAGCAAACGGCTTACATGATGCCGTTTGGAGGGCAGCATGGGCCGATGTCCGCGAGGGCGCGCTTTTGAGGGATGCGGGACATTTCACGTCCACTATGCGTCATCAAGATTGTAGACGGTTGACCGCGACGAGTGCAACGTTTTGAGGTTCGACTTCCGACGTTCAATCTGAGACCTGCAATCGGAGAGAGTTCAACGGGGCGGCGCGGCGCCTGCAGTGACTACGACCGTATTCGGATAGTAGTGCGCAAGGATTTCGTGGAAGTCCGCGCCCTCTTTTGCCATCGCTCCGGCTCCGGCTTGGCAAAGTCCAATGCCGTGTCCCTGGCCGACACCGCGGACCACGATCTGCTCGCCTTCTTTTCTCACGATGAAGGTATTGCTGGGGACAGTATTCCAACCTAAGCGGCGATCCAGCGCCAGGCGGGAAGATTCGTTGGAACTCCGCAGAGTTGCGGCGTCTTCTGCCGAGAGTCGCGTCCGCCAGCGTGCGGGGTGTTGACGGCAATATTTGCAATCCACTGAATAGTAGGGGTAGGAGGCTGGAGGCAGACCAAGTTCAGCGGGAATGCGGGTGCGTCCGCTGCAACTGCGCGTGTACATGGCGGCTACGGCATGGGACTGGTAGGCCATTACTAATCCGCGAGTGGCGATTGTGGCCTTGGCTGCAGCGGAGTCGGTCGCAGGAACCTCGCGCAGAAACTGGCAGTGCGTAGTGTCGCAGAAATCGAAATCGTGGTGGCGTCTTTTGCCGGCGACGAAATAGGATCGGGACGCGACCGCGAGTGATTTCAGGGCCTCGGACAGTGTGTCCGGTGTGCTCTCTGCGGCCACCACGGAAGAGACGGCGGTTTCCAGGTCCATGGTTACGACTGCGGTCAGAGTTCCAGACGCGGGTTTTACTTCGAGCGTGCCGCAATAGCGACGCTTTATTTTTCCGGGGATGGCGAGATTGAATGCGCCTGGGCTGTTCTCGCGGTTCGTAACTGTTACTTCGGGTGCATGGAAGATTTGGGTTCCGACTTCCAGAACAACGTCGCCGGCGCGGACGCGGATGTGGGCGACGTTTACGCCTGAGCTGGCTTCGAGCACGAAGGAATCCCCAGCAGCGTGTACGACCAGCGCGGAACCGGCGGGAGCGCTTACCGCGAGTTGATGAGGGTGGAACAGGCTGAACACACCGATGCGGACATCTGTATTCTGGGCGATATTGTGGGCGACGTTCTGTGCGGGAGTGTGCGCCACGACCCGGCCGATCGGGGGAGAACCGGCGAGAGTCAGAGCGAGGAATGCGGTTGTGATCTTCATCCAGCCGATCACGAAGTCACTCCGTGATGGAACGCAACATCTGTCCGGCAATCTTAGCAGCCTGGGCGCCGGGAACGCCGTGCACGCGAACCATCAGAAGAATCTGGGGATCATCGGAGGGCGCCATAACTAGGGCGAAACCGTCGCCGGGCGCGCGATCGGCGTGGGTGCAGGGCGCCGTGCCGGTTTTCACGAGTGCGTTTGGGAAGGGAAGTGCGCGATCAACCGCAGCGCCCGTGCCCTTCTCGGCTGATTGCGCCATGCCGGCGAGAATCTGGCGCACGCCGGGCTGATCGCGGCGTCGAACCAATTCGAGATACGCATGCGCCATTCTGCGTGGCGAAATCGGCCAGCGACTGCCGAGACCGGCGAGAACGGGTCCGACAGCTCCGGGCGCGGGAGGATCGAGGCCGTAACGCAACGCGGTGGGCAAAACGTCGTCGTCGGTCATTTTTTCTGTGAGCGCTCGAAAGTAGGAGTTGCAGGAGTAGGCGATGGCGGTCGGAAGATCGATGGCTCCGTGACCACGCGGAAGCCAGCAGCCGGTGGCCGTGCCGCGGCAAATGTGCTGCGGGTAGACGAAGGCGTGACCCTCGCCATAGGCGAGTGCCGTGAAGGGTTTCACGAGCGATCCGAGGGGGATCGGAGCATCAACATTGTCCCAATGCGACGCCAGAATTCTGCCAGTGTGAGCTTCGATGAGCAGGAACGAAGTCGCGTCACTCGGAAAATCACGATTTAGAATCTGGGCGGCTGATTGCGCAAAGAGAGAGGTTCGTAGCGGGTTCGCGCGGTCCGACGCGGGAGTTCTCGCGCCGCCGCTGGAAGGCGACAGCGCGAGCAGACTGATAATCGAAGCAAGCGCGAGCTTTCTTATTGCGACCATTCGTAAGTCACCGTCTGCAGTACTCTGTCGCCGTCAGTGTGCACGACGATACGCTCTGCGCTAACGTCGGCGAGAACCGTGCTCAGGCTTGTCATGTTGTCGGAGAAGAATTGCGGCTGCCGCGGCATGCCTGGGTCCTCCGACTGCGCCATATCGAGCCTGTCGGCGACACTAAAGAAGCGTGCAAAGTTGGCGCGCTCGCGCGAATGCTTGAAGCCGGCGAGGAGGACGGCGGGCTTCGCCGGCGACTTGCGGTCGAAATTGGAGAGCATCGAGGACATTAAGGCCGGGTCATCGGAAAGCAGCAGATATTTGCCACGGACGGAAACGAGCAATTTCCAGAGGCCGTCGAATTGCAGATAGCCAGTCTCCTGCTGCCAGATAACGCCGAGCTGGCTGGCGGTGAGGCCGGGACGAACAAAATCGGCAAGAGCATTTCGAACACTCGCTTCGTTCCAGTCTGAGGCTGCGGACAGCCCAATCGCAGCGTGAATTCTAACGAAGACTCCGGCTTTGTCGCGCTCGGTGGATTGCGCCTGCAGCGAGGCGAGAATCTGCGTTTTGTCCAGGAGTTCCTTCAACGCGGAAGTGCTTTGTGGTGCGACGGGACGTTGCGCGGGGGATTGATCGATCCGCGTCTCGAAATCGGAGCTTGCGCCGGTCTCTCCTGAGGTGAGCTGCACCTGCGGCGCGATCTGCGAAGGCTGCGCAGGGCCAAGATGGGGCGCCAATAGTTTGGTCTCGAGCAGATCGAAGCAGGAATTTGCCGAGGGCTGCGCCTTGGTTTCGTAAACGCCCGCGTTGTCGGGAACTAGGCGAACCAGGTCGGCGGCAGCTTGGGTCCCATCTGCGGACGATGCGACTGCGGGAGTTTTCCGGATCAATACGCGCTCTTCGCGGTATTGATTATCGGAGCGGAAAAGATCCGACACCGCCGCCGAGTATTGAGACAGGTCAGTGATGTTCTGTTGCACCCAGTAAGTGCGGAAATAGGGGCTGGGAACAATCTTCCCGAGATTGAGAACCATCCGCAAGTCGCCTTGCGAAGCGGCAGCCGCGACCGATTGCGACCACCACGATTCGCTTTCGACGGTAAGGTTCTGGCTGCCGGAGATCAATTGCAGCGCGCCTGCCAACAGATCCTCGCGGGTTGCAAGAAGCAAGTAATCGCCGGCGATCGCGAAGGCGACCTGCCTTTGCGACTCGGGATCGCGCCGCACATAGAAATCTACTCCGCCGGCGCTGCGCGGCTCGAACTTCGTGCGTGTCTGCCAGAGCGTTGTCCGCATGGCCTTTGCCGAGGGCAGATACGTGATGTAAAGGAACTCAAGATTGCCAATGTCAAATAGAGCGAGCGCGCTCTGAGTTCCGGCAACCTGGGTGAGGAAATCCATGTCGGGAGGAAGACCGGCGGCACTGGCGAACTGGCTGCGAGCACCGTCGAGACGCAGGAAGAGGCGCGAGCGCGAAAACACGTCGTAGTGGCTGCTCTTGATCCATTGTTTTTTTTGCGAAGAGGAGTTCCAGTCCGTGAGCAGAGACGAAAAGTCTTTGGCTTCCAGGTAGAGCAATGGGCCAGCAGGAATGAACTTCGAGAGCGATGGCTCGCCAGGATTCGCGGACAAATGAGCAGCCCAGCCTATGCCGGCGCACACGATGGCGATTGCTACGAAGATCGAGGTTCGTTTCATGGTTTCACGCCTCCTGTGGTAGCGGTGGCCTTAGGTGCAGGAGCGCCGTGGGCCGGCAACCGCGACCGCACAACGCGATCCTGCTCCAGCGCTTCGTGCAGCAACGGTTGACGAGCGGCGTTCTGACGCTCGATTCGCAGCGCCCCCTTGAGAGCGGCAAGCTTTCGAGCGACTTCCTGGCGCGCTGTGGGTATGTCTTGCAGATTGCGCGCGACTTCGAAATAAGAAACAGCGTCCGACAGACGATTGAGACGGGTCATGGTATCACCGAGCATTTGCGCTAACTGTGCTTGCTGGGTGCGGGAGAGTGTGGGTGTCGGGGTCGCGGCGGTTTCCGTCTCTGCGCTCTCGTCGGCTTCTTCATCGTCGGAGCTGATGATCTGTTGGTCGTTGGAATCTGTAGCTGGGGCTGGCGTGTTCGCGAGAGTCTGCAACATTGGTCCGAGAACTCCGAGGGCAAGTTCATCCGAGCGCAGACTCGTTGCCACCTGGAATAAGGGGACGCGAGCCTCGTCGCGCCGCGGGAAGTCGACGATGCAGTGGCTGAGCAATTGGAGTTTCGTGCGCACGTCGGCCGCGGACCCCGCGGCTTTGATGCGGGCCTCGTAAAAGTAGAACTTGTCCGCGGCAGCTGGAGAAATGCCGCCCGTGTTTCCGGCCAGCAGGTTCAGTTCTGCGCTGCCCAGATCGGCGCGCGAAGCGCTTGACAGGGCGGCGGCAGCCTTGAGGCGGAGGGCGTAAGAAACGACGGGTGCGGAGGCGATCGAGATGAGCGCGTCCTGCGATGTGGTCGCGTTCTCTGCTTTGCCGGCTCTGGCTTTGGCGAGGCGCAGGCGGAAAGAGGCGTCCCAGGGCGCTGATTTCACGAGTTGGTCGAGGAACTCGACGGCTTCCGCGTTGTGGCCAGTTTTTTCCAGCAGCGCAGCGGCGGGGTCGAGGTTCTCGAACGGAGTTCCAACCACCACGACCAGGCGGCGCAGCAAGTCGAGAGCGCCAGACACATCTCCTGACGCGATGCGAATCTCCGCCAGGCCGAGAAAGTTTGAAGCGTTGAGTTGGCGCTCATCGATTTCGCGGGCAAAGACAAATTCGAGGATCTTGCGAGCCGACTGCTTGTCCCCGGCTTCGAATAACTGCCGGGCTGCGGTGCGGAGCAGGTCAGACGCGGGAGCATTCCGCTCTTCGGTACGATAGGCAGCAATTTTCGAGTCCAGGGTTCCGAGATGAGCGGCCGCATTCAGATCCAGCGGGACGAGGGCGGCAGCTTGTGCATCGCGGGTCACCTGTGGCAAGACAGCAATCGCGTCGGCCGCCTGCGAATACTGCTTGACGCGAATGAGGTGCGTGATCCAGCGCACTTGCCAGGAATCGAAATCGCGCTGAGCGTTATCTCGTTCCCAGCCCGTCATCGAGCTGATTGCATCCTGCTTCGATTGCAGAATGCGCTGATAGATCGGACCGCGCTGAGTCGTGGGAATCCAGGGGGCATCGACCACGTCGGCGAGAATCAACGTAGGGTCGTGCGCGGCAGTGGAGATTTCCAGAAGCCAGGCGGTTGCGAATGCGGGATCGGCCAGGGCTGCGTACGCCGGCTGCAGCACGGCGTTCGAACGCCAATTGCCGTTGTGATGGAGATAGGCGCGAACGACCGCGTCCGCGTCGGGCTTGAGGTCAGAGTAGAGATGCCGGGCGCGGAGCTGATCGCAGGTGCGCCCAAAGTCCGTCCAGAAAGTCTCGGGAACCTGTACGTTGTTGAGCTGCTTTAACAGGATGGCGAATGCCTGCTTCCACTGGGCGAGAGCGCTGGCGCGATCGCCGCGCTTGTAGTACGCGATGGCGAGACTGTCGTAGACATCAGTACGACCGGGTGAAAGTTCGAGGGTTCGAGTGTAGTCGGCAATGGCGCGCTCGGCATCGCCGGAGCCGGCGTAGTAGTCGGCCAAGGTCAAGTATCCAGAAGCTGACGCCGGACTCTGCTCGAGAATGGCAGGCAGAAAATCTTCAGGATTGCCTTGCCTGGTTGTGCCCAGATAATCGCCGTAGCGCGACCCGTAGTAGAACCAGATGTCGCCGGCGAGCTGTTGAGTGCGGTCGACGGGTTTCGCCAGCCGCTCGGCGATGGTGTTGTCTCCGAGAGCTCCGATGAAAGCATTGTTGATCTCGGCAGTCGGTTCGGCGTAATACAGTCCGGCGAGAGCGAGGTACGACTTGCTCCAAACCGGAGGGCGCCGTTGTCCGCGGGCCGCGACTACGCTGTGGGAGAGGGCCGCGCCCCCGTTAGCGATCACGAAGTTCGCGGCCTTTTCGCCGACTGCGTTGGGCCAGGTGGCACTGATGGCGACGAGTTCCTGCGGCCGTTGGGCGAGCAGCAGTTGGAAGAGACGCTGCTGGCGGGCGTTGTCGAGGTAGGAAGCGGAAATGTTGGAGAGCAGGCGTAATTCGTTTTGCGTGTCGCCGGTGGAGCGGTAAGCGTCGGCGGCGTCAAGCAGGGGGCCAGTTCGATTGGCGGGTGGAACAACGGCCGCGAACTGTTCGAGTTGCGACCCGAGCTCAGCGAAACGGCCGCGACGATGCTGCAGGTCGACGAAGACAGGGATTCGGCTATAAAGGTTCGGCGACGCGGTCGGCGACTGCATCATCAGTTCGAAACGCCAGCGCGCTTCTTGGTCGGCGAGAGCGGCGCTCTGGACCAGAGGGATCGCGAATTGCTCGAGATCTGCGAAGCTCATGCTGCTGCGTTTCGATTCGGCGAATTGGGCAAACGCGAGTCGTTCCTCGGGCGTGAAGTACGAGTTGACCGTACTGCCCATTTCTTCCAACGCCACGGCCATGCCATTGCGAGAGGTTTCGATGCGGGTTTGGAGAACACGCGCGCGCCACTGCGCATCGGTGATGGCTGCCATGCCCTGTCTCTCAACTTGCTCCTTCAGAACGGGCAGGGCTGCGGATGCATCTGCGAGAGAGCTCTGCAACCTGGTATAGGCCTGTTCGTGTAGGCGGAGCCGTGTCATGATGCGCGCGTAGGTTTTCGCGCCAGTGAGATTCTCCGGGGCGGCCAGCAGATCAGGGCCGGCAGTCTTGATTCCGAGTTCGGCGAAGGTGCGAGCTTCCGCGAGCATTCCCCAAGACTCCAGGCGGCGCACTACCTCGAAGTAGTTGGAGGCTTTCTCCGGGCGGCCGTCGATCAGCGCGGCCTTGAGGGCCGCAACGGTTTCTATGATCTTCCCCTGCCGAGCGCGAACGAGCGCGACTTTCTCCATCCATTGTGGATCCTTGTATGCGAGTTGATAAATGTGTTCGTAGTCAGAGACCGCCTCGTCGAAGCGCATCAATCGTTCCTCGAGACCGGCACGCGCGGTGTAGAGATCAACGCGATCGGGACGGATGGCGATGGCCTTGGCGTAGGTCTCAATCGCGGCTGGATAGTTTTCGAGATTGGTTTGGATCCGCGCCAGCACCATGGACCAATGGTAGTCACGCGGCGACTGCGCGACGGTCTTGGAGTAGAAGTCGACGAGTTGACTTTGCCGCTGGTAACGCAAGGCAAACAGCGCAGCTTCGGTGACCAGTGCGTCATCCTCGGGGAAATTGTTGATGAGTTCGATGTACTGATCGACGGCGCCGGGATAGTCCTTCAGACGAGTAAGGGCGAGAATCAGGCCGCGCCGCAAAGTCGCGATCTGCGCTTTGCGGGCATCCGCGGGCAAGGATGCTGCGCGGAATAGCGCGATCTTTTCGGTATAGAACTGTCTCAGGCCCTGGTCGTCGCCAGCTTGCGCGTAGGTATCGGCCATGGCGGCAAGGTATTCGCCGTTGTAAGGCGAGCGGTTCAGCAGTTGTGTGAGCAAATCGCGGGCTAGCTGGTACTGTTTTGCATCGGTCGACTTGCGGGCGGCTTCGTAACTGAATTGGGCGCTCAGTTCGGGATAGGCGTCTTTAGCGGCCTGCAGCAAAACCGAAATTGCTCGCGGATAGTTCTTGGTGCGCCAATAGAAATCGACGGTCGAGCGAACGACACCGAGAATCTTGGGATTCTCGTGATAAAGCAATTCCACATTCTTCTGGGCGGACTGAAAATCCTTGCGGCCCTCGTAGAGTCGAATGAGAGCGTAGCGCAGTTCGAGGCGAGTGACCGGGTCGACGGTCAGTTCAGCTTGTTTCTCG
>Ga0209167_10000900_pt1 | contig 19370 bp, 13 predicted proteins | sample Coa_R1_9_FD_187154 | JGI IMG/M metagenome (GOLD analysis project Ga0209167, IMG submission 187154) | Surface soil microbial communities from Centralia Pennsylvania, which are recovering from an underground coalmine fire - Coalmine... | ecosystem: Environmental > Terrestrial > Soil >... | reverse complement strand
TCTTGGCGTATTTGCGCTCGACCGCTGGACCAAGTGGATGGTCGAGACGCAGTTGGGCGCGTATGATGGTAACGCCACGAAGACGGTGATTCCGGGATTTTTCAACATCGTGCACTCGAGGAATGCAGGCGTGGCCTTTGGAATGTTCGCCGAAAATTCGGGGCGCCTGCGCACTCCGCTCCTGATCGGATTGTCCGTCGTGGCTGTGCTCCTGCTTGCCGGTATGCTCTGGCGGATCGATCGTCTCGACAGCCCTTCCGCCACGGGATTGGCTTTGATCTTCGGCGGTGCGATGGGCAACGTTTTCGATCGCGTGCGGGTGGGGAGCGTAACCGACTTCCTGGATTTTTACGTGCGCCAGTACCACTGGTATACCTTTAACGTGGCCGATGCGTCTATCTTTACGGGAGCTTGTCTGCTGATACTGAGCATGCTTCGTTCCGAGCGCAAACGTGAGGTGCGCGCTTAAAATATGTTTCCCAGGCTGATTACCATCGGAAGTTTCTCGCTGCCGTCGTACGGCGTGCTGGTTGCGCTGGCGTTTCTCGTCGCCCTCGCGATGGCATCGCACTTCGCGAAACAGCGCGGCCTCAACAGTGAGAAGATCGTCAACCTGGGCGTCTATTGCGCGTTGGCGGGAATGCTGGGAGCCAAGCTGCTGATGATCGCGATGGATCCCGATCTTCGTTCTCATCCCGGCGAAATCTTTTCTCTCGCCACGCTTCAGAGCGCGGGGATCTTCTTCGGTGGATTGGTCCTCGCGCTGATTTTCGCGTACTTCTATATGCGGGCGCAGGGACTGCCGGTGCTCGCAACTTCGGATCTCTTTGCTCCCGGGCTCGCCATCGGCCATGGCATCGGGCGCTTGGGCTGTTTCGCCGCCGGCTGTTGCTGGGGAAAGCCCACGCACCTGCCGTGGGCTGTCACGTTCACGAATAAAGACGCGACCACTGGTGTTCCCCTCGGCATTCCTTTGCACCCCACGCAGCTGTATGAAGCGTTTGCGGAGGCCATCATCTGCGCGATTTTGATAACGCAATTGCGGCGGCCGCATCGCGACGGACAGGTAATCGGTCTCTATGCCGTGCTTTACGGGTGCGTTCGGTTCGCCGTCGAATTTCTGCGTGCACACGATGCGTCGAATCCGCTGGGCGGGCCGTTCACGCTCGAACAATGGATCTCGCTGGCATTGGCCGCGGCCGGCGTATTTCTGCTGGTTCGCCACGCGCGTGGCACCCTTCCCGATACTCCCGGCACGGCACCCGCGACTAGCTGACGGTCGACATGTCCACCCTTGAACGTCAAGGCCGCGATTATGGCCGTTCCATGGTCATTTCGCGGCGAGGCATAGCGGCCACCAGCCAGGTGCAGGCATCCCAATCCGCGGCTCAAATCCTCGCGCGTGGGGGATCGGCGGTCGATGCGGCGATCGCCGCCAACGCGGTGCTTGCCGTGCTGGAACCGATGCAATGCGGACCAGGCGGAGATTTGTTCGTCCTGCATTGGGACGCCGCGGCCGGCAAACTCACCGGCTTGAATGCTTCGGGCCCGGCGCCGCGCGGTCTCTCGCCGGCGGTTCTTGTCGCTAAGGGTTTCGACGCCATGCCGCAGGAGGGCATCCACAGCGTGACTGTCCCCGGAGCCGTGGACGGCTGGGGCAAGCTTCACGCGCGTTTCGGCAAGCTGCCATGGAAGACGCTGTTTCAGGATGCGATCGCTTTCGCAAGCGAGGGTTTTCCCGTGGCCGGGATGATTGCCGAAGCGTGGGCCGACCCTGTGGGTCTCGCGAAGATCCATGCGAATCCCGCAACGGCTCACATTTTTCTGCGGGACCGAAAGCAGCCGCGCGAGGGCGATCTATTTTGCAACCCGGATATGGCCCGGGCTTTCACTCTGATCGCCGAGGAAGGCCCCGGCACCTTATACAACGGCGAAGTTGCGCGCGCCGTATTGAAAACCTCGCAATCGCTCGGTGGGATGATGACGACCGAGGATCTGGCTGGTTTCTCCGCCGAATGGGTCGAGCCGGTTTCCATCGATTACAGAGGCTGGCGGGTCTCCGAGTTGCCCCCCAACAGCCAGGGCATCGCCGCTCTGGAAATGCTCAACATCATGGAGACGGCGCCGCCGGATGTGGACGGCCCGCACAGTCCCGCGGAATTGCACAAGCGAATCGAAGCCATGAAGCTGGCTTATGCCGATGTTCGCCGCTACAATGCGGATCCCCGGTTTTACAAAGCTCCGATCCAGGATCTGCTTTCGAAAGAGTATGCGCGCGCGACGGCGAAGCGAATTGACCCGGTGAAGGCCAACGGCGATGTCCCCGCCGGGCATCCGGTCTCGAGCGATACCACGTATCTGACCGTCGTGGACGGAGACGGCAACATCGTCAGCTGGATTCAGAGTATCTACGCGGGGTTCGCTTCGGCTGTCACTGTGGAGGGCATGGGATTTCTGCTCCAGAATCGCGGGGGCGGCTTCACCCTCGATGCCTCGCATCCCAACGTGCTTGCGGGCGGGAAGCGGCCCTTCCACACCATCATCCCCGGCTTCATGGAGGGGGGCGATCGGCATATCGGCTTCGGCATCATGGGTGCGGCGAACCAGCCTCTCGCCCACGCGCAGTTTGTCTCCAATATGGTGGACTACGGGATGAACGTACAGGCGGCGCTCGAAGCGCCACGCTTCACCAAGTACACGGCGTCCGGCTGCGATGTTTCGATTGAATCGCGCGTGCCTGTCGAAATTCTGCGGCAGCTTTCAGCGCGCGGCCACGAGATCTCAGTGCGACGCGAGTACACGCAGGAGATGGGCCGCGGCCAGGCGATCCTGCACAATTCGCGGACGGGAATCAACTACGCGGCGTCTGATCCGCGCGCGGACGGCGCGGCAATTCCGGAACCTGTGACGGCGACGTAGACCCTGGTTCAGAAGCGCGCGCGACATGAAAATCACGAGTGGAACTTCCAGCATGTCCGCGAAACCTGGAGGAGTACCACTGCGCGCGCCAGCCATCCCGTTCACGCTATAATTTCGATTCAGTGGTTGGCATCGATGTGGGTAACCGCATACACCGACGCCTCGGTGCGTAACGAGAAGGCCGGCTGGTCGGTCTGGCTGCGCTCACAGCGGGGCCGCGTGATCCGGAAAGGCAAGTGTCCGCCGGAAATCCGCGACAGCAACATGGCGGAGTTGTTCGCGGCCGTCCGGGCCGTGGAACTGGCAAAGGAGCACTGGCCGGAAACCAGCGCTGTTCTTCTCAACATGGATTCGACCTCGGTCATCGACAAGATTGCCGGCGTTGTGAATGAGAGCGGGAAGCTGCTTCCGTTATTGCGGCGGCTGCATTCGCACGGATTGAAAATTCGCTGCAAGCATATCCGTGGTCACCGGGCGGCGTCCGGCGAGAGCACACGATCATACCTCAACGATCAAGTGGACAGGCTGGCCGGCAGGGTTACCGGAAAATACAGAAGCTGACCATCCGGATTCACGTTATACTTTCGATTCAATGGCTCAGCAGCAACGTCTCGTACCGCAGGATTTTCAGACGCGCAAACCCGCTTCGCCTCTTTATTGCCATCAGGATTTTCTGGAAAAGCTGCAGGACAATCCCACGGGAAAACGGGCTGCGCTTCTTTTGCAGCGGCTGGCCGTAGATCCTCGCCGGCAACATTACAAAGCCACCATGGGGGTGAACCGCGGCTGGCGGCGTTCGCGGTTGGGCGGCAGTCACGGTTCTCACTTCTATGCCTGGTGGGCGCCGAAGGGGGCCGCGCCGCTGAAAAACCTGCCTGGATTCGACGACGCTCCCGACGGCGCCGTCTTCCTGCGCGAGATCCGGCACCACGACGACCACACTGAGCTGAACGCGCAGAGCCTTTCCGATCATTACCTTTCGTTGAGCGTCGAAGAACTGCGGCGTGAGGAGTACGGGCCCTCTCCATGGACACCCGGGCAGGCCCGCTTCGCCAAAGCCAGGAGCCCGGTCGCGATCCTCAAGGGACATCCCGGATCCGGTAAGACGACGGCTCTGTGGCATGCGGTCGATCTGGCTGGGGCCGAGTCCGTTTTGTACGTGACGTACTCCCGCGATCTCGCCGCGCTGGCGCAGGATTACTTCGACCGCTACTGCCCGGCTTACAAAACATTTCGCGTGGTGACAGTGCCCGCTCTCATGCGGGAACTGGCCGGTTCCACGACCGAAATTGAGCCGGAATCGGCGCACCGCGAGCGCTTCATCCGTGAACTGGGCGCTGGAGCGAGGTTGGGCCCGTGGGCGAATTATCGCGGCGGGCTCTACGACGAACTGCACGCGCATTTCGTCGGAGAAGCGTTGCCGGAAAAGACGGGCCGTTTCGAGGCTTGCTCCGTGCCGCGCGTTTCCGAGGCAACTTACCGGGAGCGGCGCGCGCGGTTCATCGGCCCCGCCGCCGCGGCCTCGGCGGCCGAAATCGTGCATTGGCTGGCGCGCAACCGTCCGAACTTTGAATCCAACTTGTTTCCGGAGTTGAATCTGGCGTGGACGGCCGCGGCGAAGTTGAGGCATTCCGCCGATCTGAACGCTCTGCGTTCGCGCGGACTGCTGGACTTCGATGTCATCGCGGTGGATGAAGTGCAGGACCTCACGCCGATCGAGACTTACGCGCTGGTGCAACTCGCGAAAGCAGCCGGACAGCGGCGCGGACGCCCCGCCGTAATGCTTCTGGCGGGCGATGAAGCACAGACGGTTCGGCCAACCGATTTCGAATGGGCCTGGCTCAATGACTTGCTGCACAGCCAGTTGGGAACGCCGGTCGAACACAAGCTCACCGTGAATCTGCGCAGTCCCCGGCGCATCGCGGAACTCGTCAACCGAGCTTGGGACCTCTACTCGCATTTATCCAAGCAGGACCGCCCGAGCGGCGTGGGCGCCGCGGATATCGAAGAAGACTCCGTGGACCAGATCGTCTACTGCGCGGCTACGCCGGGAGCCGAGCTGACCGAGCTCTGCCGGAGTCTGGCGGCGCGCGAAGGCCTGGCGCTCATCAGTATGGATCGGCCGTTGCCGGATTACATACCCGAGGCGCTGCGGCAGAACATCCTGACTTCCGCCGAAGCCAAGGGCCTCGATTTTCAATCGGTGGCCGTGATTGGGGCAGGCCGGAAACTCAGGCAGATCACCGTTGCTAACGATATGGCGCGCGCGGACAGCGGCATCGAAGCGCTCGGCAGGCGTCTGGCAATCGATGAACTGCGCGTCGTGCTGAGCCGCCCCACGGAGCGCCTGTACTGGATTGACGTCGATCCTTCCAGGGAAGTGGTCGCCGACAGTCTTCGGTTCCTGAACGGCAACACGGATGACCGCCAGGTGTCCGCCTCCGTGCCCGCCGGTGTTCTTCGCACGCTGGAAGAAGATCAGTTCGAAGTGGAAGAGCGCATCCAGCGCTGCCAGGCGGACGCGCGACAGTACCTGAGCGTCAAACCCGGTATGGCGTGGACACGCGCCCAGCAGGCCATGACTCTGCTTGGGACTCCTGGCGCGCCTGGGGCCGTGGAAGACGAACACGCGCGCCACACCACTTTTCTGACGGCGGCCGAGATAGCCTTCACGCTGGCTATTCGCAAAGTGGCCCTCCCCAATGAACTGGGACGGCCCGATCTTCTGTTCGAGGCAGCCCGGAGCGCGGCCCAGGCAAACCGGTTCGGACTTGCCAAGGCGATCCGCGAAATCGCCCGGCAGCCGCAGGCGGCTCCGGCCGATCGATTGAACGCCATGGCGAATGTGGTTCACAGCATGGTTGAATTCAGCGGTGAGCTCGAACCGTGGCTGCTCCTCGAGATTGAACCACGCGCGAAGTCCTGGCTCGATGAGCTTGAGCTTGCCGCGGGCTCCGGCTCGAACGCCCGCGTTCTGCTGCGCATGCTGCCGCCGTTCTACAAGGTGTTGAATCTCGCCGATGCCGACGCCCGCCTGAAGCGGTTGCAGCAGCGTTCGCTGAGTTCGCTGATGAAAGATAAAGCCTGGGCGGACGCGTTGGAACTGCTCCGGGATCTTCCCGACCGGCGGCCGCGCGACGAAGCTGCATGTCACGAAGGACTCGGGGACTTTCGTGCGGCGGCGGATGCTTATCTCGCGGCGGACGACCGCAAGGAAGCGCTGCAGTGCTTCCGCAAGGTCCCCGATTTCGAGCGGGCGCTTGCGCTTCTCGACGAGATAGGGGAGCATCCGGCGGGAGATTCGCTGCGCTGGGTTCGGGAAATGCAGAAGCTTGCCGGCCGGCGTCCGGTGGAGTTTTCGAAGGTGATGACGCCCGCCGAGAAGAGGCTGCTCGAATCGATTCTCGAGCAGAGTCTGGGCATTGCGCGTAAGAAGCCGCCTGTTCGAAAGAAGACTGTGGCGAAAAAAGCTGCGACGAAGAAGGCGGCGGTTAAACGTCCTTCGCCTTTTTGAGGCACAGCGAAACGTGTCAGTTTGCGGACGGAGTCTTCGCTGCGCTGTCGACCACAATGACTTCTACCCGGTCTCTGCGGCTTTCGAGCCGGAGTCCCAATCGTTCCGGCAGCGCTCTTTGCCACAAGGTGAACATGTCCGTGCCAAGTTCCGGTTTGATCTCAACGCTGAAGTCGTAAGTCCCGGTAAGGCCTCGGTAAGGCCTCGGTAAGGCCTCGGTAAGGCCTGTTTTATCCAATACCGGAACCATGGGCCCGCCTGCTATAGCTGGCCGGCTTGGATCGTCGGTCGCTGGAATCGACAACTGAACCGCCAGGAAGTCCGCGAATTGATGCATCTCCCCGTGGAAATGAAGCCCCACAACATTTGTGGTCGTTTCGCCGTCCTTCATCGGGTGGATTTTGGGCCCGGCCTTGCCGGCTATGAGTTCGTAAGCCCGCATCTCCCGCATTTCGCGGTGCTGCTTCAGGTCGAAGCGTTGGACGAGAAGAGTGCGGAGCATCAGGTCCAGTTCCACCCTCCCGGCCGAATGACTGGCCCGTGCTTCAATATCGTATTCATTCTGGTCGAGCCAGTTTGGTCCGATGATCTGGCGAACTTGTACTCCCCAGGCCTCCGCTGCAAGCCGCCTCAGTGTGACGTTTTTGGCAGTGAGCCCCGCCGGCCAGAACGCCAACTGGTTGTTATAGTCTGGTCCAAGCTGACGGTCGCTTGCTTTCACCGACGCAACATCGAACGCGACGGGGTCCGCAGGCTGGGACACGCCGGCTGAACGCAGCACAACCAGGCAGGTAATGACGCGCAGGGCCCGCATGCTCCCTACCCCTGCGCCTCGTTCAGAATTTTGTAGATCTGGGCGCCGTATTTCTCGACCGAGGCGATTCCGATGCCCGGGATCGCGAGCAGTTCCCGGGCGGATCGCGGCTGGTTCTGTGCGATTCCCAGCAACACCCGGTCGGACATGATTCGGAAAGCCGGCACGCCCTGCCGCTTGGCCAGACCAGTGCGCCATGCCCGCAGCGCGGCTTCGAGGCGGGGATGCGGTTGCGACGGTTCGGCGGCCGGCGCTTTCTTCTTCTTCGATCCGGCTTTTGTCTTTCGCTTCCGGGCGCCGCTTTTCGGCATGGTGTCGCGAATGGTCAACTCGAGCGGCGTATCCTCACTCACATAATCGGCCTCGCGCGTGAGATGGGCTTTGCGGAACGGAATCTGCTTCCCGTCTTTCTCGAACACCGCATCGGTGAGCCGCACCAACCCGATCCGCGCCATCGCGCCCAGCAGCTCTTCGAATTCGTCCCTGGTGAGGCTAAGGTCGCGGCACACTTCCCCATGCAGTTGTCCCACCGACCTGCCGCTCGAGGTCAGAGAATCGAGAATCTGCCGCGCCACCCTTTGCTCCTGTTGCGTGGCCGCGCGAAATCGCTGCGCGATGCAGTTTTCAGGCGCGCAGAAATCGCAGATCCCGCATGGCTTCCGACCATCCGCCAGATCGCCGAAGTGATGGACCAAACTCGCCATGCGGCACTGATTGCTCTGGGCGTACCGGATCATGGATTCGATTTGCGCGCGTTTCTGTTCGCCTTGGGCGAGGTACAATTCGCGCCAGTCGCCGCTGGCCGCTCCATTGCCCCGGCTGACCTGGTCCGCGGCATCCACCGTAGCGCCCCCGTGGGTCCACAATTTCTCCAGCGCTTTTTCGAAAACGTCGCCGGGAATGCGGGTCTGTTTCTCCAGTAACTCGCGGGGCTGCGGATCGGTGCGCAAGCGACCATAGATCTGGTCGAGCAGCAGCACGTCGGGATAGTCGCGTTCGAAGAAAAAATCGTGCGTGTAGCGGTCCGCATACGAGTGCATCAGGATGGCCCGGCTCAATTCTCCATCGCGCCCGGCGCGGCCGATCTCCTGGTAGTAAGCCTCGACACTTCCCGGCAGCGCGGTGTGAATCACGGAGCGGATGTTCGGTTTGTCGATCCCCATACCGAACGCGATGGTCGCGACGATCACTTCGAGCTTTCCGGCAAGAAACGCATCCTGTACACGGCGGCGGCGCTCTGTATCGAGTCCTGCATGATACGCGGCGGCGGGGAAATCGCCGGCCAGTAACGCAGCCACGCTTTCCGCCTGCTTGCGGCTGGGTGTATAGACGATGGCGGGCCGCCGCGCCTGATCGGCCAGCAACTCCTGCGCCAGGTCGGGACGTTGCGAAGGGCTTGTCTCCACTACTTCGATCGCAATGTTCGAGCGGCGGAATCCATGAATGAAGCTGGCGGGGCTTTTGAGCGCCAGCTGATCGCGAATGTCTCTTTGAACCACTGGTGTCGCCGTCGCCGTGAGTGCAATAACGGGCGCGGGCCGCAGCATCGGCAGATAGCCTCCGAGCAGCCGGTAATCGGGACGGAAATCGTGGCCCCATTGCGAGATGCAGTGCGCTTCATCAATGGCGATGAGGGCCGGTTTGCGCTTCGCCAGCATCTCGGGAAAGCCCCCGACGCGCAGCCGCTCGGGAGCGATGAACAGAAATTGCAGTTTTCCGTTGAGGTAGTCGATGCAGACCTGCCGCGAAGCCGCCCGGTCGCGACCCGAATGAATACACTCCACTGCGAAGCCGAGTTGCCGCAGCTTCGCGAATTGGTCTTCCATCAGGGCGATGAGCGGGCTGATCACCAGGGTGGTGCCGCCGCGCGCAATGCCCGGCAACTGGTAACAGAGCGACTTACCCGCTCCCGTCGGCATAACGAGCACCACGTCGCGGCCCTCGATTACGGTGCGGCAGACTTCTTCCTGATTCGCGCGGAACGAAGAGAACCCGAACGCCCGATGCAGCAGTTCGGCCGGCGGCTCATTCTCGATGCCTTGTGGCGCCGGTGGTCGCTCTTTGCCGTCGGCGTTTGCCTCGGGTTCACGTGCGCGGGCCGGAATGCCGACAACCTTCCCCACCACCGACCGCACGTATTCTTCAATGCCTTCAAGGAACGGCTGCAGCGGCGCTTCGCCGCGCTCGATACGCTTCAGATACGCTTCCCACTGTCCCGTCATGGCCGGGCTTTTCACTTCTGGATGCACTACTTCAATCAGCTGGATGCCCTTGTCGGTCGCCTCGAGATTCTTCCCGTGGCGCACGATATACTCGCGCTTCAGCAGCGTTTCGATGATCGCGGCGCGCGTGGCCGGCGTACCCAAGCCGGTATCCTTCATCGCGTCGGAAAGCTCTTTTTCGTCGAGCGTTTTGCCGGCCGTCTCCATCGCGGTCAGCAGCGTGGCTTCGGTCAGCCGTTTGGGCGCGCGCGTTTTCTTCTGAACGCTCTCGACCTTGAGGACGTCCTGCGCCTGGCCGCGCGCGAGCCCGGCGGGGAGAGACGGTTCCTCTTCCGCCTGCTGCCTTCTGGTTGGCTGCGGTTCGAGCGCTTTCCATCCCACCTGTCGGGTCGTTCTGCCGGAAGAGTGGTAGCGGTCGACCTCCTCACCGTTCACGATCGCCGTGATCACGGTGGTCACCGACCAGATATGATCCTCGTGCCATGCGGTCAACAGGCGGCGGCAGATCAGATCGTAGATTTTGCTTTCATCGGGAGAAAAACCGGCGCGCTCCGGCGCAGTCGCGGTCGGGATGATCGCATGGTGATCGCGAACCTTCGCATCGTCGACAAACTTGCGACTCAACGGCTTCTCACCAGTTCCCGGTACGAGATGTTGCCGATAAGGTCCCGCGATATTGCGGACGATGCCCGGCAACGTTGCAGCCACGTCCTGCGACAGGTGGCGGCTGTCGGTGCGCGGATAACTGATCAGCTTGTGGCTTTCGTAGAGAGCCTGCGCAAGATCGAGCGTCCTCTGCGCGCTGAATCCGAACAAGCGGTTGGCGTGGCGCTGGAGCTCGGTGAGGTCGTAGAGCAGCGGCGGCGGCATGCGCTGCGTTTCGGCCTTGACCGATTCGATGGCGGCTTTGCCTGTGCGCGCCCGCGCGACAATGAGTGCGGCTTCGACGCCGTCGGCCTGGAGCCGCGCCGATTTGCGGACATCTTCAACATCCCGCACCCACGTTCCTTTATAGGATTCCGCCGCAGATTTGGTTGAAGGCCGAAACTCAGCCTCCACTTCCAAATAGTCTTCGGGCACGAAGTTCCGAATCGCCAGTTCACGCTCCACCAGCATCGCGAGAGTGGGCGTCTGCACGCGCCCGACGCTCAACTCATCGCCGTACGTGAGCGTATAGGCGCGCGAGAGGTTCATGCCGACGAGCCAGTCAGCCCGGCTTCGTCCCCGCGCGGCTTCGGCCAGCGGATCGTAATCCCTGGAGGGCCGGATCGTGTCGAAACCCCTGCGGATGGCGTCCGGGGTGAGCGATGAGATCCATAGCCGGTCGACGGGCTTGGAAGATCCGGCTGCTTCGTAAATGTAGCGGAAGATCAGCTCGCCTTCACGTCCCGCGTCCGTTGCGCAGATGACGCGTCCCACGCGCGGGGAAAGCAGGATTTTCCGCACCGTTTCGAACTGGTCTTTGGTTTTTTCGTAAATAACCAGCGGCCATGATTCGGGCAGCATCGGCAGCAGATCGCGCCGCCACGCCTTCCATTCGGGCTGGATCTCATGCGGCTGGGCGAGCGCGGCCAGATGACCGATGGCCCACGTTACCACGTAGCCGTTACCGTGCAGATAGCCGTCGCCGCGCGCGGACGCGCCCAGGACTTTCGCGATATCGCGCGCTACGGAGGGCTTTTCAGCCAGCACCGCAACTGTCGTTGGATTCAAGTCAGTCGCGCTCAAACCACCAGTTTAGTTGCCACCGCCGGTGTGGGCGCTCACTGGGTCCCCGGGATGATCCTAAGAAGTCGGTTCCGCCAAGTCCGGTACGCGGAAATCCGCTGCCCGCTTCGGCGCGCGGCCCCGTAAAAACGCTCCCACGGTAACCCCCAGCCCGAGGGCCAGCATCGCTGCGTGTTCCACAAACCATTTCGCGTCGATTGCGCCACCGCCCGAGCCAAAACATCCGCAATCCACTGTCAGCCCTTTCGCATACGCGCGGATTCCGATAAAAAGAAACCACGCGAGCATCCCCGTGGCAAGCAGCGAGAACCATCGGGCCAGAATTCCCGGGATCAGCGCGATCCCGAGCGCGATTTCGCACCACGGCAAATACCGCGCCAACGGTTCGAGCCAGGTGTCCGGCACTATCTTGAACGATTCGATCGACACGGCGAACTGCAGCCACGGCTCACGAACCTTCGCGATTCCAGCGTAGAGAAAGATAACCGCAATGCCCAGCCGCCCCGCTATCAGCAGCCAGCGTTTCATTGCGTGAGTTTCTGATTCAGGTACGCCTTGAGAATTGTGTAATTGACTCCGCCGCTGATGACATCGCGCTTACCCTTCGCGACAATCACGATCGTCGGCGTCTGGTTCAGGTGATCCGTGTTGTTCGCCATCGCCTGGTCCACAGCCACCGAATCGTCCAGGTGGGAATCGCTCTTCACCAGCGCGCGAACCTTCTCCATATCGGCGGGCGACAAAACCTTTGCCACAGCCGCATCCACATTCCCGTTCTGCGACCATTCCGGCTGCGTCACAAAAATCTGGTTCGCCACGACGTCGTACTTGCCGATGGTGCCGGCGGCATTTGCGTAGCGCGTAGCCTGTTTCGAAAATTGGTGTTGCGGCAACGGATAGTCGCGATGGACGAGGCGCACTTTGCCTGTCGCCACGAAATCGGAGTTCAGCGACGGCAGCGTCTCCATATAAAAAGCGCGGCAGGCCGGGCACTCGTAATCGGTGTAGACCTCAACTGTGACCGGCGCCGTGGGCGAGCCGCTTTCCTTGAAATTCCTCGGAATGCTGGCGGCGGCCAGCGCCTTGTGGTCGGAAGCTTTCTTGGGGGCTGCGGGCGTCTGGGCCGTAAGCAGCAGGGCAGGCACAAAAAGCAGGAGGTAACGCATGATTTCCATTATGCCAGCGTTCCGCTGTTACCAGCAAACGTTACCGGCAAACGCTACCAGGAAACGCGGTGCGTCACTCCGCGGGCCGCAAGCTGCGCGTGTCTGGCGATGCTGGGGTAGGCCATGCGCAGAAACCGTTCGCCGTTCCGAGTGCCCTGGCCCCACTGGGTTCCAGATCCAAGACCGGGTTCGCCTTAACCACGTCGTTCACGCTCGTGTCCTTTTTGGAAAACGCACCGAGTCGGTCGTAAACCGCGCGTTTAAGCAATTTGTCGAGGGCCTCGGCCGGTATCCACTTGTATTCGATCTTTTCCTTGCCGAAGTTCATTTTGCCGCCATCGGTGAACGTCTTCCCGGGCCGCCCTTCCGGCTTCAACGGGCCGACCACGCCGTCGAAGGCCTCTTTTGGCTGAGCCAGTAGCCATGCGAGCCTGGCGGACTGACTGGCCAGGGGCTCCGCACTTTTGGACATGTGGCGATAGCCGCGTATGGTCATGTCGGCCGGAAATGCGGTTTCGCCGCGTGTCCCCGTATAAAAAGCCTGCCTCTAAGATAATTGGATATGACCGATTCCGCGCTGCTTGCCCACATCGCGAAGCAGCCGCACGGGAAAACAGGTCTCAAGCACCTCTTCAAAGAATTGCGCCTCAAAGGCGACGATCGCGCAGCCATTGAATCCGCTCTTGAGCGCCTTGCTGCCCGCGGCGACCTGGTCGAACTCAACAACGGCCACTATATCGCCACTTCCCGCAGCCGCGAATACGTTCCCGGGCGTGTCAGCATCCACCGCGATGGCTATGGATTTTTGATTCCCCAGCAACCCATCCCAGGCGTCTCGGGCGATCTCTATATCGGCCGCGAAAATACGCGCGGCGCCATGAACGGCGACCGCGCGATCGCCCGTATCACGCACTCCGGGGCCAACGGCCGCACCGAAGCCGAGATCGTCAAAATCCTCCGGCGCGCGCATCCCACCGTCGTGGGCCAGTTCACTATCCAGCGGCGCGGCCTCTTCGTCGTTCCTCATGATGAGCGTCTGATCGAGTGGATTGAAATCCCCGAAAACATGGCCATCCCCGATCCGGCGGCCGCCGCAAATGCCCAGATGGACCGTATCGGGCCGAAGCCGATCGAAATCGCCGACATAGGCCAGCTCGACGGCATGATCGTGAATGCGGAACTTCTGGAATTCGGCGACCGCAGGCAAGCGCCGGTAGGACGGGTCATCGAGGTTCTCGGTTCCCCGAACGACTTCGGCATCGATGTCGAAATCATCATTCGCAAACACCATCTGCCCAATCGCTTTCCGGCCGAAGTCATCGATGAAGCGCAATCGATGCCGTCCGTCATCACCGCGGAAGATATCGAAGGACGGCGTGATTTTCGCGACCTGCCGATCGTCACCATCGACGGCGAAACCGCGCGTGATTTCGACGACGCTGTATTAGTGGACAAACTGCCCAACGGCCACTATGCCCTCCAGGTCCACATAGCCGATGTAAGCCATTACGTGACGCCCGGCAGCGCCATAGACGGCGAAGCCCGATTGCGCGGCACCAGCGTTTATTTCCCCGATCGCGCCGTCCCCATGCTGCCCTTCGAGCTCTCGACGAACATCTGTTCGCTGATTCCGCAGGCCGATCGCCTCGTCGTCTCCGCGCTCATCGAGTTCGACCGGCACGGTGAACCGCTGAACTTCGAATTCTGCCGCGGCGTGATTCGCAGCGCCGAGCGCATGACATACACGAACGTGCATCTGCTGCTCGAAGGCGATCCGGCGCAGCGAACCCGCTACGCCGCGCTCGTCGAGCGCTTCGAACTCATGCGTGAATTCGCCGAAATCCTGCAGCACAAGCGCTACAATCGCGGCTCCATCGACTTCGATCTCCCCGAGCCTCTGATCGAATTCGACGAAACGGGGACCATGACCGGCATCGCGCGCAGCCCGCGCAACATCGCCAACCGGATCATCGAAGAATTCATGCTTGCCGCCAATGAGGCCGTCGCCGCGCATCTCGAGCAAACCTCGCGCCCGGCGATTTATCGCGTGCACGAACCACCCGACCCGAAACGCGTGATGGAATTCGAAGAGATTGCCGCGCAGTTCGGATACTCGCTCGGCGTCGGCGCGATTCCTGTTTCGCGGCTCCGTTATAAGGAGCGCAAAACGGAAGGGCGGACTGTTCACAAGGAGGTGATCATCCCCAAAGAGATCAAGCTTTCCTCGAAAGCCTACCAGAAGCTCGTGGCGAAGATCGGGGGTAAGCCGGAAGAGCGGATTCTGAGCTATCTGATGCTCCGTTCGCTGAAGCAGGCACGCTACAGCGAGGAAAATTCCGGCCACTTCGCGCTCGCGGCCACGCACTACACGCACTTCACTTCGCCCATCCGGCGCTACCCGGATCTCATCGTTCACCGCCTGCTGACGGCGTCTTTGGACCGTCGCGCTTATTCCAACGAGACTGAATTGAAATCGATCGCGGATGAATGCTCACTCACCGAACGCCGCGCGGCCGACGCTGAACGCGAGTTGGTCGAGTGGAAGAAGGCGAAATTCATGGAGGACCGCGTCGGCGACGAATTTGACGGCCTTGTCATCAGTACGGCCCGCTACGGCCTGTTCGTGGAACTGGCGGACCTGTTCGTCGAAGGCCTGGTCCCCATCGACGCGCTTCCCGGCGACCAATACACATATCACGAAAACGTGCGGAAGATTATCGGGCAGCGCACGCGCCGCGAATTCTCAATCGGAGATCGCGTGCGTATCATCCTCGACCGCGCCGATCCGCTGGAACGTAAGCTTCAGTTCTCAATCGCCGAGCCGATCAGACGCAAAGGAAAAGGGGACATGCGGCGACCGCCGCGTTGACTGCTGCCGGGGATGCGCGGCTGTCGCCCGCATGTCCTACACTCGCGCGGAATTGCTTTTTAATCCGAAAAATCTCCGTATGCGGGCCAGCAATTGTGTCTGGTTCTCCGACTCCCGCAGCCGCGCGGCTTCCATGTCCAGCTTTTCGCGCGTGGTGTCAAGTTCCGTCAACCGGTGCGCCATCACTACCGATATATCCTCGGCAAGTTCGGGGCGCGTAGTCATGATCCCCTCGAGGCCCGCCTTACCAAGTTTGTAGCAGCCAACGCTGCCCAGCGCGAGAGCGCTCGCATTACGAATCTCCCCGGTGAGCAGAGACGCTTCCCCGAAGAACTCGCCCGGCGAAACCACAGCGACCTGAATTTCCGATCCGTCCGCCGCGCCATAGTTGATTGACACCTGTCCGCTGGTGACAAAATACATGGAATCGCCGGCGTCGCCCTGCCGGATAATGACTTCTCCCGGTGCAAAGGAAAGATAGTGCAGCCGCGCGCCCAGTTCAAACAGCCCGGGTTCGTCGAGCAGCCGGAAGATCGGCGTGCGACGCAAAACATCCACCGGATTTGCCGTTGCACTTGCGCCATCCGCGCCGGATTTCATCTCCATCAGATAGGTGATCTCGCCGACCGGAATACCGGCCCGCTGCAACGCGAAGTAGATACGGTTCAGCACCCCCGAAACCGCTACTGCCTCCAGCCCGGGTTTCAGCGCCCAGACTACCGCCGCGTATCGAATGTGGCCCGGCGCCATTTCGAGGACGATGCAGAAAGGCCGTGGCTCGACCGCCACATCGGTGATGGGAGAAGACCGCAGCGCGGCAGTTACGGCGTCGATCAGCTCCTGCGGATTGCGCGCGTAGGGCATCGTGAACGGTATCAATTGCCGGCGTGGTCGGGCGAGTATCGCCACCGGCGAGCGCGTAAGAAAGCTGTTGGGCAGCAGGACCGTGTCGCCATCCGCCGTCTCGATCGCGGTATGCCGCAGCCGGATATGCTTGACCCATCCGGAGGAGTCGCCGCACCTGATGAAATCGCCCACCCGTATGTCGTCTTCGAATTCGAGCGCGATGCCGCTGGCGATATTCCCGAGCATGTCCTGCAGCGCCAGGCCGATGACCGCGGTGGCGACCGCCGAGGTTGCGAATATCCCGGTGACGTTGAATCCGAGGCGGTAAAACAGGTTGAAGACGATGAGGATGTAGCAGGCCACAACGACCATTTCACCCGCGAACCGCGGCACTCCCGCCTTCTCTACGGCAAAATCGAAGACCAACCCGGCGACCACTTGAACGGCCGCCAGTCCGATCAGCGCAAAAGATAATTGCCGCGCCGCGGGCAGATTCAGCTGCCACCCGGAAGCCCAGACGACTGCCCAGAGAGCCAGAAAGCTGAACGCGGAACGGAATCGCGGGCGGCTTCGCGGCAGCAGCTTCCACAACGCGGCCGCGCACAACATCAGCGCCAGCGCTATCCAGGGCAGGGACGTATACACGAGTGTCTTATTTTACCGGTACCGGTACACGCGGCTTTCAGTCGCGGTACATGCCTCGAACCAGACTGATTGGCGCCGCAATCAATCCCAACGCCGTCAACGAAACCAATCCGATCGTCCCGGCGCCAACCAACAGCAGCCCCATCCCCGCAGCCCGTAGAGGACTGCTGTTCGAAGAATGCCTCGGGAGGTTCTCCGCCTGACGCTGCGGTGCATCCGCTCGATAGACCCACCCCACCGGGACATCAGGCCGCTCCGTCTCAAGTGGGATCTCGAACTTCGGTTTACGTTTACGCTGCGGCATAACTCGCGGTAGAGCGATTTTCGACACATTCGACCAGCCGGCTGTAGTCCTCCGCCGCGCGGCTTCGCGGCGCGTACTCCCAGATTGTCTGATGGCTGGCCGTCGCATAATTCAGGTCAATGCACTGCCGGATTCCCGCCTCAAACACATACCTGCCGATTGCCGTATCCTGCGTCAATGCCTCAAGCGTCGCGCGCGTGGCATGGTTGCCGCTGTGGACAAACGTCGGTACCACGGCCAGCAATTCCAGCCTCCGCTCGGGCCACAGCTCGCGCACCTGCCGGACGCCGTTGAAAGTCTGCCGCGCGCCGATCGCCGCCATCAGATCCATGCCCACCGGAATGATGAGTTCCTCCGCGAAAAGCAAGGCATTGTATGTGAGCAGGTTCATCGCAGGCGAAGTATCGATCACGATGGCGTCCCAGCTTCGCTCGTCACGCAGCCGTCGGGCCAGAATGGTTTCGCGTTGCGTTTCGCCCGCCAACCGTCGTTCCAGCGAAAACGCCGCCGGCGTGGAAACCACAACGTCCAGCCCGCGCCGCACACCGCGTACGACGGCCGCATCGAGCGGCACGTCTCCGGTCATCAATTCTTCAAAGGTATGTTGCGCCTGCAGGTGAAGCGTATGGCCGACGTTGCCTTGGGGATCCGCATCCACCAGCAGTACCCGCCGGCCGCGCGATGCCAGGCCCGCGGCAATATGTATGGCGGTCGTAGTCTTGCCAACCCCGCCCTTCATATTGACCACCGCCAACTTCCGCATTAAAAAACACAATAGCACGAAAATGTTTTGGTGGCTTCCATCATATGTGGCCTGACTTTCGGGAACGTGTTCCATTCAACCGTCTCGTGTATTCCTGGGACGGGAGTTGTTATTGGGCGCACACAAGAGGACTCGTGAGCTCAATCGACTGGCAGGCCGCGTGCGACAGGAAGCGCTGGAGGTTGTTTATTATGCGAAGCTTCAATACGCTGAGAATCTTACTGCTGAGTGGCGCCTTGATCACTCCAGCGGCTTTAATGGCTTTTCAACAAGGCGAGGAAAAGACGACCACGACGACGACAACGACGGAAACCCATCGTTACTACGATCCGGTGTACAAGGAATATCACAATTGGGACGCGAATGAAGACCGCGCCTATCACATGTACGTCGAGCAAACACACCGGACGTATGAGGAGTTCCCGAAAGTAAAATCTTCGGAACAGACGGAATATTGGAAGTGGCGCCACGATCATCCGAACAAGGTCATTTTCAAGTCGGAAACCGAGGAGCAAAGGTAACAAAGTCCAGGGGTAGCCCGCTTTCGCGTGAGGGCCGGATCGAGCATCCGGCTCTCATGCCGCCTTGAAAACCCCAAAAATTTGGGGCAGGTCATCGCCTTTTGTGGCCTGTCCCATCCTGATTCCAGTGGGAGATGATAGTTTAAGGTCGTACTCCCGCATGCGAATATTCTTAGCACTCCTGATGGGCCTGCCCGCCGTTGCGCAGGTTGATCTCTCAGGCGTTTGGGCCGACAGAATCACCGAAGACGCTTACGAACGTTCCGGCGGTCCGCCGCTGGGCGATTACCAGGGAATTCCCCTCAACGACGCCGGCCGCATGAAGGCCGACAGCCACGACCATTCCGAGTGGAGCCTGCCTGAGTTCCAGTGCCGTCCACATCCCGGTCCTTATCAGTGGCGCGCGTTGGGGGCGGTGCGCATTTCCGAGGAATACGACCCGGTTTCGCGCGAGCTGACCGCGTTTCACCTCGAGTACCTGCGTTCCATGGAACGTCCCATTTTCATGGACGGCCGCCCTCATCCGCCGGATTACGCGCCGCACACCTGGTCGGGTTTCTCGACCGGAAAGTGGCAGGGCAACATGCTGGTGGTCACCACCACGCACCTCAAGGGCGCTTATCTGCGGCGCAACGGAGCGTCATTCAGCGACAAGGCCACCATGATGGAATACATCACGCGGCACGGCGATTACCTGCTCGTCACGATGATCGTCACCGATCCTGTCTGGCTCGAAGAACCGTTCATTCAAACCACCAACTATCAGCTCGATCCCCACACGCAGCTTTCCTATTACCCGTGCACCGTAAGCGAAGAAAATATTTCGAAGGCGGTCCCTCACTTTCTGCCGGGCCGGAACCCAAATCTCGGCGCGGACGATATACCTCCGGTCGCAGCCAGAGGCGGGAAGGAATCGACATACCCCGAGTTCCGGCTGAAACTTCGCGCCGGTACGGCTGCTGAACCTCATTCAAGCGTGGCGGCGAAGGTAGTAGCCGCTCCTCCTCGCGCACCCGCCGATTCCGAAATCAAAGTCATGCCGGTGCAGGGGAACATCTA
>Ga0209167_10000899_pt1 | contig 19417 bp, 7 predicted proteins | sample Coa_R1_9_FD_187154 | JGI IMG/M metagenome (GOLD analysis project Ga0209167, IMG submission 187154) | Surface soil microbial communities from Centralia Pennsylvania, which are recovering from an underground coalmine fire - Coalmine... | ecosystem: Environmental > Terrestrial > Soil > Unclassified... | reverse complement strand
GATCGGATATCGCCCTCCGTTTGGGCGAAAACTTTTGCGCTGGTATGTTCGTTACGGCGTCGTCGGCTATCTGGGAACGATTTCGATTCTCACAGCGGCTATTGTTCTGCTGTACCCCGTGTTGCGCGCTGAAGCGGTGGGTGTCGGTCCGGGTTACCTGGTGCTGCTCGGGATTCTAGCCTTGGTGCCGGCGTCGGACCTGGCGATCTCACTGATCAACCGGTTCGTCACCGACCTCCTGCAGCCGCGTTCTTTGCCGAGGTTCGATTTGCGAAAGGGAGTTCCTGAGGCGTTTCGCACGATCGTCGTGATTCCCACCTTGCTCACGAAGATTTCTGACGTTCACGAACTGGTTGGGCGGCTGGAAGTCCACTATCTGGCGAATCAGGATGGCTGCTTGCATTACGCCCTTCTGTCGGACTGGCGTGACGCTTCCGAGGAAACCGTTCCGGAAGACGAGCCGTTGCTGAAGGAAGCGGTGGATGGGATCGCGAGACTGAATCGTCTCTATGGCCCGGCGCCTGGCGGCGGATTGCGTTTCCTGCTTCTTCACCGCAAACGCATGTGGAACCCGTCCGAAAACAGATGGATGGGTTGGGAACGAAAGCGCGGCAAGCTTCATGAGTTGAACCGCTTCTTGCGTGGATCAGACGAAACCACCTTTCTGCGGCTGGAGCCCGGAGTCTTTCAGCGCCTGGAAGGCGTACATTATGTGCTGACTCTCGACTCCGACACGCGGCTGCCCAGAGGCGCCGCGCAGCGGCTGATCGGGACGATTGCTCACCCGTTGAATCGAGCCGTATTCTCGGAGAGTGTCGGCCGCGTGGTTCAGGGCTACGGCGTCGTCCAGCCTCGTGTCACGTCTTCTCTTCCCACTGAAAATCAGGGCACTTTTTTCCAGCGCATTTTCTCGGGACCTTCCGGAATCGACCCATACCCTTCGGCTGTTTCCGATGTGTATCAGGACTTGTTCCACGAAGGCTCCTACACGGGCAAGGGCCTTTACGATATCGATGCGTTCGAAGGCTCCCTCGCCGGCAAAGTTCTCGAAAACAGTCTGCTCAGCCACGACCTGTTCGAAGGCACTCTGGCTCGCACGGCTCTGGTGACGGATTCCGAGTTCTTCGAGGAATATCCCGCGCAATACGCCGTTTCGACTGCCCGCCAGCATCGGTGGGCGAGAGGCGATTGGCAGCTGTTGCCGTGGATTTTTGGCCGCGGCCCGAAGTCACATCGCACGAGCGTACCGATCGTAGGCCGCTGGAAGATGTTCGATAACCTGCGCCGGTCTTTGTCCGCTCCGACCGCGTTCCTCACGCTGCTCGCCGGCTGGCTCGTTCCCCCCGGCGCCGCCGGTGTGTGGACCAGGTTCATTCTGGTCACGATCTCGATTCCCGCGCTGCTGCCGTTCTTGATGGGGCTGAATCCCCGCAGTGGAATCTCGAAGCGAAGCTATGTCCGCGGTCTTCTGTCCGATCTAGGGACGGGCGCGTCGCAGATCGGTCTGATCGTGACGTTTCTCTCCTATCAGGCATGGCTCATGGGCGACGCCATTCTTCGCACGCTCTTTCGTCTTCTGATTACGCGAAAGCACATGCTCGAATGGATTACGGCGGCCCAGGCCAAACGCATGGTCGATCTCCGGCTTCAGTCGGTTTACCGTCGGATGGCGGGTGGGGTTGTCCTGGCGATTGTGGCGGGTGTGCTCCTGGTGTTGTTCGGAACGCGCGGCGCGCTTGCGGCCGGCGCTCCCTTTGTTTTTCTCTGGCTTGCAGCTCCAGCGGTCGCCAGATGGGTCAGTCTGCCGCCCGCCTCTCCAAAGACTGAGGCCGTTTCCGCTCCGGAACGCAAGTCTTTGCGTCTCACCGCGCGCCGCACCTGGCGCTTTTTCGAGGTGTTTGTCTCCGAGGAAGATCACTACCTGCCGCCGGACAATTTTCAGGAAGATCCCCAACCCACGGTCGCCCATCGCACTTCGCCGACGAACATGGGCTTGTGTCTGCTGACCGCGCTTGCGGCCCATGATTTTGGTTGGATCGGAATCGTGGAAACCGCCGAACGGGTCGAACGAACCCTGCACTCGATGGAGAGGCTGGAAAAGTTCCGAGGTCATTTTTTCAATTGGTACGACACACGAACGCTCCAGCCGCTGATCCCCGAATACGTGTCGTCGGTCGACAGCGGAAATCTAGCGGGACATCTTCTTGCGCTGATGAACGGACTCCGCGATCTCGAGACTGCTCCGGTGGGCGAGAATTTCTATGCCGGACTCCGCGACAACCTGGAGCTCCTGCGGCAGGCGCTTGCGAATTCCGAGGAAACACGTCCCACTCATATCGTCACACGCAAGCAAATCCTGGCCGCGGTAGACGAACTCGCGGCCATTCTGCGAGAAGACCCGCGCGATCTCCCGGAACTGACCGGCCGCCTGGTAGGCCTTCGGTCGCGATCCGGCGCTTTGGCGGACATCGTTCAGACCTTCGCTCGCGAACGCGGCGATTCTCCTCATTCCGAATTGCAGCTCTGCGCGGACGCCGTAATGCACTGCGTGGAGAGCCATTTTCGCGATGCGGAGGCGCTCATCCCCGGCTTTGCATCCGAAGTAAGGGCTTACGGCTCGCCGTACGGTACCGCATCCCAGATATCTCCGGGATCGCATCTGCAAGTCGTCAGCCGAAGATCATCTCCTTCGCGGCCGATCCTAAAACTCCCGGCAAGCATCACGCTGGCTAAAAGCGCGATGTTCTTCGACGAAGCTCTGGAAGAACTGGATAGACGGCCCAGTCCAGGCGCGCAATCGGACGGAGACGAGACACCGGACGCTTCGGCTGTGATTGCGCTCGAGATCCGGCGAGCTGCCGACGGCGCCGCGTCCCTCGGCCGCCGCTTCTCCGACATGATCCAGAACGTTGGAACGATGTTTCGCGGAATGGATTTCTCCTTTCTTTTCGATCGCTCTCGCAAGCTTTTCTCGATCGGCTACCGCGCGAAAGAGGGAGTGCGCGATCTCAGCTGTTACGACTTGCTCGCCTCGGAAGCGCGGCTCACCAGCTTTGTCGCCATTGCGAAGGGGGACGTGGAAGCCTCGCATTGGTTTCGTCTCAGCCGCTCCTTCACGCCGGTTGGCCGCGGATCCGCTCTAATCTCCTGGTCCGGTTCCATGTTCGAGTACCTGATGCCCGCGCTCGTGATGCATTCTCCGATTGGCAGCGTCCTGCACTTGACCAACGAGCTCGTCGTTCGCAGGCAAATCGAATACGGCGCGGAACGGCAAGTTCCATGGGGCGTTTCGGAGTCCGCTTTCAACGCGCGCGATCTTGACCTCACTTACCAATACTCCGGGTTCGGCATTCCGGGGCTGGGCCTCAAGCGCGGCCTCAGCGAAGACCTGGTGATTGCGCCTTACGCCACCGCGCTGGCCGCGATGGTGGCGCCGTCGGCGGCCGAGAGGAATTTTGAGGCGATCGCGCGAGCCGGCGGCAGGGGCACCTACGGTTTCTACGAAGCCCTCGATTACACGAAAAGCCGCCTTCCGGAAGGCAGCAACGTGGCCGTGGTCCACGCCTACATGGCCCACCACCAGGGGATGTCGCTGGTTTCACTGGCCAACGTTCTTCAGGAAGAGGTGATGCAAAGACGGTTTCACGCCGAGCCCATAATTCAGGCCACGGACCTGCTGCTTCAGGAGCGAACGCCACGCGACGTTCTGGTCGCGCACCCCCGGGCGGAAGAAGTGAAGGCGGCGGCGCACGTCCGGGAGACCTTCCCCGCGATCGAGCGCCGGTTCGACACGCCCCACGAATCATTTCCGCGCACACAACTGCTCTCGAACGGAAGATATGCCCTGATGCTCACCTCGGCTGGCTCCGGCTACAGCCGTTGGGGCGATATCGCCGTGACTCGCTGGCGCGAAGACGCAACCCGCGATGCCTGGGGTTCCTATATTTATTTACGGGATGTCCGGTCGAACGAAATTTGGTCCGCCGGTTACCAACCCTGTCTGGTCGAGCCCGACACGTACGAGGCGGTCTTCTATGAAGACCGCGCCGAGATCACGCGCCGCGACCGCTCTCTGGTGACAAGCCTCGATGTGGTTGTTTCTTCCGAGGACGACACCGAACTGCGCCGGCTCTCGATTACCAATCTCGGGGCACACGAGCGCCAGATTCAGGTCACCTCGTACGCGGAGGTTTGTCTGAACACACAGGCGGCCGATGTTGCGCATCCCGCGTTCTCGAATTTGTTCGTGGAGACCGAGTTCGACCGTCGCCTTGGGGCGCTGCTCGCAACGCGGCGCTTGCAATCTCCTGAGCAACCGCCGGTTTGGCTGGCTCACCTTTCGATCGTGGAGGGCGACGAAATCGGCGAAATGCAGTACGAAACGGACCGATCCCGGTTCATCGGGCGCGGGCGCTCGCTGCGCACGCCGGCGTCCGTGGTGGACGGCCGCGTCCTGTCGAATACGGTTGGCGCCGTTCTCGATCCCATTGTCAGCCTCAGACGGACGCTGAGAATCCCGCCCGGCAAAACAGCTCGCGTGATTTTCTCAACCGCTGTTGCGGCTTCGCGCGACCAGGTTGCCGCGCTGGCGGACAAGTATCGCGATCCGAACGTCTTCGACCGCATTCTCACTCTGGCGTGGACGCAGGCGCAGGTTCAGCTTCACCACCTCAATATTCAGCCCGATGAAGCCAACCTGTTTCAGCGACTCGCGAATTTCGTTCTATTTTCGGATTCATCACTGCGCCCGGCACCGGATGTGCTGAGCCGGGCGTCGATCGACGTGAGGCAGCTTTGGGGGCACGGAATTTCCGGTGATCTGCCCATCGTTCTCGCGCTGGTCGATCAGATGGAGGATGTCGACATCGTCCGGCAGTTGCTTCGCGCACACGAATACTTTCGTCTGAAACAGCTCGCCGCCGACCTCGTCGTCATCAATGAGGAGCCCTCCTCGTACGAACAGGAGCTGCACGGCTCGCTGGTATCGCTGGTGCGAGACAGTCAATTCCGCCATTTGGCCGGCGACGGCCGCAAGGGAGACGTCTTCCTCCTGCGCGCTGATTTAGTCCAGCCCGCGGTACGGACCATGCTCGAGAGCATGGCTCGCGCTGTTCTGGTCGGAAGGCGCGGGGCCTTGGCAGAGCAGCTTGCGCGAGCCGCACAGCGTTCGGAGAAAGCTCCGGGCCCGAAAGCCACGCGACAACTCCGGAGGGTCAGGGAAAAGTCCGAGCAACTCGACTCCGCTCCGGACCTCGAATTCTTCAATGGTCTCGGGGGCTTCAACGACCGCGGGCGGGAATACGTCGTCATGCTGGGCGAGGGCTTGCGCACGCCGCAGCCTTGGATCAATGTGATCTCCAATCCGAACTTCGGCTTTTTGGTCTCGGAGGCCGGGTCGGGATATACGTGGTCGCTGAACAGCCGAGAATATCAGCTCACACCATGGTCCAATGACCCTGTCGTCGATCCGCCGGGGGAAGCGATCTACATCCGTGATGACGCAGACGGCGACCTCTGGAGCCCCACGGCGCTCCCCATTCGCGACGAGTCCGCGACGTATATTGCGCATCATGGCCAGGGCTATACGCGTTTCGAGCATGCCTCTCGAGGCATCGCGTGCGAGTTGCTGCAATTCGTTCCAGTGAGCGATTCCATCAAGATTTCCCGGCTTACCCTGCGCAACAATTCCGGGCGCACTCGCCGGCTCTCAGTGACCGCGTATGCGGAATGGGTTCTTGGAAATGAGCGGGCTGCAACGGCTCCGTCGCTGATTACAGAAGCGGACTCTGAAACGGGCGCGCTGCTGGCCCGGTCTTCGAATGAGGGAGAGTTTGCCGGGCATATTGCTTTCGCCGACTTGGGCGGGCGCCAGGAATCGTTCACCGCGGATCGCCAGGAGTTCCTCGGGCGTCACCGCTCGACGGAGTCTCCCGCGGCGCTTGATCGAGGCGCCGGGCTTTCGGGCAGAGCCGGCGCCGGCCTCGATCCGTGCGCAGCGCTGCAAACTTCAATCGAACTCCGGCCGGGCGCTGAAACCGAGATTATGTTCTTTCTTGGCGATGCGGCGAACGCGGATGAAGCTCGCCGCTTAATTGCGAAGTATCGCGCCGCGAATCTGGATGCCGCCCTCGGAGAAGTGCATCGCTTGTGGGAATATGTTCTCTGCACCGTGGAGGTCAGCACGCCGGACCGGGCCCTCGACGTCCTCGTGAACCGCTGGCTTCTCTATCAAACCCTCTCCTGCCGAATCTGGGGCCGTTCCGCGTTTTATCAGGCGAGCGGCGCATACGGTTTCCGCGATCAACTGCAGGACGCGATGTCGCTTTGCGTGCCGAAGCGCGATGTTCTCCGCGGGCAGTTGCTTCGCGCCGCCGGCCGGCAATTTCCGGAGGGCGACGTTCAGCATTGGTGGCATCCTCCGTCCGGCCGCGGAACGCGTACGCGCATCTCCGACGATCGCCTGTGGCTTCCATACGCCGTCAGGCATTTCGTGGAACGTACCGGCGACAGGACCATTCTCGACGAGCGCGTTCCTTTTCTCGAAGGCGAACCCATCCCACCAGGGCAAGCTGATTCTTATTTCGATCCGCGCATATCTCAAACCGAGGTGACGCTATTCGAACACTGCGCCCGCGCCATCGATTCGAGCCTGGCGGTTGGGGCTCACGGCTTGCCGCTGATGGGAACGGGCGATTGGAACGACGGCATGAACCGCGTCGGCGACAAGGGGAAGGGGGAAAGCGTCTGGCTTGGCTGGTTTCTGCACACTGTGCTGACCAGCTTCATTCAGATTGCGGTTGATCGAGGCGAGCACGAACGCGCGCAGAAATGGCGCCTGCACATCAGCGCGCTACAAGCGGCACTCGAACGGGAAGCCTGGGATGGCGAGTGGTATCGTCGCGCTTACTACGACGACGGTTTTCCACTCGGTTCATCGCTGAACGCGGAATGTCGAATCGATTCGATAGCCCAATCGTGGGCGGTGATTAGTCGCGTCGCGGAGCCGGGTCGCGCATGGCAAGCCATGAACTCGGTATCCAAGGAACTCGTCCGTTCCAGCGATGGCCTCATACTTCTCTTCACACCGCCGTTCGGCAAAATACCTTCACCGATGCAGGTCGCCGGGAACCCAAGGGTGACTATCGGGCTATCTCAAAATGTTTCCAGGCAGACCGGCGAATTTGTACAGATGGCGGCGGGAGCGGCCACCGCGGGCAGCAATGGAGGCGCCGCGGCTGGTTCGAGTCCATCGGCTGAGCCGCGGCCGCAGATTTCGGGAGCGCTCGATATCGCAGGCGACCCAGTTGCGCAAGTCGCCGTGGCTGTGGAACGCGAGGGTGTGAGGGCTGCAGGGATGAGCGACGTTTCGGCATCGGCATCGCGAGTTGTACGCGAAGCGGAGCACGATCCGGGGTACATCAGCGGATATGTTCCCGGAATTCGTGAAAACGGCGGCCAGTACACGCACGCTGCCGTATGGAACATCCTCGCTTTTGCGCTGCTCGGCGATGGCGACCGGGCGCTCGAACTCTTCCGCATGGTGAATCCCATCAACCATGCCAATTCGCGCACGGCCGTTCAGCGATACAAAGTCGAACCGTACGTGTTGGCAGGCGACGTTTACTCCGAGTTGCCTCACGTTGGGCGCGGAGGATGGACGTGGTACACAGGCTCTTCGGGCTGGCTATATCGCATTGCCGTGGAAACCATCCTCGGATTCCAAATGCGCGGAATGAGCTTGCGCATCGACCCCTGCATTTCGCGTGACTGGCCCCGCTTCTCGATCACTTTCCGGTATCATTCCGCCGTTTATGAGATTCGGGTCGAGAATCCGTCGAGTGTAAGCCGCGGAGTTGCCCTGACGCGCATCGACGGCGTCCTGCACACGGGCGTCGCAGACATTCACCTTGCCGACGACCACCAGCACCACGAAATCCTGGTCGTTTTGGGCTAAATGAGTCGTTCAGGACCGGACGCGATGCTAATCCTGCCCGGATGTGCAGAAGAGGGGGGGGTAGATTGACTTCCTACATCTGTAGGGGTAAATTACCCCAACCTTTTGCTTTCTTCTGAGGTATCCCGGTGGACTCTGTGATTAGGGGCTCCAGCGACCACGTTCGAACGCAGCAGGGAATTCCTTCGCCCAACGGCGGTCGCCGAAGCCTGGTTCGCCGCTTCCTGCAGCGCGCCGATTCAGCAGGGGGTGCGCAAGTCAACTCCCGAAGTTCGTCCGTTTCTTCGAGGCGATCCATGATCGACAGGCTGGAAAGTTTCTTTGCCGAGGACTTGCCATCGAGCATGGAAGTCCTCCCTAAACCGCCGCAGGAGTCATCCGCCCCAACGCGCGTCGAAAAGGCCGAGGAATCGGGCCTGCCACCCGAGGCGAAAGCGAACGAGCCACGTCCGGATTCCGGCAAGTCTTCCGCCTTCACGGCCGTGCGTCTCATTCGGATTGCTGCAAAAGAGGCGATTGAGCGCTCCCAGGAAGCCTTCCGCGAGATCGAGGCCAGTCTCAAGAACCACGCGCAGGAGTTCGAACACCGCCAGGCAGCGCTGTCATGCGCATCGGAAGCGGCTTCGGCCGGTCTCCAGCAACTCCAGACGAAGCTCACGGGAGACATCACCGACCGGCTCGAACAAGTCTCTCAACCTCTCCTGGCTCGATCGGCCCAACAGCTGCATGAACAGAGCGCGGCGGCTCTTTCCGCGCTTCAGGAGACGCTTGAGGCGGACCGGCAGCGTTTCGCTGCCGAAACAGAGAAGCAGTTTGAGACCCTGCGCGCTTCACGACAACTGTTCATCGATGACACTCAGACGCAACTGGCAGAGACGGCACAGTCTTCGCTCGAGTCGCTGACCAAAGCTGCCGTGGAACGGGCCCTTGCCGATCTGGACACGTCCCGGCAACAGCTGATCCATGAAACGCAAACGCAACTAGCTTCCGCGGGCCGAGCGTCGCTCGAACCGCTCACGGAAGACTTGTCGAAGGACGTGATAGAAAAAGTTCGTGCGGACCTTGCGGGTTCAAGACAATCTTTTGTCGACGAAACCCAAGTTCAGCTGGCCCAAATGATTCAGGCGTCGCAGCAGGTGCTGCGATCTTTCGTGGGAACCACCGTCGACCAGGCTAATGCGGACTTGATGGCCGCGCATAAACAGATTTTAGACGACACTCGCGAGCAGATTGCCACGATGGCTCGCGCGTCCCTTGAAACTGAACTCAAGAACGCGGTCGAGCAGGGCCGCACCCGACTTCGCGAGATGGTCGACGCGTTTCTCGCGAAAGCGGTCCCCCAGATTGAGACTGAACTCGAGAGACTGGTGAGCCGCCGCACGGAAGCGATGCGAGCCCAAGCGCCTCCGCCGGTCGCTCCATTGCGAACTCCTTCGCCAGTCGTCCCACCGGCACGTGCACCCTTGGGGCTCACCACTTCTGAAATCGCGGCCGCGAAGACCGCCGAAGGACGTCCAGCAGTTCCGGTTCGGGCATTTACGCCGCCGGGACGAGGCCTCGACTTCAAATTGGCGGAAAGTGCTCCCAAACAACGAATCGACAGCCGCGACGTTTGGACCGGAATTTCGTCTGGCCTGAAACTCGGAGTCGCGCTAGGCGCCGTGGCCCTGTTTGCCTTTATGATTTACTTTTTCACTTCGCCCGTCATTCGCTTGCGTGCAACTCCGCCGGCCGCTTTCTTTGACGACAGCGCAAGCTGGACTGTCAAACAGCGCGCCCAGGAAAACGATCTCGCGCGAGCCTACTGGAACATTGCTATCACGAATATCGAGACACACTACAAGTTTGGGAGCGCCCTGCCGGCCGATCCGCCGGACAGTTTCACGGTGGAAGGGAAGAGAGCGCGTGGCGAGGCTGTGGGAGTCGATCAGGCCGCCAGGTCTCGCTATTGGGAGAAACTACGGGAGATTTGGCCCCAGGCGGATTCCTGGGAGCGAACCTCGAACCAGGGAGCAGCTTGGATTCGCAGCGCTTGGGAGACCGCTTCGTCGAAGGTGAATCAGCTCTTCAGTTCGAGCAGCGCTTCCGCTGCTCCGTAGGTGAAGCGGTCGCTATTCCGTCTTCTTCGCGTCGATCGCCGGAAGGTTTGCGCTGCGTAGCTTCTCGTTGAGCGACGGAATTTCCTCCGCTTTCAGCTCATCCCAATCCTTCTGAAGTTCGCTCAACGATGCTTCCAGGCCGGGGAGTGTATCCTCGGCCGCCTGCGTCGGCGCGGCGTCCGCGCTGTCGACGTATCCCAGGAAGATTGCCAACTCGCCGTTCAGCCGCGCAAAACCCGGCTTGCCGGTTTGCGGCCCGAAGAATCGGGCGCCCGCCCCTTCCAAATCCGCCGCTCGCTTGTCGAGAGCAGCTATGGAGTCCGCCAGGGTTCCTTTCCGTGCGCGTCCGGCCAGATCCTTTAGCTGCTCGCGCACTGAGCGGACCTGCTGCAAGGAATCGAAACTGCCGTTCATGTGGTCGATGATTTTGGTTTCCAGACTGAATTGTGCGTCGAGTCCCTCGCGCGGCGTCGTGACTCGCGGATCCATTTTGACTTCGAATTCGTGCGTGAAGGCCTGCCCGTCCGCTTCGAGCTTCACCGTATACGTTCCCGGCAGCACTCCGGCGCCAAGCGGGTATCGCGGCGTATCGTGCGGAATCGCGGAAATCGGATAATCGTGGAAGATCGATTCGGGCGGCGCCGTCCTCAAGTTCCAAATGAACCTGTGTTCGCCCGCCTCGGCCGAAAGAACCTGCGGCGGCTTGATCCAATACAGCGGGACGTTGATCTCCTTCTTCAGTTCGTCCCACGTGAAGGCCGGTTTATCGGTGCTTGCGAAACTACGAATTACTTTCCCGCTCGAATCGAGCACCTCGAGTTTTACCGGTCCCGAAGCATTGGATTTCAGGTAGTAATCGAATATAGCGCCGTCCGGCGGATTCTTGCCGGCGGGCTCTTCCGGCGGCAGAGGCGTGTCCGTATTGACGTCGCGCCGAATTCTGTAGGCGGGCGCAGGTTTGAAAAGAATGACGTCCGAATTTGCGAGATCGAAATTGATCTGCCGCAGCGGCGTGATGTCGTCGAGAATCCAGAACGAACGCCCGTGCGTTCCCACCACCAGATCGTCACCATGGATCCAGAGGTCGCGCATCGATGTCGGCGGAAGATTGAGCTGGAGTGATTGCCACGAGTCGCCGTCATTGAACGAAACCCAGACGGCCAGTTCTGTCCCGGCGAAGAGCAACCCGCGCTGCACCGGGTCCTCGCGCACCGTGTTCACGGAGGCGTTGTCCGGCAGCCCGTTCGTGATCGCCTGCCAGTTTTTTCCGTAGTCGTGCGTGACATAGATGTAAGGCCGCAAATCGTCGAGATGGAAACGGTTCACCGCCGCGTACACGGTTCCTTCGTCGAAGTGCGAGGCATCCAGCTGCGCCACCTTGCTCCAGGGCGTCGATCCCGGCGGCGTGACGTTCGACCAATTCTTGCCCCCGTCGCGTGTGATCCAGATGAGGCCGTCGTCCGTTCCCGCCCACAACAGATTTGCGTTCAACGGCGAGGGAGCCAGCGCGTAAACTTCGCCCCGGTGGGCGCCCTCGGACGGCATGCCATTCGCGAGGTCGCCGAGGTTAGGCGGGATGATCATTTTGGGGCGCGCAAGGTCCGGGCTGATCACTCGCCATGTCTGCCCCCCATCGGTCGTTTTGAAGACGACGTTCGATCCGAGATAGAGGTCGTGGGGGTCGGCCTGAGAGAAGATCAACGGTTCGGTCCGCACGAATCGATATTTCCCATTGCGAATTACGACGGGCGACACGTCCCGTGTCTGACCAGTTGTCATGTCGAAACGCGTGGCTTTGCCGCCGAAAATATAATTCGGGTGCAGAGGATCCGGAGCGACGTAGCCGTATTCTTCCGCTCCGACGGGATGCCAGTCTCGAAAGGTGATTTCGCCCCAATCGCTCCGGCTCGTGGTGCCGACGGAGCCGCTTTCCTGCTGGCCGCCGTAAACCCAGTAAGGAAAACGATTGTCGGTAATGACGTGATAGAACTGGGCCGTGGGTTGGTTGTACCAGGAACTCCACGTCTTCCCGCCATCCACGCTTATCGTCGCGCCCTGATCCACGCCGAGCAGGAGAATTTGCGGATTCTCCGGATTGATCCAGATCGAGTGGTAGTCATCGCCGCCCGGCGCGCCTTTGATGGCTGTGAACGTTTTCCCGGAGTCGGTTGATTTATAGAGGGAGGTGTTGCATACGTAGATCGTGTCTTTGTCATTTGGGGCGACACGAACCCACGCAAAGTCGTCGCCGCGTCCCCAAACCCTGCGTTCGTCGTTCACGCGGGTCCAGTTCTCGCCAGCATCATCGGAGCGATAGACTCCGCCGAGTTGCGGTGCGTCTACCATGGCGTAAAGCCGGTTTCCATCACTCGGCGCGACGGCGATGCCGATTCGACCAAGTCCCTGCTGGTTCGTCGGCAATCCCTTCGTCAGCGGCTGCCATGTGTCGCCGCCATCCGTCGATTTGTAAAGCCCGCCTTTGTGGCCCTCAATGGATCCTTCCCATGGAACTTGTCGTGCGGACCAGAGATCCGCATAGATGATTTGTGGATTCGCCGGATCGAAAGCGAGGTCTTCCGCGCCGATGTCCGGATCCTTGTAAAGAACCTTCTTCCACGTTTTGCCCCCGTCAGTCGAGCGAAAGACGCCGCGCTGTTCATTGGCGCCGTAGGGATGACCGAGCACCGCTACAAACACTCGATCGGGATCGTGCGGGTCGACCAGCACGCGTCCGATCTGCTGGCCGTCGCGCAAGCCGAGATGCGCCCACGTCTTTCCGCCGTCCGTGGACTTATAAATTCCGTTACCTACGGAAAGGTCGGGGCGCTGCAAACCTTCGCCGCTTCCAATATAGATAACGTCAGGGTTCGACGGGGCGATCGCCAGGGAACCGATCGACTGGGTCGGTTGCCCGTCGAAAATCGGCTTCCATGTCCGGCCATAGTCGATCGTTTTCCACACGCCGCCATCCGTCGGAGCCATGTAAAACACGTTGGGCTTGCCGGGCACACCCTCAGCAGCCACAGTTCGACCCGCGCGAAAGGGTCCAATACACCGCCAGCGCAAGCCTTCATACAGTTGGGGATCGAATTCAGATTCCTTCGCGATGACGGCGGATGAAATTGCAAACACAAGGAGTGCGACGGAAAAAATGGCCAACGATCTGAAATTCCAGGCTTTGGAATCCGTTCCGGCCGACCGACAAGTCCGCCCCAGAAATCTCATCTTCTCCTCCGGAGTGTAAGCTCGCAGAGGTTATACCAATCACCGTCCAAGTTCCATGTCGCATTGGAGCCAAATAACGCGGGCAAGACGAGAGTGGACATGCTGCGGTCGTGGCGGGCGTCTGCGGGTACCAATCACGCTTGGAGCAGCTGTGCGAAATCGCGAGTCCGACCCGGGTGTCGAGCGACCGTCAGGATCGCGCGACCCGCAATGCTTGGCGATTGTCAGACTCCTCCGCCCGCGACCGCATGGCGGAACTGCACGGTATCTTCTTTCGCAGGTATGAGTTCTTTGGAGCGGTTACGCTCGTCTCGCTTCGCCTGGATTACCATCCATTCGACGTCCGTGGGTCTGCAGGGCGATGCGATCACGTCAAAAGCGCCGAAGCGCATGGCCTCGAGGTATTCGTCCCAATCGGGATGCCGCGAGGTAACGACCAGCCGCAGCTTATCGGTGCTCGACCTAGTTTCATCCAGGACGTCGCGGTAGGTTCCGTCGATCAACGCGCGGTCGCAGAAAACGAGTCCGACTCTCTCTTTCTTCAAGACTTCTCTGCATTCAGCCAGGCTAGAGACGCCGATGGGATCCAAGCCTTGTCTTGTCAATGTTTGCATCAGATTGCGGCGGCCTTCCAAATCGGACGAAACAACAAGAATCTGCCACGAGATGTTCATGCGACCCTCCGTACTCGGCCGAGCGAGCTTGACACCGCGCACCAGGCTGCAGGTCATCCACCACCCGAAACTTGGGTCAGAGTAGGTGTCGCGTACGGCCCTTCGGCGATTCAACGGCAGTTACACGATAGATATGCTTGGTGATAGCGACAATCGGCTCGACCCCTTAGAACCGAGCAGGAAATCACTGTACATGACTTGTAGCAGCGCAGCGCAAAGCGGCTCCGGCTGATACTCGGGGGTCGGCGAAAGACCGGGAGTCTTCCGAAACGATTCTCGGAGGTCCACACGCGCCGGAGACTCAACTGGCCCTCAAGGGCTCCGGTTCGTGTACGACTTTTATTCAATTCCGGTACAATTCAGTATGGGAGGCGCACGATGTCCGAACTCGCCAGCAAAACCTGCGTTCCATGCCGCGGAGGAGTGCCGCCGCTCGCGGGAAAAGAACTTGAAAATCTAGCGAAGGAAGTTTCGCAATGGAGGGTGGTGAACGGGCACCACCTTGTCCGCGAGTTCAAGTTTCCGGATTTCAAGCAAGCACTCGCGTTCGTGAACAGAGTCGGTACTATTGCGGAAGAGCAGGGGCATCATCCGGATATTTTGTTGTCGTGGGGCAAGGCCGAAATCACCACGTGGACGCATAAGATCGACGGCCTGACGGAAAGCGACTTCATCCTGGCGGCAAAAATCGATAAACTCTAACAGCCGTTGTCCCGCAGCCCCAGTCGAGTGCCACCGAAGACGAGTTCAACGTTTCGCGCACGCGCGCCGGTTTTTTCGAGGGCAGCCTGAATTGCGACGACCGTAGATCATGCTCCCAGTCGCAAAAGGCCGCGAAGGCATCCGGGTTGAGGAATTCCAGTAAGATTTGCGAATTGCGAGCCCTGAGCATGAGGCCCAAAGTATCCGCGATCATCGCCAATCGAAACGGTGCGGAACATCTCCGCGTCTGCTTGCCCAGTCTCTTTGCGCAGTCGTACCAGCCCATCGAGATTGTTGTCGTTGACAACGGCTCGTCCGATGGTTCCGAAGCGGTATCTCGCGAGTTTGGAGCGAGATGGTTGCCGCTGGGAAGGAATGTGGGTCTTGCCCCGGCGCTGAATCGCGGCGCGGCAGTCGCGACGGGCGATCTCTTGCTGTTCGTCAATAACGACATGAGGTTCGACCGCGAGTTTGTGAGTCAATTGGCATCGGCTCTCGACCAGGACCCGAGCGCATTCGCGGCGGACGGAATGCAGTTCAACTGGGATGGTACCTTGGAAGGGCACTTGGCCACATACGTCGCGAGGACCCCGTGTGGCCACATGACCGTGGAGATCGTGCCAGGCTTATTTCTTTGTCAGAAGAGCAGTGAGAACCCAACGGAAGTTTTCATGGCATCCGCGGCCAGCATGCTTGTGCGGGTAGCCTTTTTTGAATTGCTGCGAGGCTTCGACGAGCGATTGCCCCTGAGCTACGAGGATGTCGAAATTTGCTGGCGAGCCTGGCTTCGGGGCTGGAAAACGGTATATGTGCCCAAGGCGGTGTGTTGGCACCGCGTGGGAGCGTCGTCGAGGACCACGGACGAAAAACTCCTACTATTCCGCGGCGTCTTGAGAGGTCGGCTGTTAATCGCTACCAAATATCTTCCCATACGATATGCGCTGACGACCTGGATCGTGTCGCTTAGCGGGCTTGTGCGAGACACGATCGGCGCAGAATGGGGGCGGATTCCGGTGCGCTGGAAGGAAATTGCCGACAGCGCATCGCTCGCGCGGCGGTGGTTCCGTGAAAAGAACGACATCTATGAAGCCGCCCGAACGACACCGGCGCGACAGCTTGAGTTTTTTATGCAAATGGGAAGCGCCGACGGCGCAGAAGTTCCTTCCGTCGAACTGAGCCACCCGGCCGTCGTGAGCGACGATAAGTGGACCGGCGCATCATCGGACTAATGGAGCAACGCGGTTAAAAATGCGGGCGCCTTTCATTACCGTTCTTCTCGACACGTACAATCACTCGTCGTTTATCGGGGACGCCATGACCAGCGTGCTGGAACAGGACTTCCCGATGTCGGACGTGGAAGTCCTGGTAGTGGATGACGGCTCCACGGATCGGACGCCCGAAATCGTCCGGAAATTCGAGCCGCGCGTGAGACTGTTGCGGAAGCCAAACGGAGGACAGGCTTCCGCTTTCAACGCCGCTATTTCCGAGGCACACGGTGAAATCGTGGCCTTTTTGGACGGCGATGACTGGTGGGAACGGAAAAAGCTGGAGCGCGTCGCCGCCGCCTTTGCCGCCCATCCTTCCGTCGGTATTGTGGGCCACGGGATCACCGAAGTGACGCGAGATGGAGTTCGTCTCGAGCGTCGCTTGAAGCAGGAAACTGCCTTCCAATGTGATTCGCCCGCGGGGGCCAAGATCTTCCGCACCCGAAAGAACTTTCTGGGCACGAGTCGAATGGCGATTCGTTCGAGTTTGGTCAGGCGCATCTTCCCCATACCCGAAGCCCTCGTTGTCGAAGCGGACGAATACCTCTTCACGATGGCCGCGGTTCTGTCTCGAGTGGTGATTCTCACCGATGTCCTTACCTTCTATCGCCTTCATAGCGCCAACCTCTTCCAGATCGCCGACGGAGATTCGTCGAAGGCTCGCCAGAAGCTCGCAATTCTGACCTCTCTTTGGGAATCTCTTTCGCACAAACTTGAGACGTCGGGAATACCTCTGGAGGTCGCACGTTTAATTCTTGAGACAATCGAAATGGAAGCGAAGCAAATCCGACTAGCTTTGGAAAACAGACCCCCGTGGGAAACGATGCGGATGGAATGGAGACTTCTGCAAATCCATCACGAGGACGCTTCGCGCTGGCAACGCGCGTACACTGCCGCCCGGTTGCTTCCCGCGGCGTTCTTGCCATCGAAAACATACTACCAGTTTCGACAACGATTGGTGGGAAGCCGATTTTATCGAGCGTTGCGTGGGAAACTGCTCCCTTTCCCCAGCCCAGCGCATTCTCAGCGAGACGAGACGGCGTAGACGCCGCCACAGTAACGAAAGCCCGGAATCTAATGGCTGGGGCCGCGGACGTGGAGCGCAAGAAGCAAACGAAGATGATATCGATCGGACTCAATTATACGCAGATGCACGATTCGTCGGCGTGCATCGTCCGCGACGGCGAAGTGCTTTTCGCAGTAGCCGAAGAGCGGTTGAGCCGCGTGAAGCACGATGCGCGTTTTCCGGCGCTGGCGATTCGCGCGTGTCTGGAGACGTGCGGGATTCGCGCCGATCAAGTCGATTACGTATGCCAGGGTTGGTCGACGCCGCGGGCCGGTTTTTTGCACGATCTGCGCTCCTACGCGTTCGGGAAGCAGCCCGTGGATTCGCGCGCTCTGTTGAATACGACGCGCCAGTTTGTCAGCATGTGGCACCAGCGCAGCGGCGAGGACCGTTTCCGGCAAATGTACGGGCCTGTGAAGGCGAAGTTCCGCCACGTGGACCATCACGTGTCGCATGCGATCAGCGCATATGCATTTTCGGGATTCGATGAAGCGTCCGTGCTCGTCCTGGATGGACGCGGGGCGTGGGAGGCTACATCGCTCTGGCACGGGCGTAACGGCCGGCTGGAGCATGTCTGGACGATTCCGTGGCCGAACTCGCTCGGACTTTTTTACGCGCAATTCACGCAGTATCTCGGGTTTGCGCCTTACAGCGACGAGTGGAAAGTGATGGGCCTCGCGCCTTACGGAGAACCGGGAGTCAATCTGCGCGAATTCATTATTCCCGACGACAATCCGTATCGCGTGGCGGCTCGACTCCTGCTGGGCAAGGATTCAGCGCCCACCGCTGCCATCGAAGCGAAGCTTGGCACGAAGCGCGTTCCGGAATCAGACATCAGCGACAAGCACAAGAATCTCGCGTTCGCGGTGCAGGAATCGTGTGAGCAAGCGATGCTGACTTTGGCGCGCGTTGCCATAGAAGCCACGCGGTGCCGGAACCTTTGTCTGGCGGGCGGAGTCGCACTGAATTCTAAGGCGAACGGGAAAATCCTCGCGTCCGGAATCGTCGAGCGGCTTTTCATTCAGCCCGCCTCCGGAGACGATGGGGCTTGCCTGGGCGCGGCTTTGGCCCCCTATCTCGACGGAGGAGGCAAGCTGCCGATGCAGCAAATGCGTCATGCGTATTGGGGCCCCCAGAGCGATGATGCGGAGATTCAGAAGGCCGTAGAGATGTACAAACTTGGGGCGACACGCGTCAGCGACCCGGCGAAAACCGCTGCCGAAATGTTATCGAATGGCAAAATCGTGGGCTGGTTTCAAGGGCGGATGGAATTTGGTCCGCGCGCGCTGGGGAACCGGTCGATTCTCGCCGATCCGCGCGATCCGGAAATGACCGCGAAAGTGAACAACGCGGTGAAATTTCGCGAATGGTGGCGGCCGTTCGCACCGTCGATGCTGGCAGAAAGGGCCGGCGAGTACCTGGAATCGGCGACCGATTCTCCGTTCATGATTCTAACGGCGCAGGTGAAGCCCGCGAAACGAGGTGTGATCCCAGCGATCACCCACGTGGACGGAAGCGCGCGGCCGCAAACGGTCGAGCGCGACGTCAATCCTCTGTACTGGGAATTGATCGATGAATTCGGGAAACGCACGGGCGTGTCGGTGGTGATGAATACGTCATTTAACTTGCGCGGCGAGCCAATCGTATGCACGCCGACCGACGCCATCCGGACGTTCTTCAGCTCTGGAATGGATGTGCTCATATTGGGCAGCTTTGTCGTGGAGAAAACCCCCAGGAGAAATGTCTGAGGGACGTAGGTCGGTTCTTTGGCCGGCTAGAGATGCATGCCCGATTCTGCCAGCAGGGGGCGTTTCCGGGTCCCTCTGCGGAGCACCTCTTACCGCGTGCGCGCCTTAGTCCGGATGGGAGCAAAACCGGTGACCGAATCGTCGCAAACGGCGGTCCGCTCGAAGGAGCAAACCTCTAAGGCGGTTACGCAACGATGGGTTGCGCTGCTTGGCCGGCGCGATACCCCTACGGATGGAGTCGAAGACTATTGCTCGTTCCTGGGCGAGGCGCTCGCACAGCACCAGATCGAACTCGATCAATCCCGGGTGAAATGGGCCGAAAACGGATGGCTGAGCGCTCTCCGCTCGCTGTGGGCAGAAAGCGCGAACTGGGGCAAAGGCTGGGTCCTCTTGCAGTACGCTGCGATGGCGTGGTCGCGACGGGGATTCCCGCTCGGTGCCTTGGCTGTACTTGCAGTTCTTCGTCGCCGCGGACTGCGCTGCGCCGTCGTGTTTCATGAGCCGTTTCGTCAGGGAGGGGAACGTTGGATTGATCGTCTGCGCGGCCGCTGTCAGGACTGGGTCATCCTGCGGTTGTATAGCGGTGCGACGAAGGCGGTTTTTCTGGATCCTCTGGAGAAGCTTCGGTGGATTCCGGCAGGCGCGCCGAAAGCCGCGTTTATTCCGATCGGTCCCAACCTTCCA
>Ga0209167_10000898_pt1 | contig 19430 bp, 14 predicted proteins | sample Coa_R1_9_FD_187154 | JGI IMG/M metagenome (GOLD analysis project Ga0209167, IMG submission 187154) | Surface soil microbial communities from Centralia Pennsylvania, which are recovering from an underground coalmine fire - Coalmine... | ecosystem: Environmental > Terrestrial > Soil >... | reverse complement strand
TTGGGAGATTGCCAGGTGTTACCTGGCCGAGTGGTTGGCATTGTGCGCAAGACCAAAGAGGACAATCCGTCATCGCCCAGGCATCATCTTTCCAGGCTGCATCTGGCCGGGGCCCATCTGCCCCGAATTCATCGCAGACATCATCGCCATCATACCCATATGGGGGGCGAGGAGTTCATCGGCCATCTTCTTCTGTTCGTCGGAAAAGGTGCCAACGAGATTTGTCAGGGCAGCCTTGATCGCGCGGGTGCCTTCGAGGCGCGCGGCCAGCCATTTCTCCTGCAGCGTGAGGCGATCAAGCAAGGTCTGCGGCGTCGCACCCGCCATCATTGATGCCCGGACCTCGCCGAGACTCTTTGCATTTGCACGCAGCGCATCGGCGAATGCGTTCCAGGCGCCGGTTTGCGCGTCCGTGATCTTGAGCTCGGTGCGCAGGAAGGCAATCCGACCTTCGATATGGTCAATGGTGGCCATGCCGTCCATTCCACTGCCCATGTGCTGCATCATCATCTTCATCATGTCCATCATGGGCATGTTGCCTCCCATCATGTTCATCATGCCCCCGCTGCCCATCATGCCCTGCGGGCTACCCATCCCAGGTTGGCCTGCCGGCGGTTTCGGTTGGGTGGCCGCCGGTGCCTCTTCTTGCTCCGATCGATCGGTGGCTGACTGGGCCCAAGACAGGGAGCTCACGGTCATAAGCAGCATCGCTGTAGCCAGTGTCAGACTTTTCATGAGCGTTCTCCTCTACGAGTTGAATATCATTTTACGTGGGCGAGTGATGGGCATCTTGCGCGAGATCAAAGGAACGGTTCGGATGCCCACGCATGAGCATGGCAACGATGGCGCCTGACAGAAACGTCAGTGCGGCGACTGGATCCACATGCCGCCGCGCTCGAAAAACGATCGGCGACGCTATGATGCCACCGATCTGCACCGCCTTGCTTTCGTCCGCCACGCGCCCGAACTGGGCTTCGACATCGAGGCAATTCGCGCTTTGCTCGCTCTCCAGGACGATCCAGGCCAGTCGTGAATGGCGGCTGACGTGATCGCCCGCGCCAGGCTTGTCGAGATTGAACAGCGGATCGACGCTCTCACTGTACTTAAGGCCGAGCTACAACGCATGATCGCCGAGTGCTCCCGAGGCCGGGTTGCCGAATGCCGCGTGATCGAGGTCCTCGCGGATCACAACAACAAAAGTGTAACCGGGCAAGCCGAGTCTGCAACACAGGTCCGGCCGTGCCCTGCCCCGCCAGCGATGGAAGCTCTCGACGATGGGACCGTAAGACCTCCCCCCGATAGGTCGTTCACCGCCGTTCTCCGTGAGAACGCCGCAACGAAATCGCAACGAATTGGGCGAAACGACCGTGAACAAAACGTGGCGGGAACACTTGCCACGACAAGAAAAATCAACAACTTAGAAGATGCCCACTGCGTTCGGGATGCAGGGTCGCAGGTGCCAGCCGCCGGTTTGACGAACCGCGCTAACTAATCACCCCCGCGCGCACCGTCAGCGCGTTCGCGGAAAGCATCACGGGGGCCGCGTTGCGCAGCCTACCATTCACCATTCCGGCCTAGCAGGGGTGAACGATCAGTTTTTCCTCGTTGTAAAACTGGAGCGCGCCGTACCCTTCCATGTCAACCGCGTATCTAAAGTTACCGTCATCCGTTGGGAACACAAAGACAACAGTGCCGCCTTCATGGTCGTCCGCCGCTTTGTCGACCTTCTCGCCAACCGAAAACTTCGCCATCGAGAACTCCTTAGAATCATCGGTGCGATTATATCTCCACAAATCAGCCAACGCTTCTTAACAGCGTGTCCGAATAAATTTTGGACGACGACTGTTGTTATAATGTCTCGGTCTTCGCGTCCGGGGTGCAGTTCACCCAAGTGGAACAAGAGGTGATTAGCGGGGATAATTGTGGGGACCTCAGAGTCCACACTTCAATTTCGTGCTCAGCCGCTCATGATCGGCCAAGGAGTCTGCCGCTCCAAACTCGTTAATGCGTCGATACGTTTTTGTTTTCGTCCGAAATGCAAAGAGCTTTGAACGACTCGGCGTTCGCGATAGTATCTCCCTCCTTGCCTTCGCCGCGGCTCTCGGCAGTCAGGCGTCTTCAGCCTCGCTGATAGCAATGCACTCGTCGATCTGTTCAGCGTCGTTGCTCGATCAGCACGTCGGCGATTGCCGCCACAGGAACCGGGTGCAGCTCAAGAGCATATGCGGTTTCAAAGAATGTATCCGTGAGCCCGAAAGATCGTCATCTTAGGATTTACCGGAACCAATAACGATGCGGGTGCTGAAATCGACGCCGTCGCGCTCGTAGGCAAACAAAGCGTTCGGGTTCAAATCGAATTTGCGGCTACTGGTGGTGGATTAGTCGGCGTCATTCGCCCTTTCGCCCAGCAGCTTGCCAGTCGATCTGTTGATCCAGTGCAATCCGGTGCAAGCCTGACAGACGACGTTCACGTAGATGTGCGGAACACCCGGCACGACCTCGTCAGCCACCCAATGTTGAACGTTCAGACCTGTCCGTGGACACCTGAAGATGAGGTTGGCCATCTACCATCATGGCGTGGTCGATTCTGGGCGCGTTGATCTGCCTCAAGATCGTGCTTCTGGCAACGGTGCTAGCTACCTAAACCAAGGTTCACTTAATCGAGATGAGGGGCCGAGGGGGGGTTGCTCATCCAATGTTTCTTAACGTGTCAGCCGTAGCGTCCGGCCAATCGCGGAAATCGCAACTCATACCGCGAGAGAACTGACTAAAAGCCCGCCGTCTCAACCCGGCGGGCTTTTTCTTGCGGTGCGCAATACGCCAATCTCGACAAACGACGGGAGGCGCGGCGCCGCAGGTTCCGTGCTAGATCTCCCGCCAACAGGGAGTAACGCATGGCTAAAACCACTATTTCGAATGGTGACCTGGCGGCGATTTTCCATGAGAAGATAAAAGGGGTTTCCGATTGCCCAACCGGAATCGCGATCGCAATCCGACGCAGGTGTTGACATGGCAGGATAGCGAGCGCGGGGTCCGTGTGGGAGACGACATGGCCAACAAATCGCAGTTTTCGATCGTTACTTACCAGCGCAGTCCGGGGAATTGGCGAGCGGCCATAAGCCCGTACGCGCATTCCGGAATTTTCATCCGAGGCCGGACGACGGTCAGCTTTGTTACGCCGGATGATTACGCGTCCGAGTCAGATGCCGTGTTCGCCGCCGAAAAGATCATCAAGGCTCTTTGAGGCAACTCGCGCTGCATCGTAATGCTGATGGTTTGGTCTCGACGTCGACCTTTTTTCGTATAGCCCGCGAGAAGCGCCAATTGGGATGGATGCCCGAATGAGATTCATGGTCGTGCTATTCGCTCTCATGTTGGCCGGATGCGCCGGCGACCGGCTGCCCGGCGAAACGAAATGCGAGACGGTCTCGGCAGTTTTATCAAATCCGTCTGCAACACGCGGTCAAGTCGCAACTGCGATGGAATTGGGCCGGAATAACGGATGCTTTGGTACGGGACCGCCTCGACGAGCGGAAAAGCGGTTAGAGTAGACCCCTTTCGCGGCTGGGTTAGAGCGGGGGGCGGAAGTTGCTACTTTCCCCTTGGCTTGCTTTTACGTTTTACGTAATTATGGCCACGTCAATATCCGTTAAACGTAAAAAGCCCGGCAGACCGGCCCCCGGCCCCGAACCGCTGTACGGGGTTCGCATCGCGGACGAGTTGATGGGCCGTATTGAGAAATGGGCCGAGGAAAATTCCGCCAGTCGCTCCGAAGTCATCCGCCGCTTGGTAGAGCTCGGCCTGAATGCGAAGCGGAAATGAGTACTCGAAGCCCTGACCGAAGGCTGAAGATTATTCTGTTGTTCCGGGCTCAGTTGGCGACCTCGATGATAACTGTGCGGGTGCTTGTGCTCGTGTTGCCCGAGGTGTCGGTGGCGATGTAGTCGATGATGCGGATGCAGAAAAGGTGCGGGCGGAAATTTAGGCTTAGAGAAAATCGCGCAGCCGGGCGAGTTCGATAATATGAGCCACCGACAAAACTGCGCTGACTAAATCAGACTGCGGAGCGATTGTGAATCTCATACAAATGATGCTGAGATGTGGGCTGAAACATGAACTTCCGAATGCATTCATCGAGAGTGCCATCGAGTATCAGATAGGGACGCGCGCCGAGGGAGGCATTTACGCGTTCATTATTGAGTGATGGCCATTTTCTGAAAGTTGCGGGAGCGTCGAAATTGATTTCTGCGTTATCGGGCATGCTTAGCGGTTCGCCTTCTTTTTCTTTGCATCTTACGAGGTTTCCCGATCTCGGTGGAAAAAAGGCGACCAAGTCGGCCGCCTTTTTTTGCGCTTAGGATGTAAACTACGCCGTTGGCGCTTTAGTATCCATAATTACATCCGGAGTAGGCGTAATTGCCGTCGTAACAGCCGCCGTATCCCAGACCGGCGCCGAACAGCGAGCCTGCGATCAAGCCGCCTACAATACCTGGTCCGTAATCGTCGTAACCGTATCCGCCGTATCCACCACCATAGCCACCGTAGCCGTAGCCGCCACCATAGCCACCGAAGCCTCTGCGGAAGCCGCCGCCCCTAAAGCCTCTGCCCGCAAAGTGTGCCCCGCCTCCGCGAAATCCGCCGGCACGAAATCCACCTCCGCCCATGCCGCCATGAAAGCCTCCACCCCCTCCGTGGAAACCGCCACCTCCGTGTCCGCCCCCACCGCCACCGCCACGAGCGAGTGCAGGGGACGCGGCCGCAAGTGCCACTGCCAGACAGGCAGCGGCGATGGTTCCAATTTTCTTCATGACTGTTTCCTCCATTACGGTTGAGAGGGGAACAGCCCTAGGGACTTCGCGGTTCCAAGACTATTGATTCATAAACAATTCTTTAGCCAGTGAATGAAGTTAACTCCTTCAAACGTGATAATCCGGCACTGGAGTTTGAGTGGTACCGACGATCAAATGTCGTATCGTCAAGTCGGCCCTCATCGGCCAGCGCAACTCTGTTCTGATTACGCCGCCCCCCTCGGGACAGAGTTGCGCCTCCAATTTGCTCCCTGGCTTGGACCGGTTATGCGCATGTGGAAAACATCTGATCCGGAGCTCTTGCCGATCGGTCGTTCCCGCTGCCCCAAGTGTCAAACGCGGATGGTAACCGCCGCGGTGGAAGAGGGACCGGAAGGCTTCGAGCATCGCTCGTTCGAATGCTCCAATTGCGGCCATAGCGAGCAAAATGTAATTGCATCCGACCCGATGAACACAAATGCCTTGGGTTGGCTAAACAGCGAATTGCATCCGCCGAAGTAAGGCCTCAGTTGGCGGCCTCTTTTATCCGTCCCTTACCGCTACATTCCTTGCAAGGAGCAGGATAGATTTTGCGGCCGGGCGGCACTGCCTTAGTTACCTTGGGAAATCCGGTGCCATCGCATGCCGGACATTTAAGCTCAGTCGACTTAGCAGGTGGCTTCTTCATTCAAATCTCCCGAACGAAAAAAGGAACAAGGTGTAAACTTCCACATTGATCTTCCAAACCGTGTCTCAAGCGGTGCACGGCTCCGCTCCTTATGAGCCCCCATCTTTGCCGGACGGGGCCGTGCTCAATCCTCTGAGAAGGTACACGATGGAAAGCCCCGGGCGAAGATTATGCTTAGAAAAAATCCCGCAGCCGGGCGAGTTCAACAATATGCTCCGCCGACAAAACCGCGCTGACTAAATCAGACTGTGGAGCGGTGTAGATCTCATACAAATGATGCTAACCCTTTGGCATAGACATGAAGCTCTGGATGCATTCATCGAGAGTGCCTTCAAATATCATATAGGGGCGTGCGCCCAGGACTGATGGCCATTTTCTGAGAGTTGCGGGAGCATCGAAATTGATTTCTGCGTTATCAGGCATGCTTAGCGTTTCGCCTTCTTTTTCTTCGCAATCTTCTTACGCGGTTTCAGTGCCGCTGCATCCCACGTTGAACGCGGGTGCAGTTTGGTTGTTCCAAAACGAATCCGACACGAATAAACTCCGCTTTCTGGCCTCGATCGGCTACAGTCGAGCGTCAGGTCTCCGCCATGCAGCCCTTCACTGTCGAACAAGCTAGGGCCGCCCGAGCATTTTTGGGGTGGAGTCAGCACGAGCTAGGCGATGCAGCGGGGCTGTCGTTCGAAACCATCCGCGATTTCGAACGCGACGATAAGTCGGCTACAAAGAAAAGCGTGAATGCAATTCGTACAGCATTTCACGATGCTGGGGTCGAATTTCATCGTCGAGGGGAGAGGGTCGGGGTTACTATCGTGGTGCGGTCGCAAACTTGGTAAAGAAAGCCCATGAATGGCGAGCAATCGAGGCTCTTAGCCACAGGAAATCGCGTTTTCTGGGACAATAGCCTGACCGATCGCGGTACCATGAGGCGGCTCACGGGTTTATTGCTCATCTTTTGGGAGACGATACCGCGTGGCGGCTGGGTGGAGTCAGCTTTTTAATCCGCTGAAGCATATCGACCAACTGATTCCGAGGAGGCCGTAGCCGAAGTGGCGCGATTTGTGTTCAACGGTCGAAAAAGCAGACGCGACCGGTGTCGCCTATTGGCAGAACTTACCGGACATTCTGACGTCGCTGTGATTGGCACCGCAAAACGTGTTGAAGGCATGTGCGACGCCAGCTCACTGTCGCAGACAACGGTACTCCTACCTTCGTTCGGCAATCTGTGCACGATGTCATTGTTGTGATGCATCGTTAAATCCTTTCAGGATGGGGGATAGTCTTGCGCGAAAAGGAACTCCGGATAGCGCTTGTTTGTTTCGGCGGCGCCTCACTCGCTATCTATATGCATGGGATCACCAAGGAGATTCTGAAACTCGCCAGGGCGTCTAGCGCCCTTCATGCCATCATCGACCGGGAAAAACGCTCGGCTGCAGAATTCTTCGATGTTCGCGACCGCGCCGATCCCGAATTCGACACTGAAGCGATCTATTTCGATCTGCTGCGCGATATCGGTCGAACGGTCGATCTGCGGGTCATCGTTGACATCGTAGCGGGAGCCTCTGCGGGCGGCATCAATGGCATCATGCTAGCACGAGCGTTGAGTCATGATCTGCCGATGGGCCGGTTGCGCGACCTCTGGCTTCAGAACGCTGATGTCACAGAACTACTGGCATCGGAAGCGAAGGCACACATATCGAGCAAGTGGTTTCTTCGCCCGCTGTTCTGGGCAGCAGGCCTGGCAGGCATGAAACTCATCGACGATCTAGAAGTGCGCTCCAAACTGTCCTTGTTCATGCGGTCTCGCTGGTTTCAGCCGCCTTTCGACGGCCCGAAGATGACCGCGCTGATGTATGACGCGGTGGCTGCTATGGGGACGCCACAGGAGGAGACGTCCTCTCTGCTTCCTTCTGGCCAGGGTCTCGATTTGTTTGTGACCCTGACTGATTTCAACGGGTACCAGCGAACCATGCAGATTCACAATCCGCCGATCATTCATGAGCGCGAACACCGTCACCAGCTACATTTTAAATATCGCAGGCGTGCAAGCGGAGCCGTTGAGAGCGATTTCGAAATGAAGAATGCGCCCGCGCTGGCTTTCGCCGCGCGCGCGACGTCGTCAATTCCCGGCGCGTTTCCACCGGCGCGCATTCTGGAGGTCGACGAGTTCCTCAGAAATCGCTCTATTGATTGGCCGCGCCGCGCAGAGTTCATTGCGCACAATTTCGAGAACTATGCGCAAATGAACGTTGACGTGACTACTGTTCCGTTCATCGATGGAAGTGTTTTGAGCAGCCATCCCTTTCGAGAGGCGGTCAGTGCTATCCGGGGTCGCGCCGCGTATCGCGAGGTAGACCGACGGGTGGTCTACGTTGATCCCAATCCCACACCTGCGGGCTTAGCCGCACATCACGGTATGCCGGGATTCTTTCCGACATTGAAAGGGGCGCTGTCGGAGATCCCACTGTCCCAACCCGTGACCGATGAACTTGTCTGGGTAGATCAATTCAACGAACAGGTGCGCCGGCTGAGAGCGATTGTCGATAGCGCCCGGCCGAATATCGGTCGGCTTGTCGCAGAGGCCATGACCACCGACCGCGAACAGCCGATCAGCGAGGATCGAATTCGCGGCTGGCGCGAGCAGGCAAATGTCAAGGCCGCCCGCGACGCAGGTTTCGCGTACGATGCCTATGTGCGCTTGAAGCTCGCCTCGGCGCGCGATTTCGTGTGTCGGCTGATCATGGAGGTCCGAGGCGTTCGTCCGGAAACTCCATTCGCGCGGTCAATCGCAGAGATCATGAACGCCTGGGCGATCCAGGCCGGAGTGACTTACGAGTCCGCTGATGGCCGGTCCTTGCAGGCGGAAACCATTCTCGGCCTTGACACCGCTCCGAAGTGGATCAGGTTTTTACTGGCGTTCGACATGGGCTATCGAAAGCGCCGGCTACGTTTCCTGATCGAAGGTCAAAACCGCCTTAGGCAAATGCTCGGCTCACAAGAGCTCGATGGCCTGGATGCCGCCGTCGTCGACCGCCTAAAACGCAAGTTCTACGAATGCGCGGAGGTACTGGAGCGAAGAGAGACGGCCGCCTCCGTCAACGCGTCGACGTGCAATCTGGTCGAGGACATCTTTCGCGTTGGGCCATCTCCGACTGAAGCCAGAGAGATAGGGAAATATGCGCAGTCGTTCGTCATGCGACATAGGAATCAGATCGATGCGCTCATCGAACGCCTTGCCTCGGACACCGATCTCAAGGCCAGCACGTCGGACATCGACATTCTTCTTGCTGAAACCAAGGACTGGCCCCCCGCTGCGATGCGCGAATTGCTAGTGAACTATCTCGGCTTTCCCTTCTGGGACGTTGTAACGTTTCCAGTGATGCCATGGAGGGAGGCCGGGGAATTCAATGAGGTAAAGATTAACCGCATTAGCGCGCAAGATGCCGCTGATATCAACCGACTGGGAGCTTTTTACCTGAAGGGTACTGGATTCAATCAATCGGCAGCGTTTTTGTCGCGCGCTTACCGCGAGAACGATTACCTGCTCGGTCGCTTGCACGCCATTGATCGCCTCATCGCTATCGTTTCTGAGGCCGCCGGCTCCGAAACCCAATCGCCGGCCGCCTTAGCGGCATTAAAAAGAAGAGCATTTCTCCGGATTCTGGATGTGGAGGAGGGCCATCTACCCACGTGTGAGCAATTGATTGCGGAGCTACGGGCCGCGCTCACTGCAGATGAGCAGCCTCAAACTTTCAAACCTGTGAGATGATTGATGCCTGAATGTATCCACTGCGGAGCGGTGTGGATCTCTTACAAATGATGCTGACCCACTGCCAAAGCCATGAACTTCCGAACGTATTCGTCGAGAGTGCCCTCAATTATCATATGGGGACGTGCGCCGAGACGACTGCGTCGCGATCGGATGACGCCGATGGGCTAGATGCGGGTCCTTCCCGTGTCCAAGCACGTCTGAACCGTTACGATGGCCTCTCCAGAGTTTGGGTCGGATATGCCGCGCCGCCATTTGGTCAAGCTATTCCTCGATCTCAGCGGACGTCCCGGTGCCAAGGTCAGAGGGCGGCGCGTCTGCGCCATCTCGCCTGATGCCGTCGAAACCGGCGGCTACCATTTAGCTCATTGTCAATCGGATTGCCGCCGTCGCTGTATTTGCCGGGTCTAGCAGCCTCAACTTTCCGGGCAGTGAGCTTGCTCGGCATTACTGCACTCCATTCTCAGCCTCCAAACTAGCCCCCAAATTTGGTGCGGCTTCCGGCGAACGGAAGCGGCAAGGGACGAAATTACGATGTGAGAGATCTCTTATTTTATGTTGTTAGTTAACACGATGACGGACGTCATCGGATAGTGACGAAGGCTAATGCGTCGGACTCCCTCTCCGCCATATCATACTGATTTTAATGATATTTTTTGATTTTCGACTGCGGATTAGCCCCGCAATGTGCGCTATGTCCTTTGTTTTCTTATCATGACGCCGTGAGATACAGCGCGCAGATCAATTGGTACAGATCGGTCCGATGCGCGTCGCAAAATAAGATATCAGGGCGAGCAAAACGGACTCTCTGAGAGTGGAGCGGTATCAACCTGGAGCTGAAATTGTCTTTCTGACCAGGAGCGCTTAGCAACCCGCTGCGGGTCTATTGCGCAGACACCGCGGTGGTTTGTGCGTTAGTTTGTTGGCGGGCCAGCTAGGTCATTGACACGCGCGGCGTCAGCTTGCTGCAGAGCCGCAATGTTCGGGTCGGGAGTTCGAGTCGCTCCCCAGCTGCGCTTTCCCACTATTTCCTACGCTAGCTTCCGATCTCCGACGATTTGGTACTCGCGGTCGTAACGGTCTCCGTAATCCCCGCGAATTGCGCTTGGCGGCGGCCAGATCTGACGATTGACAGCTTTTGGCGCAAAGCGGTCGTTCGGCGGCATCGATAAGACAAGAGATCTAGCCCGGGTTGTGGTGTGTTGCCGCGCATTACCCGGCGAGCCGCCACGCCATCTTGGTCCTAAGCGAACGCGCCGAATACGAGGTCGTGAAGGCGCTCCATTCAAAAGGAAGCCGGATCTTTGAAGTGGGGTTTTCCCAAAAAGAACCGGCCTCAGCACCGGGGGATGCTGAGGCCGTCATTCTTCGGACGCCAGGGGCGATGGCATCCGGCAGTACACAGGCAAGGTTCGTAGACAGCGATGGTTCCAGTCCGGCCTCTGGAAACCCGTGCGCAATTCGTGAAATTTTGGTAACTGAGCAATATTGACCAAGGACTCCCGAATTAGGAAGCGCAATGCTCGCGGGTATCATGCCGGGACGCCAGACAAGCGCTCGCCTCGGCTGGGGACGATCTAAGCAAAGGTATGGACTCAAGTTGAGGCTTCATCTCGTCGGCTGGAGACCGCAGGCTCGGAGGATTGGGAAAATGCCAAAGCCTCCTTCAGGAGAGCATCCCACAAGCGTAACTTCGCATCGCGCAAAGTTGCCCTCGATAGAGCTAAGCCATTTGCTTTCAGCTAGAGCCTTGAACGCGCCAACCTGGCGTTAGTAGTATATTCGGATTTTGCCCATGTCCGCGACCACGAGCTTGTCCGCCGAAAGCGCTGCACCCTCGAAATCTGTTGGCGCAGTCAATGTTGGTTCACAGAATGGCCTAACGACCAGCGAGGCCAACCGGCGGCTGGAGAAATTCGGCGCAAATGCGATGCCGGATACCAGCATGCATCCATTGCGGATGGCGATCGAAAAGTTCTGGGCGCCTGTTCCGTGGATGCTGGAGGCCGCGATCATACTCGAACTGGTGCTCGGCAAGTATGTAGAGGCCGCGATCATCGCTGCTCTTTTGATATTCAACGCTGCACTCGGGCTGTTCCAGGAGAGCCGGGCACAGGCAACCCTTGCTGCGCTCAGGTCGCGGCTCGCACTGAACGCATCTGTCCGTCGCGATGGCGCATGGAAAACCATACCCGCTGTCGAATTGGTGCCGGGCGACGTGGTGAAGCTTTCACTGGGCGCTGTGGTTGCTGCGGATGTGCACCTCACCGGGGGCGAAGTCCTGATCGACCAATCCATGCTCACCGGGGAATCGGTGCCCATCGAAGCCGGTACGGGCGTCCAAACCTATGCAGGGGCACTGGTGCGGCGCGGCGAAGCTGTGGCTGAGGTGACGGCGACCGGGGTGCGCACCAAGTTCGGCCGGACTGCGGAGCTCGTCCGCACCGCCCATGTCGTAAGCTCTCAGCAGAAGGCAGTGTTGCGGGTGGTGCGCAATCTCGCCGCGTTCAATGGCGTCGTCATCGCGCTGCTCGTGACCTATGCTTGGCTTCTCAGGATGCCGCTCGATGAAATCATTCCCCTCGTCCTGACGGCAGTCCTCGCGTCGATCCCGGTGGCGTTGCCAGCCACCTTTACCCTCGCATCGGCGCTCGGGGCACGGGCGTTGGCAAAGCTCGGCGTCCTGCCGACCCGTCTCTCCGCGGTAGATGAAGCGGCGACGATGAGTCTTCTGTGCGCCGACAAGACGGGCACGCTGACCCAGAACGCGCTGACGGTGACCACCGTTCGCCCCATGCCTAGCTTCGACGAGACGCATGTTCTGGCGCTGGCCGCGCTGGCCAGTTCTGATGGCGGACAAGACCCGGTAGACGGGGCTATTCGCTCGGCCGCCTTGGGAAAGGCAGCTTCCGATGCGCCAAAGGTCATCAAATTCGTACCGTTCGATCCGGGGACGAAGATGTCCGAAGCTACGGTGCAGGATCCGGACGGCGGGACGCAACGTATCGTGAAAGGCGCCTTTGCAGCGGTCGCCGGCCTCACCCAGCCGTCGGCGACGGCTACAGCCGTCTCAAAGGAGCTCGAGGAGAAGGGCTTCAGGGTGCTGGCGGTCGCGGCCGGACCGCCGAATGCGGTGAAGCTGGCCGGGCTCATTGCACTGAGCGACCCGCCTCGCAAGGACTCGGCGGCGCTCGTTACCGAGTTGCACCAACTCGGCGTCCGCACCGTCATGGTCACGGGCGACGCGCCGGCGACGGCAGCCATAGTCGCTCATGCCGTAGGGCTCGATGGGGCCGTTTGTCCGCCAGGACCGATCCCCGATAGCGTCCGCGCCGAGCAGTTCGCAGTCTTCGCCGGCGTCCTGCCCGAGGACAAGTACAAGCTCGTCAAGGCGTTCCAGAAGGGCGGCCATACTGTCGGAATGTGCGGCGATGGCGCCAACGACGCGCCGGCGCTGCGCCAGGCGCAAATCGGGATCGCGGTCTCCACGGCAACAGATGTCGCGAAATCAGCCGCCGGCATGGTGCTGACCGAGCCCGGGCTCGCCGGGATCGTTGCCGCAGTCAAGGAAGGGCGAATAACGTTCCAGCGCATCCTGACATACACGCTGAATTCCATCATCAAGAAGATCGTGACGGTTCTCTTCCTGATCGTTGGTCTGATCATGACAGGGCACGCCATTTTGACTCCACTGCTGATGGTTATTGTGATGATCGCTGGTGATTTCCTCGCGATGTCATTGACGACGGACAACGTGCGCCCCTCCCCCATGCCGAACTCCTGGCGGATCGGCAACTTGACCATGGCCGGCGTCGTCATGGGTATCTGTCTCTTGGCCTTTTGCAGCACGGTTCTGGCCGTTGGCAAATTCGAGATGGGTCTTGGGATCGACGAGCTAAGAACCCTCGCCTTCGTAGCCTTGGTGTTTGGGAGTCAGGCAACAATTTATGCCATTCGTCAGCGGCGGCACCTGTTGGGCTCCCGCCCAAGTTTGTGGCTTGCAGTGTCGTCTGTAGCCGATGTTCTCATCGCCGCGATATTGGCTGTCGGCGGAATCGCAATGACACCCCTGCCGACCTCGATGGTCGGCGGCACGTTTGCCGCAGCGATGGCTTTGACGTTCGTTTTGGATGTGGTGAAGGTTCCGGTATTCGCCCGTCTCGGGATTTCCTAAAGCGGACGACCCAGGCAATAGCAACACGACTCTGGCCGCTTGCACCGGAGAACAGGATCAAGATGAAGATAACTTCAAAGGATTTCCGGGTGGGGGAAGGAGATAAGGTCAATCTCAAGAAGTGGCCAACGTTGGTCGATCCTGTATACAAATCGAAGGAACAATGTCAAAAACTACTCGGAGAGCACGTCGCAGAATTGAGCGCGCAACAGCAGCTGCTCTACGCGTCCGATCGCCATGCCGTGCTGTTGATTTTCCAGGCGATGGACGCGGCAGGAAAAGACGGCGCTATCAGGCACGTCATGTCTGGGGTTAATCCGCAAGGCTGCCAGGTGTTCAGCTTCAAGCATCCCAGCGCCGGTGAACTGCAGCACGATTTTCTCTGGCGCACCACCCGCGACCTTCCCGAACGCGGGCGGATTGGCATCTTCAACCGGTCCTATTACGAGGAAGTTCTGATTGCCCGCGTGCATCCCGAAATTCTGGTCGGCGAGGGCATCCCAGACGCTCCGCACGATGACAAGAAAGTCTGGCACGATCGGTATCGTTCGATTGTGAATCTTGAGAAACACCTTCACATTAACGGCACTCGCATCATCAAGTTCTTCCTCCATCTCTCGGAAGAGGAGCAGCGGAAACGCTTTCTGGCGCGCATCGACGAGCCTGAGAAGAACTGGAAGTTCAGCAATGCAGATATCGAGGAGCGGAAATTCTGGAAGCATTACATGAAGGCCTATGAGCACTGCCTCTGTGCAACCAGTACAGACCACTCGCCCTGGTATGTCGTTCCCGCCGATAACAAAGAGAACGCCCGTCTGATCGTATCGCAGATCGTCCTCGATACGTTCGGGGAGCTCAAAATGACTTACCCCAAGACGAGCGCAAAGCGCCATCGGGAATTACAGTTGATCCGCAAACGGCTCGCGAAATGAAGGATTACACTGAAGCAATTTGCCCTTTGCTGTCCGAACCGACAGTGAGCTGACCCATAACTTCGGTGAGGAGTCCTCTGGCTTTCCGCAGAGCTGGCGGGGATGATGCGCAGAAACCCGTCGGGCAAGGAGCTTCATGGAGCGCCTCGATCAGAATAGCCAATGCGGCACTTGCCGTCAGGAGTCTGAGCAATATTGACCACCCGGATTCACCTGCGGCATGGCCGTCAATGAACAATCTCTACTCGATCGCCCGGAATCAGGCGGTCTCCGACCTGTTCAGTCGTGTCCCATCCCAATCCGTGATACAGCAGACTTGTCTTCACCTGCAATTAGAGGAGTTTTGATGTGTCTCTCACTGTCGCTCATATCACGCCGCTCATCTCACTTTTGGCTGGCATCTTGATCCTCATCGCTCCAGCTCTGTTGAACTATATCGTCGCAATTTACCTGATCGTCGCTGGCGCAGTTGGCCTCAACGAGATCTATCATTTTGTGAGCTGATTTATCCAAAGCTGGCGAATGCGATCTAGGACTTCACACCGGGAGGCTCTCGGCGTCGTCGTGCACGGCCTCGCTGCGATCTCGCGCGCAAGAGCTTCCTGTAGGCCTACCGGCGAAAGCCATTCAAATGCAGAGCAAGTTGGTTGTCTCACTTTTTTCTAGGCGGCCCAGAGAGATATATCCGATGCATTGAGCCTGCGATTGGCGGCGGGTTTCGCGGTGCTCAGGCTAGCGTCGGCGGATTTCGGGGTGCGCAGGCTAACGCCGGCGGCCTTAACGGCGGCAACAACTTTGCCGGACGTGGCGGCGGACGATTCGCTGGTGGCGGTTATCGCCACGGGTACGGTCGAGGCTTAGGGTTTGCCGGAGGGTTGGCAGTTGGCAGTGCTCTCGGATACGGCTGCGGCGGATACTACGGAGACGATTACTACGCCGATAATGGTTACTACGATGGCGGCTATGACAGCGGCCCATCCAATGTTGTCTCAAGTGGCCAGAGCGACGATTCCGGTTACTGCGCCCAGCGTTACAAGTCCTATGATCCGGCTTCCGGGACCTATCTCGGGTATGACGGTTTGAGACATCCCTGCCAATAGCGATTGAGAAAAACAGCGGCTCAAATGGGGCCGCTGCTTTTTGTGCTCATTTCCGGTTACGGTTTGATTCCTCGTGACGCGACGCTTCAAAGCGGGTCTATCCGCGTCGTGTGGCCACCAAAATCTCAGGTAGCTGCCGTTTTAGATTTTCTATCTTGAAGGCTGCCTGACGTTGGTCCTCCACTCCCGTCGCCTGGATACACAGTCTGACCGCCTCGCCGAGGCTAGCGGCAACGAGATCGGCCTTCGCTCCTTCCCGCAACAGTTCCAACGCAGCTTGTTCGATATCCCTGACCCAGCAACCCAGAATAATTGTTGCCTTTGGCAGCTTCCGCCTCAAGCGTCGAACGGAATAACGCATATGTGCAGGCCCACTAGCGTCAAGATAAACCAAGCAGACGACGGCTACACCGGTAGCCTCAAGTCGGAAGACATTCGTCGTAGAGAGTGCTTTTGCCCCTTCGACCCGCGCCGCTAGACCGTGTGCTGTCGACAGCTGGGCCAGCATAATCGCGGCCGCTTCGTCGATAAGGCTACGTCCGGCCAAACAGAGAACGGGATGCTCGCCTTGCCATTCAAGCGGCAAGTTTTCTTTACTGAGAATGGGTAAATTTTCATGCGCCGCATTTTCAGCGACGCTTTCCACTGCAGACGATGCTTCTGCGTCGGTGGTTAAGCCGATTTTCGCCGGCGGCCGATCGTCCTGATCGGAAAGATCGCTGACAAATTCGCCGACGGCATCTCGAATCTTTGTGAGGCGTTCCTGATCAAGCGCACCGCGCTCAGCGTCAACTTGTGCTAACTGCAAACCCTTCAATGCGACCTCATCATAGTACGACGCCAGGGACCGTTCTTTCAGGAATTGTTCGGCCTTTTCGGCAGCTTCCGTCGGGTCACCAGCCAGCATTCGCTGGTAGAAGATTTCGGGGGGAGAAAGAGCTGGTCGGTCCCCAAACATGACGTCAAGGAATTCCAAGCGTTCCACATGACGCCCAAGCACGACAAGGCACACCGTTAGAGGCGTAGCAAGGACCAGCCCGATGGGACCCCAAAGAGCGGTCCAAAATGTAGCCGACGCAACAACGGCAACGGGAGAAAGCCCTGTGCTGCGGCCGTAGACCATCGGCTCGATAACCTGGCCGACGATCGGCTCCACGACAATAAAGAGCGCAAGCGTCCACAGAAGCATCGACCAGCCGGGATCGACGGCTACCCCTAGCGCGAGCGGGAATGCAGCTGCGATGACGGTGCCTATGTAAGGTACGAACCGAAGGACAGCTGCTAGGATGCCCCACAGTATCGCGCTTGGAATGCCTATGAGCCACAGGCCTATCCCAATCACCACCCCAAAGGCACCATTCACGATGAGCTGGGTCAAGAAAAGTCGACTAAGGCGCCGCGCCGCGTCGTCGAGCGCCGCCGTAGTGCGTTGGAGGTCATATGAACCCGCCAGCCGAATGATCCGGTTACGAAGATCTTCGCGCTGAAGCAAGATGAAGATGACGAAAATGATGATGATGCCAGTTGTCGCTAGGGGATGAATGAGCGGGGAGATCAAAGTTCGCAGACTCTCCAGCGCACCAGGATCGGGTTGGCGTACTTCTACCGGAACCGGCGTTGGAGGTCGCGGTGCATTTGGAATAACGGTTGAGTTTGAGGCACCTGCAGATGCTGCGTCTTTTGGCTTGTCGAGTTCCTTGCTGAGATCCGTCAGCATGTCGGAGGCGCGTTCCAGCGTACTCCTGCCAGCTTTTGTATCCCGAAAAGATTCGATCTTCTTGCTTATCGTTGATTGATAACGTGGAAGATCTCCTGCGAGCTGCGTCAATTGCGTGGCGAGAAGACTCCCCATCGCAAAAATGAGCGCGAAGGCAAGGATAACCACGCTCACGACTGCAAAGCCGCGCGGCACACGGATACGTTGCAGTATTGCCACTAGTGGAGCCAGCACGAAGCTGAGCAGAATCGCCAATGCAATGGGCACGAAGATCTCACGACCAAAATAGAGCATCGCGATAATGATAACAGCGAGAATCGCAGTTGCCACTGCGCTGAGCAATGCCATAAGTTCTTCAGTAGTCCGCGCTCTAAATGATTGCCCGATCACAGGCGTCATCTGCTTTCCATAACCCGGGTTGCCTTACATAGCTGTCAAACGCGGCTGGCTCCAAGAAGAGGACGAGACGCGGCCGATTTCCATAAAAAAGCCGCTCGGGCATGGCTCCGTGCGGCCTTCATAAACGGCTGCCGGTTTTCCAGTTCCGCCGCTGCTTACCCAATAGATGAGCAGCGCGAAGGTTTCGTGGCTAAAGAAAGAAATGCCCCGCAGGCGGACTGCTGCAAATCGCGTGTTGCCGCTTTCGGGCCTCATCGACCGTGCCGACAAAGTCCGGACGCGATGTTGGGTCATACCGATCAATATTGCTCACTCCAAAATAAACTCCCGCAGCAGAGGACCTAAACGGCATATTGGCGATTGACCTATTAATCTCTTCCCTCCCAACAAAATATGCCGCGCTATTTCGGGCTCGTGCACCGAGCGCAAAGGGTCAACTGTGTTCAGACAGCAATTCAGCGAGGTTGAAGACGCCTGTGCGCTCGCGCAAGCGATAGTGGACACCGTTCGCGAACCTTTAATCGTCCTCGACAAGGACCTGCGGGCGATCGCCGCGAGCCGGTCATTCTATGTGAGGTTCGCGACCAATCCGGACGATACCCGAGGCAAGCATTTCTACGAGTTAGGCAACGGCGAATGGGATATTCCAAAGCTTCGCTTGCTATTGGAAAGAATAATACCGGACCACGGCATGATGGATAATTGTGAAGTCGAGCATGATTTTCCTCCAATCGGCAAGCGCGTTTTGGTGCTAAGCGCCAGTATCGTTCTTTATGAGAAAGGACACAAGAATATCTTGCTCAGCATTGAGGATGTCACCTTGCAACGTGCTCTGGAACAGGAAAAGGATCAACTGCTGCGACAGAAGGACGTACTTCTCCATGAAATCGAGCACCGCGTCGCCAATAGTCTCCAGATTATTGCTAGCATTATTATGTTGAAGGCAAGGTCAGTTGAGTCGGAGGAGACGCGACGTCATCTGCATGATGCTCACAAGAGGGTGATATCGGTTGCAGCCGTGCAACGACATCTTCACGCTTCGGCAGGGATTGGGTCGATGGAAATGCTGCCCTATTTAAACACGCTTTGCCGAGCGTTAACGCATTCAATGATCGGTGACGGCGAGTCAGTCTCTTTGAAGGTGATTGGTAAAGGCGGTGTCTCGACCTGCGCCAACGCAGAGAGTCTCGGATTGATCGTCACTGAACTTGTAATAAATGCGCTCAAGCACGCCTTCAACGAAACCACCAAGGACGGACAGATTACGGTTGCATACGACGTATCTGGGACCGATTGGAAGCTATCGGTCGCCGACAACGGAATTGGTAGACCTGACGGCTTTTTTGCTCAACCGAAAACCGGGTTGGGAACCGGTATCGTCAAGGCCCTTGCAAAGCAACTCGATTCTCAAGTCGTCACGTTGAGCGGTCCCAGGGGCACGACAGTATCGGTTACTCACGCTACCTTCGCGGGCAGAGAGGAACGATTGGAAGCCTGAATAACCTCTTGGCTGAAATATTCGACTAGGGCCTTCAAGCGGGACACGAATGATCCATACGCTCACGATTGTTCTAGCACTCATTGGCGTAGCCGCCGCTGCTCTAGTCTTCATCGCCGTGCGGGGCGTATACGCGACCGTCTCGCGTAGGCGAGAACGATGGCCACGGGAAAAGTGAGGCCGCTTCAATTGGCGGCTTCGTTCATTGCATGCCGAGCAGACAATGTCGCCTATCGGGAACGACTGTTCCTATTCGCCACAGGCACCAGGAACACTTTGGGTACGTGGGAATTGCTAAGTCCAACATGGAGTTCGAAATTGACCAAAATACTCGGACTGAGTCTCGCTTGCTGCTTTTTGGGAGCG
>Ga0209167_10000897_pt1 | contig 19437 bp, 18 predicted proteins | sample Coa_R1_9_FD_187154 | JGI IMG/M metagenome (GOLD analysis project Ga0209167, IMG submission 187154) | Surface soil microbial communities from Centralia Pennsylvania, which are recovering from an underground coalmine fire - Coalmine... | ecosystem: Environmental > Terrestrial > Soil >... | reverse complement strand
TTTCGCCGTCGGGCAAATCATCTCTACAAGCTCGCCCCGTCCTGTCCCGAAAGAGGGGCGTTGCGCAACGTCATCAACGTTGGGTGCGGGATGCGGTGGACGCTTTGGCGGCGCAAGACGGGCGGCGCGAAGCGGACGGCGAAGTCGTGTGGTCCTGACGCCCCGACGCTGGCGTCAAGTTGGCCGCGATGCTTTCGCATCGTGGCCTGCGATGGTGGCAAGAAAGCCCGGTCACCAGGGAGAGCGCGATATAAGCCGTTAAAACCATTCGCGTGCGGGAATGCCGGGTTGGCCCGGTGCGACCGTGGTGACTACGCTCGTGTGGTTTCTATTTTTCCCACGCGAGGCTGCGGGTGCAATGGGCGCCCGGCATTCCCCACGCCCTCTTTGGGCGAAGGATAGATGGACAACTCGGGCGCGATCGCGTCGCGGGGGGTGCGGATGTGTGCCTCCACGTCATTGCCTGCGACAAACGCAAAGCGTTTGCGCAAGGGAGCGACAGCGACGAAGCAATCCACTCTTCCTTCTTTGTGGCGAGATGGATTGCTTCGCTTCGCTCGCAATGACGGGCTTGGAACGTCTTCGCTGTTTGACAGATTTGGATTGGGCGCGACGAATGCCGCTTTCCTGTTCCCTCCCCCCTTGTGGGGGAGGGTTAGGGAGGGGGGGTGGCCGCATCGGGACTGCGCGTGTGGAACGTTCATGGCGATGGCAAGACCACCCGTGTGAACCCCTCTCCCCCGCCCTCCCCCACAAAGGGGGAGGGAGCACACCACCGCTGCGGAAATAGCGACGCTTCAACTGAGATTGACTCCCAAACTGCGCCGCTACCTGCCGCGGACAAGATGCCGCTAGATCGCCCCGCGACCCTGCGCTAGTCTTTCGCCAACCGATTAAAAAATCGACGCTAAACTAAAGCAAAGAACCAGGCAGGGAGAGCGATGTGAGTTCAGCGAGAGTGGTCAGGCTTGCGACAGCGGCAGCAATGTTGTTGGTCGCGACACAAGCGATGGCGCAGGACACCATCACGGTGTGGTGGAGCAAGGGCTTCTACAAGTCCGAGGACGACGCGCTGATCGCGGCGATCAGGAAGTTCGAGGCGAAAACCAATGTCAAGGTCGAGCTGTCGCAATACGCGATCCAGGACATGATCCCCAAAACCGTGGCGGCGCTCGATTCCGGCAACGTGCCCGACGTCGCCTTCTCCGACTCTTACGACGTGCAGGCGTCCGGCAAATGGGCGTTCGAAGGCAAGCTCGAGGACCTCTCCGACATCCTGTTGCCGATGAAATCGAGGTTCGCGCCGAACGTGCTGGAAACCACCTATCTCTACAACGACCAGACCAAGAAGCGCGCCTATTACGGCTTCCCGATGAAGCAGCAGAGCATGCATGTCCAGATCTGGAGCGACATGCTGGAACAGGCCGGCTTCAAAGTGAGCGACATCCCGACCAAATGGGCGGACTACTGGTCGTTCTGGTGCGACAAGGTTCAGCCGGCGATCCGCAAAGCCACGGGCCAGCGCATCTACGGCATCGGCCAACCGATGGGTGTGGAATCCACCGATAGTTTCCAGTCGTTCTACACCTTCATGGATGCCTATAACGTCAAGCTGGTCGACGACGACGGCAAGCTTCTGGTCGACGATCCCAAGGTCCGCGACGGGTTGATCCACGCGCTGAAGGATTACACCGACACCTACATCAAGGGCTGCACGCCGCCCTCCTCCACCACCTGGAAGGACCCGGACAACAACGTCGCCTTCCACAACAAGACGATCGTGATGACGCATAATTTCACGATCTCGATCGCGGCGAAGTGGTTCGAGGATTCCACCAACCCGGCGCTGACGCCCGAACAGCGCGCCGCCGGCAAGAAGGCCTATGAGGAAACCATCATCACCGCCTCCTTCCCGCTCAAGCCGGACGGCACGCCGATCAAATACCGCTCCGACGTCAAGACCGGCTCGATCTTCACCGCCGCCAAGCACAAGGCGGTAGCGAAGGATTTCATCAAGTTCATGATGGAGGAGGATAATTTACGGCCCTATGTCGAGGGCGCGCTCGGCCGCTGGTTCCCGGTGACGACCGCAAGCCAGCAAAGCCCGTTCTGGCAGGCGGACCGTCATCGCAAGGCCGTCTACAACCAGTTCATGGGCGGCACGCAGCCGTTTGATTTCACCAAGAACTGGAAGTTCACCATCCTGAATAACGAGAACGTCTGGGCCAAGGCGATGAACCGCGTGGTCAGCGAGAAGGTGCCGGTGGAGAAGGCGGTGGACGAGCTGATCGCGCGGATCAAGGAAGTCGCGGGGTAAGCTTTTGGGGCGGATGAGAGCAGGTTGAACTGGAACGGCATCGGAAGTGCGCTCCCTCTCCCATTGGGAGAGGGTTGGGGTGAGGGGTTAAGGTCTCTCGTTGGAGCAGCGCTCCCTCACCCGGATTGCATTGCATGCAATCCGACCTCTCCCCGCCGGGGAGAGGTAGACCGAATACGCGGCTCCCGACGAGACACCCTCGCCCCGCACGCGGGAGAGGTGAAGGAAGTTGCGAGGTAATTGCCTCATGGTTCGAGACGCGCTGCCGCGCTCCTCACCAAGAGGAAAGTAGACCTCATCCTGAGGAGCCCGCGCAAGCGGGCGTCTCGAGTGTGAAGCCGTAGAATTACTAGAGTAACCCCGACCATGGCGATCACGATCTTTGCATCCGACCACGCCGCGACCGCAGCACCGCCGTCGCCGCGGCTGTCGACGCCGCAGGTCTGGGGCATCGTGATGGTGGTGCCGTATCTGCTCGTGTTCGCAGCCTTCGTGGTCTATCCGGTGTGCTACGGCTTCTGGCTGGCGCGGCAGCCTTCGAGTTACGTCGCGCTGGCGCACGATCCGATCTTCGCGCGCGCCGCCGTCAACACGCTGATCTTTCTCGTCATCGGCATCAATCTGAAGATGCTGATCGCGCTGTTTCTGTCCGGCTTCTTCGTGCAAACGCGAAGCTGGATCAAATGGCTTTCCGTGATCTTCATCCTGCCTTGGGCGGTGCCGTCGATCCCGACCATCCTGTCGGTGCGCTTCATGCTCAATCCCGAATGGGGCATGATCAACCAGCTCATCTTCAAATTCACCGGCGAGGACGGGCCGAACTGGCTGAACGATCCCGCGGTGGCGCTCGCGATGGCGATCGGCGTGCACATCTGGAAATCGCTGCCGTTCTGGACGCTGATCCTGATGACGGGACGGCTTGCGATCTCGCACGATCTGTTCGAGGCCGCCGACGTCGACGGCGCGAGCTGGTGGCAGAAATTCCGCTTCATCACCTGGCCGTCGATGCAAGCCTTGTATCTCACCTGCACGCTGCTCTCGATGATCTGGACGCTCGGCGATTTCAACAGCGTGTACTTGCTGACCGGCGGCGGGCCAGCCGACCTCACCCATGTGCTGTCCACGCTCGGCATCCGCTATTTGCGGCTCGACCAGCTCAACCTCGCGATGGCCTCGATCGTCTGCGCGATGCCGCTGGTGCTGCCGCTGGTCTATTTCATGATGAAACGGTTGTCGCGATGAAGCTGCCGACCTTGCGCCAGACCACGACCGAGGCGCGGCTCTTGCTGATCGGCATTCCCGTGTTCATCTGGACCATGATTCCGATCTACCACATGTTCGTGTTCGCGATCTCGCCGAAGGAGGACGCGTTCTCCGGCAAATTATGGCCCGATCACCCGACGCTGCATAATTTCGAGATCGTGTTTCGCCAGCAGCATTATTTCCTGCGGGATTTCTGGGTGCAGTTCGCCAATTCGACCGTGATCGCGGCGTCCGTCGGCGCGCTGACGCTGGTGGTTGCGACCTCGGCGGCGTTTGCGATCTCGCGGCTGCGCGTGCCCGGCGGGCGCATCGTGCTCAATCTCGCGCTGTTCACTTACTTCATCCCGGCGGCGTTTCTGGCCGTGCCGATGTACCGCACCATGGGCAATTACGGCCTGCTCAACACCAGCTGGGCCTTGATTTTGGCGATGGTGACCATCGCCTCGCCCTACGCGATCTGGGTGTTGAAGCAGGCTTCCGACAAGCTGCCGGTGGAGCTTGACGAAGCCGCCGTGATGGACGGCGCCACCAGCTTGCAGATTTTCCGCCTGGTCTACATTCCCCTGATGATGCCCTCGCTGGTCGCGATCGGCACCTATGCCGTGCTGCTTGCCTGGAACGAATATCTCTACGCGTTCCTTTTGCTGTCGAACGACCACGACATCACCTTGCCCGTCGCGCTCGGCAATTTCCTCTCCGCCGACGATTCGCCATGGGAACTGCTGATGACCACCGGCTTTATCTACGCGCTGCCGCCGGCCGCGATCTACTACGCCTTCCGCCGCTACATGGTCGGCGGGCTGACCGCGGGCGCGGTGAAGTCGTGAGCGCATGAGGAGCTTAGATCGAACTGCTGCGGCGACAGAAGTGAACTCCCTCTCCCGCCCTTGCGGGGGAGGGTGGGGTGGGGGTGCTTCCGCAAGACGCGCTGGTCGAGGCGATAGAATTCCCCCACCCGTCGCGCTCGTGCGAGCGCGCCGACCTCCCCCGCAAGCGGGAGAGGTGAACCGAACCTGCCGTCAGACGGGAGTATCACAGCCGCGCGGCAGCCTTGCCCCGCGCATCCGAAAGCTTCGCGGCCGCCGACGCAACCACGATCACGGCCGCGATCAGCGCCACCACCAGCGTGCAGATCGCGTTGATTTCCGGTTTTACCCCGAGCCGCACCTCCGAATAGATTCGGATCGGCAACGTCGCCGAACCCGGGCCGGTAGTGAAGCTCGCGATCACGAGATCGTCGAGCGACAGCGTGAACGCCAACATCCAGCCCGCCGCGATCGAGGGCAGGATCAAAGGCAGCGTGACTGCGGCGAACGCGCGCAAGGGGGCGCAGCCGAGATCCATCGCCGCTTCCTCCAGGGTCGGGTCGAGCGCGCCGAGGCGGGCCTGCACCACCACGGCGACAAAACACATCGTGAGCGTCGTGTGGGCAATCGTCACGGTCCAGAAGCCGCGCTCGGCGCTGACCGCCACGAACAACAACAGCAGCGAAAGCCCGGTGATGACTTCGGGCATCACCAGCGGCGCATAGAGCATGCCGGAGAAAAGCGTCCGTCCCCTGAAGTCCGCGCCGCGCGACAGCGCGACCGCCGCCAGCGTGCCGAGCAGCGTCGCCAGCGTCGCGGACGTCATCGCCACGCGCAGGCTCATCCAGGCGGCATCGAGCATGGCCTCGTCGTTGAAGAATTCGAAATACCAGCGCAGCGACCAGCCGCCCCACACCGTCACCAGCCGCGAGGCGTTGAACGAATAGATCACGAGGATCACGATCGGCAGATAAAGAAACGCGAGCCCCAGCGCCAGCGCGGTAATGTTGAAGGCGGAAAGCTTGTTCGATAAGCGCGGCATCACCGCGCCTCCAATTGCCGGCGCTGGAGGCGGTCGTACGCCAACAATGGCGCGAGCAGCAGGAGCAGCAGGATGACGGCAGCACTTGATGCCACCGGCCAATCCTTGTTGGTGAAGAATTCCAGCCACAGCGTCTGGCCGATCATCAGCGAGTTGGAGCCCGCGAGCAGATCGGGGATCACGAATTCGCCGACGATGGGAATGAAACAGAGCAGCGCGCCGGCGCCGACACCGGGCAGCGAGAGCGGAAACGTCACGTGCCAGAACGAGCCAAGCGGCGAGGCGCCGAGATCGTGTGCGGCTTCCAAAAGCGCCGGATCCATTTTGGCGAGCGTCGCATACAGCGGCAGGATCATGAACGGCAAATAAGAGTAGACGATGCCGAGATACATCGCGCTGTCGGTCGAGAGCCACACCACGGGCGTTGCGACCAGATGCAGCGCAAGCAGGATCTGATTGAGCAGACCGTCATGCTGCAGGATGTTGATCCAGGCATAGATGCGGATCAGGAACGAGGTCCAGAACGGAACGATCACCAGCATCATCGCCACGCTCTGCCAGCGTTGCGGCAGCCGCGCCATGCCGTAGGCGATGGGGTAACCGATCAGGAGCAGGATCGCGGTCGAGACCGCGGCCACGACGAGACTGCGCAAATAGGACAGGACATAAAGATCATCAGTGACAAGCAGCTTGAAATTATCGAGCGAGAGCGCGGCGAATGCCGTTTTGATGGCTTCCCAGCCCTCGGCCGGATCGAACACCGGCACATAGGGCGGCTGCGCGATCGCGGTTTGCGACAGGCTGATCTTCAGGACAAAGACAAACGGCACCAGGAAAAACAGCGCCATCCAGAGATAGGGTGCAATGGCTGCAACGCGCGCCGGGCGCGTGAAAATCGAGGGTGAACTCATTGCTCCAGCACCACGCAATCCTCCGGCGAGAACCACGCCACCACGCGCTGGTTTACACTGTAGGCGTCAAGATCGAGCCGCGCGGTGTTGGCCATCGACGAGCGCAGCATGGCGCCGCTGTCGAGCTTCACCTTGTAGGCGGTCACGCCGCCGAGGTAGCCGACATCGGTGACGACGCCCTCCAGCCGGTTGAGCGCGTTGGTGTTGTCCGGCGCCGGGCCGCGGCGCGACAGCTTGACCTTCTCGGGGCGGATCGCAACGCTGAGGTTCTCTTTGGTGACCGGGTGACGCGGCTCGGCGACATGGAGAATGCCGGCCGCGCGCGTCGCGACCGCAAGCCTCGGCGCCATCGTCAGATGGCCGCCTTCGCGCCGCTGGAGCCGGCCCTCGAACAGATTGATGTCGCCGACGAACTCGGCAACCCAACGCGAAAGCGGCGCCTCATAGAGCTCCCGTGGCGCCGCGACCTGCTCGAGACGGCCGGCATCCATCACGCCGATTCTTCCCGCCATCGTCATTGCCTCTTCCTGATCGTGGGTGACGATGATGAAGGTAAGGCCGAGGCGACGCTGCAATTGCATCAATTCGAGCTGGGTGCTTTCGCGCAGTTTCTTGTCCAGCGCCGCAAGCGGCTCGTCGAGCAAGAGCACCCGCGGCCGGCGCGCCAGCGAACGCGCCAGCGCCACGCGTTGCCTCTGGCCGCCGGAGAGCTGATCGGGCTTGCGTTTCTCCAGGCCCTCGAGCTTGACCAGAGCGACCATCTCGTCGACGCGGGTTTCGACCTCGGCGGCCAGCATCCGCGCGCGCTTCAATCCGAAGGCGATGTTGTCCCATACGCTGAGATGGGGAAACAGCGCGTAATTCTGGAACATCATGTTGACCGGGCGCTCGTGCGGCGGCACCTGCGCGATATCCTTGCCGTCGATCAGAATGCGGCCTTGGTCCGGCGTCTCGAATCCGGCGAGCATCCGCAGCAGCGTGGTCTTGCCGCAGCCGCTTGGGCCGAGAAGGGCAAAGAACTCCCCGGCGCGGATGTCGAGCGAAAGCCCGTCGACGGCGCGGAAGACACCGAATTTCTTCACCACCGCCTCGAACCGCAACAGCGGCACATCGGCCGCGGCCTGCGGTTCGCCGTTCGGCGAAACCGCATCGCGAACGGGCTTCGCAATGTCCTCGGTCATGATGCCAACCTGCCCCATCGCCGCAAGCTAGCGGCGGATCGGCCCCGGCTCAACCGCTGCGCTGTGGATGGCCGCACTTATATGCGACCATCACGCTACCGTCGCCATGAACGCCGCAAGCCGCTCGCGATCCGCTTGCCCCATGGTCAGCCCGAGCTTCGAGCGGCGCCAGAGAATGTCGTCCGGAAAACGCGCCCATTCCCTCGCCATGAGATAGCGTACCTCCGCACCCGTCAGGTCTGGCCCAAAAGTCGGAGCCAAATCGGCGGCATCCTTGGCGTTCCCAAGCACCGCCTCAAGCCGCGAGCCGTAGGCCGACACCAGACGCAATGCCTGATCTCCGGTCAGGAATTTCCAACGCTCGATCGCGCGCTCGACCTCCGTCTCGAATTGTTGGTGCGGAAAATCGCCGCCCGGGAGGGCTGCGTGTGCGGTCCAGCGCGGCGACATCGGGTAGAACGGCGAGAGCCGGGAGACGGCCCGCTCGGCGCGCAGCCGCGAGGTGGTGACGTCGCCGCCGAAAATAGTCAAAAGCGGCGCCTTGCCCCGCCCGGCATCGAACGTCGTCGTCCCCTCACGCGCGATCCGCTTGCCGGGACGGCCGGCGACCAGATTGACGCCGGAGACGGATCTGATCACGTCGGATGGATGGACAGGTTCACGGAAATACCGGTTGGCCGCGTCGCAGAGATAGCTCACTTCGTCGGCGGCCATCGACACGGCGGCGGGGTCGCCCTTGAATGGTCTTGCGACGGTGCCGATCATCGTGAAATCGCGCAGATAGGGAGTAGCGAAGATCAGCCGCCGGTCTCGGTTCTGGAACACATAGACGTTGTCGGTCTCAAACAGCCGCCTGACGATGATCTGGCCGAGTTTGATCGCCGCAGCGCGCGGCGGCGGCATGCGCAGCACGGTCTCCGCGACTATGGCCGTCCAGGCGCCCGCGGCGTTGGCGAGCGACCTCGCCGTGATCACCTGCCGATGGCCGCGATCGACCACCGCAAGCCGCCAGACATCGGACCGGTCGGCGCGAACGCAGCGCGCGCCGGTGCGGATCACCGCGCCGCGCTCCGCGGCGTCGATAGCCGCCGCCATCACCAGCCGCGAATCGTCCCCAAGGCAATCGGAGTATTCGAAGGCGATGCCAAACGGCCGCTTCAGCGCGTTCCCGATCGGATGATGGGTGACGTCGATCGTTGCCGACCGCGGCAGGGCGCCATGCGGAGCCAGCCGGTCGTAGAACAAAAGCCCGAGCCGCAGCAGCCAGGGTGGACGCTCGTCGGAATGCGCGGGGATCGCGAACCGGGCCGGGCGCACCAGATGTGGTGCGATCCGCATCCAGATGTCGCGTTCGGCCAATGCCGCGCGCAGGCTCGAAAACGCGCGGCGCTCCAGCACCGCAAGATCGCCCTGGATCAATCTTCCGGTGGCGCTGGAGGCAGCACCGCCGAGGTCGCCCTGCTCGAGCAGGATAACCCTCAAGCCGCGCCCCGCGGCGTCGCGCGCAACGCTGACGCCGTTCAAACCACCGCCGATGATCGCAAGGTCGTAATCCGCCATGCGTTAGCTATAGCGTTTTCAGCCGAAGATTGTCGTGCACTTGATGCGGGAGGAGATGATTTTACGCGATGGAACAGAGCGCGAGTTGCCTTATCCGGCTTTCCGCGCGCCTTTCGCCGCATCGCCAACCGTGCGGCCGATAATGGCATCGTAGTTGGCGATCGGCAGCGGCTTGCCGATGAAATAGCCCTGCACCGCGTCGCAGCCCTGCTCGGCGAGGAAGCTGAGCTGTTCCTGGGTTTCCACCCCCTCGGCGACGATCGACATTTCCAGACCGTGCCCGAGCCCAATGACCGCGCGAACGATCGCCGCCGATTGCGGATTGCGTCCGAGATTCATGACAAAAGCGCGATCGATCTTGATCTTGTCGAATGGAAACGCCTGCAGATAGCTCAGCGAGGAGTAACCGCTGCCGAAATCGTCCATCGAGATGCGCACTCCGAGCCCCTTCAGCCGCCGCAACAGCGCAAGGCCACGGTCGAAATCCTCGATCAGCACGCCCTCGGTGATCTCAAGTTCAAGCCGGCCGGGCGGCAAGCCGGTTTCGAGCAGGATCGAATGCACGAGGCTGACAACGTCGTCATGCATGAATTGTACCGGAGACAGGTTCACCGCGACCTGCAGCGGCAACGGCCAAGAGGCGGCCTCGCGGCAGGCTTCCCGCAGAATCCATTCGCCCATCTCGACGATCAGGCCGCTCTCCTCCGCCAGCGGGATGAACTCGGTAGGCGGCACAAAGCCGCGCACCGGATGCCGCCATCGCGCCAAGGCCTCGAAGCCGATGACCTCGCCATTGCCGACGACCTGTCGCGACAGTGCCTGTGGCTGATAATGCAGCGAAAGTTCGCCGTTCTTGACGGCTGTCGACATGTCCTGGTGCAAGACGCGGCGGTCGCGAATCTGCTGGTCCATCTCGGGTTCATAGATGCTAATCGAACCGCGTGATTTCGCCTTGGCGCGGAAAAGCGCCGCTCCCGAGTTCGCAAGCAGGGAAGCCGCGTCCGCGCCATTATGCGGGAAGATCGAAATGCCGGTCGTGATTCCGGTGCGAACCGATTTGCCGTCGATCATGAATTCCTTGGCCAGCGTTTCGGCAAGCTGTTCGGCCAAGAGCATCCCGGCGACGGGCTGCTTGCCATCGATGATCAATCCGAACTCGTCGCCGGAAAGCCGCGCCACCACGCCGCCGCGCGATGAAGCCTGCAACCGCTTCGCAACCTCGATCAGCAGCTTGTCGCCAATCGCATGTCCGAATACGTCGTTGATTTCCTTCAGGCCGTCGAGGTCGATCGACAGCACCGCAAATTCCTCGTCGGTGCCGCTGCAAGCCTCGATCATCTGCGCGAGGGCCTGCAGGAAGGCGGCGCGGTTCGGCAGATCGGTCAGGCCATCGTGATAGGCCATATGGGCCATGCGCGATTCTGTCTGGCGGCGGTCGGTGACGTCTTCATGGGTCTTGATCAGATATTGCGGCTCGCCCGAATCGTCGAGCACAGTCATTCGCCGCGTCAGGAACAGCCGCAATCCGTCCCTGGTGCTGATCGGATGCTCCTCGGTGAGAAGGCCGCGCTTTCTGATCGCCGTCTCGTCGCGCGAAACGATCAGCTTGGCTTCCCGCGGATTGAAAATATCGGCGGCTGTCAATCCGGTAGCTTCCTCGCGGCTGCGGTTGAGGATGATCTCGGCACTGCGGTTGGCAAGAAGGTACTTCCCGTCGCGGACGCGCTCGACCGTCAGCGACACCGGAATGTTGTCGACCACGAGTTCGAGGAACTTCTTGGTGTTTTCAAGCTCGATGGAGAGCGACCGGCGCTCGGTGACATCATCGAACAACGCGATCAGGAATTCCGGCTCGTTCTTGTGATTTCGCGCGATCACGCGATTGCTCTCAAGAACGCGTTTCTCCGAACCGCGCTCGACGACGAATTCGTTGCGGAACTGGCCTTCGGGCGAGCCGATGGCAGCGCGATCCGCCGCCTCGATGGCCGCCGCGGTTTCAGGCCGGAAAATCTCCTCGGCGCGCTTGCCGATCATGTGATCACGGGAGAAGCGCGAGAAACGCTCGAACGCGCGGTTGGCGAAGATGTAGCGGCCGTCCTCGATATTCTTGGCAGCCACGCATACCGGAACATTCTCGATCACCGACTCCAGGAACTGCTTGGTCGAAGCGAGCTGCCTCGAAAGCTTGCGTTGCTCGCTGCAATCGTCATGCGTCGACACCGAACCGCCGTTCGGCAAGTAAAAATGTTTGACAAGAATGGAACGTCCGTCGGGCAACTCGGTGATGTGACCTTCGGGCGCGCTGGCAAGGGCAAAGAAATTCTCGACGCTGATGTCGAGGACACCGCGCCTGCGCCGCAGTTCCAGGAGTTCCGAACCGTCCATCAGCGGGGGAATATCCGATCGGAGGAGGCCGTAAATTTCGAGATAACGGTCGTTGCAGAAGACGACCCGTTTTCGCGAATCGGTGATCACCACGCCCTGGCTGAGGTGATTCAGGGCGGAACTGACAAACGCGCTTCTGCGCGACTGCGAACGCTTGACGTTGCGCAGCGCCGACAGGATCCACAACGCAATCGAGAGAACGAAGCAACAGACGACGATGACGCCAATCAGCGTTTCCCAGACGAGGCTGGGATCGAGGGAGCGGACAAACTCCGCCAGAACGGATTCCCGGCCGGCCGCCAAGGCTTCGCCGAACGGCGCGACCACGGCAAAAAGGCACGTCACGACCCCTGCGGAAATCATGATTCTGCCGCCTGCCTGCCGATTCTTGTCAGCCATCAAACACCCGCGGATTTCTGCGGCCGAGTGTCTGGCTTCACGGGTTTGGATCAGGTAAATGCCTACCTAAGCCATCCCAAATTGCGGTCTGAAATACGGCAATTGCCCTGACATGATTAATGAGGCACTAACGGCCGGGCTCGGCAGAGTTCCAGAATGAATCCAACAAGTTGTGCGTTGGCGACAAACGCAACCGGGGCGATAGTTCGGACCTGAGATGGCTCCAAAACCGAGCATGACCACCCGATCCTCGCCGGACCAATTAATCCACCAATCCGGATCAGAATTTTCGAATGGATAAGGTCGAGTGCGTTGTCATCGGTGCAGGGGTGATCGGTCTTGCGATCGCGCGGCGGTTGGCGCAGGCGGGCCGCGAGGTGATCGTCCTCGAGACGGCCGAGGGGATCGGGACAGTTACTTCATCGCGCAACAGCGAGGTGATCCACGCCGGGATCTATTACAAGGCCGGGAGCCTGATGGCGCGGATGTGCGTCAGCGGCAAACGCGCCCTCTACGCATACTGCCGCGACCATGGCATCCCGCATCGCAATTGCGGCAAGCTGATCGTCGCAACCACGCCGGCAGAAAGCGAAAAACTGCAATCGATCAAGGCGCACGCCGAGGCCAACGGCGTCGACGACTTGCAAACCCTTACCGGAGAAGCCGCGCGCGCGTTGGAGCCCGCGCTGAATTGCGCGGCCGCCCTGCTCTCGCCTTCCACCGGCATTATCGACAGCCATGCCTATATGCTGGCGCTGCGCGGCGAGGCTGAGGACGCGGGCGCAGCCTTTGCCTTTCACACACCGCTCCTGGGTGGCAGGGCAAATGCCGGAAGTATCCAGCTCGACGCCGGTGGCGACGCACCGATGTCGCTGCAGTGCCGGCTTCTCGTCAACGCCGCAGGACTTGGCGCCTTTGCGGTCGCGCGCAGCATCGACGGCATGCCGATCGACGTGATCCCGCCAGCCTATCTGGCGAAAGGAAACTATTTCAGTTGCAGCGCCCGGGCGCCGTTTTCGCACCTGATTTATCCGGTGCCGGAGCCCGGCGGGCTCGGCGTGCACCTCACCCTCGACATGGCGGGACAGGCGCGGTTCGGACCCGACGTGGAGTGGGTCGACAGCATCGACTATGCGGTCGATCCGGTGCGTGCGGAGAAATTTTATCCGGCGATCCGACGCTATTGGCCGGCGCTGCCGGACGGCGCGTTGATGCCGAGCTACTCGGGAATGCGCCCCAAGATCGTGCCACCGGCGGTGGCTGTGCAGGACTTCCTGATCCAGGGGCCACGGGATCACGGCATCGAAGGGCTGATCAATCTGTTCGGAATAGAATCGCCAGGACTAACATCCTCATTGGCAATCGCGGACCATGTCGCCGAGTTGGCTGCGGCATAAGCACGTCGAAATGCAATACGGACCGCGGCCCGGCTGGCGGGGTCGCAACAATGTTGTGGAAATAGGCGACGCCCAAACTAACAACGGGTCGGCGACGCCGACCCGTTGGCGGGAGCAGAAAGTGTCAGTGCTTCGGCTAGTGCAGTGTTTCGCTTGCGGAATTTTTCAGCCGCTGAATCTCGTCCTTAACCATCAACTTCCGGCGCTTTAACTCGACAATTTGCAGATCGTCCGTTGAAAGGTGCACTAGAGCTTCGTGCAATTCGTTTTCGAGAGTCTTGTGTTTCCGTTCCAGTTCAACGAGATGCGCCTGAATTGCCATTCGAAACCTCCTCGGTTGAATTAAGACCTCAGATTCGATCCGGACAGCCAAGTCTACACGAAGCCCCGAATCTGTCGATGGGTATCGAAAACGACATCCTCATATTTCACCCTCATCTGCAACGAAACGTGAGTAGGGAACCGAAAAGGCGCCGGCAGCCGAAGCCGATGCAGGCCGGCCCGAGGAAAGCGCGTCAAAACAAAAGTTTAGAGCCTTGGTTCTGATGTTCGGCCGGCTCAGACTTTGGTCGGCCTGCCCCGGCGCCGGTCCAGCCAAATCGCCCCACCGGCGCCTCGCGAACCTGCTTGCGGACGGGGCTGCCAGGGAGGATATTCATGACCCGGCCTTACGGAACCCTTCGCCATCTCATCCGCGTTTTTCGATTAAGTACACCATGACCGACGAAGATGAGCGCGAACTCCAAGCCGAGCTCGCACGTTTGCAACAGGAGCACCGCGACCTCGACGCGGCGATCGATGCCCTGCACCAATCGCCCGCACCGGATTTGCTGCGGCTGCAACGGCTGAAGAAACGCAAGCTGCAACTACGCGATCGCATCGCCTTCATCGAAGACCAGATCACGCCGGACATTATCGCCTAGAAGCATCATTTCAGAGCGGCGCATCCGACCCGAACCGGGGTGGCAGCGCCCAATTCACGGTTCCCGGTCCGTCAACTCGCGCAGAATGCCCGCCACTTGAAGCGGGTGATAGGGCTTGGGCAGGAACCGCCCGCCCTCTGGCAGATCGACATCGGCTGCAATAGCGCGACCGGAAGTGGCGACGATCTTGATCGGCGGCCAACGGCCCCTGATCGCGCGGGCGAGCTTCAGCCCATCCATCGAACCTGGTATCTGGATATCGGTGAAAACCACGCTGATGTCGCGACGGGATTCGAGAATTTCGATGGCCTGATCGGCATTGGCGGCTGCGACCGCCTCGAAGCCGGCGCCTGCGATCATCTCGACCGCGTCCATTCTCAACAAAAACTCATCCTCAACGACCAGCACCACGGGTCTCCTGGATACTGAAAGACCCATGCGTTCCTCTCCCTGTCGATAGGCATAAGCGCTGAATATTGTTTTCGTTCCCGCGCTGCACCCTTAAGCGGGCCGCCAGCCATCGGCCCAGGTGCTTGGCTCGCCTGGCCCACGAGGGGTTGTGAGAACCTTGGACCCAATCTGAATCTGATACCTTGACTCAAAGAGAACAAAATAGGAACATGTCCCCTTACCGCCAACCTCTCAAGGATTTCGTCATGTCCGAACCTGCTTCGATGTCTGGCCACGATCGTTACGAACGGGCCTGCGACCAAGCGGTCGCGATGTGCGATGGAAATCTGCGCAGCACGATCAAGGCGCTGATCATGGCGAACGAATATCTCGAGATGGAATTGAGGGAATTGCAGACGACGGCCTCAACCAACCGCGTGTCGCGGCGACCGCGAGGGGGCGAGGAGGCCGCCTGATCGATCAGACGGAGCAATGACAATGGCCGCTGTCACCTATTACGTCGCAATGCCATTTTTGCAGGATGATACCGGCTCGCCGGTCGCGGGAGCCGCCGAAGAGTGCCAAACTTCGTCAGGCGCGTTGCGCCGTGCGGAGGCCATGTCGCGCGCCGCCGGCAGCATCGGTGCGGTCGCCTTCAGCCGCACCGGCGATCCCATGATCGGCGAATTCGGCGATGCGCACTTGCTCCGGAAATTCGGCCAGGTGCCGGATGACCTGAGCGGGCTGTAGCATCAGCAATCATTCATCGTAGGGTGGGCAAAGGCGCATCTGCGCCGTGCCCACCATCGTCAGGATTGCCGACAAGATATGGTGGGCTCGCTTCGCTTAGCCACCCTACTGCCAATTGCCTGCGTCATCGCAACTCACGGAAAAAGGCGCGTACCTCCTGGGCGAGCAATTCCGGCTGCTCCAGCGCTGCAAAATGTCCGCCCCTCTCCATGACGCTCCAGCGGCGGATATCCTTGAACGCGCGCGCCGCAACGTGGCGCGGGGGTTTGAGGATTTCGCGCGGAAACTGCGCGTAGCCGGTGGGCACCGAGATGGCTTCGCCGGGAGGCAGAATGACCGAGCCGTGAAGCCGCGCATAATAGGGCCAGAACGACGAGCCGATCGCGCCGGTAAACCAGTAGAGCGAAATATCGGCGAGCATGCGGTCGCGGCTGATCGCCCTTTCGACGTCGCCGCCGCAATCCGACCATGCACGGAATTTTTCCACGATCCAGGCCGCAAGGCCGGCCGGCGAGTCCGTCAACGCGAACGCGAGCGTCTGCGGGCGCGTGCCCTGAATCCATTGGTAGCCGGTTTCCTCGCGCATCCAGTGCGCCAGTTCGGCGAGATATCGCTTCTCCTCTTCCGTCGGATTCTGAAAGGCGGCAGGGTCGCGGCCGACGGCCATCATCAGATTGATATGAATGCCAATCATCCGATCCGCATAGGCGTAACCGAGCCGGCTGGTAGCCGCGGCGCCCCAGTCGCCGCCCTGCGCGCCGAAGCGAGAAAAGCCGAGGACATCGAGCATGAGTGTGGCGACACAGTCTGCCATTTCGGGAACGCCGTAGCGTTTCTGGTTCGGCTGGAACGAAAGCCCGTAGCCCGGCAAGGACGGCGCCACCACGGTGAAGGCATCCCTGGCATCGCCACCGAAGCGCGCGGGATCGGTGAGGCGGGGGATGATTTCGAGGAACTCGAACACCGAGCCTGGCCAGCCGTGCAGCAAAAGCAGCGGCATGGGGTTCGGACCGACGCCCGCTACATGAAGATAGTGCAACTCGATGTCGTCGATCGGAACGCGGAATTGCGGAAAGCCATTCAGCGCGGCTTCCTCCGCCCGCCAATCAAAGCGGCTGCGCCAGTATTCCACGAGCTCGCGCAGATAGGCGACGTCGGTGCCGTAAGCCCATGCCTCGCCGGGCGCGGAATCAGGAAAGCGCGAACGCGCCAGGCGCTCGCGCAGGTCGGCGATATCGGCGTCCGGTATTCGGAGCGTGAACGGGGTCGGCTTGATCATGGTCCTGCTCGGCTGATTGGAGAGAGCGGCGACAAATCTCAAATTACGGGCATCACTCTACACGACGCCGCTGCGCCTTGCGCAGATACATCGCGCCATCGGCTTCTTCCAGCGCCCGGCCGGGCTCGGAATGCGGTCCGAGAACCGCAACTCCGGCGGATGCACCGGCGGTGACGGCACGGCCGCCGAACACCAAGCTTAGACGATCGATGTCCGCCTCCAACGCCGCGGCCTTTGCGTGCGCGTCGGCCTCGGAGAGATTCCACAACAGCAGCGCGAACTCGTCGCCGCCGAGCCGTCCAATCACGTCGGAGGCACGGATCTGGCGCGAGAGTATGTCGACGACGGCCTTGAGCACCTGATCGCCCGCCGCATGCCCAAAACTGTCGTTGATCGGCTTGAGGCGATCGACGTCGAGCACGATCAGCGCGCCATTGGCATGATAGCGCCTGATGTATGAGGTAGCGCGGCCGAGCTCACGCTCAAAGCCGCGCCGATTGAGAATCCCCAGCAAGAAATCGGTGTCGGCCGAGGCCTGCAATTGGGCGATGCCCGCCTGCGCCTCCGCGAGCTTCCGCTTCAGCCGGCGAATCTCGACGCTGGCATCGCCGGATGCCGCCGACCGCTGTGACCCTGATGCCAAGGCGCTTTTCCGGCGCTTCGAAGCCCCCGAGGCTGCCGTCGTGGTTTTCTTCTTCATGAGCCTCCAGGGGCAGATCGGGCTTTTAATCAAACCGTTCGCTTGATCTTTTGGCTTGGGCTTGGACTTTTTCGAAAAATCGGTGACCGCGCGGTTTACGTTAACGCGGCCGTTCCGGTCTGGATCATGCTCCAAGAAGGCTTGCCGGTCTGCACCAAGAAAGGCTAGTTCATTGTCGATCCCTTGCGACGCCTTGCCGAGTCGAGGGCCGATCCTATAATCCGGCCCGGTTTGCTGGATTCCCGAAAAGAATTGACGTCATGCGTGCTCCGATAGCCATCATCATGGGAAGCCAGTCCGACTGGGACACCATGCGCCACGCCGCCAAAACCCTCGATGCTCTCGGCGTCGGCAGCGAGAAGCACATCATCTCCGCCCACCGTACCCCGGACCGCTTGTTCGCCTTCGCCAAGGGCGCGAAGGCCGCCGGCTTCAAGATCATCATTGCGGGCGCCGGCGGTGCGGCGCACCTGCCGGGCATGACCGCGTCGATGACGGAACTTCCGGTGTTTGGCGTACCGATCGAATCGAAGGCGCTGTCGGGGGTGGATTCGCTCTACTCCATCGTGCAGATGCCCGCCGGCGTTCCGGTCGGGACTTTGGCGATCGGCAAGGCCGGCGCCATCAACGCCGCGTTGCTCGCGGCAAGCGTTCTGGCACTGCACGACAAGGCGCTGTCGGAAAGACTTGCCATCTGGCGCAAACAGCAGACCGAGGCGGTCGCCGAGCGTCCGGAGGAATCTGCGTGACGGCGGCCAATCAGGCGAAGCTGAAGCCAGGCGACACCATCGGAATTCTCGGCGGCGGACAGTTGGGCCGGATGCTGGCGATGGCCGCGGCACGGCTTGGCCTGCGCTGCCAGGTATTTTCACCGGATCCGGATTCGCCGGCTTTCGACGTCGTGGCGAATGCGAGCTGCGCCGAATATGCCGATGTCGAGGCGCTCGAACTGTTCGCAAGCGACGTCGACGTCATCACCTATGAATTCGAGAACGTGCCTGCGGCTTCGGCAATGATTCTGGCGGCGCGGCGTCCGGTGTTGCCCGACCGGAAAATCCTTGAAACCACGCAGGATCGCCTGATCGAAAAAGATTTCGTCAAACGCCTGGGCATCGCCACCGCCGATTATGCCGACGTGTCGTCGCCCGAGACCTTGCGTGCTGCGATCGAAAAGATCGGCCTGCCCGCCGTGCTCAAGACCCGTCGCTTCGGCTATGACGGCAAAGGCCAGGCGATCATCCGTGCCGGCGACGATCCCGAAAGGGCCTGGCGCGATGTCGGCACCAAATCGGCGATACTGGAGGCCTTCATTCCGTTCGAGCGCGAGATTTCGGTGATCGCAGCCCGCTCGGCCGACGGTCAGGTCGAATGTTTCGACGTCACCGAAAACGAGCACAGGGATCACATTCTCAAGGTCTCGCGCGTGCCGGCCGCGATTTCCGAGGCGGTAGCGGCGCAGGCGATAACGATCGCGGAGCGGATCGCCGACGCACTCGACTATGTCGGCGTGCTTGCGGTCGAGATGTTCGTGGTGCAGCGGGACAGCGGGCCGAAGGTTCTGGTCAACGAGATCGCGCCGCGGGTTCACAATTCCGGGCACTGGACGCTGGACGGCGCGTCGATTTCGCAGTTCGAGCAGCACATCCGCGCGATCGCCGGTTGGCCGCTGGGTAAGCCGGTCCGTCATGGTCCGATCACGATGACCAACCTGATCGGGGACGAAATCGACAGCTACCAGCAATGGCTGACGGTTCCAGGCGCCAGCGTCCACCTCTACGGCAAGGGCGCGGCACGGCCGGGCCGCAAGATGGGGCACGTGACCGAGGTTAGGCAGGCCGCCAAGCCGCCAAAGACCGCCTGATCGGCGCCCGCGACCGGATTTGGCCGCATTTGGCGCGCGCATTTGCGTTTACGCCGGTGGACATTCTTGCCTTTGTCTGATACATCCGCGCGCTCAAGGTCAGGGGCTCGGCCTTTTGCCCGCCCTTTGGCTTTACCAGAATCCAATCCGACTAATGGAAAGAGGATGCCGCGTGCAGGTTCTCGTTCGCGATAACAATGTCGATCAAGCCCTCAAGGCGCTGAAGAAGAAGATGCAGCGCGAGGGTATTTTCCGCGAGATGAAACTCCGCGG